>Ga0315287_10004512_pt1 | contig 13599 bp, 14 predicted proteins | sample YL17G11_0_MG_FD_205037 | JGI IMG/M metagenome (GOLD analysis project Ga0315287, IMG submission 205037) | Sediment microbial communities from Yellowstone Lake, YNP, Wyoming, USA - YL17G11_0 | ecosystem: Environmental > Aquatic > Freshwater > Lake > Sediment | place: USA: Wyoming | collected... | reverse complement strand
GGAGAACGCGACGGCGCTCTCGGACTCTCTGCTGCGGGGAGAGAGCCAAAGGGCAATGACCGCCTGAGACGCCGAAGTGCTAGGAGGAGAAGCGCTGGCGTACCCCACCTCGTCATCTTCCAACCTCTCGTTGGAACGCTGACGGGACGCGCCTGCCGGCCATCGCCGTACGGTTTCGGGGCTCAGGAAGCGTCCACACTTCTGCGATCTTAAGGTCCGGCCAAGGGAAGTGCCCAGCGGCCTCTGCCATCCCCACGGCTTCCAGCACAGCCGATCCATCGCCGCGCACCTCGTACCGCAAATCGCGCCCGGTGAATGGGTCGGCACCATCGGCGCCGGGAAGGCCGGCGAGAGTCGGCGGGTAGGCGCCAGTCTCAATCCCATGCCTGCGCAGTGCGACCGAAAGGCGTGCTAGGCGGTGCAGTGAGGCGTGGCAGGACACGACGGCGGGGACGACATCGGGAAAATCCTGGACCTCGGACGTACCCGCGTTGAGGCGCAAACGCCTGATGCCGGATCTCGTGCGCTCGCGCAATCGTTTGGCCAACTCGTTTGCAGCCGGGTACGGCCCAAGGATGGCCGCGGCGAACTCGGTTCTCAGATCGAGAAAACGCGCGGCCGCTACCTCGCGCAGCGCCTCGACCCTCAACCACGCCGGAACGGGCGTCTCGCCCACTCGCAGGAGGCCGACCTTGCCCCTCCTCACCTCCTCGGCGAGGATGAGGGAGTCGATCGTGTAGGCACGCTTGATTGCCCCTTCGAAGTCGTCGTCCTGTAGCGCGAGGTCGATCCTCCCGAGTGCTTCTGTGTCGAGATCGGACCGCGTGAGCAGTTCGTGCAGGACCCCGAACTGCCGGCGCTCCTCGCCGGCGACGACGATGACGAGGATTCGGGACGGCTCTTGCCCCAGCGACCTCGCGATCGTCCCGAGAAGTTCGACGTCCCAGATGGCATCGGCGACACGTCCCTCGGTGAGCGCTAGGCGCGCTCGCGCCTCAATCCACCTGCTGGCGGATAGGACGGCGCCGAGCGAGTTGCCGAGGTACTCCCAGTTCGACTGAGCGAGGCCCTTGGCCTTGGCGATGATCGCGATCCCCTCGGTCTTCGTGGCGAGATCGCGTCGAAGCTCGGCCTTTTCCTCATCCGTCCAGACGGACGCGGGTGTCGACAACACTTGGAAAGAGGGCTGCTCGGGAGGCGCGCTGACCGCGAGCGACCCCGCGCGGATCCACTTCGCGGCGTCCAGATCGTCCGGGACGATCTTCGGACGACTCCACCGGAAATCGAGCGGTCCGCTCACGGCTTCGAAGCGCATCTTCGCGGATGCCCATGCGCTTTGGCCCCATGCGCCGATCGCTTCATTCGCGACGAGCACCGCGAGGGTTAGGAGCAACGGTACGTATACGAGAATCCGGCGGGTCGTCGCCGAAACCGGTTTGTGCCGCCTCACGAACCGCCACAATCGGTAGCTGGCCGACGGCGCGTGCGCCAGCACCGGCTCATCGCGGAGGTGGCGGCGAATGTCCTCCGCCATCTCCGACGGAGAACCGTAGCGGCGCGCCCGGTCCTTCTCGAGCGCGTGCATCGTGATCCCGTCGAGGTTCCCCTGGAGCTCCCGACGCAGCATCCGCAACTCCGTCCGCCTTCGTCGCGCCGATTCGGTCGATTGGTCGCCCAACGTCGTGAGCCGAACGCTCGGTCGAGGCGGGTCGACGTCGCGGATCGTCCGCCGGATTTCGTCGAAACCTGCCCGCCGTAGCGCCTTGGCGTCGAACGGCAGAGCGCCGACGATCAGTTCGTAGAGCAGCACACCCAGCGAGTAGATGTCGGTTCGCGAATCGACGTCGAGCGCGGTCATTTCGGCCTGTTCCGGGCTCATGTATTCGGGGGTTCCGATCAGGACGCCTTGCTCGGTGAATAGCGTCCGCTCGGTCAAGCGCTGACCGGTGGCCTTCGCAACACCGAAGTCAATGACTTTGGAAACGGGCTTACCGTCCTGGACTGCGACCAGAACGTTCGACGGCTTGATGTCCCGGTGGATGATCCCTTTCTGGTGGGCATGCTGGATCGCTTCGCAGACTTGGATGAACAGTTCCAGTCGTTGTTGGTTATCCAGCAGGTGCCTGTCGCAGTAATCGGTGATCGGTAGCCCAGCGACGTGCTCCATGACGAAGTAGGGTCGCCCCTCGGGTGTCGCCCCGGCGTCGAACACCTTGGCGACGCCAGGGTGGTTCATCAGGGCGAGCGCCTGCCGCTCCGCCTCGAAGCGCGCAAGAACTTGTTTCGAGTCCATGCCGGGCTTGATGACTTTCAGCGCGACTCGGCGGCGGAGCGGAGCCTCTTGTTCAGCAAGGTAGACGACGCCCATGCCCCCTTCGCCGATCTTCTCGAGGATCTTGTAGGGGCCGATCCGCTCGGGAGCGCGATCGGGGGGGAAAGCGGTCGCGGTGGAGTCGTCTGGCGGAGTGTGATCGTTGCGGTCCGGCATTGGAGGCCCTCGCTGATGCCTACGGGCAGTCTACCGGAGTCCGGAGACGAACAGCGATCTATCGCTGCGTCCCGCCGGATGCCGCTTCTGCTCGAGATTCACACCCCGGCAGCACCGACGGATCGCGCCCGCTCAGGTGCCCGGCGGTTGTCTTGCGCCCGTACCGCGTTACGCTTGATAGGTTGCGCTCGTGACGCAGCAAAGGTCTCGGCCTGGGTAGAGCGCAATCCATGCGCAAGCAAGGGATGCGACGGCGTGGGCTGCCACGTTCACGGGCGTTTTGGACGTCGATGATGTCCCGAGCGCTGGACTGGTATCACCCGAGAGGAGAGTTGTTCCATTGCGGATGCGATGGCTCCGAGGGCATCCCAGCCAACCGCGGGCGCCCCAGCCCACCATCTGTATGTGGCAGAGGCAGCGCCTTCCGAGATCGTCAGTTGATGCCAATGGATGTTCTCTGCGTGGTTTGCCTTCCCGAACACGGATATCGGCTTTCGTGTCAGCTTCCAAAGCGCGTCGAACTCGGGAGGCGTAATCGGCGCCTCGTAGATCTCCGCTCCGCGACTGAACGAAACGGAAGAGTTCGGTTCTCCGGTTCCGTCGCGCTCGGAGTGGACGACCTGAATTGTCGACACCACGGTACGCCCATCCACCCCAATCAACTCAAGGACGAACTTGAACGTCATTGCGCTACCAAGCAGGCGAAGGCGACGACGACGGCGGCTGCGAACAAGCGGGCCATGGCTTCTCCTTCGATGGTTCGGGACGTTGGATGCCGGACGCCCAGCTAAAGTTCTCTCGATGCCCGGATCAGCTCTGCGATCTCCCCTCGACGAGGCGTACGCCGCTCGGCCAGGAAGGAGAAGACCGTCTTGCCGTCCACCACCACGTCCAGCACACCCGGCGCGGCGAAGCTCATCTTGGGCGTGAGGTGAAAATGATTCTTGATTTCCCGCTTGAGGCGCCCGGCCTCCAGCAGAATGCCGAGTCAGGTAAAACACCGCTTGATCTCGATGGTCAAGGCCCCTCCGTTTCGGCGTCACGCGATGGGCGCCAATTGCCGCCCCCGATACTACGCCCTCACGGACACGGATTCGCGTTGGCCCTCGGCACGCCCGCGCTGTTCGTCCCCAGGCCGCTCTCGACGCCGCCCGCCATGCCGGTGACGAGGTTGAACGCCACTTCACCAGGGTCTGGCACGAGCACGTCGAACACGTAGGGGGCGCGTAGCCCGCAGTCGTGAGTCGCTAGCGGGTTCGACCCCAATGCCTGCGTGTACAGGCCCATCGCACGGAGAACCGACAACGCGCCGCGATAGCTATTCCAAGTCGCATAGCCCGTCTCGGCCTGCCACTCTCGGTAGTTCTTGTCGGTCGAGAAAACGTAGATAAGACCATCGTTGAGGTCGCAGATGTCGCCTTCGCCGTCGTGGTTGAAGTCGGACTGCGAGGAGTTGGAGTCGAAGTAGCAGTTGTCGCAGGCGTCTCCGATAAGGTCCTCGTCGTAATCGCCTTGCGATGCGTTGGCATCAACGGGGCAGTTGTCGCATACGTCGCCGAGACCGTCCAGGTCGGAGTCCACCTGGGCCGAATTATAGGTGGCTAAACAGTTGTCGCAAACGTCGCCGCGCCCGTCGACGTCCGTATCGATCTGGTTCGCGTTGGAGGCGTTGGCGCAGTTGTCGCAAGTGTCGCCGCGTCCGTCGCCGTCCGCATCGAGCTGAGTCGGGTTCGAAAGGGTAGGACAGTTGTCCACGCTTCCACAGATCCCATCAGCGTCGACGTCGTTTTGGGCATCGAAAGGGCAACTATCACACGCATCGCCATGCCCGTCGCTGTCGGTATCGAATTGAGTCGGGTTGGCGATGGCTGGGCAATTGTCGCAGGCGTCACCGCGCCCGTCGGAATCCGTATCGAGCTGAGTCGGATTGGCGATTGCTGGACAGTTGTCGCACGCGTCGCCGCGCGCGTCGCCATCTGCATCGAGCTGGTTCGGGTTGTAGACGACACCACAGTTGTCCTCATTTCCACAAACCCCATCAGCGTCGATGTCGTTCAGCGGATCGCCCGGGCACGGGTCACATACATCACCGATTCCATCGCCGTCGGTGTCGCGCTGGTTGGCGTTCGGGTTCAAAGGACAGTTGTCCACGACACAAGTGTTGGGGGTAAATCCAGGGTTGCCGTAGCCGTCCGCATCGGTGTCGGTGCAGGTATCGCATGAGTCGCCGATCCCGTCGTGGTCGGCGTCGGCTTGGCTTGGATTGTACGTCGCAACGCAGTTGTCGCAGGCATTTCCTGCGCCATCGTGATCGGTGTCCGTCTGCGATGCGTTGTAGATCTCAGGGCAGTTGTCGCAGACGTTGCGGATGCCGTCGCCGTCAGAATCGACCCCGGCAGCGTTCTCGTCAACCTCGTATGGTCCAAAAACACAAACGACGATCGAGCCGTCGTTCCAACGCGACGAGATCGGGATTCCGCAGTACGGGTTTCACATTCGATGGTCCACGATGTCGCGACGTTGGGTCCATTCGAGGGGCCGAGGCGTCCGCGTTGTGAGCGACGTGCGCAGGGGCGATAGCCATCGGCGCAAAGGGCGGGCAACGACGCCAAGGGAAACAGCAGAGATGTTAGGCCGCTTCTCGATGGTAGTAGCGAAGCATCCCACCGAGTCGCTCACGGCAGCGCACGCGCCCGACGGCGTTGGTGGGGCAGGGCACGGGCGCGATGATCGCGTTGCCGAGTCCTTGGTGATTCCGCTCGGCGTGGTAATGAGCGATGTACTCCCGCACCGCACGTTGCAGAGAGTCTCCCCCGAAGAAGATCATCCGATCTAGGCATTCCGATTTGATCGAACGCATGAACCTCTCGATCCACGCATTCAGGTTCGGCGACCGCGGCGGCAGGCGGACGGGCTCGATCCCGGCTCCCGTCAGCAGGGTGCGAGACGCCGTCGTGAACTTCGCATCACGATCCATCAGACAGAATCGCTTCTCGCACAAGAATCCGTCGAGTGAATCGGTGAGGTTCCGCCCGACTTGACGAATCCAGGCGTCGTCTGGGCCGGGTGTCATGCCTGCGAAGTGAACGTGACGACCGCGCAGTTCGATGACGAACAGGACGTACATCGTGACGAGACCGTGCCGACCCCACACTTCGACGGTCGTGAAGTCGATGGCGGCAATCGTCGACCAGTGAGCGCCTAGAAAAGTGCGCCACGATGTCCGGCTGCCGCGCTCGGGAGCCGGGTCGATGCCATTCTTCCTTAGGATGTTGGCGACCGTGGTCCCGGCGACGTGATGGCCGAGATTGGCCAGGGCACCTTCGATTCGGCGATAGCCCCAACTCGGGTTCTCTCTCGCGAACCTGACGACGTGCTTCTCGATCTCCTTCATCACACCCGGCCGCCCGGGCCCTCGCTTTGACCTCTGATCCCATTTGACCGCAACGAGCTTGCGATGCCAGGCGAGGATCGTGTCGGGGGTCACAAGCCCGGCGAGATCGAGCAGTGCCTTCCTGCCGACAGCCTTGCCGGCGACGGCTAGCCGACGCCGCTGGTCATCGGTCAGCCGGATCCGTCGGTCACCGAGTTGTTCGAGAAGGACGCGGTTCTCTTCCCGAAGGAAATCGATCGCGGCCTGCTGGTGGCGATTGATCCAGCCTGCGAGTGCCGCTAGGAAAACCTGCCAGGGCTGAAGGGTGTAGGCCACGAGCGGATCGTAGGGATTTGCGGCCCAAGGTAACAGCTTCCGAGGCCGTCAGGAGGGCGCTAGTATTCGGACGCTTTGGTCGTCGGGCGAGTTTATGGACCATACGGTGTAGGCCACGGGCAAATCGTAGGGACTTTCGGGCCGAGGTGACAGCTTCCGAGGCCGTCAGGAGGGCGCTAGAATTCGGACGCTTTGGTCGTCGGTCGAGTTTCTGGACCATACGGGAATCCGCGGATCGACTGAATTGGCCTGTGCGCGAAGCCTCCCGACGTGCCCGTGCCGTCTGTCGTCTTGGGGTAGGATAGGCACTCTGGACGGCTACACGGAGGCGGCATTGAGTCCGATTGCGCAACTCAAGATCGACGAGGTCAAACTGGCAAGCGTGTGCCGGCGCTACCACGTGACAGAGCTGTCGGTGTTCGGCTCGGTCGCCCGCGGCGAAGCCGGCGATGCCAGCGACGTCGACTTGCTCGTGTCGTTCGAACGTGGCACAAAGGTCACGTTGTTCACGCTCGCCGACCTACAGTCGGAGCTGGCCGCGCTCCTGCGCCGTCCGGTCGATCTCGTCCCCAAAGAAGGGCTCAAGCCTGCAATCCGCGGCGAGGTGCTCGCGGAGGCTCAGACCCTGTATGCGGCCTGATCGCCTCTACCTTCTCGACATCGTCGAGGCTGCCGATCGCGTCGACGTGCACCTGGCAGAGCGCGACCGCGAGAAATTCCTGGCCGACATCACCAGGCAAGCGGCCGTGCTTCACGAGTTGACGGTCATCGGAGAGGCCGCCAACCGCATTTCGGAGACGCTTCGTCAGGCACACACGGGGACGCCGTGGGCGAAGATCGTCTCATTCCGAAACGTGGTCGTGCACGAATACTTTGGGCTGAACTGGGAGATCGTCTGGGACACGGCGACGGAGCTGGTTCCGGAATTGCGACGGCAGGTCGCGGCTGTGCTGAAAGTCGAGTTCCCCTGAATCGCGGAAGCCTGGCGCGCCGGCTCTCGGGTTGTTAACCGTTCGCTTCGAAGTTTCGAGCTGCGTTACGCCTGGCGAGCCCGGTGTCCGGGTATACTCCGGCCCATGTGGCGATTTCGTTCGATAGCCACGTTGTTGACGATCCCACTGCTGGCCGGGGTGTCGTCCGCCGGGGAAGGGCCCGCGCCGCAGAAGCCGATCGACCTCGGGGCCGAAGAAGACGTTGAGGTCCGGCTCGTCACGGTCGACACTGTGGTGCTGGACGCGAAGGACCGGACCGTCCCCGGACTTCACGCCGAGGACTTCGAGATGACGGTCGACCGTAAGCCCGTGGCCGTCGAGACGTTCGACGAGGACTGCCCGATCGGGGCGGCCGAGGATCCCCGGGGGCTGCCGCCGTCCGCGGCGAGGCAGCTTACGCCGCTGACAGACCGTTCGAGGCGCGCCGTCTTGGCCATTGACTATTACCACGTCGGCCCCGCATCTCGCGCCGAGGTCTTCCAGAACGTCCGCGACCTTGTCAACAGGCGCCTCGCCGGAGACGAGGAACTGATGCTCGTGGCGTTGGCGAATGGACTCCGGGTGGAGCAGCCGTTCACGCGGGACCGGGAGGCCTTCCTCCGCGCGCTTCGGCGCATGGAGTACGACGTTAGTCTTTGGAGCGCGAATTACGGGCACCTGAACGAAAACGCGATATTCGACGGCCTCGAGGCGCTCTACGAGATCCTCGGAGCCATAGAGGGCCCCAAAGCCCTCGTCCTCTTCTCCGATGGCCTTTGGCCGAGCGAGGAGCTCGACGGGGACTTCCGACGCATGGCGGTCGCCGCGGGCAATTCGCGGACCGTCCTGTTTCCCGTCGTGTCGAGCGGGCTGCTTCCGCGCGTTCCCACCTGAGCGGCGTGCAAGCCCGGGGGGCCTCCGGGACTCGCGCGACTTGCGGTCGAGTCGGGGGGACGCCTGACCGCGAACACGAACGACCTGACGCTCGGAGTCGCGCGGGCGGAGCGCGACCTCGCGTGCCGTTATACCCTCGGGTTCTACGATCGCTCGCCGGGGGAATTCCGCCAGAGGGCGGTCGGTGTTCAGGTTCGCCGCCCCGGGCTCAGGGCGCTGCACGCCGTAGAGTATTCCTTCCGCTCGGTGGCGGAGCGACGCCATTCCCGCCTCCTAGCCGCGTGGATGGCGCCGACGATGCTCTCGGGGGGCGTGGTCCGCGCTCACCTCTTCTCGGTGAGGCCGGTCAAGCCGAAGATGTGGGAAGCCCTGGTAGTCGTCGAGTTCCCCATCGCTGTCGTGGCCAACCAAGCGCCCGGGGCGACCTACGACTTCGGCGCGACCGTGAAATCGGGACAGACGATCGCCCACACCTTCAATCGTCGCATCCAGCTGACGAGCAAGGACGGCGGGCCCCTTCCGGACCGGAGGGTGACGTTCGTCCAGAACGTGGAGCTCCCCCCCGGGAGCTACGAGCTGACCTCGGTGCTGTCCGATGCCGACGGCGACAAGGTGTTCGCCGCCTCGACGCACACGGACCTACCGGAGATCGCCAAGGACGAGGCCTTTCTGGTCGAGCCGATTCTCGGAAGGAGGGCGGAGCGAAACCTGGTCGTACAAGGCGGGTCGCAGCGACTTGGCAAGAGCAAGCTTGAAGACGATCCCCGGCGGGACCGGATGGGATCCGGCGGAAGCTTCGAGCCCATCCTCGTTCTCGAGATCGACAGGAGTCGGCCGGTTGCTGCATGGACGGCGGCGTGCATGGTCTCAAACGACCACGATCCGAAGGCACCCGAGGTCGAGCGGCGGCTGTTGGGCGATGACGGGTCGGCCGTGGGCTCGCTCCCGACGGTGCACCCCTCATTCGTGTCGTCGGATCGAGTGCGCTGCGAGTCGATGCTGGACGTCCTTCCCGTGGCTCCGCTCTCGCCCGGGGGGTACCGTTTCGAAGTTGTGCTCGCCCCGCCGCCAGAGGAAGCGAGCGGGGAGGCGAGCGCGAAGTTCGCAGTGGTGGTGCCCGAGCGCTGACTCCTCGAAGGCATCGAGTGCGCGTATGGTCCAAAAACACAAACGACGCTCAAGCCGCCTTGGAGCGCAACGAGATCGGGGTTCCGCGACCCGGGATTCGCACTCGATAGTTTGCCAAACGACAGACGTGAGCATTTGTACGTAGCCGTCGGCGCACCCCGCTCGGCGGCGGGTGACGAGACTGAGGCGGGCGGCGGAGACGCTACGCCGCTTCTCGATGGTAGTAGCGGAGCATGCCGCCGAGTCGCTCACGGCAGCGCACGCGCCTGACAGTCTTTGCGGGGCGGGGCAAGGGCTCGATGATCGCGTTGCCGAGTCCTTGGTGATTCCGCTCGGCGTGGTAATGAGCGAGGTACTCCCGCACCGCACGTTGCAGAGAGTCTCCCCCGAAGAAGATCATCCGGTCGAGGCACTCCGACTTGATCGAGCGCATGAACCTCTCGATCCATGCGTTCAGGTTGGGCGAGCGCGGCGGCAGGCGAACGGGCTCGATCCCGGCTCCTGCCAGCAAGGTGCGAAACGCGGTGGTGAACTTGGCATCACGATCCATGAGGCAGAACCGCTTCTCGCGGAGGAACCCATCGATCGGATCGGTGAGGTTTCGCCCGACCTGACGAATCCAGACTTCGTCGGGGCCGGGCGTCACGCCCGCGAAGTGAACGCGGCGGCCGCGTAGTTCGATGACGAACAGGACGTACATCGTGACGAGACCGTGTCGACCCCACACTTCGACGGTCGTGAAGTCGATGGCGGCGATGGTCGACCAGTGAGCGCCTAGAAAAGTACGCCACGATGCCCGGCTGCCGGGCTCTGGGGCCGGGTCGATGCCGTTCTTCCTTAGGAGGTTGGCAACCGTGGTCCGGGCCACGCGATGACCGAGATTGGCCAGAGCGCCTTCGATCCGCCGATAGCCCCAGCTCGGGTTCTCTCTCGCGAAGCGGACGACGTGCTTGTCGATCTCCTTCATGACACCCGGCCGACCCGGCCCACGCCGTGACCGGTGATCCCATTTGGCAGCAACGAGCTTGCGATGCCAGGCGAGGATCGTGTCGGGGGTGACGAGCCCGGAGAGATCCAATAGCTCCTTCCTGCCGACAGCCTTGCCGGCGACCGCGAGCCGACGCCGCTGGCCTTCGGTTAGTCGGATCCGTCGGTCACCGAGTTGTTCGAGAGGGACGCGGTTCTCCTCTCGGAGGAAGTCGATCGCCGCCTGCTGGTGGCGATTGATCCAGCCCGCGAGTGCCGCGAGGAAGACCTGCCGGGGTTGAAGGGTGTGGGCCACGAGTCGATCGTACGGATTTGCGACCCGAGGTAACAGCTTCCGCGGCCGTCAATAGGCCGGCAGCATCACAGTCTTCTGATCGTCGTTCGAGTTTTTTGACCATACGGGAGAGGCCCGTGGTTGCGGTCGCGGGTCGTTTTGGTCCTTTGCGGCCCTATGCCGAGACCGGGACCCGGCGTATACCTCCGGCATTTCAAGCAAGGGCACGCCATGAAGGATGTCGTCCTGCTGTCCGAGTCGTCCTTTCCTGTTGCCGGGGTCCAGCCTTCTCAACGCCAAGGAGGTTCGTCATGAGTAGATGGGTCTTGAAGACGGCGCTCGTCGTCGTCCTCGCGCTGCTCGCGCTGCCGGCTGGTTCGACGGTGCTCGTCTATTTCGACGAGCAAGGCTTCGGCCTGAACTCGAGGGGTCTCTACAACTTCGATACCGAAACCGGCATATCGACCCTGCGCACCACGGTCAGCGGCTCGGAGCGATTCTTCGGTTGGGACGTGCGCCGGTCCGACCGTGTGGTGTTCGCCGTTGACTTGGGCGGCAGCTTGTGGACCATCGATCCGAACACGGGCGAGAAATCGCTGATCGGCCAAACCGGCCTGGGAGATCAGGGGCCCGTCGGCATCGCGTTCCACCCGCTGACCGATCGGCTTCTCGTGCTGCAGAACTCATCGACGCGACTTTACGAGGTCGATGCATCGACTGCGATCGCGACCCTGATCGGCGAGGTGGGCAACGGGGTCGACCGCGGCCTGTCCTTCTCGCCGGCTGGGGAGTTGTTCGCGTTTCAGGGCACCGGCCCCGACCTGTATCGCATCGATCCCGCGACCGCCGCGGGGACGCTGGTGGGCGGTCCAACCCCGTTTGTCGGCATCAGAGAGGACTCCACCTTCACTCACGACGGCGAGCTGTTCGTCAACGATTTCTTTGGGAACATTTACCGGACCGACCCGTCGACCGGTATCGGAGAGTGGATCGGCTCGACGGGGTTTGACGACGGTCTTCTCGGGCTGCTCAGCAACGACGACCTGACGCCGTCCAACCAGTCTCCGGACTGCAGCGCCGCCACTCCGACCGTGAGCGAGTTGTGGCCGCCCAGCCACAGGATGGTGCCTGTGTCGTTGACGGGAGTGACGGATCCGGACGGCGACCCGATCGCGATCACGATCACGGGGATCACGCAGGACGAACCCGTCAACGGCCTGGGCGACGGGGACACCTGCCCGGATGCGAGCATCGGGGCCGGCGGCGCGCAGGTTCGCGCGGAGCGTGCCGGACCTCCATTCGTGGCCGGCAACGGGCGCGTCTACTCGATTTCGTTCATCGCTGCCGACGGCCGCGGTGGTTCATGCTCGGGCGCCGTCGAGGTCTGCGTTCCGCACGACAACGGCAGGGGCAGTCATTGCATCGACGACGGTCAGCGCGTGAACGCGCTGGGACCATGCGAAACGCCCGGTCTCTTCCCGGCTCCCGCCGTTCGCAACTCGAAGGCCGTATGGTCCAAATAGTAAAACGGAGGAATCCGTCCTCTGGATCTGTGAGGTTCCGCCCGACTTGACGAATCCAGGCGTCGTCTGGGCCCGGCGTCATGCCCGCGAAGTAAACGCGACGGCTCCGAAGCTCGATGGCGAACAGGACGTACATCGTGACGCGACCGTGTCGACCCCACACTTCGACGGTCGTGAAATCGATAGCGGCAATCGTCGACCAGTGAGCGCCCAGGAAGGTGCGCCACGTTGTCCGGCTGCCGCGCTCGGGGGCCGGGTCGATGCCATTCTTCCTTAGGATGTTGGCGACTGTGGTCCGGGCCACGTGATGACCGAGATTGGCCAGGGCGCCTTCGATCCGGCGATAGCCCCAGCTCGGGTTCTCTCTCGCGAAGCGGACGACGTGCTTCTCGATCTCCTTCATGACACCCGGTCGACCCGGCCCACGCCGTGACCGGTGATCCCATTTGGCAGCAACGAGCTTGCGATGCCAGGCGAGGATCGTGTCGGGGGTGACGAGCCCGGAGAGATCCAATAGCTCCTTCCTGCCGACAGCCTTGCCGGCGACCGCGAGCCGACGCCGCTGGCCTTCGGTTAGTCGGATCCGTCGGTCACCGAGTTGTTCGAGAGGGACGCGGTTCTCCTTCCGCAGGAAGTCGATCGCCGCCTGCTGGTGGCGATTGATCCAGCCCGCGAGTGCCGCGAGGAAGACCTGCCGGGGTTGAAGGGTGTGGGCCACGGGCAAATCGTAGGGACTTTCGGGCCGAGGTTACAGATTCCGAGGCCGTCAGGAGGGCACTAGAATTCGGACGCTTTGGTCGTCGGTCGAGTTCATGGACCATACGCCTGTGCTTGCGCGTTATACCTGATGACGGTATATTCTACTTGTGGCCATTCGATCATTTGCTGACAAAGCCACCGAGAGGTTCTTCATCACCGGACGCGTTGCCCCTGGTCTTGGGTGGGCATCCGTTCGAGGCGTCGTCAAGAGAAAGCTCGACATGCTTCACTACGCGTTCAAGCTGTCTGATCTAAGGAGTCCTCCGGGCAATCGACTGGAGGCTCTTAAGGGCAGGCTGGATGGCCGATACAGTATTCGGATCAACGATCAGTGGCGAGTGGTCTTCGAGTGGACGACAGAAGGCCCCTCCCGAGTGCGCGTGACCGATTATCACTAAGTTGGGGAGGACGCCAGAATGAAGCTCCAGCGTGAACCGACCACCCCGGGGGAGATCCTCAGCGAGGAGTTCCTGAAGCCTCTGGCCATGTCTCAAACGGAATTGGCCAGCCATATCGGCTGCGACGTGAAGGTCGTCAACCGGATCGTGAATGGCCGGAGTTCCGTGACCGCGGACATGGCGATCCGGCTAGGCGCGGCGCTCAGGATGAGCCCGGAGTTCTGGCTCAACGCCCAGCAGGCTGTCGACATCTACCACGCCGCCCGGAGAATGAAGAAAGTTCCCGAGCCGATTCCCCTAGCGGGTTGAATTCCCTAGCGTTGCACTTCCGGTTCGAGATGCGTCACGAGTAGGGAGCCAGACCCCTCGATATACAAACTCGCGCGAGTGGTTAACTCAGATCAGCGCGCCCGACGCCGACTGTGTGGCCGGCGAAAAACGCGGGTAGCTCTCGCCGTCGGGAAAGGT
>Ga0315287_10004511_pt1 | contig 13602 bp, 7 predicted proteins | sample YL17G11_0_MG_FD_205037 | JGI IMG/M metagenome (GOLD analysis project Ga0315287, IMG submission 205037) | Sediment microbial communities from Yellowstone Lake, YNP, Wyoming, USA - YL17G11_0 | ecosystem: Environmental > Aquatic > Freshwater > Lake > Sediment | place: USA: Wyoming | collected... | reverse complement strand
GCTCCCGATCAGGAGGCGTTTTCCCCAACCGTGTCTAGAGTACATGAGTCCTCTCGCAAGTCTGCCCGGATGGGAGCAGGTGTGTTGCGGCTGCCATCCAGGCTGTTGGCTATTGCCGACCATGGCCCAGAAAACAGCGCCAACATTATCGAGCTATGGGCAACATATCGTTTGCTTGGGCACGAACACCAAAGTACGCACGAAAGCCGATGCCTTTTCGATAGGACTGGCCGAGCGCACAACCGAAGTCAAGCAACGCTGTCGCCGCGACCTGCGGGACCAAGCCGACGCGCTCGTGGACGCAGCCGGTCAGTTGCTCGCTCGGACCAGGCATGTAGATCTCACCTTGGAATTAGTTTAGTTGAGTGCCTTCAGCGCGTGTTCCCAGGCTTTGCGGTAGTGGTCAATGGCGGCGTCAGGCTTGCCCGCATCTCTTTCCTTGTCACCCTTTCCCAATTCGTCATTGGCCGCCTTAATCTCCTTATCCTTACCGTTCTGACTGTCCGCATCGGCAATGGCAATCTGCGCAAGCTCGCGATTTGCGCCGACTAGCGCTGTGGTGGGGCCCGGCAATAACGAGTTGTACGGCGCATTCTTTGCCACATCGTTCAGGAGTTTGGCTGCCTCTTTTGATCGAGCGAAGGGCTTGTCGCCATCCTTTGCTGTCAGGTGATTGCCGTCGGCCAGCCAATACTTGCGATCAAGGGCTTGTGTCAGCTTTGTCAGGACATCACCTAGCTTTTTCTTAGCGTCACCCTCAGGAGCCGCTGCGCGTATGGCGCTGATATCCGCGCTTACCTTCTGTTCGGCCGCATAGACGGTCACGTCATACTGGCAAGTCGTGGGCGTTGCGTTGCCAACCCTGTCCACAGCCGTGAAGGTCAGGCTCTGGATGCCCGGCAGGCTGGTGTCAACGACGCCTGCCAACGTGCTGGCGGTCGCGAGGACGCCCGAGCCTGTGTCAGAGGCGGCAATCGGCCCGACTTCCTGCAAGCCCGTGCTGAAGGCGAACGGGCCTCCGGGCGGACAGGCGCCAAGCACCGGCGCGACATTGTCAACCAGCTCGAAGGCCCCGCTGTCACAGATTGCACCTTGCGGCCGGGGCGTGCCGCGCTGGTCGGTGGCGGGGCAGCCGCTGTTGTCCGCTGCATTGATCGCGGGGCTGTCGGTCAGCAAGGCATGGGTCGGGGTGGGACCACCGTTGTTCGCCAACGGGCCGAGCAACGGGTCGGTGTTCACCTGGTCCCCTGGCCCCGTGCCGAAGCCACAGGTATTCCCGCTGTCCAGGTTGCCGCCGAGTGAGGTGACGGTCCCGAACTGGGCGCAGTTGCCGTTCGCGACGATCGTGCTCCTGGCGCTGAGCGGGCCGCTGTTGTAGATATCGCTGCCGAGCGCGCCCTGATTGCCGTAGACCGTGCTGCTGGCCAGCGTCAGCGTGCCGCCGTTGACAATGCCGCCGCCGTTGCCGGTTGCCATGTTGCCCGAGATCGTGCTGTTGGTGATGCTGACCGGGTTGGCGCTGAAGTTCACGATCCCGCCGCCGTTGCCGGTTGCCGTGTTGCCGGAGATGGTCGAGCCGCTGATCGTCAGGCTGGTGCCGCTGTGATAGATGCCGCCGCCGTCGCCCGTCGCGCTATTACCGGCGATCGTACTGTTGGTAATCGTCAGATCCTTGCCATTGACGATGCCGCCGCCGCTCACAGTCGCCACATTGTTGGAGATGGTCGAGCCGCCGATCGTCAGCGTGCCGAAGTTGGTAATGCCGCTGCCGTAGCCGGCATTGTTATTGGTGACCGTGACGCCGTTCAGGCTCATCGTGCCGTCGTTGTAGATGCCGCCGCCAAAGTCGCCTGTCGCGCTACCGTACATGATGGTCATGTTCGCGAGATTCAGGCTGCTGTTGGAGTAAATCACCCAGACGCGGCCGGTGTTGTCCCCGCTGATGATCGTCGCGCCGGCGCCGTTGATCGTCAGGTCCTTGCCAAAGGCCGAGAGGTTCTCGGCATACGTGCCGGCGGCTACGTTGATCGTGTCGCCGGGGCTGGCGGCGTCGATTGCCGCCTGGATCGTTGCGAGGCAGCCGTCTGAACCGCCGGGTGCAACACATAGCGTTGCCGCCTGCGTTGTCGGCACCGCGCCGAAGCTTAACCCCAAACAGAGCAGAACGACCGAGAGTCCGATGCGTGCCCAAGCACCCAGGGGCCGACCGCCGCACCACAATACTGTATTACTCGCTGGGCTGCTTGATTTGCTCATGGTTCACTCCCTTTCTTAGATGACTGGCCAGTACACCGCGGCGCAGTTGCGGCCTGTCTGTACTAATACACCTCGGCGTAGGTGCGGCAAGGGCTCGTAGTAGCGACTAAAGTCGCTGGCAGCGCTGCGGAACGACTGAAGTCGTTACTACCAACCGTGGGGATATTTCGGCCCACCTGTACTAGGGTATTTACGGCTCTGTAGTCTAACATCAACTCAAACTGTCCTCGGCACAGGATCGACGGGTCTCAGTAGTCAGGCTTACACAAGCCACCGTAGCGAGGCCACCCCGTACATCCAGACGGACGGCACGCCCGCCCGCGGTGAGGCGAAATGGGAGATCGGTAGACTGGCCTCCGAAGGCCGACAATCGACAGGCGGTGATGCGTTCATTGGGCATGAGCTGCAGATGGATGCTGAACGGCCCTGCGGCTCGCGGGTCGGTATTGACGAGGACCAACGCATAGCCGTCGGCCCGGCGATGTAGCCCCAACTGCAAAGAAGGGGGTGCATCCGTGCGCAGCAATCGAGTATCGGCCGCAGCCGCCGACCTGGCGCCGGCCCGGGCGAAATGTTTGCTGTCTGCTCCGGCTAGAGCAGGGGTGTGTCGCTCGGTGAGCCACTCGTCATACCGCCCGCTGGCCCCGATGGTGATCAACCTGCCGGCGAACTCCCGCAGCGCGGCGGCTGTGGGGTCGGACATTGCCTGCACCTCGGGCGCCACAAGCACCCGATACCGTCCGAAGGTCGTGGTGTCGGTGTCGATGACCACGTCGAACGGAATGTGGGCGCGATAGAGCAGGTTTGCCGTCGCCCGATAGGCAGCAAAATGTATCGAGTCTGCCACGTCATACGGCTGGCCCGAAGTGGTGTCTACCAGGTCGCGCGTTCGTGGGCTGTAAAGCAATCCTACCTCAGCCGATGATTCGCCTGTGTACAGTACGGCCTCGTGATCTGCAATCCACCGGAACAGCTCCGCCCGGTAGCTTTCTCCAACCGAGCCAGCCATCTGCGGACCCTTCGTCTCGTAGAAACACGCCCCTTCGGCCAGCACCATCCCGGCCAGGCGTGCACTGTCGCCAGGTTCGTAGCCGTAAGTCAGAATCCAACTGGGTTTGCCGCGGTCCGCGGCCCGCGCGAACGCGATCATGATGCGGAACGAGAGCCACTGATCCAGGGTGGCGCCCTGCATACCCGTTTGGCCCTCATCCATCCGGAAGCCGATGACCTCTACCTCATGGCCGGTGCTCACATCCGGGTAGAACTGGTAGCTGGTTGGGTCGTTGGCGACGTAAGTGGAGCGTCCCGTGTCCAGATCCGAGTTCTCGTTGAAGAAGACGATATCCGGGTTGACGGCGCGCGCCACCTCTTTCTCGGCCAACAGAAAGTCGCTAATCTGGCTGTGACGCCAGACCACCCAACGGCGGAAGACGGGATCATCCCAGTCCGCAACGGTCGGCATCGGCAGGCCGGTATCTGACTGAAAGGCATCGGCGCTACAGGCATCGCAAGACGGCCACAGCTCATGATGGCACCCCACACTGGATTGTAGATATACCTCATCCACCCATAGCCCGTCAATGCCGGTCTCCGCCATGGCGCGGACCCGGGACAGAGACAATCGGCGAAAACTGCCCGCCAGACCTGAGTCGCATGGCGACAGCCAGAAGTCCCAGATGCCTTTCTTGAGCCAGTGCTGTTGTTCGGTGGAGATATCATTGAACAGCACTGGCTTGCCATCCAAGGAGCGCTGAGCCCATTCCGAATGCTCCAGGCCTGGGTTCCGTTCCGGGCCAGAGAGCAATTCGAGCCCCGTCTGATACAAGACGACTTTTAGCCCATAAGCGTGAGCCTTGCGAACCACCCTGGCAACAAGGGCGCACACCGTACGAAATCGGTCGTCGTCGACCCACACCTCGTATTGCTGTCCCCAAGGGCTGTCGGCTAACACGACGCTGACGTGCTGATTCATCAGATCATTGAGGCGGGCATCGATTTCGTTGTCGGTATGTGCCGGGTCGAAGTAGGCCCCAGCGATGCGCGCGGTGTGCGCCCACTGGGGCCAAACCCACGCCGCCTGCCTGATCGGCGCAACCTCGCCCTTTGTCGTTCCCTGGAGATCGGCAATCACCCGGTTCTCGGTTTCTCAGGCTGCCACTGCCATCTTGTCGCGTTCGATAACGAACTCGTTGAGTTCGATAGCGAACTCGTTGAGTTCGCCAGCGAACTCCGTGATCACATCTTCAAGCGTTTGGCGCAGCGAATACTCGGGCTGCCAGCCGATATAGCTCTGAATTTTGGCGGTGTTGGGTACCCGGCGCCACATCTCTTCGAAACCCGTCTCGTACGCGTCTTCGTACCGGACGAAAGTGATTCGTTCAGGCGCTGGCCCGCTCTGGTGGCCATTGCCGTTGGAACGCGGAGCCGGTACCGTGGTTGGCCATCCCGCCGTTCGCGCGCCAACCAGCCGAAGCACTTCGCGCGCGAGATCCAGGATGGTGATCTCATGACTGGTCCCGATATTGAACACTTGCCCTACCGCCCGTGGGCTCTCGGCCAGGCCAATTAGCGCCCGCACCGCGTCCCGCACATCCATGAAACAGCGCGATTGTTGGCCATCCCCGTAGACGGTGATCGGTTCGCCTCGCAACGCCTGCTGGACAAAGCGAGGAACCACCATGCCATACTGGCCCGTCTGCCGCGGCCCAACGGTGTTAAATAGTCTGAACACGACGACAGGCAGTCCTTTCTGGCGATGATAGGCCAACCCAAGGAACTCATCGACCATCTTGGATGCTGCGTAAGACCACCGGCTGCGCGTGGTGGACCCCAATACGACATCATCATCTTCGGTAAACGGAATCTGCGCGCTCTTGCCGTAGACTTCCGACGTGGATGCAATGAGTACCTTGGTCCGATAACGTACGGCCGCCTGCAGGACCGCTTCTGTCCCAAGGACGTTGGTCTCGATGGTGTGAACAGGGTCCTTCACAATCAGTTGGACCCCTACGGCCGCCGCCAGGTGGAAGATGACATCACAATTGCTGACCAGCCGGTCGAGTACCGCCATGTTGGTGATGTCGTCGATCGCAAAATGAAAGTCCGGATGGCCGGCCAGGTGCCGGATGTTATCGAATCGGCCGGTGGAGAGATTGTCCACCACCGTAACCTGGTGGCCCTGTTCGAGAAGCGTCCCGGCCAGGTGGCTGCCTACAAAGCCCATACCGCCGGTGATCAAGATACGGGTCGGCGTGCTGGATCGCTGAAATGGAAGCATTGGTTTTACACTCCTTTGTCTTTCAATGAGGCTGTGCGAAGGCCGTTCTTCCAGAAGTTAAGAGTCGACCTCTCGCACAGACTCTGAGTCGTTACAACTTCACGACTTTGGCTGAGCCGTTCGGTGTCTTGCCTGTAGCGTTGCGCGTATCCATGACCAGGCAGGTGTTTTCTAGCACCCATTGCCAATCGTAGCTGCTGTGCGGCGTGGAGATCACCACGCAATCAGCAGCCTGCAATAGCTCCTCGGTCAACGGCACGCTCGTCATCACGTCCGCACCCAACGTCAGCCGAGGCACGAAGGGGTCGTTGTAATCCACATGAGCTCCCTTTTCGCGGAGCAGGCGCAACAGGTCGAGCGTCGGTGACTCTCGCATATCACTTATGTCCGCCTTATAGGCTGCTCCCAGCACCAGCACGCGCGATCCGCGCAAGGGCTTGCTCTCTTCGTTCAACGCATCTGAGATCTTGCCCAACACGTAATGGGGCATACCGAAGTTGATCTCTTCGGCCAATTCGATGAAGCGGGCAGTGTAGTTCAGGGTCCGAAGCTTCCATGCCAGGTAGTGCGGGTCGATCGGGATGCAATGACCGCCCAGGCCAGGCCCAGGATAGAAGGGCATGAAGCCGAACGGCTTTGTCTTGGCGGCCTCGACTACTTCCCACACGTCCACATCCAGCCGGTCGCACATGATCGCGACCTCGTTGATGAGGGCGATATTCACGGCGCGGAACGTGTTCTCGAGCAATTTGACCATCTCTGCCGTCTGCGTCTTGGAAACGGGCACGACTGTCTGGATAGCAGACCCATATAGCGTCCTAACGACCTCCAGACACTGGGGTGTCGTTCCGCCAACCACCTTGGGGGTCGTGTACACTGTCCAATCGGTGCGCCCGGGATCGATGCGTTCTGGCGAGAAGGCCAGGAAGAAATCCTTACCCACCTGCAGCGTCGCGTCGCCGACTCTGACGCTGTGCAGCCGAGGCAGGATGATCTCTTCAGTTGTCCCAGGATACGTTGTGCTCTCCAGGACGATCAGCATGCCGCTGTGCAAGCGGCGTGCGATCTCATCACTGGCCGAGATGATGAACGACATGTCCGGATCTTTGGTGCTGCTCAACGGCGTGGGCACGCAGATGATCACCGCGTCAACGTCGAAGAGCACGTCGTAGTCGGTCGTCGCCCGGAAACTGCCGCGCGCCGGGGCAAGCTGCGTAACGCCACCCTGCAGGCTCACATCGGGTCCACGATCGCCGTTGGTCGACGGCCGGGCGTTTGCATGACCGTTGCCGTTTGCATGGCCGTTGCCGTTTGCACGGCCGTTGCCGTTTGATCCATTCCCCTTGCTGATCCCGACTATCCCCGTGTTCAGCGTCGTCATGCTGTCATTCGGTGATAGCGTCTGGGGCAGTAAGGGCCGCAGCCGCTCGGACGGGACGTCGGCAACCGGGCTCCGGCCGGCGTTCAAAGCGTCCACGCGCCTGGCGTCGATGTCAAGGCCGGTGACGTGAAAACCCGCCTCGGCATAGGCAACTGCCAGGGGTAGGCCCACATATCCCAGCCCAATGATCGCCAAGCTCGCCTGTCGGGTCTTGATGCGTTGGAGTAGATAGGCGGCGCAATCGGTCACAAATTCCGCATTGTCGACATCGGTTATGACTTGTCCATGATCTAGAGTGAACATAACAGCCTCCTGAATGGGTTTGCTCGGTTGCTTCTACCCACAGCGGGCCGCTCCTCCGAGCAATGAAGTTGTTCCTAGAGCGATGAGACGTAGTGAAAGTCAGACGCCTTCAGCACACGATCTCTCGCCCGTCGCGACGCTAATGCAAAGGCTATCGCCCCACAAATGAACGCGACGACCGCAAAGCTGTAGTTGAGCCGGAAACTCAGCGGCGCACCTACCATAACCGTAACAGCGATGGCCAGGACCACAGCCCAGACCGCCGGACCTGGACGCCCCAACGTAATGCAGAACATGCAGTTGAAGATCCCCGATCCGATCAGCCAATTGATGCACAGCCCGGCGACAAAAAACCGCGCCATCTGGGTCAGATCCGGCAGTGCGAGCCAGCGCGTCATCAAGCCCGAGCTGAGAGCCAGGCTAACCGCCCAATAAACCGCCAGGCTGAGCGCCGTCAATATCAGCATGTAGATCCGCCAATGCCGGTCATAGAACTTGGTGAGCGAGTTCCGGAACTGGCTCACGTCCGTTCCGGGCGTGTTGGCTTGCGCCCCCGGCGCCAAGCGCCAGAATTCCCTCATTGTGTGCTCGGCCACGCCACCCACCAGGATGATGGGCACCAACGCCAGTGTCAGCCCTACCTCCATACTCGTTACCGCCCACATGCGTGGCTGCCCTGGCCCTAGTACCCCTAGCCAGCCAAACACGTGCGGGATAAGAATGAAGAGCATGTAGAGCGCGCTGTACAAGAAATACGGCGCCGCTTCATTCACTAGATAACTCACCGGCGGGAAGCGGGTCTTCTTGCTGGGTAATCGAGGAGCCTTCTTCGAAGTTGCTGCCTTGCTTGCCCCGTGATCCGAAGTCTTGTCCGGTGTCCAATGGTGGAAGCCCCGAACCAGCGCCTGTGCTTCCAGGGCCACGACTACGGCGAAGCCGGCAACGGTACCCACGGCCAGGTGCGCGGCCGTGAAATGTGCTGCAATCCTGTCGGCAAGAACGCCCACCACCAGGCCCGTCACTAGGCCCAGGGTCAGCCATTCCGTTTTGCGTACGATCGAAAGGCCGCCGCTCATCAGCCAGATCGCCGATAGGCCGAGGAAAGCCATCAGATACGTCAGCATGATCTGGCTCGTGAACCATGCAGGCGGCGCCTTGAGCCAAAACGAAGCCAGTGCCAGTACCAGGGCAATGAGACAAACACATGCAGCCCCCACCACCATGGTTAGCCAAAAGAAGCGCCCGGCCGCGCTCGGGTTCCCCAGGCCCAAGTAGGCGGATATGCGCCGGCTGGGCGCCTGAGTGAAGCCGCTGGTTACCAACATAGCGCTGGTCAAACCAATGCTCAACGCCAGCAGCCTATAGGCGCTCCATCCTCCCAAAAGGCCGTAAGCCGAGATCATAAACATGATGCTCAATGCTGTCACAAGTGCCAGCGGGCCGCGCGCGTAGTCACTCAGGGTCTCGGTCAACCGGGCCGGTGGCGCCGCTGGCGCCTTGTTTGCTACGGCGGCGGACGCCCATGCTGGACGTTGGGCTCGTGTCTGCTGGAGGACTTCATCACCTAAGTCAAAAACGTCTGGCGCGCCGTAGCGCTGCAACGCTACATAGTCGGTAATGCCCATAGACTCGAGGAGCGCGGTGACCTCGAGCCCGTCAATCGGCAATGGATCACGCTCGGTAACTTCCTCCACCAGCAATGCAATACCGCTCGGGTTCTTGAAACGCCATGATAACACGCTCAACGGCGCTGCTTTCCCGTGGCCGTTCGACGAACCGCCATTGCCGTTGCCGTTGCCGTTGCCATGGCCGTTGCCCTTCGTCAAAGCCGTCGCTTCGACCAGTGCATCACTTGCTATGCCATTGTGGCCATTCCCGTCGCCATCTGATGCCTCAAGCCCTGGGCGACCCATCTTGACGCTCAACACCTCGGTGGGCCATGCTGTGGCGCTTGCGCCGGTGTGGCTGCGCACCCGAAAGTCCGCGCCCACCGGCGCCGCCAGCGGGTCGCCAGCCCAACCATCAACCGCTGGGACCACCTGCCCATGGGCCGCCAACTCATTGGCGCTCCATAACTGGGGCTGGCTCGCCCGACGCGCCAGCAATTCCCGGTAGGCAGCCTCATGCGCGCTCCCCGACTGGTGGACGCTGTACTCCCGCAACGCTTTTTCCCGGCCAGCGCGCCCAAAGCTCGCAGCAAGTTCTGGATCATTGATCAGGGTCAGGATCGCCTGGGCGATCTCTTGCGGATTACGTGGCTCCACAGCATACCCGCAACCCGCCACCTGCTCCGGCACCCCGCCCACTGCCGTTGCCACGACCGGCTTTTCGCACAACATGGCTTCCAGCAGGCTGAAGGGAAAAGCCTCGGATACACTCGATAGCACGACGATATCGCCTTCGTTGAAGGCTGTGGCGGCGTTCGACCGGAAGCCGGCAAAGACTACGGTCTCTTCCAGTCCCAATTCAGCTCGTAGTGCCAGGCACTTGGCGTAATAGCTTTCATTCCCGGCCGGCGCACTGCCGTAGAGTCGAAAGTGGATGTCTGGGCGCGATCGCTGCACAATGGCTGCAGCCCGCAGCAAGGTGAAGAGATCTTTGAGCGGATCGATCCGGCCGACCCAGCAGACCACTGCAGGTTCGGCGAAGGGTTTGTTCGTGGGCGCGAATACCGATGCATCTACGCCGTAATAGATCGTTCGAATCTGAGCGGGTTGGGCGCCGTTGCGGAGCTCCCAGCGCTGGTTGTAGTCACAACATGGCGAGATCATGTCGGCAATCTTGTAGCTCAGTTCCGTCATGCGTAGCGCAAAGCGCAGATTGAACAATTTGTGAAAAAGACCAAACGATGAGGCCGCCTGCGCCAGGTATGATTCACGCAGATAGATGCCATGCTCGGTGAGCATGAACGACGAGCCGTATTCCAATTTCATCGCTGTGGCGATCAACGTACACAGTCCGGCCATGGCAAGGTGGGCGACATCGGCCTTTGGGAGCGGTCGCGCCAACGGGAAAAACCAATGGTAAAGCCATTGCATGGCCCTGCCCACATCGGCCAGGCTGAACGAGGCGCCAGGATAGCCATGTTGCGCAGCCGCGCGCGGAAAGAACTCCTGTGTTTCGGTCAGGAAGCATTGCCAGGCAGCTTTTGAGCGCAGCGTGCGATCGAAATCATGGGCCACGAAGAACTTGTACATGCCATGAATCGACTCTGCCAGGCGCCCCAGATCGGCCCTATCGGCGTATAGCTCGTGCAAGAAAGACCGGAACTGCGGTATGAACTCGTGTGTGATCGCCTGCTCGCTGGTTCGGGCCCTGGCATTAAGTAGTTCAGTCAGGCCAAGCCGTGACCGGTTCTCCGCTGCCTCACGAACGCCCCACAAGGGTATTGGACGGAAGTCGACCACGTTCGACGGCAAAGGGAACTGTAGCTCAGCATCTGGACTGCCGACCAGGCTGATCAGCGTAAAATCGACATCCCACAGGTCTTCGAGCAGCAGGTGACACCAGGTGCTGACCCCGCCGAAATGGAACGGATAGGTGCCCTCGGTGATCATCGCTACGTGTAAGCGCTGTTGGTCTGTAGGCTGGCTCTGGCTCATTCGTCTTCCACACCATTCCCTGTAACGTCGACAGGCTCGTAGTCGGTAAGTTTGGACATCGGAATCATCCGCGTCTGATGCGCCCTCAATGCCACCTCTGAAAGATGTTGTGAGGCATAAAGTTCGATGGCCTCGCCCGCCTGAATTCCGGTGATCGGTACGATCACATCCCGATCGGAGGTCAACACCAGGCCGCTTCCGTATACTAACGACGCCTGGATCTCGGCAGCAGTGAAGACCGCTCGGGCCGCCATTGCTTCACCGATCTCATACATGCCCAGGCAACAGATCGGGACATCGCCATACAGCGAGTTATACTTTGCCAGCACGCGCTCGACTAGATCCGATAGCAGACTATGCGTCCCGTCATAGCCCGCCAGATTGGCTTGATGAAACATCAATGGGTCGATATCGAACTCGAGCAAATACTGCAAGATAGTCTCCGCCTCCGCCTCCAAGATCTCCTGGTAAGCAAGGTCCTGGCGCCAGAAAGTACGGTAGAAAAAGTTGTACTCCGCAACCCACTCATCCGGGGTGGACAAGTTATAGAAAAGATTCGTGGGATGCCGCGGGATGATCAGGATCTCAGGCTGCAACGCGCTGACAATGCCCACATTAAAGAATGGATTGCCCCAGTCGGGTTGCGAAGTGTCCGAAACCAGGTAACGTACCCCCGCATCTCTGGCGGCCTTAAGGAATTCCATGTTGACCAACCCTGACAGCGCCGGCGTTACCAGGCAATCGGCATGATAGCGCTTGAGGCCCAAGTTCTGCGCCGTCGCCCGATTAAGCTCGATTTCCCGCAGTCCCGTGTCGAAATCTGCCTCGTCGAGCAATTGGTGCGAGAAGGTGTGATTAATCCACCGGAAACGGGTCTGATGCCGCATAAGTGCCGGGACCAGGGTGTCATCCCTGGAGAAAAGCGCAACCCCGCCGCCGTTGTAGGCCAGATCGATCGCGAGGTTCGCCGCGTTCGGCTCGCGGATCCGCAACCCGTCCAGCCGGCTGAGCAAGATCTCTATGTCCTTGCCGGTCAGTCGGCAAATCCTGCCATCTTCCCCGCTCTCGCGTTCGGGGTCCCAGAGCCGTGTTGCCCCGAAAATGTCATCCACCTGAAGGCTCAGGTACGCCCGCCGCGCACCCACGAAGACGCCCCGCGTCACCCAGTTGACCAGGCCATAGCCCAACAGAAGCGTGTGGGTCAAGTCTGCGCCGTGCGACATCGTGAGCGCCAGGCATTCATGTCCGTCCGGGGAGCGCTGGATTGCGCCCAGGGTCAGGCCTTCAGGCGTAACCAACAGCGGTTCAGTCAGATCATCGATCATCTCGGCCAGGCAGACCCAGGCATTGTGCAAGCCTATCGGGTTTCTTTGATTCAGATACCAGAAGACCCGGCTGCCGGCTTCGGTGAGCGTCACCGTGACCGGCGTCAACGTCGTGTCTAGTGCAGTGCCAAAGCGCAGCCCCCACATTTCTTGATCGGCGCCGCCACAAGCCTGCAAGATGACCTGCCGGATACCGAAGCGCGCTTCGTAGTGCCACAGGGTCTGCCATTCATCGTCACGCAAGGCGCTTTCCCATTCGTCTCCTCCCGACCGATACCGGCCCAAGCTGCCGGTTGCCAGGATTACGCCCTGATAATTGGCATGCGACCCATACGATAACCGTTCTGGCGTCAGGCTTTCCCTGGATGCGATTATCACATCGAAACGGCTCCCGAGCCTGGTTAGCAGATCTGTGATCGCTGTCAGGTTCGGGTCATCCTCCTCGGCGGCTATGACCAACAACTTGAGGTCAATTATGTCGCCGAGGAGGGGTCCGCCGCGCCCCTGCGGTCGCCCGTTGAACCCCAGTTGCCTGGTGGCAGGCTCATCTACTTCTATTGTTGTGGCCTCAAACGGGGTCTGCATGAACGCGCACATCATCTCTGCCCTTTACTGGCAAGCTGAGGCTGGTAGGGTCAAGGGCGCCGACCCGCCGGCAGCGAGCGGCACGTATGAGATGGTCTGGCCACCGTAGACCTCGGTAGTCGTTCCCGGTGGCGTGCCTGTGACCGGGCCCGTGACTGGGATGGTCGCCGGTTGGACGGTGGAGACCGTCATCGTGCACTGCCCGGCTGCCGACTTGTTCAGGGTAGCCTTGACGCCCGAGTTGTCGTAGACCATGCGGTTGGCCATGCGTCCGCCGAGATCGTGCTGGCTCAGGTTGATGATCGGCAGATTGTACAGCCTGTTGTATTTGGCCAGCGTAGCATTGATCAGGTCGCCCATCAGAGATCTCCCGCCGCCGTAGTTCCTTGTATTGGCTTGGTGGAACATGAGCGGATCGATGTCCCACTTCAGCAGGTACTGCAACATCACGTCCGACTCTTTGTCGAGGATCTGCTGATACGTCAGGTTAGTAGGCCAATAGCGGAAGGCGCCGCCTGCGCACTTCCCAGTCGGACCGTAGTAACAGTTGTATTCCGACACCCACCGGGCGGTTGTGTCCAGGTTGTAGAACAGGTTGGTGGGACGGCGGGGTATGATCAACACGCCGAAATCGCTGTAGAAGCCTGCATTGGGGCTCGGATTGTTCCACCCTGGCCGAGAGGTGTCCGAGATCTCATACTTGATCCCGAATTGGGCCAGTCCCTGCTGGGCGGCCGGATTGCCCAGTCCAGAGATATCCGGGTTGACGAAGGCATCTTTCTGGTAGTTGGTCAAACGCAGTTGGCCGGTGGCGACCACGTCATTCTGCTGCAGCTCGGCCAGGGTCTCCGCCGCCGTGACCGGGGCGTCCAG
>Ga0315287_10004510_pt1 | contig 13602 bp, 9 predicted proteins | sample YL17G11_0_MG_FD_205037 | JGI IMG/M metagenome (GOLD analysis project Ga0315287, IMG submission 205037) | Sediment microbial communities from Yellowstone Lake, YNP, Wyoming, USA - YL17G11_0 | ecosystem: Environmental > Aquatic > Freshwater > Lake > Sediment | place: USA: Wyoming | collected... | reverse complement strand
GAAAGGGGCGGCAACAGACAAACCGGACCTACTGCCACCGCGCCACATCTCGACTCTACCGCCAGCGGCTGTCCGTCCCTGTGCGAATAAGCGCGAGATGGTGTCGATCAACAACCCAGGGCGAGAGCCTGCACCGGCCGCTGCGACGCGGCATCGGTGACGACGAGGACGACGCGGCGCGCGGCGCCCGGGCTCGCTGGCGGCAGGGCGAGGCTCCACTGCTTGTCGTTGTTACCGGCCCAGGCATCGACCGGCTTGTACAGCGTGACGACATGGTCGTGCTTGAGCGTCTCGCCGCTGTTCTCGCCGGCGCGCACGCGCGTACTGTGGCCGTCTTCGAGCACGGCCCAGTAACCCGCCAGGCGTTCACTGCCAGCACCGATGTTGGCAGTGACCGTGTTGCCCTCGCGCTTCATCGACAGCGCCACCTTGCTCGCGGCCGGCCGGGCGATCGATGCGCCGCTCCAGTTGCGCAGATCGCGGCCGTTCATCACTACCTGCGGGGTGTAGACATAGCTCGAGCCGCTGGTCTGCGCCAGCTGATGCTGCCGCTCCGTGATCGCCGGCGTGGCAAAACGGTCGGGCCAACCCAGGCGGTCCCAGTAATTGACGTGGAAGGCCAGCGCGATCACGTCGCTACGGCCCTTCAGCGTGGACAGCCAGCGATCGGCCGGCGGGCAGGAGCTGCAGCCTTCGGAGGTGTAGAGCTCGACGACGGCCGGCGGCTGCGCGGCCGAGCGCGCCTCGCAGCTTTGCGGCGTCTGCGCCAGCACGGCGGCTGGGAGCAGCGTCGCGGTCAGGGCAAGGCGGGTCAGGGTGCTCATCGGGAATCCTTTGTGCATCGCGCTGTGGTGTCTGCCACGGGACGGACAGCTCGGCGTACGGTGTTGGGCCTTGGTCGTGCGACGCGGCCGATCCTGACACGCGTGGCACCATGTCAGTCCATGACCGATGCCGCTTCGCTCCCGACATCGCTGCGCGCCATCGTCATCGGTGGTGGCCCGGCGGGCCTGATGGCGGCCGAAGCACTGGCCGAGGCCGGCGTTGCCGTCGACCTGTTCGATGCCATGCTGTCGGTCGGCCGCAAGTTCCTGCTCGCCGGCAAGGGCGGGCTGAACCTGACCCACAGCGAAGCCTTGCCGGCCTTGCGTGAACGCTACGGCTCGCGCAGGACCGAAGTGGCGCGCTGGCTCGAAGCCTTTTCACCGCAGGCGCTGCGCGACTGGGCGCAAGCGCTCGGCGTCGACACGTTCGTCGGCAGCTCGGGGCGCGTGTTCCCGACCGACCTCAAAGCTGCACCGCTGCTGCGGGCCTGGCTGCATCGGTTGCGCCAGCGTGGCGTCGTCTTTCACATGCGCCAGCGCTGGCTAGGCTGGGACGAAGGCGGTGCCCTGCGGTTTGCGTCGCCACAGGGCGAGCGCCGCTTCCGTGCCCGCGCGACGGTGCTGGCGCTGGGCGGCGCGAGTTGGCAACGCCTGGGCTCCGACGGCGCCTGGGCGCCGTGGCTGCGTGAGCAGGGCATCGGCGTGGCGCCGCTGCGGCCGGCCAATTGCGGCTTCGAGATCGCGTGGAGCCCGCACCTGCGTGATCGATTCGCGGGAGCACCGATCAAGCCGGTGCGGCTGCACTTCGACGGCTTCGACAGACAAGGCGAGTTCGTGCTCAGCGCCTACGGCATCGAAGGCAGCCTGGTCTATGCCGCCAGTGCGCTGCTGCGCGACGCGATCGAGCGCGACGGCAGCGCCACCCTGACGCTGGACCTGCTGCCGGCCTTCGACGCGGCGCGCGTGGCCCGCGAAGTGGCGCACCCGCGCGGCTCGCGCAGCCTGGCTTCGCACCTGAAGAGCCGCCTGAATCTCACGGGCGCGAAGATGGCGCTGCTGCACGAGTTGCTGCCGCGCGAGGCGCTGGCCGACCCGCCGCGGCTGGCCGCAGCGATCAAGGCGCTGCCGCTCACCGTGACGGCGCCGCGCCCGATCGACGAAGCCATCAGCAGCGCCGGTGGCGTGCAACTCGAGATGCTCGACGAGCGCCTGATGCTGCGGCAACGCCCCGGCGTGTTCTGCGCCGGCGAAATGCTCGATTGGGAAGCGCCGACCGGCGGCTACCTGTTGCAGGCGTCGATGGCCAGCGGCCGCGTGGCCGGGCAGGGTGCAGCGCAGTGGCTGCGAAGTGGCGACCTGGGGGTCAGCGAAGCGGGGTCGTGAGGCCTGTGCGCTGGTCAGCGCGCCAATCTGCAAATCGCGGCCCCGCAGTGCGCGGTCAGGCCTTCCACGCCGCCCAAGCCAGGCACAACCACGCCGCCAGCCACGCAAGCCCGCCGAGGGGCGTGACGGCGCCCAGCCAACGCACGCCGGTCAGGGCCAGCACGTAAAGGCTGCCCGAGAACAACATGGTGCCGATGACGAACAGCCAGCCGCTGGCCGTGACGGCGCCGCCCGGCCAGCGCGTGCAGGCCCAAGCCACGGCGAGCAGGGCCAGCGCGTGGGCCATCTGGTAGCGCACGCCGGTCTCGAACACCGCCAGCAGGTCGGCCGGCAATCGGGCCTTGAGTGCGTGGGCACCAAAGGCCCCGAGCGCCACCGCGAAGAAGGCGCTGAGGCTGCCGAGTGCGAAGAAGATCCTGTCCATGATGTGATCAGCCCCTGTCGCGCAGGCCCTGCACGAATTGCCGCACCTGCGGATCGGTGGGGTTCAGGGCCTGCAACTTCTCGGCCCATTGCAGTGCTTGCGCGCGTTGCCCACCCTGGGCGTAGAACACCGCCAGCGCGTAGGCTGTCGCCGCATCCTGCGGGTCGAGCTGCTGCGCCCGCAGCAGCGACGCCTCGGCCGGTTTGCGCTGCCCCAGTTGCTGCAGCGCCAGGCCGAGGTTGTAGTGCACCTTGGCCCGCTCGGGCAGCAGCCGCGCGGCCTGGGTCAGCGCCTTGGCCGCTTCGGGCAGGCGCTTTTCTTCGGCCAGCAACAGGCCGAGCGAGTACTGCAACTCGCCCAGGTCCGGCAGGCGCTTGAGACCCTCGACGAGCACACGTTCGGCGTCGGCGTTGCGTGCGCTGGCGTTGTAGAGCCGACTCAGGTTGGCGCGAGCCGGCGTGAAGTCGGGGTCGATGCGCAGGGCGTCGAGGTAGTGCTTCTCGGCCAGCTCGATGCGGCCGGTGTTCTGGTACACCACGGCCAGGTTGAGCTGGGCACCCGGCATGTCGAGCGAGACGCTCTGCGCCGCGATGTACTCGGCCAGCGCCGCGTCGAAGGCCGGGCGCGCCGCGGCGTCGAGGCGCCCGGGCGGCAGCGACGACAGGCCGCGCGCCGCGGCGATGCGCACGGCGCGGATGGGGTCGCGCAACAACGGCGTCAGCCCGTACAGGCGCTGCGCCTCGGGCAAGGCCTCGAGGCTGTCGGCCGCCGCAGCGCGCACTTCGGCGCTGGCGTCGCGCGTGGCCTCGATGCGGGCGCTGTCGCCGCTGCGGGGGTCGTTGCGCAGCCCGTCCAGGGCCGTGGCACGCACGATGGCCGGCTGGTTGCGGTCGGCAGCCAGGCTGGCCAGTGCGTCATGGGCCCCCGGCCGTCCGGCCCGCGCGGCGGCGAAGGCCTCGCCGTAATGCGGCTCCTGCCGACGCTTGGGGCCGTACCACGCGGCCACGCGGTCGGCGGCCCATTGCGCCGGCTTGTCGGTGTGGCACTGGCTGCAGGCGTTGGGTGTGCCGAGCTTGACCGACAGATCCGGCCGCGGCACGCGCAGGCTGTGGTCGGGACGGGGCTGGATCTGCATGTAGTTCTTGCTCGGCATGTGGCAGGCCACGCACTGGGCCCCGGCTGAGCCTTCCGTGTGGAAGTGGTGCGCGGGCGTGTCGTAGGCGCCCGCCGCAGTGGCGAACTTCGGGTTTGCCTGCGGCGCGTGGCACTGCGAGCACACGGCGTTGCCGGCCAGCTTGAGCTTGCCTGTGTGCGCGTTGTGGCACTCGGTGCAGGCCACGCCCTTGCCGTACATCTTGCTCTGGCGGAACGAGCCGTCGACGAAGACTTCGTCGAGTTGCTGGCCGTCGGGGTGATACAGGCCGGGCTGCAGGAGGCTGGGCAGGTAATGGTCCAGCCGGGGCTGGCCCGGCACCGGCGTGGCCGTGAGTTCGCTGCGCCGCGAGTGGCATGCGGCGCACACCTCAACCTGGCCCGGGGCACCCGCCGCCTTGAAGTCCACCACCAGGCCGAAGCGCTCGCCCGGCAGCGTCGATGCCGCTGTGCCGTCGGCCTTTGCACGCGCCCACTGTGCATGCCGTTCGCCGGGGCCGTGGCAAGACTGGCACGAGACATTGGGCTCCTTCCAGCTCGATGCAAAACTGTCGCTGGCAGCGTCGTAACGCTTCTCAAAACCGGTGGTGTGGCACGTGATGCACATCGTGTTCGCGGTCTGGTAGCGGCCGGTCCAGTGCAGCACGTCACCGGCAGGTGCCTTCTCGAGCGGCAGCAGGTGAAACCACTTCTTGCGCGGCGTGTCCCAGGCGATCTGCAGCGGCTGCAGGCGCCCGCCCGGCATCGCGATCAGGTATTGCTGCAGCGGTGCGACGCCGAAGGTGTAGGCGATCTCGAAGTCGCCCGGCTTGCCGTCCCGCCCGTCGGTGCGCACGAAGAACTTGTCGCCCTGCTTGAAGAAGCGCGAGGTCACGCCCTGGTGCCTGAATTCGACGTTGTTGAAGTCGCCGAGCACCGTCGCGGCAGTGGCGGTGGCCATCGCCTGAGCATGGTGCGACGGCTGCCACTGCCGGCCCTGTTCCTGGTGGCAGCCGAGGCAGAGCTGGTTGTCGACGTAGGCGGCCGGCGGGTGTGCGCTCAGCGAGGCCTCAGGCGATGCGGCGCCGCTTGCGGATGTTGAAGCGGGTGCAGGTGCCGGCCGCATCCACCACAGCGCCACGCCAGCGGCAAGCAACAGCACCATGCCTGCGGCCAGCCACTGCAGCGGGCGGCGGGGGGGCGTGGGCGGCAGCGGCGTGGGGGCGGGCGGGGGCACACCGACAGCGGCGCGATCTTGTCGCTTGGCGGCCAGCTGCTGCGCCGGCGGTTTGGCTTTAGGCAAAGTGGGCGTGCCAGCGAGTCAGGTCAGGTGGGGGCTCGTGCGGCCGTGCCGCGGCTCGGCATCAGCGCGTTGGGACAAAGATTGTCTTCCAGTCGGCCTTCATGCTGACCACCGTCCAGCCCCGCGTGCCAGCCTCGTTCAGCCCACGGTCGAGCTTGCCGATGTGCGACTTGCGGTCGTAGGCATATTCGCGGTCGGCATCGTCGTGGTGTATGAGCATGCCCAGGCGCGCGCCGGGTGCGCCAGTGGTCCAGGCCAGCATCTCGAAGTCGCCGTCGGAGTTGCCGAACGCGGCGATCGGGCGGCGCCCGATCTGCTGGTGGATGCCGACCGGCTTGCCCGCCTTGTCATCGATGAAGTTCAGCTCCGGCAGGCGCGTCAGTACCGGCTTGCCGTCACGCCACTCGAACTTCGTCTTGATGCTGCTGCCCACCACCTGCTCGGGCGGAATGCCATAGGCCTGCTCGACCCACGGGCGCATGAACTCGACGCCACCGCCCGAGACGATGAAGGTTTTGAAGCCGTTGGCGCGCAGGTAGGCCAGCAACTCCTTCATCGGCGCGTAGGTCATCTCGGTGAACAGGCGCCCGGTCTTGGGGTGTCGCGCCGTTGTGATCCAGTCGCTGACGATCTGCGTGAAGGCTTCGGTGCTCATGCCCGCGTGCGTGCTCATCACCAGTTGCATCAACGCCTTCTCGCCGCCGGCCATCACGGCCTTCATGTCACCCTTGAGCAGCGACGCATAGGGCTCCTGCGTCTTCCATTCCGGGTGCTTCGGCGCCAGTGCCTTGATGCGGTCACGGATGAAGAACGCCTGGAAGTACACCGGCTGCTCGGCCCACAGACAGCCGTCGTTGTCGAACACCGCCACTCGCTCGGCCGGTGCGACGAAGTCCTTGCTGCCGGGCTCGGTGACGGCCTTCACGAAGGCGACGATGCGCGCCTTTGCGGCGCCGTCGTTCCAGGACGGCAGCGAATCGACGGACTGTGCAACGGCGTTCGACAGGCACAAGAAGCCGGCAAGTGCGGCTGCTAGAAGCGGTTTTGCACGCAGGCAGTTCATTCAGGCTTCCTGTTCTGTCAAAAGGCTGCACCGGGTCGGCGACGCCTGTGTCAATGTTCGCGAACCGGCGTCCGCCGCATTGGGCGCACCCGAGGCACGGCCTTCATTTCGGGAACAGCAGCGTGACGACGAGCCTCAGGCCCCAGCCGTGCGGGCCGCTGTCGGGCCCGTCGGCCCAGTAGCGCACGCCGCCGCCCACACTGATCAACTGAGTGTCGATCTTGGTGACTTTCGAGACAAACAGGTTGAGCGGGACGCTCCACTGATCGTTCTTCCAGTCGTAAGTGCTCTCGGTGTTGACGGCGAAGGTCCAGGCCGTGGGCGTGGTGTACGAAAGAAAGGGCTGCACGAACGTGGTGCTGATGTCGGAGCGTGCGCTGTCGCCGGCAACCGACCAGATGTGGTTGGCCAATGCACCGTAGGTCCAGCCGTGATCCTGCTTGAGCAGGACCGCGGTCGGCCCCAGGCCCCACTTCTTCGCGCTCAGCAGGTCGTCGCTGCCGGTGGGCAACAGGAGTACCGGGCCCGCGCCCCAGATCCAGCCGCCAGCGGTCGGCGCCTTGGGCGAGAAGAACACGCTTTGCACGATGTCGCCAATGCCGGACTGGCTGCCGGCGCCTGGGAAGATGTCCTTCTGCGACACGACCGGCAGGATGGTTCGCGAGATGACGTTCCAGTCTTCGTTCAGCGTGAACGGCACCACCGGCTGGACGTTGAGAAGCCACCGCTCGCCGCTCTCGGTGGGCCCGATCTTTTCGTCGTAGTTGAGCTGGAACGGCAGGCTGATCAGCGCCGCGACGGGGTTGGAGAGCTTCTTGGCGAGGTCGGCGGCGCTCTCCTGGGCGAACGCCTGGCTTGCGAGCAAGCTCGTCAGCGCGGCGGCAAGCAGGGTTGGGCCGGGTTTGGCTTTCATGGTTGTGTGCTTCTCTTGATTGATCAGGCAATCTTGATTGCCCGCACCTCATTGGCGCGCGCATCAACCGGGATCACTGGCAACTCGCCCTTCTTCCTCAACGGCAGGCGGCGCAGGTGATCCATGATCGCCTGCCACTCCTTGATCTCGCGGCCGGCGTTCTTGCCGACGCCCTTGGCGACACTCGACGCATCCGTCGTTCCGGGCGGCGGCAGCAGGTAGCCGGTGTTTTCGCGCGGCATTTCGAGCGCATCGACCTTCGACTTCAGCGGCGTGCCGTCCTTCTTCTTGGGCACCAAGGCCAGCTTGCCCTTCGTGTACTTCGGGATCGCCACGATGATCGGGCCGAGCATCAGCGGGCAAGTCAGGCTGTACAGGCGCGGGTCCTTGCCGCTGGTGTCGATCGCCTTATAGCCGCGGTCGAGGTCACCCAGTTCGATGGCCGTCACCACGTCGAACCTTGCTCGCGTGAGGTCGTAGCGAAACCGCATGCCCGAGGCGCGCGGGAAATACTCGCCCGGATGGGCCGCGTTGTCGATCAAGAGGAATTCCAGCAGGTTCTTGAGATCGAGGCCGTTGAAGTAGCCCGTCACCAGCGTGCTGCCGGGGGTCGGATCGACCACGCCGGAGCCGAGCGGCGCCACGGCGAACACGTCGTAGACCGTGACCACGCCGGTCTTTCCGCGCAGTAGCCCGGCGCGCATCATGCCGTTGGCGGTAAACCCGATATCGGCCTTGGTGGCCGCGCGAAAGGAGTCGGTGACGAGGTTGGCCAGCAGGGTGCCGGCAGCGATGTCGGAGTAGGTGTTGGGCAGGTCCCGCGGGGCGATGGCCAGCGGTTGGTCGACGCTGTAGCCGCGCGACGCGAACGCGGCTGCGCTGACTGACTTCTTGAGTCGTTCGATCTCCTTGCCGATGGCCGTATCACCGGCGATGCTGTCGTCGATGGGCAGCAGCCGGTACGAGGTGACGGCCAGCTTGTCGCCGTCCAGCGCGATCACCAGTTCGCCGAGGTTGTTGCTCTCCTTGCCGGTCTGCACCACCGGCGTGCGTCCGCCCACGACGATGGCCTCGTTCAGCTCGGTGTGGCTGTGGCCGCTGATCACCACATCGATGCCCGGCACGTCCTTGGCCAGTTGCACGTCTTCGCCGGTGACGTAGCGGCCATCGGGGCCTTTCTCGACGCCGCCGTGGCTCAGCACGATGACAACATCGACCTTCTCGGTCTCGCGCAGGATCTTCACCACCTCCTTGGCCGCCGTGGTGGGGTCGGCAAAGCTCGTGGCACCACCATTGGTGTAGATCATGGCCTCCTTGCCCAGACTGCCAAAGATGCCGAAGCGCAGGCCGCCGCGCTCGATCACCGAATAGCGGCGGATCACGCCCTTGCGGGCCAGCGCCTGAAGGTCGGCGATGCTAGCGTCGCTGCCCGCAAAGCTGGTGTTCGCGGCCAGCACCGCCGGGATGCGCCCCGCCTTGACGGCGGTGCTTATGGACTTGCCCAGGCCGGCTGGCCCGAGGTCGAACTCGTGGTTGCCGAAGGTGGTCGCGTCATAGCCCATCTTGCCCATCAGGTGCAGCTCGCCGCCGGTCTCGCGCGTGGCGGCGCTAAACGCCGTGCCCATGCTGTAGTCGCCCGCATCCAGCACCAACACGGGCCCCTGGTCCTTGCGCGCGGCGGTGCGCTGCGCGATCAGGCTCGCCAGCCGCGCGTAGCCGCCACGGGTGCTGTCGTCATTCAGCGTGAACGGGGTGTAGTCGGCCGACGGGCCCATGCCGATGAAGCTGGCGTGCATGTCGTTGGTGTGCAGGATCGTGAAGGTCTTGGCTCCGGCAGGTGCTGCGCAAAGGAATCCGGGCTGCAAGAGCGTTACGCCAACAACCGCCGAGCCAGCCAGGAACTCGCGGCGGGACTGAGCTTTGTGTGAGAGCGGTGCGATAGTTGCCCGGCTATCTGCCCCGGCGGTTGCTTCTTGTCTGTGATCGGTCTTCATCGTTGTTCCTCGCCTCCAAGAAGAAGTGGGACGCAACCGCTGTTGCGTCGATCGTCTGCATGCGCTTGATCTCCGCAGCCGAATCACTTCACCGGTTCGATGTCTCCGGGTTTCCAGCTCTTGTCGATGGCAGCCTCGGTCGGGCCGTAAAGCCGCAGGATGGCGAAGTAGCCCTTGCCGGGCACGGTGGCCTGCCAGTTGCCTTCTTTCCCCTTGGGCGCCTTCGGGCCGAAATAGATGTCGGTGCTGCCGTCGGCGTTTTGCGCCGGCTTGTCGCGCGAACCCAGCGAAGGGAAGGGCTGACCGTTGGCCAGACCCGACGCGTTCTCGGCTTCGTACAGCGTCATCGACCAGAAGTTGCCCGCCGGGATCTTGGCCGGCAAGTTGACGCGGTAGTTGCTGCCGCCTGACAGTGGCGTGCCCTTGCTGTCAGTGAAGCCGATCATGTACTTCGCGCCGGTGCCCGGGATCTGCGAAATCATGCCCGGGCTGATCGAGTAGTAGTCGGTGAAGAACCAGATCCGCAAGTCGAGGTCGAGGTAGCCCTCGGCCTTGCGCTTCCATCCCAGGTCGAGCGGCCCGCCCGGGTTGGCAGGCGTGCCGTCGGCAATCGGGTTGATCCAGCGGCGATCCGGGTAGACGCGGAAGTCGCGGCCGCCGACGGCTTCCTGGAAGCCGATCACGCGGCTCATCTTGTAGCCCGTCCTGGCCGCGCGGTCGAGGATCGCGCGGGTCTTCGCATCGGGGTTGAAGGGCTGTCCCTTGATGATGCCGATCGAGGCCAGCATGCCCAGCGAATCGGGTTCGGCAAGGTGGGTACCTTCGCTGTCCACCAGTTGCTTGAGCTGGTCGAACGCGCGGCCATCGCTGGTCGGCAGCATGTTCACCGCCACGCCCGAGGCGTTCGGGTACTGCATGGGCTTGGCGCTGGCCTGGCCGCCTAGCGGATAGATCTTGGTCTGCTCCATTACCGCCACCGCCGGCCCCAGCACCTTGGGGTCCTGGTAGAACGAGCGCAAGAAGATGAACACGTTGTTCGTGCCCGAGCGATAGACGAAATAGCCTTCCGGCACCGGGCCGGTGTAGCCGGGCGGCAGCAGCAGCATCTTGCCGCCCTTGCCGGCGTCGGGCCCGGGCAGGCCCACGTCACCGAAGAACTTGCCGCCGTCCACGGGAATCGGGCGCTGCCAGAAGTCGAGCAGGATGCCCTGCAAGCCGGGCGGCGCTTCCATCACCAGCGGACCTTCCTTGCCCAGATCCACATAGCTCAGCGCGTAGATCACGTCAGAGTTCGGCGTCGTGATCAGCGTCTTGGCATTGAGCCGGTTCTTGAAGACCGGCAGCACGTTGTAGCCCTTGCCGAAGACCTTTTCCGAGCCCACTTGCATGCCCAGCGTGTTGATCAGCGGCAACGCCCAGAGATAGGCCTGCGTGGCGCGCTGAAACAGAAGTTCGTCGCGCAGCGTCTGCGCGGTTTCCTTGGTGGGCCGGTTTTCCTTGAACGGCGCATTGGCCAGCTTGTCGAACTGTGATTGCGCTTGCGCGCTTATTACCGCCACCGCGCAAACGAGCGCGGCCGCAAGGAGTTGGGGAGTCTTCGTTTTCATGGTTATGTTCGTTCTTTGCTCGAATGGATAAATTTTGAAGTCGCGGGCCGCTCACTCGCAAAGCCAGCGTGTTTCACAATCGAATCATTTCAGCTTCAACACCTGCGGCGGCATCCAGGTGGCATCGAGAATGGCCTGCTCAGACCAGTAGGCGCGGATGTAGAGCGAGAACTTGCCTTCTGGTGCCGGCACCCAGTTGCTTTCCTTGTCCTTGCCGGGAGACTTGGCGCCGAAAAACAGCGTGAGCGAGCCGTCCGGGTTGTATTTCAGGAACGACTTGCTCTTGGTGCCGAGCGAGTAGCGGTTCAGGGCGTTTTTGGTGAAGAGGTGATGTTCGTTATAGAGCGTCATGGACCAGAAGCCTTTGACAGGCGGTTCCTGGCCTTTGGCAAAGGTCACGGTGTAATTGTTCTTGCCCAAGAGTTGCTGGCCCGCGCTGTCATAGTCGCGGTAGATGTATTTCGTTTCCTTGGGCCTGTTGTCGTACATGTTCGACTTGGCCGTGCCGGTGCGGTTGAGGTAGTCGGTGCCCCACTGCGCGTTGTTCACGGGTGAGTACCAGCCATTGCCGGCGGAGCGGCCGTTCAATTTCCACTGGAACAGCGGGGCAATGGTGTCCTTGTCGGCGGCAACAAAGGACGCCACCAGCGCCTTCTTGGTCGCCGGGTCTTTCTCGGCCGCGGCGAAGACGGAACTGATCCAGCCGTAGAGGGCTTCCTCGCCGGGCAGCGGCGGCACGAGTTTCATCACACCCGGCAACTGGTCAAAGAATTTCTCTGGCTGGACCCATTTGGTTTCGCCACCGGGACCCGCAGGCACCGGGAAGCTCGGCGACTTGCTCCAGTCTGTCGTCTTCATCTTGCCGTCGAATTGGCTCAGTGGATAGAACATGATCTGGCCGAGCACCTGTTGAACGGCCTTGGTGTCGGCAGCGTTATCCTCTTTGAAAACACGCGGGGCAGTGAAAGCCAACTCGGTGGATGAGCGCACGACCGCTGTGATGCCTGCAGGCGTTTCACCTTTCCAGTTCGGCCCGACAATCATGTAGAAGCCAGGCTTGGTGCCATAGGGCTTGCCGATTTCGGCAAACTGATCGGTACGTGCGTCATAGAGCGCATAGATCCAGAAGCGGTCACCAAAATCCGGCACCTGGAACACCACCGGCTCTTTGTCGAGCGCGAAAAAGCCCGCGCCATAGGCGACATCCTGGTTAGGGCACGCCACAAAGGTCTGGTCCGGCTTGATGTAGTCCGTCAGCATCGAGTTCAGGCCAATCGGGGCCATCGGCAGCACGCCGCCGTTCCACCCGGGCACGTTGCCGTTCTGGCTGGTGACATAGGCGAATGCGGCGCGGCGGTTGTGTGAGTTCACCATCGCATAGCCCCAGAGGTAGGCCATACGGCCCACCGTCTTGACATAGGCATCGGTCATGGCGGTGCCCGCGGGAGGGCCTGGAACTTCAGCAGCGGCTTTTGGCAAGGGAACTTGCTGTGCCTGTGCGGTCGTGCATGCCAGCGCGCCAACCAGGGCGGCGGCGAACAGCTTGTGCTTGTGAGAGATTTGTGTGGGTCTCATGTTTGAGTTCTTTCAGTTCAGTTGGGTGTCATGTTGGCTTGCCTGCGTGCTCAAGTCACTTCTCAACGACACCGTCTCCCGTCTCGGGCCACTTCATTTGGGCGGCGCGTACGGATCCATCGTGCCCATCGGGATGAGCGGGCTGTTCTTGAGCGTCGCCTGGAACGCGCTCACGATCTTCAGCATCGGTGTCACGACCCAGCTGTCCGCCGTGGGCTTCTCTTCGCGCGGGTCGGTGTAGAGGTTGATGATGTAGGGGATGCCCAGCTTTACCGGCGGGTCGAACATCGTGTCCTGCTTGTAGAAGTGCAGCTTCCAGTTGCGCCACTTCACGGCCAGCAGCAGGTCGGCACCCCAGATCGGAAAGCCCTCGCGCGCCGACTTCTCGCTTTGCCCGAGCAGGAAGCCCGATTGGTCGATGCTGTCGATGGGCCGATCGTCGGGCACCTTGGCGCCCGCGATCCTGGCCAGTGTCGCGAACATGTCCACGCCGTGCACGATTTCGTTGCTGGTGCGGCCTGCCGCCACCTTGCCCGGCCAGCGCGCCATGAAAGGCACCCGGATGCCGCCTTCGAGCGCGGTGAAGTACTGGCCGCGCCACGGGCCGGCCCAGCCATCCCAGGGTTTGAAGAACTCGGGGCCGTTGTCGCTGGTGAAGATCACGAGGGTGTTGTCGCGGATGCCGAGCTTGTCCACGGCGTCGAGCAATTGCCCGACGTTGTGGTCCATCTCGGCCAGCATGTCAGCCCAGTCGCCGTTGCCGGTCTTGCCTTTGAAGCGGGGGTTCGGCTCGGTGGGCAGGTGCGGCTGGGTCAGACTCACGTACATGAAGAAAGGCTTGTTCGCCTTGGCCTGCCGTTCCATGAAACCGACCGAGCGCTGGGTGATTTCGGCATCGATGAGCCTGCGCTGCACCACGTCGTAGTCGCGCAAGGCCCGGCTCTTCTCGCCCTTCTTGCCTTCCATGATCTTTTCCAGCGGCGCGATGTCGGCCGACCAGCCGTTCGAGCTGGACCACAGCGACTCATCGGTCGTGCGCGGGATGCCGAACCACTCGTCGAAACCCTGGTCGTTGGGCAAGCGGCCATCGTGGCTGCCGAGGTGCCACTTGCCGTGCAAGGCGGTAGCGTAGCCCGCCGCGGAGAGCGACTCGGCGACCGTCACTTCCCATTGCGTCAAGCCTTCGGGCACACCGCCGAAGGGCACCGCGTAGGTGCCCGAGCGGATGGCGAAGCGGCCGGTCATGAGGCTGGAGCGGCTGGGCGTGCACTGCGTCTCCATGTTCATGTTGGTCAGCCGCAGCCCCTGGCTGGCCAGCGAGTCGATGCGCGGCGTCGGCGCGCCGCGCGTCGCGCCGCCGCCATAGGCACCGACTTCGCCGTAGC
>Ga0315287_10004509_pt1 | contig 13605 bp, 13 predicted proteins | sample YL17G11_0_MG_FD_205037 | JGI IMG/M metagenome (GOLD analysis project Ga0315287, IMG submission 205037) | Sediment microbial communities from Yellowstone Lake, YNP, Wyoming, USA - YL17G11_0 | ecosystem: Environmental > Aquatic > Freshwater > Lake > Sediment | place: USA: Wyoming | collected... | reverse complement strand
GACCTTGCCGAAGCACCACACGTCGGGGATCACGCCCGACCACTCGGTGGCCCCACCGACGCCGAGTCGGAAGCCGGTGATCACCTCGTCGAACAACAGGAGGGCCCCCACCCGGTCGCACTCGGCGCGCAGCCCGGCGAGGAACCCCTCGGCCGGCGCGACGAGGCCCATGTTGGCGGCCACGGGCTCCACGCAGACCACGGCGACGGACTCGTCCAGGGTCGGCACCACGTTGTAGGGCGCCACCACCGTGTCGGCCACCGCGCCTGCGGTCACGCCGGCCGAGTCGGGCGAGGTGCCGTCGAGCAGGGATCCCTCGGCCACGCCGCTGCCGGCCGCCGCGAGCAGGGCGTCGCTGTGGCCGTGGTAGTTGCCGGCGAACTTCACGATCCGGTCGCGGCCGGTGGCCCCCCGGGCCAGGCGTATGGCCGACATCGCGGCCTCGGTGCCGGAGGACACGAGGCGCACCTGCCCGATGCCCGGCACGCGGGCGCAGATCTCCTCGGCCAGGAGCACCTCGCCCTCGGTGGGGGCGCCGAACGTGCTGCCCCGGCCGGCGGCGTCGCGCACCGCCTCGACGACCACGGGGTGCGCATGGCCGAGGATCGACGCGCCGTAGGACTGCACGTAGTCGAGCAGCTCGCGGCCCTCGACGTCCCAGATGCGGGCGCCTTCCCCCCGGGCCACGAAGTACGGGGTGCCCCCCACCGAGCGGAACGCCCGCACGGGCGAGTTCACGCCCCCCGGGATGCAGGCCAGTCCGCGGCGGAGGAGCTCGGCGTTGGTGGTCATCGGCGCTCCCGGGCCAGCCGAGCCGATTCGACGTCGTGGAGGTGGTGCACGGGGTCGTGGATGAAGTAGCGGCCGAACGACTCGATGGTGAACTCCTCGCCGTCGCCCCGGAACCCCGGGCGGCCCCACTGCTCACCCCTGACCGTGTCGAAGCGGTCGGCGATCGACCCGGCCGCCGCCTGGAGCTCCGCGCCCACCACGGCGGGATCCTGCTCGCCGTAGCGCTCCTGCACCGCCGTGGCGTCCTGGTCCCAGTTCTCGTAGTGGGGGCCGTCCTCGGTGAGCATCCGCTCGAGGCGGGCGTCGTAGACGCGGAACACGTCGCGTACGTGGCAGGCGTACTCGAGGGTCGACCAGCGGCCGGGCTCGGGGCGGCGACGCACCTCGGCGGCAGGCCCGTCGAGGAGGTCGGCCCACTCGGTGGCGTTGGCCCGGACCATCGCGCCCAGCTCCGACGGCTCGAAGGCGCGCACGTCGAACCCGCACTCACCGCACACGCGCTCGAGCACCCAGGTCCAGCTCTTGTCGTCGGCGATGATGTCGGGGTCGACCGGATCGGCCATCGGGAACTGCTCTCTGTCAGGCGCCGGGCTCAGCCGAGGTGCTCGGCCAGTCGGCGGGTGAAGTACGTGAGGACGATGTCGGCTCCCGCCCGCTTGATCGCGCCGATCTGCTCGAGCGCCACCGCGTCGAGGTCGATCCAGCCCCGCTCGGCGGCGGCATGGACCATCGCGTACTCACCCGACACGTGGTAGGCGGCGAGGGGCACGTCAACCTCGTCGCGGGCGGCGGCGAGGATGTCGAGGTACGTGAGCGCGGGTTTCACCATCACCATGTCGGCCCCCTCGGCCACGTCGGAGCGGACCTCGAGCAGGGCCTCGCGGGCGTTGTGCCAGTCCTGCTGGTAGCCCAAGCGGTCGCCCCCGCCCTCGATCTCGACATCGACGGCGTCGCGGAACGGGCCGTAGAGGGCCGAGGCGTACTTGGCGGCGTAGGCGAGGATGGCCACGTGCCCGGCGCCGTCGCCGTCGAGGGCGGCCCGGATCGCGGCAACCTGGCCGTCCATCATCCCCGACGGCGCACACACGTCGACCCCGGCCGCGGCCTGGGCCACCGCCACCCGCGCGTACAGCTCCACGGTGGCGTCGTTGTCGACCTCGCCGCCGGCGGTGAGCACGCCGCAGTGGCCGTGGCTGGTGTACTCGTCGAGGCAGAGGTCGGCCATGAGCACCATCCGGTCACCCACGTCATCGCGCAGGTCGCGCAGGGCGAGCTGCACGATGCCGTCGGGGTCCCACGCTCCCGAGCCCTGCGGGTCCTTCTGCGCCGGCACGCCGAACAGGATCACGCCGGGCACCCCGAGGGCGGCCAGTTCGGCCACCTCCTTGCGCAGCGACTCCCGGGTGTGCTGCACGACTCCCGGCAGCGAGGCGATGGGCCGGGGCTCGTCGATGCCCTCGCGCACGAACAGCGGGGCGACGAGGTCGTCGACCGAGAGCCGGGACTCGGCCACCAGGCGTCGCAGCGCGGGGGTGCGGCGGAGGCGGCGCAAGCGCTGCTGGGGAAAGCTCACCCGATCATCGTAGGGGTGCCCGGGCGGCCTGTCCGCTCGACGCGGGCCTGTCCGTTCCGCGCGGGCTGTCGCCGCAGGGCCACCGGTCAGTCGCGCCGCTATGGCGTCGCTGCCACCAGGGCCCCCAGCACGCCGGGCGACAGCTCGGCGCAGCTGGCCACCACCAGGTCGGCCGCCGAGTGGTCGAGGTGGGCGGTCAGGTGGCCGGGCACGGCCACGGCCACCATCCCGGCGGCCTTCGCCGCCGCGATCCCGTGCAGGGAGTCCTCGATCGCCACGGCGCGGGCCGCCGGCACGCCGAGCCGCTCGCACGCGAGGCGGTACAGGGCCGGGTCGGGCTTGGTGCGCTCCACCTCGCCGCCGTGGCAGACCACCTCGAAGTACCCGTCGAGGCCGCGCTCGGCCAGGTGGGCGAGCACCCAGGTTCCCGGCGACGACGAGGCCATGCCCAGGCGGACGCCGGCGCCGTGCAGGGCGTCGAGCAGCTCGGCCACACCGGGCAGCAGGTCGAGGCGGCGGGCGCGCTCGAAGTCGTCGGCCCGGCGCCGCGGCAGCCAGTGGTCACGGTCGATCGGCCGGCCGAGCCGGGCCTCGAGGATGTCGCTCCAGTGGGGGTGGTCGGTGGTGCCGATGAACCCGATCCAGAGCTCGAGTGGCAGCTCCTCGCCGTGGGCGACGAACACGGCGTTGATGCTCTCGAAGCTGGTCCACTCGGTGTCGAGCACGAGGCCGTCGAAGTCGAACACGACCGCGTCGGGGAGCGGCGCGCCGGGGGGCGGCGCGGCGGGGGGCGGCGCGGCGGGAAGCGTCACGGCCGGTCCTCGCGGGCGAGGCGGGCGGCCAACGCGGCGACGAGCCCGTCGAGGGTGTGTTCGGCCGCCTCCACCGTCACCTCCAGCCCCCGGGCCCGGGCGGCAGCCGCGGTGACCGGGCCGATGGCGACGGTGACCGGTGGCGCGGCAGTGGCGCCGTAGGCATCCGCGAAGTTGTCCACGGTCGAGGCCGAGGTGAAGCAGATGGCGTCGGCTCCGCCCACCCGAACGGCCAGCGCGGGGTCTGCCGCGACCGGAACCGTGCGGTAGGCCGCCACCACGTCCACCTGCCATCCCCGCTCGCGCAGGCCGTCGGGCAGGACGTCCCGGGCGACCGCGGCGCGGGGGAGCAGCACCCGGCCCGGCCCTGCGGCGGGGTCCGCCGGTGGGTCGGGGAACGCCTCGAGGAGCGACTCGGCGACGAACGCCGCGGGGACGAGGTCGGCCACGAGGTGGTGGCGGGCGAGCACCCCGGCCGTGCCCGGGCCGATGGCGGCGAGGCGCACGCCGGCGAGGTCACGGCCGTCGCGCAGCCGCCGACAGAAGCGCTCGGCGCCGTTGGCCGAGGTGAGCACGACCCAGTCGTAGGCCCGCACCCCGCCCACCGCGGCGTCGAGAGCGGCCCCGCCGTCGTCGGGGTCGACCACGGCGATGGTGGGGGCCTCGACCACATCGGCGCCCATCGCCGACAGCCGCTGCGCCAGCTCTGCGGCCTGCCCACCCGCCCGGGTGACGACCACCGACCGCCCGAACAGCGGGCGGCGCTCGAACCAGTCGAGCTGCTCGCGGGCCACCTCGCCGACCACGATCACCGAGGGGGCGGCCAGGTGGTGCCCGCCCAGCGTGGCCAGCGTGGCCCGAACGGTCTCCTGGCGGGCGGTGGTCCCCCAGCGAACGGCCGCGGCCGGTGTGTCGCGGTGAAGGCCACCGGCGAGGAGGCGCCCGCTGATCGCCGGCCAGCGCCCCACCCCCATGAGGATGACGATGGTGCCGCCCACCCGGGCGATGGCCTCCCAGTCGACGTCGGTGCGCCCCTTGGTGGGGTCCTCGTGGCCGGTCACCACGGTGACGCTCGTGGAGGAGTAGCGCAGCGTCACGGGGATGCCGCCGTACGCCGGGGCCGCGAGGGCGCTGGTGATGCCGGGCACCACCTCGTAGTGCACTCCGGCGGCGGCCAGCGCCGCGGCCTCCTCGGCGCCGCGGGCGAACACGAACGGGTCGCCGCCCTTGAGGCGCACCACCTCGTGGCCGGCCCGGCCATGCCGGACGAGGAGCTCGTTGATGCGGTCCTGGGGCACCGACGAGCCCGCCGGGTCCTTGCCCACGTCGACCCGCTCGGCACCGGCGGGAGCGAGCTCGAGCAGCTCGGTCGCGGTGAGGCGGTCGTACACGACCACGTCGGCGCGCCCCAGCAGCTCGGCGCCCCTGAGGGTGAGGAGCCCCGGGTCTCCCGGCCCGGCGCCGACGAGATAGACGGTCATGCGGGCATGGCCCCGGGCTCGTCGGCTCTGGCAGTCACGGTTCGAGCCTACGGGTGAACGTCAGCCGGGTTGAACCCGGTTCCACAGCTCGCGGGCGAGCTCGCGCCCCAGCGTCGCGGCGTCGCCGCCCCGGAGCTCACCCCGGGCCAGGGGCGCCACCGACCCCGCCGGCCCGTCGACCCCGCCGAGGATCCCCCGCACGTGCAGCCCACCGTCGACGGCCTCGGTGGCATGCGCCCCGGCGGGCAGCGAGCAGTCACCCCCGAGCTCCACCAGGAAGGCCCGCTCGCAGGTGACCACCCGGCGGCTGGGGGCATGGTCGATGCCCCCCAGCAGACCGCCCACCGCGTCGTCACCGGCTCTGCACTCCACGGCCAGCGCCCCCTGGCCCACCTGGGGCACGAACAGCGCGGGGTCGAGGCGCTCGGCGATGCGGTCGGCCATGCCGAGGCGGTCGAGGGCGACGGCGGCGACCACGATGGCGTCGAACCCGGTGGCCTTGTCGAGGCGCGTGGCCATGTTGCCCCGCAGCTCGGCGAAGCGGAGGTCGGGCCGCAACCGGGCCAGCTGCACACGCCGGCGGGCCGACCCGGTGGCCACCACCGCGTTGGCGGGCAGGTCGACGAGACGGCGACCGACGAGGGCGTCGCGGGCGTCACCCCGTTCGGGGACCGCACCGATCGTCAGGCCCTCCGGTGTCAGCGCGGGCAGGTCCTTGGCCGAGTGCACGGCCATGTCGGCCCGGCCGTCGAGCACCGCCGCCTGCACCTCCTTGGCGAACACGCCCTTGCCCCCGATCGTCGACAGGGGCACGTCGGTGCGGCGGTCGCCCTCGGTGCTCATGGTCACCAGTTCCACGCCGAGGCCCGGGGTGGCCGCCCGCAGGAGCCCGGCCACGTGCTCGGCCTGCCAGACGGCGAGGGCCGAGGCGCGGGTGGCGATCCGGATCGACCGGGATGTGGCCAACGGCGGACTCAGAGGTCGAACAGCTCGGCGATGGACGAGGCCAGGCGATCGCCCCGCGAGGAGCCCGCCGCGTCCTTGAGTCGCACGGTCGGGTCGTGCAGCAGCTTGGCCACCAGCCCCTTGGTGAGGGCCTCGACCGCCTCCCGCTGGGCCGGGTCGAGGCCGGCCAGCTTCGCGGCATGACGGTCGAGCTCGGCCGAGCGGAGGCCCTCGGCCCGCTCGTGCATCGAGGCGATCAGGGGGGCGACCTCACGGGCCGACGCCACCGCGGCGAAGCGGGCGACCTCGTCGTCGACGATCAGGCGCACCGACGCCGTCTCGCGGTGCCGCTCGCGCAGGCCGGCCTCGGTGATCTCGGCCACATCGGCCATGTCGAGCAGCTCGACGCCCGCGATGGCGGCGACCGCCGGGTCGATGTCGCGGGGGACGGCCACGTCGATGGCCAGCAGCGGCGACGGGCGCTCCGCCATCGCCGCGGCGACGACCTCCTCGCGCAGCACGGCCTCGGGGGCGCCCGTGGCGGCGAAGACCACGTCGACCGAGGCCAGCTCGTCGCCGACCCGATCGAGGCCGACCACGCGGCACGGCACCTCGAGGCCCTCGACGATCCCACCGGCGCGCCCGGGGGTGCGGTTGGCCACCACGAGCTCGGCCACACCGGCCGAGGCGAGGAACGAGGCCATGCCCCGGCCCATGGCCCCGGCACCCAACAGCAGGGCCCGCCGGCCGTCGAGACCGCCCAGGCGCTGGCCGGCGATGATCACCGCGGCCTGCGACACGGACGTGACGTGGGTGGCGATGCCGGTCTCCGTGCGGGCCCGCTTGCCCACCTCGAGGGCGTGGCGGAACAGCAGGTTGAGCCCCCGGCGAGCCGTGCCCTCGGTGCGGGCGATCTCCCAGGCGTTGCGCACCTGGCCGAGGATCTCGTGCTCGCCGGGAACCGCCGAGTCGAGGCCGGCCGCGACCTCGAACAGGTGGGCCACGGCCTGCTCGTCGTAGTGCACGTAGAGGCTGTCGGCGAAGCGGTCGGGCGGCAGGTAGGTGAGGTCGGCGAAGAAGTCGCGCACCTCCCCGAAGGCACCGTGGAACCGCTCGGCCACCAGGTACACCTCGGTGCGGTTGCAGGTGGCCAGCACCACCGCCTCGGAGGTGTGCTCACCGTCGTCGAGGTGGTGCAACAGCTTGGGCAGGGCGTCGCCGCGCACGGCCATGCGCTCGAGGAGCTCGAGCGGTGCGGTGCGGTGGTTTGCTCCTACGACGACGATCGACACGCCTGGAGGCGCTCCTTCGCTTCGGCCAATCGGCCACGGCTGGTCCCGACAAGCATGGTGCGGTCGATGGCCGACCGCCAGTTCGGCGGCCCCGGTGCGCCCGAGGTCGCGTTCCCGAGTCTACGGCGCCGCGGCCGAGGTGGTCCGGCCATCGGCCCGACGGCTTGGCGCTCAGCCCGTGGGAGCCTGAAGGGGATGCGTGCGCCGGCCCTCGTGGAAGGCCAGGATCTCGAGCTCCGAGGCGAGGTCGACGTGGCGGATGAGCACCCCTTCGGGCACCTCCACGACGGTGGGGGCGAAGTTGAGGATCGAGCGCACGCCGGCGGCCACCAGGGCGTCGGCCACTTCCTGGGCCGACGCCGGCGGGGTGGCGATCACCCCGATGGCGATGTCATGGCGGGTGATCAGCGCGGCCAGGTCGTCCTGGTGGGAGATGGTGATGCCGCCCAGGTTCCTGCCCACACGGTCGGGGGCGACGTCCACCGCCGCGGCCACGTGGAAGCCCCGGTCGCGGAACCCGGCGAAGGACAGCAGGGCCGAGCCCAGGTTGCCGGCCCCGACGATGATGCAGTTCCACTCGTGCTGCAGGCCGAGGTCGTTGCGTATCTCGGCCAGCAACTGCTCGACGTCATAGCCGACACCGCGGGTGCCGTAGCTGCCGAAGTAGGACAGGTCCTTTCGGACCTTCGCGGCGTTCACCCCGGCCATGTCGGCGAGCTGCTCGGAGGACACGGTGGTCACGCCGCTCTGGTGGAGGCCGATCAGCGCCCGGTGGTACAGGGGGAGCCGCGAGACGGTCGCGTCGGGGATCTCCCCGTGCCCTCGCCCGGTCCCGGTACCTTCACCAGTCATGGCTGGGACGGTACCCTTCTCGTGCATTCGTTCACAAAGTCGCGAACGTGCGACGATTCCGTCCCCCACCCCCGGTGCCCCCGCCATGACCGCCGCCGCCGCCCTTGCCGCCATCGCGACCCTCGTCTCCTCGGCGTTCTGCCTGTCCACGCTCGAGCGCTGGCAAGCCCGACGCCGCCCCCACGAGCTCGCGTGGACCGTGGCCATGGCCATGTTCGCCCTGGCCGCGCTGGCCTACTGGGCCGCGGCCGCCGTCGGCTGGCAACCGCTCAACTTCCGGCTCTTCTACCTCTTCGGCGCCATCCTCAACGTGCCGTACCTCGCCCTCGGCACGATCTACCTGCTGGGTGGGGCCTCCCTGGGGAACCGGGTGCGGTGGTGGCTCAACGTCACTGCGGCATTCTGCGCGGGGGTGGTGCTCACCGCCCCCATCGAGGGCCCGCTCGCGGGGACCGGCATCCCCTCGGGCAAGGAGGTGCTGGGCCTCGGCCCGCGGATCATGGCCGCGGTGGCCTCGGGGGTGGGAGCGCTGGTCATCATCGCCGGGGCACTGTGGTCGGCATTCGCCCTGTGGCGCACGAGCCGCCGCCCGGGCGCGGGCACTGCCAGCGCCATCCCCGCCGGCCGGTTGGCCCTCACCAACGTGCTGATCGCCGTCGGCGCCCTGGTCCTGGGCACGGGGGGCACCCTGTTCGGCACCGGCGACCGCATGGTCGACTTCGGCATCTGGCTGGCGGTCGGCGTGAGCGTGCTCTTCGCCGGGTTCCTCGTGTCGAACCCGCCTCGCGGCCGGGAGTCGGCCCGGGAGCGGCTGTCGCCCTACTGGGCCGAGCTGTACGACATCGCCACCGGGCCCGGCCCCGGCGAGCCCGAGCCGTCGGACGTCGCGGCCTGAGCGCCGAGCGCCCGGCTCAGTGGGCGTCGCGCAGGGCGCGGCGGATCACCTTGCCGCCGAGGCCCTTGGGGATCTCCTCGACGAACCACACCTTGTTGGGGCACTTGTAGCGGGCGAGTCGCCCGGCGCAGAAGGCGATCACGTCGTCCTCCTCGATCGACACGCCCGGGCGGGCGACCACGTAGGCCTTCACCGCCTCGCCCGTGTAGGGATGGGGCACCCCCACCACGGCACAGGACTCCACGGCGGGGTGCGCCATGAGCACCTCCTCGACCTCGGCGGGGAACACGTTGAACCCCGACACGATGATGAGGTCCTTCATGCGGTCCACGAGGTAGAGGAAGCCGTCGTCGTCGACCACGGCGACATCGCCCGTGTGCAGCCAACCGTCGGCGTCGAGCACCCGCTGGGTTGCCTCGGTGTCCTCCCAGTAGCCGGCGAACACGTTGGGGCCGCGCACCCAGAGCTCACCGGCATCCCCCACGAGCACGTCCTCTCCGTCGAGGCCGACCAGGCGGAGCTCGACGCCGGGCACCGCCATGCCGACCGAACCGGCGGGGGTGTCCATGCCCACCGGGGACGTGACCACCGGGGACGCCTCGGTGAGCCCGTAGCCCTCGTTCAGCTCGAGGCCGAACTTGGCCCGGATCGCCTGGGCCACCTCGGGGGGGAGCTTGGCCGCCCCCGAGGCCGCGGTGCGCACCGTGGCCATGACCTCGGGGTCGACGCCCACCAGCCCCGCGAAGGCGGCCCACATCGTGGGCGGGCCCGAGACCGTCGTGATGCCGTGGCGCTCGATGGCCTCGAGCGCGGAGATCGGGTCGAAGCGCTCGATCAGCACCACCCGCGAGCCCGTGTGGAGGGTGATGCCGAGCACCACGTTGAGCCCGAAGATGTGGAACAGCGGGAGCAGGCCGAACGCGACGTCGTCGGGCCCCTGGGCCTCTTCGGGGGCGGCGGCCAGCACCTGGCGGATGTTCACGTAGAGGCTGCCGTGGGTGAGCTTCGCGGCCCGGGGGGACCCGGCCGTGCCCGAGGTGAAGGCCAGCACCGCGAGGTCGTCGTCGGCGCGGTCCACCACCGGGGTGGGCTCGGCTCCGAGCAGGTCGTCGAGGCCGATCCCGCCGTCGGGGACGAAGCCGGCGCCGATCAGGTGCTGCAGGGCGGGCACCGCGGCGCGGTCGAGCGCCGCCATGGTGGAGCGGGCCGAGGGCCCGACCACGGCGGCGGTCACCTCGACCTCGGCCAGCTCCGAGCACAGCTCGGCCAGGGGGCTCGCCGGGTTCATGGGCACCGCCACGAGGCCGGCACCGAGCACGGCGAGGTACGACGCCACGAAGTACCAGTTGTTGTTGGCGATGATGGCCACGCGGTCACCCGGGACCAGCCCCAGGGCCGTGAGCCCGCCCCGCATGGCCGCCACCTGGCGGCGCAGCTCGCCGTAGGAGGTGTCCCGCCCGCGGCTGATCAGGGCGACGGCGTCGTCGGGATGGGGCTCGATGATCGTTGCGAGGTTCACCGAGCGAGCAGGCTACCAAGCCTCCGACCGATTCAGCGGGCGAGGACCACCAGCTGCAGGAAGGAGGCGCCGACGAGCAGCAGCAACAACACGACGATGGCGATGGTGGTGTTCCGTCTCACCGGGGCCTCCCCAACACGCTCACACCGAACCCCGGGGCGCCCTCGTCAGCTCGACCTGCACCTCGGGGCCGGCCGGAGCGGTCGCGGTGACCGGCGCGAGGGCCACCTCGTCGCCGGCGTCGATGCCCAGCGCCTCGGCCGCCGAGGCTCGGTCGGCCGCGAGGGCGATGAGCCCGTAGCTGTCCACGATCAGGCCGACGCCCCCGGGGGCCACCCCGGCGAAGCTGTCGGCCCGGGCGGCGGAGGAGGTGCGGCCACGGGCCCGCACCTCGAACTGGTCGCCGAGCCCGTCGAGGTCGTCGGGATCGAGGTTGAGCTGGGCGTTGCCGTAGCGGTCGACCCAGAGCACCTCGGTCACCATCACCCCGCCCTCCAGTCGCGACAGCGGCAGGGTGCCCGGCAGCAGGCTCGACGGGTCGACCTCGGTGCCCAGCCCCTCGAGGGGAACACCCCGGCACAGGTGGGCGGCGGCCGGGGCGAACACGTCACGGCCGGCGAAGGTCGGCCCCGGGGCGGCCAGCTGGCACGCGGGGTTGTCGAGCACGACCGCCCGGGTGGCCCCGCCCACGAAGGCGACCGCGGGGGCCAGCACCCCGTTGTCGGGCCCGATCAGCACCGACGCGCCGTCACCCACCTCGACGGCGATCCCCCGACGCGGCGTGCCCACGCCCGGGTCGACCACGGCCACCACCACGCCCGGGCACAGGTAGTGGGCACTGCGGGCCAGGGCCAGGCCACCGGCACGCACGTCGAAGGGGGGGATGTCGTGGGTGATGTCGATCACCGCGACCCCCGGGGCGATGTCCCGGATGACCGAGTGGACGACGCCGACGAACTCGTCGGTGCGGCCGTAGTCCGACAGGAACGAGACAGTGTCGTAGCGCAGGGTGTCGCGCGGGGGCGGGTCGCTCAGCGACGTGTCGCGCGGGGGCGTGTCGGACGGGCTCATGACGGCTCCGACGGTACCCGGCTCCGGGCCTCGGGGAGCAGTCGGCGGCCTCGGGGCAGTCGGTTGGCCCCGGGGCGTTCGGCGGGGTCGCGTCGGTCGGTGGCCCCCCGTCAGCTGCGGCCCCGGGTCAGCCCAGCTCGGCCGATCGGCGGGTGGCCGCCTCGACGGCGGCGAGGAACGCGGCCCGCACCGCCCGGTCCTCGAGGGCCCGCAGACCCGCCGCCGTCGTGCCGCCGGGTGAGGTGACCGCGGCCCGCAGCGCCTCGATGCCCTCGTCCGACTCGTCCATGAGGGTGGCGGCGCCGAGGATCGTCTGGCGGGTGAGCCGGTCGGCCACCTCCCGCGACAGCCCGGCGTGCACGCCGGCCTCCACGAGGGCCTCGGCCACGAGGAACACATAGGCCGGGCCCGAGCCCGACAGCCCGGTGACGGCGTCCATCAGCCGCTCCGGCACGCGCACCACGGTGCCCACGGCGTCGAGGATCGCCTCGGCCCAGGCCAGGTCGCCATCGGTGGCGTGGTGGCCGGCGCAGATGGCGGCGGCGCCCCGGCCGACCAGTGCGGGCGTGTTGGGCATGGCCCGCACCACGGGCACACCGGTGCCGGCGGCGGACTCGAGGGTGGCGCAGGTGACCCCTGCCGCGATCGACAGCACGCGGCTCAGCCCCGCCTCGGCCGCGGCGGCCAGGGCCGCGGGGGCGTCAGCCGGCTTGGTGGCGAGCACCACCCCCTCGGCGGCCATGGGCTCGGCGGTCACCACCACGCCCGGGAACGCGGCCTCGAGCTGGGCCCGGCGCTCCGCCAGCACCTCGACCACCGCCACGGCGGCGGCGTCGTGGGTGGAGGCGGCCAGCAGGCCGCCCAGCAGGGCCTCGGCCATGCGGCCACCACCGATGAACTGCAGCGCGATCACGGAGCCGAGGCTACCGGCCGGGGCCCCCGCCTCCCGGCGTGGCGCCGGAGGGACCCCCGAGAGTGGGACAGAATCCACCGATTCGGTGGAAGTCGTCCACGTCTCGGCCCGGAGGCAGTGGGGACAGGCCCGGTCGGGGTGGGGGGACGGGGGGAGAGGGCGGGCCCGGCCGCTTCCCCGACAGCCGGGGCCCGCCCTCTGCGGCCAACCTAAGGCGAACCCGGCGGACTGTCACCGGGTCGCGCGACCCGGTCAGCCGCCTTGACTTCGCGATCGTGGCCCCCCACCCGGTGCAACGGGCTCAGCCGGTGAAGCGGTCGCCGAACCCCAGGCGCATGGCCGGCCGGAAGCACTGCTCGGTGGCGGCGTAGGCGGTGCCCAGCATCCGGTCGAGCTCGGCCTCGGCCACCCACGCCACCGGCAGTTGGCCCACGAGGTACACCGCGTCCTCGGCGCCGATCGCGAAGGCCAGGCCGTTGAGCCGCAGGTTGCGGCGCAGCAGGTACTCGTAGAAGGCGGCATGACCCTCGAGGGGCGCCGGCGCCACGTGGGTCTCCACGTGCAGCGTGCGCTGGCGGAGGTGGAACCACACCGAGAACACCGGCTTCTCCTCGCCCTGCACCCTCACCAGCCAGCGACGCTCGCCCGATCCGGTGTCGCGCTCCACGGCCAGCACCATGGGGTTGTGGGCGAGTTGGCGGCCGAGCCACTCCACGATCAGCGCATCGAGCCGGTCGAGCTCCTCGGGCGGGGCCGGGGGCAGGTCGTCACTCATGGCGCACGCCGGGTGAAAGGCGGATCAGGCGCACTCGACGAGCGCACGGGCCGCCAGGTCGGAGTAGAGGCGGCGCAGGCGACCCGCAGCAGTGGACCACGAGTAGCGGTTGGCCTCCTGCGCCGCGGCCCGTCCCATGGCCTCGGCCCGCCCGGGGTGGGCCAGGAGCTCGTCGATCCGGGCGGCCATGGCCGCAGGATCCCGACCCTCCACGAGGAATCCGGTCTCGTCGTGGCGCACGAGCGCGCGCAACCCTCCGACCGCACAGGCGACCACGGGGATGCCACACGCCGCGGCCTCGAGGGCCACCAGGCCGAAGGACTCCGACCGGCTGGGCACCACGACCACGTCGGCCGCCCGGTAGTACGTGGACAGGGAGTGGTGGGGCTGCGGCTCGATGAACACGACGCGATCGGCCAGGCCCCGCTCGGCCACGAGCTTGCGGGCCCGATCCCACTCGGCGGGGCCGTCGGAGCCGCTCGGCCCACCGACCACCACCAGGCGGGCGTCGGGGCGCTCGAGTTGGGCCAGCGCCTCGATGGCCACGGTGACGCCCTTCAGGGGCTGGATGCGCCCCACGAACACGAGGGTGGGCCGGTCGTCGAGGCCCAGGGCGCGCTGGGCCCCCCGCCGGTCGCCCGGGGAGAAGAACGCGTGGTCGACACCGGGGGGGACCACTTCGACC
>Ga0315287_10004507_pt1 | contig 13606 bp, 10 predicted proteins | sample YL17G11_0_MG_FD_205037 | JGI IMG/M metagenome (GOLD analysis project Ga0315287, IMG submission 205037) | Sediment microbial communities from Yellowstone Lake, YNP, Wyoming, USA - YL17G11_0 | ecosystem: Environmental > Aquatic > Freshwater > Lake > Sediment | place: USA: Wyoming | collected... | reverse complement strand
AGTGAATCGCTTCGACGCCGATATCGATATACCGCGCCGACAGATAGAAGAACCACATCCGGGTTTCGAGCTTGCTCATATCGGGCACGGAAGAGCCTCGCCGCCACTGGTTGACTCGATGGCCGTCGTCGTAAAGCATCGCCTTATAGCTGAAGTTTCGATTCTCGTATTCGAGATCGAATTCGTCGAATACCCACTTGGGGATGGGGAGTGTTTCGACCTGCTCGGAGACTATCTCAAAAGCAGCGGCCTGCAGGACGATATCCGGGTCGGCGGCGCGGATTTTCTCAACAACCGGCCGCGCACAGGCCAGCAGCCCTTCCAGCCTGCTTTCGCCGCCCCACATATAAATCGCGCGCCCGGCGAACTTAGCACCGACGTTTTTGAGCATACGGATATTGTCATCGGTGTTCCCATGCAATTGCTTCTCGACGTGGTCGCCGTTCAATATCTCGGCAAACGTAAGCGCCCGCGAGAGATAATTCTCCAGCACGTCCCGCGGGATATTTGCGTCAAAAGCATAGTTGCGCTGCGCCGCGGCCGCGGGCAGGCAGATAGCGACTGTAATGGCCGTGACAAGTGTACGTTTCATTCTTTTGGCCTCCTTCGTCAGACAGGCTATTTCGCAGGTTCAGGGATAGTGATGTCTATTTCGTTCATCTTTCCGAGTGTTGAGAGCGGCTGGTCGAAGTCGTCGGGTCGGCCGACGGCGAGGATTTGCACGTTATCGGGGTTCAAATGTTTCTTGGCGACTCTCAAGACGTCGGCCTTTGTGACCTTCTCGACGTTATCTTTAGTCTTTTGGAGGAAATCGGCAGGGTAGCCGAAGTATTCATAAGTCATCAGGCGGCTGACGATCTCGCCCTTTGTATCGAAGTTGAAGACGAATGAGTTGAGGAAGCTATCCTTGGCGAGGGCGAGCTCTTCGTCGGTGACTTCGCCTTCTCTTATCTTCTCGATTTCCTTTAGCATGGCGCGGATTGCATAGACGGTTGATTGGGACTTAGTCTGGCAGCCGACGTAGAAGACGCCGGGATGGTCGAACTCGGCGGAGTACACCCCGAAGACTGAATACGCCAGGCCCTCGCGGGAGCGGACATTTTTGAAGAGTCGGCCGGTGAAGCCGCCGCCCAGAATCTTATTCATTACGAGCAGCGCGAAGTAATCCGGGTCGTTCATCAGGCCGCCGATGTGTCCGAGGTAGATATTGGACTGGTTGACGTCGTCCTTGCGAATCTGATTGACGGTTTTCCGGAATTCGTATTTGACCTGCGGGACACCGGGGAGGCTCAAATCGACCTTCCGCCAGCCTTCAAAGGCCTTTTCGATTTTGGCGATCATCTGCTTAGTATCGAAGTCGCCGCAGACGGCGAGCATCATATTGTTGGGGCCGAAGAATTTTTTGTGGAAGGCAATCAAATCGTCGCGGGTGATGCCGTCAATCGTGGCATATTCATCGTGGCGCGCATAGGCGCTGTCCGGGCCGTAGATGAGCTTGTCGAATTCGCGGTTGGAAATCTCGCGGACATCATCGTTGCGACGGGCGATCATGCTCTTATGCTGCATCTTTGAGAGTTGAATCTTGTCTTCTCGAAAGGCCGGGTTCATCAGGACGTCGGCCAGAACAGACAATCCCTTGTCGATATCCTCTTTGAGGACGGAAACGGAGGCGTAGCCGGAGTTCAGGCCGATGCCGGTCTCGACGGAGGCGGCCATTCGTTCGAGCTGCTCGTCGAGCTCATCGCCGGTCTTGCTTGCGGTGCCGCCGGTGCGCATCACCTCTCCGGTGATGGAGGCCAGGCCGATTTTGTCCGACGGCTCATAGATTGAGCCGGTTCTGATTCTGGCGGAGATGTTGATCAAGGGCAGCTCGTGGTCTTCCAAAAGGAAGAGACGCATGCCGTTGGGCAGGGTGACACGTTCGACGCGGGGGATCTCGATACTGCCTAATTTCGGATATTTGAGCTTGTTGTAGTCCCGCACGTGCCGGGTGGAACAGCTCGCGGCGAGGACACAAAGAGCAAGGGCAAGGAAAACCAAACGATTATCAGCTAACAGCCTGTTAGGTCTCATTTCGCGGCTCCTGTCAAAATCAGTTCTGCGTTTGAGTGGTTTGAATGATGCCGACGGTGCGGTTTTTGGCGGTGAAATACTCTTTGGCGACGCGCTGGATATCGTCGGCAGTGACCTTTTCGATCTGGTCGAGCTGCCGGAAGAGATTTCGCCAATCACCGGTGACGACGTGGTAATAAGTCAACTGGGCGGCCAGGCCGGAGTTGGAGTCAAGCTGGCGGAGCAGGCTCGCGCGTGCGCGGGTCTTTGCCTTTGCAAGCTCTTCGGGCGAGACGGGGTCGGCTTTGAGTTTCTCGATCTCGGCGTAAATTGCCTGCTCGGACTCGTCGTTTGCGCGTCCCCTGGCGGGAACGGCATAGAAAAGGAAGAGACCCGGATATTTGTCGCCCGGCATACCCTGGAATCCGGAGGCATAGACCGCGATTTTCTTTTCTTTGACGAGGCTTTTGTACAGGCGGGACGTGCGGCCCATACCCACAATATCGGTGATTGCGTCAAAGACGGCGTTGTCGGGGTGCTTGATATCGGGCTTGTGGTAGCCGATGAGCACAAACGGCTGAGCAGGGTCCTCCACTACGACGCGGCGTTCTCCCAACTGGGGCGGCTCGACGGTCTCGACCGGCTCGGGCTTGGGGCCGCTCAGTATATGAGCGAAATACTTTTGGGCGAGCCTTTTGACCTGGATAGGATCGATGTCGCCGACAATCGCAATAGTCAGATTGCTTGGGCCGTAGTACTTTGCGAAAAAGGCATCAGCCTCCGCACGGGTCATCGTCTGGAGGTCGCTCATGTGGCCGATGACTTCATCGCCATAGGAATGGGCTTTATAGGCGATTGCCATAAACTCTTCGAGGAGGCGTCCGACGGGCTGACTCTCGACGCCGAGGCGGCGCTCTTCCATTACGACGTCTTTTTCCTTGTAGAACTCCCTGAGAACGGGATTTGCGAAACGGTCGGACTCCATAACCATCCAAAGCTCAAGTTTGTTCGAGGGAAGGCTGACGATGTACTGGGTGGCGTCGTGGCTGGTGTAGGCGTTGAAGCCGGAGCTGCCCTGGCGCGAAAAGGTCTCCTCATACTCATCGTGAACGAGGTATTTCTGGGCCTCGTCCTGGGCTTGCTTGAACTGTTTTTCGAGGTCTTCTATCCGGGCTTTGTCGGCGCGGTCGGCCTTTCTTCTCTCGGCCTTCAATTCAAGGAACAGCTCATCTATCTTAGCCATCGCCTTTCGCTCGGCGGCGTAGTTCTTTGTGCCGATGGTTTTTGTTCCCTTAAAGGCCATGTGCTCGAAGAGGTGGGCCAGGCCGGTGATGCCTCTTACCTCATCGGCGGCGCCCACGTCGGCGTAGGTGTGGAATGAGACGACGGGCGCTTCGCGCCTTTCGAGAACGAGAAATTTGAGGTCGTTACCGAGGGTGAACTCGGTCATTCGCTTTTCGAATTCGGCGAGGCCCTGAGCAAGGGCCTGTTGTCCAACCATACCGCACACGGCAAGAAACAACACGATGCGGAGGACTACGGACCATCGCTTTGTCGTTCTTTGTTGCATTTCAATGACTCCCATATTTGCACATAGTATTCTGCTCAACAAAACGGCCCACCGCCCCGACTCGCGTCGGAAGACGCGGGGGCAGGCAGCCGGCTAATTATACATGAAGTACACGGTGGCTGTACAGTCCGAATCCACACCAATCCGCACCCAGTGCGCCGAGAACCCATCCGGAAATTCGTGATGGACGTAGCCTTTTGCGAATACGGTCAGTGCGTCATAGTGCTTCCAGGTCCCGTTGCCCAGGAAATCGACCTCGATTTTGAAATTCACTTTTTCGCCGCTATCGTCCGCTCAACCGATGCGCAGCCGATTCGACATCCCACCTGCCCCCTCACGGATTCGCCGCGTCCGCCTTCAGTGTGTCAACTACTGTGATCTCCTCAATTTTTGCGTCCTTCTTGCCGACCAGGTCGATGCCCTGCTCCCGCAGGACCGTCTCGAAGAGGTGCAGCCGAGGGTCGCCGCCCGATTTCACCATGATTCGCCTGGCTGCCTTGTCATAGCTGAACTCGCTCCACGGCTGGCCGTCGCGCAGCAGCTTTTTTGGCTCGGCGGCCAGGGTCGCCGACCAACCGCCTTCCACCTCGCGCTTCCAGCCTTCGATCAGGTCCGCCCCGCTGATCGTCACTTTCTCACCCTTCATGGCGCGGACCGTCAGGCCATCGTTTTTCGGGGCCAAGACCTCGCGATATACTCCGCCCCGCAGCACGATCGTCTCTCCCGGCTGGGCGATCGCGCACGCCTTGGCCAGACCCGCCAGCGGCACGGCCGGATAGCCCCACGCCGGCTCATCCACGGCGGCCGGGTGACGAGGATCGACGTAATACACGTTGGGGTACTCCAGGGCCCCGATCGTCACGCCGTCCTTGCCCGCCTTGATCGCCGGGCTCCCCGCGCGGAGGCGGAAGTCCCGCTTGTCCGCCGCCGCGAAGAGCGGGTCCTTGCCGTTGAAGTTCTTGTCGCCGGCGGCTGGCCGGGCCTGGAACGTCAGGTTGAACTCGAGCACCGGGTTGGACCCTTCCGGCCAGCCGCGGTCCCGGTCAGTGAAGCTCGTTTCCACGTCGGCGAAGATGTTGTTGCGGACCTGGGCGTTGGTGGACTCCTTGCCCCGGACCCACGCCCCGTACCAGGTGATCCCGGCGAAGGTGTTGTTCTCGATGGTCACGTCGGGCGTCTGGATGAGGTTCAGGCCGGAGGCCCCTTTGTAGGTCGGCAGCTTGGAGGAGTAGATGTTGTGCCGGAAGGTCCACTTCCGAACGTTGCCGATGTGCGGGGCGCTCTCGACCATACAGCCCTGGCCCCAGTCGAAGCACACGTTGTACTCGAAGAGCAGGTCCTGGGCGAGCTCGCCGTTGTTCGTGAAGGTCTGGAGGATGTCCGTGTGGGCGTTCTTGATCTCCGATTGGAGCGTGCCGTGGTAGCAGTTGTACCGCTGGACGCAGCCCTTGCCGAAGAAGCGCGTGTAGTCGGCGTCGTCATTGCCCCGACCCCCGGCGTACATGAAGAGGCGGCTGACTTCGTTGTTCTCAACCAGCCAGTCCTCGCCGCCCAGGATGAAGCCGTACTCGCAGTGGTAAACCTTGTTGTAGGCGATTCGGTTGTGCGCCACCGCAGAGTAGTCACGGGTGTTGCCATCGGCGCTGCGATTGCCTCCGGTCCCAGCGACGGCCTGCGTCATGTCGTGGATGTAGTTGTCCACGACCTCGCAGTGGCTCCCGCCCAGTTGGACCGCGGTGGCCGGCTTGTCGGCCGTGATCCCGAAGCCCTCCACGCGGATGTAACTCGCCTCCAGGTCGAAGCCGCCCACGGTCGCCGAGCGCCGGGGCATCGCCACGAAGGCGACAGGCTTGCCCTCCGTGCCGCCGGCCTTCACCTTGACCCGTTCGTCATACTTGCCCGCCATGACGAAGACGGTGTCGCCCGGTTTGGCCGCGTCGGCGGCGTGCTGCACAGTCTTGAAGGGCTTCTCCTCAGTTCCCGGGTTGGTGTCGGCCGCGCCGGGGGCCGCCTGGTCAACCACGTACGTGGCCGCCCGAACATGCCCAAGAGCAACATCATCAATGGCGCCGGCTTCTCCGCCATCGGCCGGACGCTCGCGACCGGTGAAGTCGTAAAGGAACGGCCCGTTGAACTCCCACGCGTAGAGTTCATAGATCGTCGTCTTCGCGTCGATGGTGATTTGGCCGGCGGCAGACCGGGGCGAGTCGAGGCCGCGGGCCTGCTCACCGCCGCTACCAATAACCACGATTGAGAGGCCGGCCCAGATGAGCCAACATCCGCGCATAGTATAACACCTCGTAGATGGCGCGGCTATGGGACACGAAGATTGTAGCTGTTTTGACAGATTTCCGTTCCGGGCTCTGCGCTTCGCTGCGTGTCTCCGCTCGCTTCGCTCGGTCGAAATGACAGGATAGTCATGAAACTTGTGAAGTGCAGTACGAGTATGAGCAGGCGGCGGGCCGAGTCCTCCACGGCTCCGCAACGTGTCAATGTGGTTCATAACAGGTCCCTTTTAGAAAGAGTGCTATTTGTATCAGAAAACGCCTTGGAGAAAACAACAGCCAATGTATTGCGCCGGTTCGTTCCTGTCAAGGGCGACGGCACTGCGGCCAGCATCTTATGCGTCCATTCTCATTGGGCCGCCGGTCCGAGCGAGGCATCGCTGCACCGGTCAGCAATCGCAACTTATAGTCCGGCAGGCTGCAGGACGGAATCGTGCGGAATGTGCTTTACACAGGCCCCGGTTCTCACTATGGTAAGGATGAATGAGTTCTGCAAAATTGCAGGTTAGACCTATATTGTGGCCCTTGCCACCCTGGAGGTTGAAGAAAATCTCTTTTATGATTTTCTTCAATAATTACCTATGCGATTATGAGACAATACGCTGCCATTGAAAAGAAAAAATCAACAAATGATTTTTTCTTTTCTAAGCAGGCCTAACCTGCAATTTTGCAGACGCCTTTAAGGATAAGGCATCCATGGCTGATTGACAATGGCAAGAAAAACGAAACAACACGTTCTCGTTATTGACGATGATGAGAAGGTATGCGGGGCAATACGCAAGACTCTCGAGCAAGAAGGCCGGAAGGTCACGTCACTCACCATCGCAGCGGATTACCTCGAGAGGCCGCATTTCGCCGACTGTGATCTGGTTATTGCGGATGTAGAGATGCCCGGCGCAAGCGGTATGGACGTGTTGGCTGAAGTCAGACGTTGCGCGCCCTGGCTGCCGGTTGTGCTTATGACCGACTTCGGCGATGTGCGAACGGCTGCCAGGGCTTTCAAGATGGGAGCCGATGACTTTATTGAAAAACCCATTGGGAGAGAAACCCTGCTCTTAGCCGTTGAGGCTGCACTTGCGCGAATTACGCCGCGCGACCCGCTCTTAGGCACATCGCTGACAAGGGCAGAAAGGCGCATTTTGCACCTGATTCTGCAGGGCAGAAGCAACAAGGAGACCGCCCACCTGCTCAACCGCTCCGTGAGGACGATTGAAGTCCACCGCAACCGCATTATGAAAAAGATGGGCGTCGGCAGCCTCGTTGACTTAGTCAAACGAGCATACGAGATGGGATTCGCAGTGCCGCGAAGTCGGTAGTATTGCGGTCCATTGCCCGGGCGAGATAGACGGCATGCCAAGCCGGAATAGCAATCACCTTGTTTGAGCCTTCAAATGTGCAGGAGAACATCGCCCGGCACATTCCGTGGGGGAATATATTGCCTCGGGTACAACTATATCTTCGCGTGGGCGATACACGACAGAAACCGTGGGTGACGGTTTCATCCGATCTGGGAGATAAAATAGTGGCGACGGACTTGACAATGGACGATGGATATTCAATAATCGAAGCAAAAGGGCCGAAGTGGCGGAACTGGCAGACGCGCGGGATTCAAAATCCCGTGCCCGCAAGGGCATGAGGGTTCGACTCCCTCCTTCGGCATTTGCCTCGCACCTCGTGGAGCGTGAAACGCGGCGCATACTGTGTGGGCCTGGGGTATCAGACGGGCAGACGAATTTTTTTTTCTTTTTCGACGGCTCCTGTGATATAATTCAACTATGCAATATCGGTTCACCGAGTATTTTGAAAAAGAGGTATTGCGCAAACGACCCTACATAAAAAAAGAGTGGTGCGTGCGGGTGGTAGAGAACCCGATTTCGGCTGAAGAGCAGGAAGGTAATCGTTTTAGATTCTGGGGAATTGTCGAGGAGCTGGGAGGTCGAGTTCTCAGAGTAGTTACCCTTAAGGATAAAAAGACGATACACAATGCTTTTCCCGACAGGAGCTATAAGATATGAATCTGAATTATTATCCTGATACCGATTCGTTGTATATCGACTTTGCGGAGCGTGCGAGCGCAGAGAGCAAAGAAGTATCCGAAGGCGTCGTTCTTGACTACGACTCTGAAGGGAACCTTGTGGGGATTGACATTGACAACGCCAGCAGAAAGCTCGACCTTAGGAAGCTCGTCCTGAACAAATTGCCCACGGAATCGCAAACTCTGTCGGCCTGACACGTCTTCGTGGAATTGACAGATTCAAAATCCCGTCCCCGAATAGGGGGTAAGGGTTCGACTCCCTCCTTCGGCAGTGCGCGTGGGGCGTGGAACGGCGCGCCTACCGGGCCGGGCGAAATTGAACAGAGGATTGTATGGTCCACACTAACCAGATGAGAATTCAGGGAAACTGGTTGTTCAGATGGAGGAGCTTTCTCCCCCTTGCTCTGGTGTCGCTTTCCCTTATAGGCCTGAGGCCTCGGCAATTTTATTATATGGGTGGGGATCGTCTTGTTGGCGCGGGCCACCCTGCTCGCGGGGGTTTGTGTCCTTGCGTTCTTCATATACTACGAAAGGATAATTGTCGCAGAGGCAGCAGCAAGCTGAATTAAGCTGTTGTATTACTGAGTATAGAACATTTTTTGCAGGTTAAATGCTAAATTGTGAAAACAAAGAAACGAAGATAGCAAACCGCAAGGCAGATGCATTTTTGCTAATTGTTGCGGTGTTTCTGCTATTTTGGGGTCTTGGCGGCCGGGGTTTGTGGGCCTCAGAAGGACGATGGGCCGAGATTACTCGTGAGATGTTTTTAAACAAAGATTTCTTTCGTCCTACTATCGGCGGCGAGCCGTATTATGACAAACCATTGTTGACGTATTGGTTTATCGCAGCTATTACAGCAATCACAAACAGGCTTGATGAATTAATAGTTCGTGTACCCAGTGCGGTTGCCGGAATTGTTGCGGTGTTGGCTACTATAAATCTTGGCAGGCGTTTGTGGTCGGAGCAAACCGGCAGAATAGCCGGCTGGCTCGTGCTTACAACCTATGGGTTGATTTTCTGGTCACGCACCGCAGCAGCAGATACAGAAAATCTCGCGGCAATTATTCTTTGCGTTGCATGGTATTGGGCGAAACGTGATAAGCCTGATTTTAAGGCATTTCTCGTATTCTATCTTGTCGCCTTTCTGGGTGCGCTGACCAAAGGATTAGCAGCAATTGCAGTTCCTATTTGTGCCGTCTTGCCGGACTTGGTGGTGAATAAGCGGTGGCGTATTCTATTTAAACCTTCTCATATCGCCGCTCTTGTAATAGGCGCTTTGGTGTATTTTGTTCCTTTTGTCTATTCTTCCGTGTCCAGACCTGGGGATTATGCTGCAAGCGGCATTGGGCTGGTCTTTAGAGAGAATATCCAACGCTTCTTTGCACCTTTCGACCATACAGGTCCGGTCTATACTTATGTTATTTACCTGCCGGTGCTTTTTATGCCATGGGCGCCTCTTTTGATTATATCAATTACAGCTCTGATTCGTAAATGGAAGGAGCTTGACTATTATACGCGATGGTTAGTTTATGCTGCAGCTATGGTGTTTATGTTTTTCACTGCATCAGGTTCTCGTCGAAGCTACTATATACTCCCTGCTCTTCCTTTCTGTGCTCTTATTACCGCTGTTTTTCTTGTTTACCTGCGGGACATAAAATTAGAGGGACTTCGCAGGTTGGGATTAGGTATCCAGGAAGTCATGCTGGGCGCTTTGATTGGTTTGGAATTGAGCAGTCCTGTTATCTTTAAGATTTTAAAGGCCCGGACAGGTTTCGATGTTTCCGGAATTATTTATATATCTACAACTATAATCAGTACTTTTGCGATAATAGTATGGATATTGATACGCCGTTCCAGTGTCTGGGAGGCGCTAAAGGTTAAAACCGACAGGAGACTTTCCTCCGTCATCGCTGTCACCGCTATCCTTTTGGGCGGCTATTTCTGCTGGCAATTGAATGTTGGCCAGCAATCTCGGACGGAACGGAATTTTGCCGTGCAGCTTACTTCAAGAACTACCCATATTCCGTCTGAAAGGGTAGGTTTGTTCCCGAAAAATGATGCAAAGTTGTTATTCTACTTGAATAAATCGGATTACTTTTCTATACTTACCGACAAATCGAAGCTTAAGGGATTCTTAATGGAGGAGAAACCAAGGGTTTTAGTGTGTAAACAGAGGTATATCCCTTCCGAAATCACAGAGGAGCTTGAGAAATATCCTCAATTGACTGAAGAAATTGAGTCCTGGGAATCTAAGTCAAGAAGGAAAGAAAGATGGACAGCCTGGTTTCTTGACAAACCGCTCGATAAGAATTTAGAAATAACAACTGAAACGATAACGCATGAGAAGTAAATTTCTGCCATTTTCACGGCCATCCATCACGCAGGCGGATATCGAGGTGGTTGGCGAGGTTCTGCGTTCCGGGTGGATTACCACGGGGCCGAAGGCTACTGAGTTTGAGCAGAGGTTCTGCGATTACGCGGGCTGTGCCGGGGCGGCGGCCATACTCCGATGAGCTTACTTACAGCCCATTCTCGTTCGGCCGCCAGTCCGAGCGACTCAACCCTGGGTTCTTTTGCAGCCGCAGGCCAAGGCTCTTCGCAGCAAAGCAGCGCCGATACGTCTATGGTCAGAAACCTCTCACAAAATCAAAGAGAGTTTTTCCACTTGAACTCCGTGCCAAGACAGTCGGTAAACCCTCATGATATTGAGCATTCCTTGAGATAAGCTGAAGAGTTGGGAAAAGGTTACAGTCTGCGAAAAAACATTTCACACCATCAGGACATACAGTACAATACTGTTATTGGAGTTGCAGAAACAAACAAGAAACATCGCAATAAGATTCTGCTTGATACGGACATGCGTGTACTCATTATTGAAGATGAGATTAGGCTCGCTCGTAACATAGCCAGAGTGCTGGACGAAGAATACTCGTGGGCTGTTGACATTTCCCCCGATGGCGAAGATGGTCGGCATATGGCTATGACAAATGCCTATGATCTGATTATCCTTGACTTGGGGCTTCCCAAAATCAGCGGCTTTGAGATTCTCCAAGACCTTAGAAAGAATGACATGGCTATTCCAGTACTAATCTTGACGGCCCGTGATGCTATCAGTGATGTCGTTCAAGGGCTTGAAGCAGGCAGTGATGATTATATGGTGAAGCCATTTGATATGAGGGAATTGATTGCCCGTTGCAGAGCGTTGGTACGCCGTTCATACGGTCGTGCCGCTCCCGTGATAGAAATCGGACCTGTGAATATAAATACCGCAAAGCATCAGGTAATGGTCCGCGGCAAGCCCTTGCGGTTGTCTGCCATGGAATACCGTCTGCTGGAGTACTTGGCGATGCGGGCTGGAGAGGTGGTCTCCAAAGCTGATATTGTGGAGCATCTCTATGATTTCGGCTCAGACAACTTCTCTAACGTCGTGGAGGTATATATCTGTTCCCTGCGGAGAAAACTCGGTTCGGGAGCCGGCGCTGAACTGATTCATACCCTTCGAAACCAGGGTTATTTACTCGGAGAACTGCCCAGGTGATTTCTCTATCCCTAAAGTGGCGTGTGTCCTTGTGGGTCTCCGGCGTGCTGGTGGCTGTCATCGCCACTATCTGCATTGTGGCATACGTTGAGTTTGAGGAATTTCATCTTCGTAACATTGACCGAACACTTTCGGCGATGGCTAACGGCATCCTGGCAAGCTTGCGTGAGCGCAGGGGTGAAGAGCAGATGATAGATAAGGACATTCACGCGATCACTGGAACTTCTGCCCAGAATCCTTCTACTTTCTACAGGATTTGGATGGATGGAGCTTCCGCTGATCTGTTTGCCAGCGACCCACCAGACAGCGAACATGGACGCTGGTTACGCGGACTTCCAGAGCAAAGTGGGCCGATGCGGGAGTCGCTTACCTTTATGAACATCGGCACCCAACGCAGTGAATACAGGGCTATTTGGATGCGTCATAAGCTTGATGAGGGCATTGTGAACACTGTGGTGGCGAGTTCCAGCCATTACACCTATCACGAGATGCGTGAATTTCTCAAATTATTGCTTATATTGGGAGGAGGCCTCATCGTCGGCTCGGCTGTGGCAGTTATGTGGAGTGTTCGATGCAGCCTGCGTCCCATCCATGTGACCGCTGAACGATTACACCGCATATCACGCCCAAATGTCGGAAGTGCTCTCTTTGATGATCTAAAGGTGCCGGAGGAACTACATCCCTTCGTCGGAGCATTGACAGATATGTTTGGTCGTCTCGATAAGGTTCTGCAGCAACAAAAGCAATTTACCTGCGATGCCGCGCATGAACTGCGTACTCCACTGGCCGTGGTCAAAAGCACACTTCAAGCCACACAGATGCACGAAAGGGACGCCAATGAGTACAGACGGGCAATTGCTGATGCGTTGAAGGACGTTGCTCGCATGGAGCACCTCATAGAGCAACTGCTGGTCTTAGCACGCATGGACGAAAATAGTGAGCACATCGCTGCTGCAGAGGTGCAACTGGATGTGCTGCTCCGCGAGCTTGCAGAAGCCTATGACCAGAGGATAGGGCGATCGGGAGGCAAGGTGATCCTGGAAGAACCACCAGTTACCGCTGTTCAGGGCGATTTGGATGAGTTGGCCCGTTTGTTCAGCAATGTTCTTGACAATGCTGTCAGATACGGGCCGTCCGACGGAACTATTAGCATAGCCTTAAAATGCAAGCCTGATAGTTGCGCGACCGTCTGTATTCATGACGAAGGGGGAAACATCCCGCCTGAGGCCCTGCCCCATCTGTTTGATCGCTTCTACCGGGTGGATCACTCACGTTCCAGTTCTACTGGTGGAGTCGGCTTGGGATTAGCCATCGCGCGGGAGATTGCCCGCCGTCATAACGGGGATATATCAATAACCTCAGAGCCCGGCTGTGGCACACTTGTTTGCATTCGCCTGCCTCGCACTTAGCGGGTCTGAATGTAAATCCAAGGCCAGTACCCGATTCTCAATCAAGAGGATTCTTTTGAAGTCTTCAGCTTATTTTAAGGTCCCGCAGGTACACTTGCGCAAGCCTTGTTATGGAAATGAAACGTCCGTCGGTCCGAAAAATTGTCCATTGTTCGTCCCGCTCGGCATGCGGCGGCCATACTCCGACGAGCTTACTTATGGCCCATTCTCGTTCGGCCGCCGGTCCGAGCGAGAATTCGCTACATTGGCAAGCAGTGTAGAATTAAAGGAATTTAGCTTGAAATTTATATCGAAAAATAGTATGAATGAGATGAAATAACTGTGTGATTTTGAAAGCGTCCATACCTGGGTGGATTTAAAGCGCCCCGTGACATAGTTGGTAATCGAGAAGCAGCTTATAATGAAATGAAATATGAAGCTAATAAAGTCTGGCTGACTGGTTTCGAAAGAATTTACGGGCAGTTGAATTTCTCTTTTGAATATCGTGGAGACTATCGATGAAACGTCTGCTTGCGATAATCTCTGTACTCACGATAAGTAGTTGTGTACAGTTTCATGACCAACCGCTCTCAGCCACCAAGAGCCTGGACAGCTTCGAATCACGGACGCTGAACCAAACCGATCTAAATACGTACATACAAGCGCATATAGCTGCCGCCCAATGGCCGCTGCAAGCGTGGGATTTGACGAGTCTGACACTGACGGCCTTCTTTTATC
>Ga0315287_10004505_pt1 | contig 13610 bp, 7 predicted proteins | sample YL17G11_0_MG_FD_205037 | JGI IMG/M metagenome (GOLD analysis project Ga0315287, IMG submission 205037) | Sediment microbial communities from Yellowstone Lake, YNP, Wyoming, USA - YL17G11_0 | ecosystem: Environmental > Aquatic > Freshwater > Lake > Sediment | place: USA: Wyoming | collected... | reverse complement strand
CTCGACCATGTCACTGTAGGCGACCGAGTCCTCCTGATAGCGCCCCACCAGCCGCGCGTGCTCGTCGCCATCGATCAGATCGGCGACCTCAGTCGCGGCCTCACTGGCCCCCAAACGCATCTCCCGCATACCCTCCAGCACTTTGAGGAAGGGCGGCACCAGTTCCGAGTCGAAGTGCCGGCCGGCGCCGCGTTCCAGCTCCTCGCGGGCACGGTCATACGGCATCGCGCGCGCATACGGGCGTGAGTAGGACATGGCGTCGTAGGAGTCGACCAGGTGTAACACACGAGCCAGCAGGGGGATGCCGGCGCCTTGCAGGCCCCCGGGATAGCCGCTGCCGTCCCAGGCCTCATGGTGGTGGCGCACGGCGTCGACCACCTCGGTGCTGAACAGCGGCTCGATGATCGTGGCGCTCATGGTCGCGTGCGCCTGCATGAGCGCCCGCTCCTCCAAGTTGAGACGCCCGCGCTTCTGCAGGATGCGGTCGGTGATGCCGATCTTGCCGATGTCGTGCAGGTAGCAGGCCTTCTCGAGCTCCGCGGTAAGCCGCGCGTCGATGCCCAGCTCGCGACAGAGGAAGACGGCGTACGCGGCCACACGCGAAGCATGACCGTGGGTGTAGGGATCCTTGGCTTTGAGAGCCGACGCCAGGGCCTGCAGACTGTTCATGTTGAAGACCCGCAACGAGTCGAGCGACTTGGCGTTCTCGATCGCCGCCACCGCCTGGCCGGCCATGGCCCTGGCGAGCGACACCTCCTCGTCGACCACGACGCGAGCCGGATCGCGGTCACAGAGCTCGATCACACCTACGCGGCGGCCACCGTAGAACAGCGGCAGAATGACCATGACGTGCTCGTCGAAACACTCCATCAGCTGGCGCTCCAGAACGCCCAGCCGGGGGTCGTCGCGCGAGGCGATCACCACCGGCTGGCCGCTCTCCAGAGCACGTAGTCCGGCGTCGACCTCATCCTTGCTGCAAACACGCCCCTGCCAGTCGCTGGCCTCGCGAGTCTCTTCGCGATCGTAGTCGGCCAGCACGCGAAAAGTACCCGAGACCTCGCTGTACTCGTAGATGTTGCATTCGGGGAAGTCGACCGCCTGGGCGATGGTCGCAGAGATGCCGGTGAGCACCGCGTCAAGGTCGTCGTCGACAGCGATGGCCTCGGCGATCCGCGAGAGGGCGTGCAGCTTGCGCTCGCTGGCAGCGAGAAGCTGTTCGGCGTCGCCGGACGTGGATCCGGCGCCGCTAAGACCAACCCGCGGTTCTTCCATGACGGTTCTTCTTCGGCAGAAAGTCCTTATGACCTTACTCGTTGGGCCACCGGGGCGCTTTGCAGTGGACCGGCCGGCTTGGTAGCATCCATTCTCCGCATGCGCATGCGCAGTTTCCCGCCGGGCGCATCGTGTCCGGCGACCCCGATCGCCCAGGAGAACCGGCCCCATGGAGACCAGGCAGCAGCTCGAGACACTCGGCATCGTCTGCAACCGCGACATCCACCGCAATCTGCCGCCGGCCGAACTCATCGCCCGCTCTCTGGCCCGCGGCGAAGGCATCCTGGCGGCCAACGGGGCCCTCGTCGTCAAGACCGGTGAGCCCTCGGGCCGCTCGCCCGAAGACCGTGTCATCGTCGAAGAAGACACCACCGCTGATACGGTCTGCTGGGGCTCGATCAACAAGGCCTGTACGCCGGCGCTCTTCGACCGCCTGCTCGACAAGGCGCGCGGCTATCTGCACGACCGCGATCTCTACGTGTTCGACGGCTTCGTCGGCGCCGAGCGCACCTATCGTCTGCCGGTGCGGGTGGTCGCCGACGCCACCTGGCACGCGCTGTTCGCCAACACGCTGTTCGTGCGTCCCACCCAGATCGAGCTTGACGACTTCGACCCCGGCTTCACGGTCGTCAACTGCGGCGCCCTGCGCGCCAGCTCCGACTTCGACGGCACCCGCAGTTCGGTGTTCGTGGGCATCAGCTTCAGCCGCAAGGTCGTGCTCATCCTCGGCAGCATGTACGGCGGTGAGATGAAGAAGGCCATGTTCACGGTCATGAACTACCTGCTGCCGCAGCGCAACGTGCTGCCCATGCACTGCTCGGCAAACGTCGGCCAGGCCGGCGACGTGGCGCTCTTCTTCGGCCTCTCGGGCACCGGCAAGACTACCCTGTCCGCCGACCCCGATCGGCATCTCATCGGCGACGACGAGCACGGCTGGAGCGACCACAGCATCTTCAACTTCGAAGGCGGCTGCTACGCCAAGACCATCCGCCTTTCAGAAGAGACCGAGCCGCAGATCTTTCAGGCGATCAAGTTCGGCTCCATCCTCGAGAACGTGATCATCGACCCGCAGACGCGAGCCATCGACTGGCACTCAGATTTCCTCACCGAGAACACGCGCGCCACCTACCCGATCGAGCACATCCCCGGCGCCATGCTGGGCGGCGTTGGCGACCACCCGCGCAACGTCTTCTTCCTCACCTGCGACGCGTTCGGCGTGCTACCCCCGATCGCGAAGCTCACGGCTGAGATGGCGAGCTACCACTTCCTCTCCGGGTTCACCGCCAAGGTGGCCGGCACCGAGGTCGGTGTCGACGAACCGCGGCCCACCTTCTCGACCTGTTTCGGGGCACCGTTCATGCCCCTGCGACCGAGTCGCTACGCGACCATGCTGGGCGAGCGCCTTTCCTGGCACGACACCGACTGCTGGCTGGTCAACACCGGCTGGACCGGCGGTCCCTCCGGCACCGGCCACCGAATGCGCATCGCTACCACGCGCAAGCTCCTGACCGCCGCCCTCGAGGGCCGGCTCGCAGAGGCGACCTTCACCCCCGACCCGGTCTTCAAGATCCTGGTCCCCGACTCGTGCCCCGGGGTCGACAGCTCCATCCTGCAGCCGCGCAACACCTGGGCCGACCCCGCCGAATATGACGAGAAGGCGCGACAGCTGGCGGGCATGTTCGCCGAGAACTTCGCGCAGTACCACGATTCGGTCTCGCCTGAAGTGGCCGCCGCCGGTCCCGACCCCGTGGTGCCCGCCGGCGATGAGGTGCCGGTGTGAGTCTGCGGCTCATCGTCCTGATCAAGCAGGTGCCCGACACCGCCAACGTCACCGGCGAGGCGATGAAGGAGGATGGCACCATCAACCGCGCCGCCCTGCCCACGGTCTTCAACCCCGAAGACCTCAACTCCCTCGAAGAGGCGCTGAAGCTCAAGCAGTCTCACGGCGCCCGCGTGAGCGTCGTCACCATGGGTCCCCAGGCCGCGGTGCAGGTCTTGCGAGAATCGCTCTTTCGCGGCGCCGACGAAGTCGTGCTGCTTTCCGACAAGGCATTCGCCGGCGCCGACACGCTGGCCACCAGTTACACCCTGGCACAGGCCATCGCCAAGCTGGGTGAGTTCGACCTCGTGCTCTGCGGCCGTCAGGCGATCGACGGCGACACCGCCCAAGTCGGACCCCAGACCGCCGAGAAGCTCGACATCCCGCAGATCACCGGCGTGAGTCGCATCGACGAGGTCGTCCCGCCGCGCGACGGCGACCGCGGCTCGGTGACCGCGACGCGCAGCGTCGAAGGCGGCACCGAGACCCTGAGCGGCCCTCTGCCGGCGCTGCTCACCGTGACCGACGAGGCCAACGACCCGCGCCCGCCCAGCGTCAAGCTGGTCATGACCTACAAAGGCATCGAGGCCGAGGCCTTGCCCGACTACGACGACAGCTACCTCGATCCGCAAAGCGACACGGCCGAGGTCTGCCTGATCAGCCGTGACGGTACCCCGGTGTGCCGCGCCAAGGTCGTCCACTGGGACGCCGAGGCGATCGGCGCCGAGCGCGAGCTCGTCGGCTTGCGCGGCTCGCCCACACGAGTCAAGAAGATCGACAGCGTCGTGCTGCAGGCGGGCGAAGCCAAGCTCGTACCGCCGACCAGCGAGGGCGTCGCCATCCTGGTCCGCGAGCTTATCGAGGAGCACATCCTTGGCTAGCGGCGGCGAGCCCACGCGCCGGGGCGACGTCTGGGTCTACGTCGAGACCGCCGACGGCCCCGCCGAGGTCAGCCTCGAGCTGCTCGGCCGGGCGCGCGAGCTCGCCGACCAGCTGGGCGTCAAGACCGGCGCCCTGGTCGTGGGCGACAAGGTCCGGCACCTCGCCGGCTCGCTGACCGCGTGCGGCGCCGACACCGTGTACGTCGCCGACCACCCCTGCCTGAAAGACTACCTCGCGTTGCCGCACGGCCGCGTCGTCACCGAGGCGGTACGCCGCTTCCAACCGCAGATCGTGCTCTACGGCGCCAGCACGACCGGTCGCGACCTGGCACCGCGCGTGGCCAGCGCGCTGCGCACCGGCCTGACCGCCGACTGCACCGACCTGCAGATCGGCGACCACAGTACGCGCGAGGCCAGCTACGAGGATCTCCTCTATCAGATCCGACCGGCCTTTGGCGGCAACATCATCGCCACCATCGTCAGCCCCGAGCATCTGCCCCAGATGGCGACCGTGCGCGAGGGGGTCTTCAAGCTTCCTGAGCCTGATGCGACGCGCTCGGGCGAGGTCGTAGACCTCGCCGTCCAGCGCGTGGCCCACGTCGTGCAGGGCGACAACGGCAAGCCGGTCGCGGCCGGCGGCCCCATCCCGCTCGAAGACGCTGACTACCTGTTCGAGGTCGTGGCCCGCACCCGCGAAGACAAGCGCGTCGACCTCAAGGGTGCCCGCGTCGTGGTCTCCGGCGGTGTCGGCGTGGGCTCGACGGCGGGCTTCGCCCTGCTGCACGAGCTCGCCCACACGCTCGGCGGTGTGGTCGGCGCCTCGCGCGCCGCCATCGACGCCGGCTGGATCGATCGCGAACACCAGGTCGGCCAGACCGGCACCACGGTGCGGCCCAAGCTCTACATCGCCGCCGGCATCTCGGGCTCGGTCCAGCACCGGGCCGGCATGGACCAGTCAGCCCGTATCCTGGCCATCAACACAGATCCCGACGCACCTATCTTCGCGGTCGCCCACTACGGTATCGTCGGCGACCTGCACGAGGTCATCCCCAAGCTCATCACCGCCTACCGGCAGAAGGTGTGACCGGCATGGTCAACTACTACACCGACAATCCCGACCTCGCCGCCAAGATCGCGGCGCTCGACCTGGCGCGCATCGTCTCGCTCAAAGAAGAGGGCTATGCCCAGGCGCAGGAATTCCCCTACGCGCCGCGCGACTACGAAGACGCCATCGACTCGTATCGCCGCACGCTCGAGATCGTCGGCGAGCTGGCCGGCGAGTTCGTAGCGCCAAGGGCCGAGGACGTCGACCGCGAGGGCAGCACACTGGTCGACGGCGAGGTCTGCTACGCGCGTGGCATCAGCGAGGCGCTCGAACGGCTCACCCAGGCCGACCTCATGGGCATCACCCTGCCGCGCCGCTACGGCGGCCTCAACTTCCCCATCACCGTGTCGGTGATGATCGTCGAGATGATCTCGCGCGCCGACCCGGCGCTCATGAACGTCTTCGGCCTGCAGGACATCTCCGAGACGGTCAACAAGTTCGCCGACGACGAGATGAAGGCGGCGTACCTGCCCCGCTTCGCCAGCGGCGAGGTCACCGGCTCCATGGCGCTCACCGAGCCCGAGGCCGGCTCAGACCTGCAGAACGTGCAGCTCAAGGCGACTCTGGGCGACGACGGCGTCTGGCGTCTCAACGGCGTCAAGCGCTTCATCACCAACGGCTGCGGCGGCATCTCCCTGGTCCTGGCGCGCAGCGAGGAGGGCACCACCGACGCCCGCGGTCTGTCCATGTTCCTCTACGAGCGCGACGAGCACATGAAGATCCGCCGCCTCGAAGACAAGCTCGGCATCCACGGCTCGCCCACCTGCGAGCTGCAGTTCAGCGACGCGCCGGCGCTGCTCATCGGCGAGCGCCGCCGGGGGCTCACCACGTACGTGATGAGCCTCATGAACGGCGCTCGCATCGCCATCGCTGCTCAGGCTCAGGGCATCGGCGAAGCCGCCTACCGCGCGGCCAGCAAGTACGCCGACGAGCGCGTCCAGTTCGGTGGCCCCATCCGCAACCTCACCGCCGTGGCCGCCCTTCTGGCCGACATGAAGATCGCTCTCGAGGCTTCAAGGGCGCTCCTCTACGAGACGGCGATGATCGTCGACATGAAGGAAGGGCTGGAGCACCATGTCGCGCAGCTCTCCTCGGGTGAGCGCGCGGCGACCGGCGACGATGAGCTGAAGGAGCTGCGCGTCGAGCTGAAGCAGTACAACCGCCTGGCGGCCCTGTTCACGCCGCTGAGCAAGGCGCTGGCGACCGAGATGGCCAACACGGTGGCCTACGACTCCCTGCAGATCCACGGCGGCTCGGGCTACATGCGCGACTTCGCCGTCGAGCGCCACACCCGCGACGCGCGCATCACCAACATCTACGAGGGCACCACCCAGCTGCAGGTCGTGGCAGCCATCGGCGGGGTGCTGTCGGGCACCATGGCGGCGCGACTCGACGAGTATGACGCCTGGGACCTCTCGGGCACGCCCGACCTGCTGGGGCGCGTACGCCGCGCCCGCGGCCGCTTCGCGGCCGCGGTCGAGCACGTTCGCGCCGCCGACCACCCCGAGTTCCGCGACTTCCACGCTCGCCGGCTGGTCGAGATGGCCATCGACCTGGCCTGCGCCTACCTGCTGCTGCGCGACGCGCAGAAGAGCGCCCGCCGTCTGCTGGCCGCCGAGTACTTCTCGCAGGGCATGGTCGAACGGCTCGAGGGCGCCGCGACGGCCATCCTCGAGAGCGGACCGGCGGCCGTCGACACCCTGCAGGCGCTGGGCCGCGACTGACCCGCTGCCGGCGGCGCCCGCCCTGGTGACCACCGGCTCAGGCCGTCACCGCGACCGCCCTATCAGCCGCGCCCGCCATGCAGCTTGACCCGGTTGCCGCCCGCCCGGATCGCCGCGTGCAGCGCTTCATCGGCCGCTGCGGCCAGTTCATCGGCATCGTCGATGTTGCCCGGAAGACCGGCCATGCCGATACTCAACGTGAAGCTCCCCAGCATCTCGTGTTCGTCGGTGCGGATGTCGGTCTTCTCGATCGACTTCCTCAGGCGGTCGGCCACGAGGCCGGCCCCCGGGTTGCCGCTGGGCGTGTTGGGCAGCAGGATCGCGAACTCGGCGCCGCCCACACGACAGGCCACGTCGACGCGATGTCGCAGGCTGGCGCTTATCAGGCGACCCACGGCGCGAAGCACCACGTCGGCGGCCTCCTGCCCGCGCTTGTGCCTGAACTCCTCGAACTCGTCGATGACGATCATCAAGAGCGCCAGCGGCTCTTTATAGCGCAACGCCCGCGCCGCCTCTGAGTAAAGCCGCTCGAAGAAGTACCAGCGGTTGTACAAGCCGGTGACGCTGTCGGTTGCGCCTTGACGCTTGACGGCCCGCAACAGCCGCCCGTTCTCGACCGCCGCCGTGGTCTGATTGGCGAGGGTCTGCAGGAACTCGACATCGTCGGCGACCATCTGACGGGCGAGGCGACCGCTCACATCGATGTAGCCGGCCACGTCGTCACTGGTCAACAGGGGGACGATGATCCGGGTGCGCCCGTCGGCGCCGCGCGCCTGCAGCGCGCGGCGCTGCTCGAGCGCCCGCAGGACGATGGCGCCGGGAGCCGGTGAGTCGACCTCTGCGACTGTCTTCGCACCTTCACTTTCCGTCTCCTCGAGGTGCACGTAGGAGTCGCCCTCGCGACAGAGGTGCACCTCGACGCGACAGTCGCTGCAACCCAGCAGGTCGGCGATCGCGCCGCGTACGCTCTCGACCGCCTGAAACTCACTCGGCGCCGTCGCCAGGGCGTGACTGGAGCGGAGGATGGCCAGCCGGCGACCGTCCTGTTCGCCGTGGCGGCGCGCCAGCCCGGATCCACGCACCCCGAGCGCCGCCAGCCGGCACATCTGGGCGACGAGCCCTGTCTCCTCGGCCGAAAGGCGACGCACAGCGCGTGTCTCGACGATCAACAACGCTCCGACCACTTCGTCACCGATCGTCAGGGGCACACCCAGAGTCGTCTGACTGCCGCTCGCCTCCATGCCCGCCCGCTCTTCGTCGCTAAGTCCGGGGTCGTCGACGTGCCATTCGACGATCGCGCCGCTCTCGACCACGCGCCGCAGAGTCTCGGTCTTGTCGAGGCTCACGATCGCGGAGGTCTGGCCGATGCCGTCCGGCGTCGCGTCGTCCCGGCACCAGAAGGCCTCGTGGGCGGCCGTGTGGTGATCGCGGGAGCGTCCCCAGATGTCGACCGACCACACGTCCAGCGCCAGGCCGATCTCTCGCGCGACGCCGGCCAGCGCCACTTCGGCGTCAAGACTTGAGCCAAGCGCCACGCCAATCGCGAGGAGCGCTTTGTGGGAATCGTCGGGCACCATGTGCACTGTTCCCCCGGAGTAGTCGCGCTGAATAATGACCCAACTCTACGAGGAGAACGGTCGCCGCGTAAACCCCAAGGGCATGCGTCGTGTCAGCGTCGCGGCTCGCAGCCAGGTGCCGCCGAGCGCGGCAACCGGCCGATCAGCTGATCGTCTCGCCGACCTCGACACGGTTCTTGCCGCGGCTCTTGGCGACGTAGAGCGCCTTGTCGGCGGCCGCCACCAGGGCGTCGCCGCTGACGCCATGGTCGGGGAAGGCGGCCACTCCCACACTGACGGTGACCCCACGCAGCGCAGAGCCACCTTCGTCGCGGAACTTGGTGGATTCGACCGTAGCACGGATGCGCTCGCCGACAACGACCGCCCCCGAAGGATTGGCGTCCGGCAGCCGTTCCGTGTCATCGCCTGACCCCACCGGCGTCGATCGATCGACCTGGGTCGCGTCAACAGTCAGACCGACACCCGCGAGCTTGTCCTGCAGCCGCTCACCGGCTGCGCGCGCACCGGGGACCGGCGTGTTGGGCAGGATGACGGCGAACTCCTCGCCACCGTAGCGACAGGCGATATCGATGTGCTCCCTGACGCCCAACCGTAGTAAGCGCCCGATCTCCCGCAAGGCCTCGTCGCCGGCCATGTGCCCATAAGTGTCGTTGAACGTCTTGAAGTCGTCGACGTCGAGGATGAGCAGCGACAGCGGCGAGAGGTAGCGCAGAGAGCGTGCCATCTCCGAGCGCAGGCGATCGTAGAAGAAACGATGATTGTAGAGCCCCGTGAGGCCGTCGGTGATCGCCTGGCGCTCCTGGTCCTGGTACATGCGCGCGTTGTCGATGGCGGTCGCCGCCTGGTTGGCGAGGATCTGCACCACCTCGAGTTCGTCCTCGCCGAACCGCGCCCGCAGCGGACCAGAAAGCTCGACGAACCCGGATGGCTCGTCCTTGGACAGCAGGGGGATCACCAGGCGCGAACCGGACTGGTCGTCCTCAGACTGCTGTGGCTGCCGGGCGGAGAGCGCCCGCTCGGTGAGCTCGTCGGGCACCAGCGGCGGCTCCCGGTTGGCGGCCACCACCTCGTCCTCGGCGGCGAAGACCTCGGGCGGCAGGAAGTCGCCACCCTCACGTCTGAGCCCCACGTCGATGTGACACACAGGGCAGTCGAGCAGGTTGGCCATCTCGCTGCACATGGTCGCCACGGCCTTCTCCACGTTCATGGCGCCGGTCATGACGCGGCTCGACTGCAGCAAGCTGAGCAGACGCTGGTTCTGGGTCTCCAGGCGGCGGAACAAGCGCGCGTTCTGGAGCGCCATGCCGACCTGTTCGCCGAACGCACGGGCAAACTCGATCTCGTCGTCGCTGAAGCGACGCTCGTGCTCGGTCTCGGTGACGATGAGGATGCCCAGCGGTTCGCCCTTGACGACCAACGGGACGTTCAGACACGTCTTCTCGCCCCACGCCTCCATCTCGGCGCGCGTCGCCGGGTCGAGCGAGGGATCGGACAGGGTCTGCACCACGACCTCGCCGCTCTCGAGGATGATGCGATCGCCGGGCCGCTCATCGAGTGCTTCGGGCTCACCGATGCTTGCGTAGAGGCCCGAGGGGACCTCTTCGAAGTAGCCTCTCAGGGTCAGCGTGTCGGCGGCGGCGTCGCACTCGTAGAGGTCGCAGCGGGGGGCGCGCACGGTCTCAGCGGCACGCCGGGTGACCAAAGCCATGACCTCGTCGCTCACGAGGCTGGACGTGAGCGTCCGGCTCGCCGAGAACAGCGCCGCGGCGCGCTGCCGCTCGCGATCGACGCTCTCGTGCAGACGCGCATTGTAGATGGCGATCGCCGCCTGCTCGCCCAGTCCGGCGGCCAGGGCGAGTTCGTCGTCGGAGAAGGTGCGTTCGTCGCCGGTGAAGATGACCATGAGGATGCCGAGCGGCTCGCCGCCGGAGGAAAGCGGCACGTTGAGCACCGTAGTCTCGTCCCAGAACTCCATCTCGGCGCGCGTGGCGGCATGGAGACCGGCGTCGGAGATCGCCTCGACCACGATCTCCCGGCCATCAAGGATCGCCTTGTCGGCCGGCCTCAGTGAGATCGGCTCAGGCACGTCGAGGACGTAGTAGCCGGGCGTGGGTTCAGGCTCGAAGATGGAGCGGGCGGTCAGCGTTGCGGCAGCGGGATCGTACTCGTAGAGGGCGCACCGCGGTGAGCCGATTGCCTCGGCGGACCGCTGTGTGATGGTGTCGAAGACCTCTTTCGGCACCAGGGTCGAGGTCAACGCCCGGCCGGCGTCAAGCAGCGACGAAAGCCTCGCTTGCTGACGACCGACGTCTTCGTAGAGGCGCGCATTGGCGATCGCGATCGCCGCCTGTTCGCCGATGCCGCGCGCCAGCGCGACCTCATCGTCGCTGAACCGGCGTTCGTGTTCGTACACGTAGAAGCGCAGGATACCGAGACGCTCGTCGCCGAAGCGCAGCGGGACGTTGAGCACCGTCTGCTCGTCGTAGTACGCCATGGAGGCGCGGCGGTCGGCAGGCAGGTCGGGGTCGGACAGGTGGTGCTCCACCGGCACATCGGAAAGCATGATGGTGCGGTCTCCGGGATAGGCGGCCATCTCATACACCAGCCCGATGCCGTCGTAGGTGTCCGGTGAGGGGACCACCGAGTAGGCCGCCCGGTACGTGTATCGGTCGCCACGCCCATCGTACTCGTAGACCGCGGTCGCCGACACGTCGAGGGCGAGACACGCCTCGCGGGTGACCCGCTCCAGGACCTCGTCGAGGTCGACCGTCGAGCCGATCGCACGCCCGACATCGAGCAGTGCGGCAAGACCGTCCTTCTGCCGGTCGATGCTCGCGTAGAGGCGAGCGTTGGCGATCGCGATCGCCGCCTGCTCGCCGAGACCGCTGGCCAGCTGCAGCTCGGAGTCGGTGAAGCGCCGTTCCTTTCCGTACACGTAGAAGCGCAGGATCCCAAGCCGTTCGTCGCCGACGCGCAGCGGTACGTTGACCGTCGTCTGCTCACCGAACTGGGCCATGCTCGCGCGCCGGTCGGGCGGCAGGTCGGGGTTGGAGAGGTTGTGGACGATCGCGCCGTGGCCGTCCATGATCTGCCGGTCGCTGGGGTAGTCGGCCAGCGGGTACCAGGTACCGAGGGCGTCATCGTCGCCGGGCGCCACTGACGGCGTCGCCTCGTGCAGGGCCCGGTAGCAGTAGAGGTCGGTGCGTGCGTCGTATTCGTAGACCGAGGTCGCGTCGACACCCAGGGCGTTGCAGGCCTCGCGCGTCACCCGCGCCAGCACCTCGTCGGGGTCGACGGTAGAGGTGATCGCCTTGCCGGCGTCGAGCAGGGCGCTCACGCGCCGCGTCCCCTCCCGCTGGCGCTCGTAGGCCTGCGCGTTGCGGATCGCCACCGCCGCTTGTTCGCCCAGCGCTCGGGCCAGATCGAGCTCCTCCTCGGAGAAGCGACGCTCGCGCTCCTTCTCGATCAGCACCATGATGCCGACCGGCTCCCCCCTGAACATGAGCGGCACGTTGAGGCACGTCTTCTCGCCCCACTCGTCCATGGAGACGCGGGTGTCCTCGGGAAGGTCGGCGTCGGAGATGGACTCGCTCACGGGTACGCCGCCACTGAGGATGGTGCGGTCCGTGGGGGACTCGTCGAGGGGATACTCGGTGCCGACGCGCTCCTCCACCAGATGATACTCATCCATGGGGTACATGCCCCGCCAGACGAGCGCGTCGGCGAGCGGGTCGTATTCGTAGATCACGCACTCCTGCGTACCCAGAGCCTCAGCCGCCGTCTTGGCGACCGTCTCCATCACGTCCAGGAACAGGACGCTCGAGGTGATGGCACGGCTGGCGCCGACCAGCGCGTCGAGTTGCCGCGTCTGGTCCCGCTGCCGCCGGTAGACCTGGGCGTTGCGGATGGCTACCGCGGCGAGGTCGCAGAGCTGGCTGAAGAGGTCGGCCTCGATACTCGTGAACTTGCGCACGAAGCGCGTCTCGCCCAGGCCCAGGATGCCGATCACCTGGTCGCCTACCATGAGCGGTGCATCAAGGGTCGTCTTGTAGCCCCACTTCTTCATCTCTTCGCGTTCTTTGGCGGGCAGATGAGGATCGTCGATGTGGCACTCGACCACGTCACGGCCCTCGACGACGCGCAGCCAGTCAGGACGGTCACGGATCTCGGTCACGGTACCGACGTAGGCCCGGTCCTCATCGGTGAGGCCGGCCTGACTCCAGTAGGCCTCATACAGAAGCGTGCCCCGCTCGCGGTCGAACGTCTGGATGTCGACCGACCAGACCATCATCGCCTCGCCGATCTTCTCGGCGACGTTGGCGAACACCTGATCGAGTTCGAGGCTCGACACCAGGGCAGCGCCCACGTCGAGGATGGCGCGGAATGGGTTTCCGCCGCTTGTTGAAGGAGAACTCATGTCAAGAGGCTGCCTGCTCCCGAAGACATCCGACCATGGAGTTCATTCTACGGCATCAGGGGACTTCGGCGGCGCTGTTGGGGGAAACGTGGCGCCGATCGGGCGAAAAGCTAAAGTCCTCCACTACACCTGCCGACAATGGGAACATACCCCCTTCAAGACGGGCCTTTGTACGGCGAGCCCCCTTCCCTAGAGGGAGACCGCAGTACTTAGGCCCGTTCTTGGTACCCGATCCGTTGACCGCCGCGAGCCATACCGTCCGTTGTCCCGCACCCTCCTCCGTCACCTGCCCGCGTTGCTACGACTGGCCGTTCGGGAGCGCTTCTGGTAGATTGCGGACGCCTGAAGGGAGGCGAAGATGATCTACTCGGTGGTGCCGTCAGAGCTCGGTGACGAGGCGTTCCAGCGTCTCGTCGACCACTACAGGGACAACCCCAACATCACCGTCATCCAGGATCGTCGGCACAGCGAGCGCCGCGCCACCAAGGGTGCGACCGGCGACCACGGCGAGAAGCGCGAGACCCGCGAGCGCCGGCGGCGCAAGCTCCCCGGCGGGCAGGCTGTCTGACCTTGCCGTGAGCCCTCACGGCGATCGCATTGTCGACACGCGCCTCGCACTCTCGGCGCTCATGCAGCCCGAAGACGCCAACTTCATGGGCGTCATCCACGGTGGCGTCATCCTCAAGCTCATCGACGAAGCGGGCGGCGCCTGCGCCTACCGCTTCGCCCGCCGGCGAGTGGTCACCGCCTCGATCGATCGCACGTCGTTCCACTTCCCGGTGCAGATCGGCAACCTCATCACTTTGAAGGCCAGC
>Ga0315287_10004504_pt1 | contig 13611 bp, 10 predicted proteins | sample YL17G11_0_MG_FD_205037 | JGI IMG/M metagenome (GOLD analysis project Ga0315287, IMG submission 205037) | Sediment microbial communities from Yellowstone Lake, YNP, Wyoming, USA - YL17G11_0 | ecosystem: Environmental > Aquatic > Freshwater > Lake > Sediment | place: USA: Wyoming | collected... | reverse complement strand
GCCCGTGACGCTGATGCTGGAGATGCCGGCATTCGCGGTCGAGGTATTATGGTAGACGTACACCTCTGCGGGCCGCTGTGGCTTCTCGCCGAAGAACCGGTAGTCCTCACCATTGTTGAGGAAGATATTCCGGTAGGCGTACATGGGCCCTACCCGCGGTGCTTTGACGCGGAAGGCACAGGGGACGTCCTCGACGAGGTTATCGTGCCACTCACAATCGACTTCCTCCCCGTTCGGCTCCAGGCCATCGTCCGAGCACGTGGCAATCCGGTTGTGGTGGATGTTCAGGTTGTGGTCGCTCCCCGCCTTTTCCTCATCGTAGACCCAGTCCTCAATACCATCCCAGTGATCGTGGATGTAGTTGTCGTGGACCTGGTGGCCGCCCGCAGTCACCAGCATGAGGATGCCGTCCCGGTCGGAGAAGCCGCCGACCTTGTGCGCTTCCCAGTTCCCCCAAGAGCCTTTCAGCTTCGGACTGGCGCCCGCGTAGGGGTTCATGAAGATCTCGTTGAAGCGGATGGTGCACCGGTCGGCGCCGGTGCGCAGCATCACTCCGAAGTCTGCCGGACCGATGGTGCAGCGCTCCACTACCGAACCCAGTGACTTCTCGATATACACCCCTTTCGCCCCATTGCGGATGGTCAGCCCCCGCACCACACAGCGATCCACCCCCTGAATGGCTATGACCGGGTCAGTCGGCGAGACAGTGATCGGTGTCGTGTTCGGGTCCCGGTCGTCCCGGAAGCGGATTAGGAGTTCTTGCTGCTGGCGCCGGTACATCACCAACGCCTTCACCCCCTCCCACCCCGAGTCCGTCTCGCGCCGGTAGTGCGGGGTGATCCCGTTCCTGAAGATGGCAGCCCAGTGCCACTCCGGATACTCCTGCGTTCCCGGGTCCACTTCCCGTTCATCGAGTGCGGTGACGAGCTTGCCTTCGGCAGTCACAGTGAAAGGGAAGAACGGGGTGCCGGGCATGTGGAGCCCGTAGGCCCCGGGGAAAGCACCTTCAGTCCGCCAGAATGGGGTCCGCGCCGCGTACACGCCAGGGCCGATGTCGGGCCTCGGCTCCCAATGCAACGTCACCGGTTCGCTGCCGTCGAGGATGGCGCCCGGCTCTCCCTCCAACGTCACTGGGAGTTGGTATTCCCCGCTGTGTCTGAAGGTTACGCGTTCACGGTAAGCCCCGGGCCGGACGCGCACCGTATCGCCCGCACGGGCCTGGTCGAGCGCCTCTTGCACCCTCGCCAACGGCGCCTCTGCCGTACCAGGGGCCCCGGACTGGCCGGTGGGGGAGACGTAGATGATCCGGCCACCTACCGAACCTTCGGACGAAGTGAGCGTACAGCACAGTGAGAGAGCGCCGAGTGCCAGTGCGACGATGGGGAGAACGGTCACTGCCTCGAATGGGTGCACGGGTGGGTGCCCTCCTCGCAAGGAAGCTGGTGCCGTGGCCCTGGCCGGGAGGCGCTGCGGTCGGCCGCCAGCACTCCCCCGGTGTTCCACTAGCCGACGATCTATGCTAGACTCGACGCGCCGAGCAGCGAAGTATCGGGGCATGCTTCTGTGCGCGTGCCTATTGTACATTTGTGCCGCAGCTCGGCCGACGGGTCGCACCTCCGCTATGAGCGAAGACAGACGCGAGTCCAGTCACCAGCGCGCCTCTTACGCCGCCCCGCCGGCGGAGACCGTAAGACTCGGGCTTTCCACAGCCCGTCCGATCCGGGCGAGCGTGAGCGTGGTCGGGCAGGTGTCCGAGCCACGTTTTGACTTGCATTACGGCCTGGAACTCGGGATCTTGCTCTCGGGCCGCATGCGGCGCGACTACTCCGGCTGGAAAGCTGAGCTCGGGCCGGGAGAGGCCTGGTACTGTGGGATGTGGGAGCGGCACGGCTGGTCCGTAGTGGAGGCGCCGTGTGAGGCGGTGGTCGTGATGATGCTTCCGCAGGTGCTGGCGGACCCGGAGCCCCTCGAGAGCGTGCCGCATGACTGGCTGGCGCCTTTCCTGGTCCCTCCGGAGCACCGGCCTCGCATCGCCCCGGAGGCGCGCCAGCTGTTGCTCGCGGTGGCGCAACAGCTGCGCGAACAGCGGGCGGGCCGCAGTCCAGTGAAGGGAATGTGGCTGCGGCTGCTCACCTTCGAGACGCTGTCTCTACTGGAGCGCGACTGGGCCGCCCCAGGCCGGCGCGCGTCCCTCCCGCACTCCTATAGAGGCATCAGCCACGCGGTGGAGTTGGTCTTCAGCTTGCGCCGCCTCGTGACCGCTGAGGAGGCGGCGCAAGCCTGCGCGATGAGCGGCCGAACGTTCCGCCGCGCGTTCGAGGCCCAGATGGGCATCTCGTTCTCGAAGTTCGCGCTGCGCTACCGGCTGAGCCGTGTTGTGGCCGAGCTGGCCCACTCGGACAAGCCGCTGAAGGCGGTGGCGGCGCGGTGGGGTTTTGTCGACGACAGCCATCTGCACCGCTGCTTCGTGCAGCACTACCGCTGCACGCCCGAGGCCTATCGAAAACAGGTGACGTCAAGTGGGTCCGGAGAGCAACCGGCGCCACTCAGCGGAGACCTGTCTGGCGGTACTCGGTCGGCGAGACGCCGTAGTGGCGCATGAAGCAGTGCGAGAAGTGACTCGAGTGACGGAAGCCACAGCGGACGGCAATCTCCGCGACGCTGTCGGAGGTGCTCAGGAGCTGTCTGGCGGCTTCGCTCAGGCAGTGCCGGACCACGAACTTGGCGAATGACACGCCCATGAGACCTTCGAACACCGTCCCGAAGACCCGGCTGCTCATGCCACAGCCTGCGGCCACTTCGCGTGTCGTCACCATACCTCGGGTGTTCAGTGCGTACTCGACGGCTTGTTCCACGGTCCCGTAGTAGGACTCGTCGGCCGGCGGATACCGCCGCGCTGGCGGCCGCCAGTCGCCGAGCAGGACCAGTAACAGTTCGAGCGCCGCGATGAGCGGCAGCGGCGATCCATCGGGTCCGGGGAGGTCCGCCCCGACTCGGCGCGCGATGGCGAGTATCTCCTGTCGCTGCCGGCCGTGCGCCTGCGGCCGCTCCCGCGGAGGCACACGGAAGGGCAGCATCCAGTCCAGCCCTGGCAGATTCCGCGATCGGGCGCGATGAAGCGCGGTGGGGAGGATCACGAACACAAGCCGTTCGCAAGAGCCGGCCGAAACCTGCCAGCCGTGCCGTTCCCACATCCCACTGAACCAGGCCTGCCCGGGCACAATCCTTGTCTCCCAGGATCGGTAGTGGCGTCGCATACGGCCGGAGAGGAGGACCCCGAACTCGAGTCCGAAGTGCATGTCGTAGCGCGCCCCAGGCAGGGCCGGGCTCGCCTCCAGAGTCGCGCGCACGGGCCGGAGATCCGACAACCCGTAGTCGGCACTGCTCACCCACGGCGTGGCTTCCTGGGACTCGCCTACAGACGACGCGCTCTGGGTGGCGTGACCTGCGGAGCCAACCGGGGCGACCGTGTCCTTAGGACGCACTTCACAAGCTCCTATGCGGCGCCGGCCCGTTCGGCCTTGGCGCCGCGCCACCCTCGTGGCACAACACGCCCGCCGTGGCCTGCACCCCTGGCACAGATATACAACGCAACTGCCGCCTTAGGCATGTTCGCCCACTTGAAGGGCAGCGTGCACAGAGTCTACCATTGAGTGCCACGGAACGCAATCCGAGAGCACCAGCCAGGGAGGTTGTCGCGCATGAAGATCGTCGTTATCGGCGCGGGAAGCATGTCCTTTTCGCCTAGTCTGTTCAACTGCATCACTCGCGATCCTGCCCTGGCCGATTGCGAACTGGCACTAGTGGACGTGGACCAGGAAGCGCTGGAAGTCGCGGAACGACTGATGAAACGCCTGGTAGCCGAGCGCGGCCTCAGCATACGCGTATCCGCGTCGACCGAGCGGAGGGACCTGTTGGCCAAGGCCGATGCCGTGACCGCTACGATCGCCGTGGGGGGCCTGGAGGCGTGGGGTGTGGACGTTGACGTCCCCGCCCGCTATGGCTGCATTCAGCCGGTCGGCGATACCGCGGGGCCGGGTGGGTTGGGGCGCGCCCTGCGGCACGTCCCTGAGCTCGTGGCCATTGCCGAGGACATGGCCGACCTGTCCCCGACGGCGTTGCTGTGCAACTATACCAACCCAATGACCGCGCTGACGCGTGCGGTGCTCAAGCACACCCCCGTCGCGTGCGTGGGGCTCTGCATCGGTCCTGAACTGACGTGGCGACACCTGAGCGGCTTCATCGGTATGTCGATGGAGGAGACGACAGCCCACATCGCCGGCATTAACCATTGCCACTGGGTGTTGCAGTTCAGCCGCAACGGGGAGGACCTCTTCCCACGCGTGGCGGCGCGGCTCGCCGAGTTGCGAGCGGAGGCCGGCGCTCCCGCCGGCGATGACTCAGCCCGCGCCACCAACCCATTCGGCCGGGCCCCGCAGCCCCTGAGCTTCATGCTCTACGAGCAATTCGGCAGCTACCCGGGCCCGGGCGACGGGCATGTTGCAGAGTTCTTCCCTCAGTTCATCCATGCCCCTGGCCGGGCGACCGCGCTGGGTTTGGTGAACGGACGCGCAGTCTCGCGCTGTCTGCAGGAGCATCCGGAGCGCTTTGAGCAGATGCGTCAGCAGGCGTTTGGCGAGACGCCCCTCGATGAGGAGATGTTCGGGGAGGACAACAGCTACGGTGAGGAGTCACAGCTCAAAGCGATCCTCACGGGTCTGCGAGGCGAGCGCCCTGTTTCGATGTGGGCGAATGTGAGGAACAACGGCAGCATCCCGAATCTGCCGGATGAAGCGGTCGTGGAGGTGCCGTGCGTGGTTAGCGCGTCCGGGATCCAGCCGGTGCCTGTCGGTTCGCTTCCGCAGTCGCTCGCCGCGCCGCTGGCAAGCACCTTCGCCAACCTGGAAGTGCTCATCGAGGCGGCACTGGCCGGCTCTCGCGAGCAGGCAGTGCGAGCCTACCTGAATGACCCCTACTGCGCCGATCTCGTGACCGCGCCGAAGCTCGTGAACGAGCTCATCGACGCGCTCCTGCCCTGGCTGCCGAACTTTCAGGGGCGGCCGGCCGCAGCGGGCGCCAGCACTGCCTCGTAGGAGAACGCAGTATGCAGTTCAGAGTCCTATCAGATGAGCAGGTGGTGCGCCTGCACGAGGCATCGCTGTGGATCCTGGATAGGGTGGGTGTGCAAGTCCCCCACCCGGAAGTGCGAAGGCGTTTCGCCGCGGCCGGGGCGGCCGTGGACGAGGCGGCGGAGCGGGTGTGCATTCCGGAGTCACTGGTGATGCAGAGCTTAGCTCAGGCCGGCAAGAGCTTCACCATCTATGGTCGAGATCGCGCAAGAAAGGCCGAGTTCGGGGTCGGTAAGCGCAACTACAACTCGATCTCCGGCGAGGCCCTCTGGATTGACGACGTTACTGGTGAGCGGCGCTACGCCTCTGTGCAAGACGCCGGTACTGCGGCACGGGTGGCAGACGCGCTGCCCCACCTGACGATTGCCGGTGCGATGTCGGATCCCCACGAACTCTCGCCCGAATACGGCGCCGCCGCGGCCATGGCCGAGATGCTGCGCAATACCACTAAGCCCCTTGGGGTGTGGTTCCATAACCGCACCGTGTCCCGCACGCTGTGCGAGATCATGGTCGCGGTTCGGGGCTCGGAAGAGGCGGCGGCCAGGTATCCGCTCTCCTATCCGTTCCTGGAGCCGATCTCCCCGTTGCGGTTCCCCTTCGATGGCGTGGACGCGCTCTTCGAGACGGCCCGCCTCAACCTCCCCGTGCCTATTGGCCCGATGGCCCAGACCGGCATGTCCGCGCCGGGCACGCTGGCGGCGACGCTGGCGCAAGAGAACGCGGAGATCCTCGCGGGGGCCTCCTGCCCGCGGACATAGACGAAGAGATCCAGCGCGTCCTCGCTGCCGCCCGGAAAGACCTCGCTCCGTAGTGTGGGCGTGCCGCATCGTGGCGCCCGTTCATAGCAGAGGAAAGGAACGGTCTCCAGTGACCATACTAGACCAACTCAAGGATGCAGTCATCTCAGGTAATCGCGATCAAGCCAGGACGCTTACCCAGCAGGCGTTGAGCGAAGGCCTGGACGCCAAGATGATCGTCGTGGACGGCATCTCTGCGGCCATGGAGGTCGTTGGGGAGAAGTTCCGCACCAACGAGTTCTTCGTGCCCGAGTTGCTGATCGCGCAGCGGGCGATGAAAGCGTCCCTGAAGCTGTTGTCGGGCGAGGCCGTAGACTACATCGGCACCGTGGTCATCGGCACCGTCAAGGGCGATCTACACGACATCGGCAAGAACCTGGTGGCGGCGATGCTCGAAGGGGCCGGCTTCAAAGTAGTGGACTTGGGTGTGGACGTCTCCTCAGAGCAGTTCGTGCAGGCGGCGAAGGACCACTCCGCCCACCTCGTCGCCATGTCCGCCTTGCTCACCACCACCATGGGATCCATGCGCGATACAGTATCCGCATTGAGCGCCGCGGGCCTGAGCACCAAGGTCATCATTGGGGGTGCTCCCGTCACCCAGAGCTACGCCGAGGAGATCAAGGCCGATGGGTACGCCCCCGACGCCGCGAGCGCGGTGAGCGTTGGGAAGTCCCTCCTCCACGCGTGAGCCCGGGGATACCCCGCGAGCAGCGCGGGAGGCACTCCAACGGGATGCACTCCAAAAGGAAGCATGGCTGAATGCAGGGCTCCTACGAACGCACACGGCGCGTGATCTGGGGCGAGCGTCCGGATCGCCCGCCGCTCTTCGATCTGCTGATGAACGATGCCGTGCTGCAGCACTTCAACCATGGGAAGCCGGTTGCCATCGGCGACGATAGGACGGGCGCGGCAGCCATCATCCGCGCCATCGACGGCTCGCGAGCTGCTCCCTTTTCACCCGCGGAGGAGAGGGTGGACTACCGCGAGGACGGACGAGAGGTGCGCTCACTTCGCTGGACGACATGGGAGGAGAAGCGGGCGTATGGCTCCAGCGAAGAGTACCGGCGGATCAAGCGCCAGCACCTGGCCGACCGGACAGATCCGGGAGCCGGGCCGCACGACACGGCGAGTGATGAGCGCTGTCTCCGCCAACTGGAGGTACTGACCTGGCTCGGAGAGGACTTCTACTATCTGCTCAGCCCACCCCATCAGAACCTGATGGGGATCTGGTCCGAAGTGGGCCTGGAGCCGTTCAGCTACTACCTCTATGACTGTGAGGACGTCATTGTCGAGCAGTTGGAGTGGAACGCCGCCTACGCGTGCCGGTGGATTGAGGGACTGCCAGAAGACACCCCCTTCGACTGCGCCTTTCTCGGCGATGACATCGCGTTCAAGGGCGGCCCGATGGTGCAGGTGAAGTGGCTGGGAAAGCACTACTTCCCTCGCCTAGAGCGGGTATGTGCGGCGCTTCACGCCAAGGGCATCAAGGCGATGTACCATTCGGATGGCAATCTCAACTCGATCATGGACGGCCTGGTTGGTGCGGGCATAGACGTGCTCAACCCGATCGAGATCTGCGCGGGAATGGACTTGGCGGACCTGCACCGGCGCTACCCGAAGTTGGTCTACGCGGGAGGCATTGATGTCAGTCACCTGCTGCCCTTCGGCACGCCGCAGCAGGTGCGCGACGCCGTTGTGAAGGCGATCGAGGACACGGAGGGCCAGATCCTCGTCGGCTCCAGCACTGAGGTCTTCGATATCGTGCCCCTGGCGAACTTCCTGGCGATGCGCGAGACTGCTATGGCGTATCGGTTCTGACAGGGCTGGGGGAGGTGCGGTAGTGTTACAGGATGTGACCGGGAACGGCGTAGACGCCATGGTCCCTAGAGAACGAATGTGCGACGGGGCGCGACGGCTGCGCGACACCTATGCCATCACCCCGGGCGCGCCCCTCTACCGAAGGGAGTTCGGGTTGATGGAGGGCACCCTGGAGCGCTGGCAGCAAGAGGGTATGCCGCAGGACGTGCCCCGGGAGCGGCTTTTCAGCTACGACCCGCGAGGCCAATACGACTTGACCGATCTGGGCGGGTGTGAGGCGGCGTTCCTGCCCGCCTTCGAGGAGAAGCGAGTCGAGGACCGGGGAGAGTATGAGGTGATCCAGGACTCCGCGGGCCGCCACCTGCTGGTTTTCAAGGGCCGGCGCGATGGCTTCATGCCGGAGTACCTGGCCCACCCGGTGAGGGATGCCGCGACCTGGGAGCGGGACGTGTTGTGGCGTCTCAACCCGGCCTCGCCGGAGCGCTTCGCCGATCTTGACGCGAAGATGGAGCGAGCGAAGGCGGCTGCCGCGCAAGGGATGATCATGACCCAGCAGATCGTCGGCGGGTACATGTATCTGCGCAGCCTGATCGGCCCCACCGACCTGCTGTTGGCCTTCTACGATCAGCCGGACCTAATCCATGCGTGTATGCGCGCATGGCTCGCGCTGGCCGACGCAGTCACCGCGCGCCACCAGCAGTATGTAACCTTCGACCAGGTTTCTCTTGACGAAGACATCTGCTACAACAAGGGCGCGCTGATCTCTGACGCGATGATCCGGGAGTTCCTCTTCCCGTACTATCAGCAACTGCTAAGCGGCATCAGGTCGCGGCAGATCGACAAGTCCCGTCACCTCTACTTCCATGTGGACACAGACGGCTATGCACCCGCGGTAATCGATCTCTACCGTGACAGCACGGGCGTGGATGCGATGTCTCCTTTCGAGGTGGCGTCGGGATGCGACGTGGTGGAAATCGGGCACAAGTATCCCGATCTGGTCATGTGCGGGGGCATCGATAAGCGCGTTCTGGCGAGGTCGCGCGCTGAGATCGACGCCTTCCTGGAGCGCGTGATCCCTCCGATGCGGGCACGAGGAGGCTACATCCCGACCTGCGACCACGCCGTGCCGACGGAAGTGCCATACGGGAACTACTTGCACTACCGGGAGCGAATGACAGAGCTGGGCGGGTAGCGGGGTCGGATCCCCTGCACTCATCCAGACCCGGCTCGCGGAGCTGCCCCGCGAGCGATGGAGCGACGACAGCGGGTGTTAGCCCCCGCGGGTCTCCGCTCTATGAACGTATTCGTCTGCCTACTCTGTAGAACGTGGGTGAACGTGCTATGACCTTCTACGGCATCCTCTCACAATCCCAGATCGAGAGTCTCCACGCGGCGGCACTGCGCGTGCTGGAGGAGACCGGAGTCCAGGTTGAATCGGATCAGCTGCTTGGCCTTCTGGCCGACTTCGGTGGGCGCGTTGACAGAGCTGCGCAGCGGGTACGGTTCGCCGCCTCCCACGTCGAGCGGTTCCTCCAGGAGTCGGAGCGATACGACTGGAGCCAGCACCAGCCGCGGTTCTACTGCGGCGTCGGCATCTACGGGTGCTCGTACCTGAACCCGGAGACGGACGAACTGGAGCCGTTTACGGAGGCGGCCTTCCGCGATTACATCCGCGTCGGGAACGCGCTCGCAGAGATCGACTCGGTCTCCGTGCTCGGCCTCCCCTTTGGGGTCGCTGGGGCGCCGCCGGCCTATGCCGCCTTGACGGAGAAACTGTATGGGTGGAAGTACGGGGCCTACCCCTCTGGGACGGTCCAGTTGACCGACCTGTGCCCCTATCTTGAGGAGATATACGCGCGTCGCGCGGAGGAGCTCGGCTGCCCGCTCGCGGACGTCTTCCATGCTGTCGGATACCTCATCAGCCCGTTGCGGCTCGCCCGGTCGGAGTGCGAGCAGCTCCTCTACTTCCGATCACGAGGCCTGAGGATGAGTATCGGCAATCTGCTCTCCTTGGGCGCATCGGCCCCCATCACCCTGGCCGGCGCAGTGGTGCTGGCCCTCTCCGAGTCGTTCTTCCTGGGGATGCTGCAGCGCGCCCTGTGGGATGACCGCTCTTTCGGAGTGGGCGGCAACGTGATGGTAATGGACATGCGCACCACGACCAGCATGTACGGCCGGCCGGAGCAGCTCGTGATGAACGCGATGCTGGGCCAGGTGGCGCGCTGGTACGGGGTCGCGGGCGGGGGCTCTGCAGGGCTCGCCGATGCCCGGGAGCCATCTGTCCAGGCCGGCGCGCAGAAGGCCCTGGGCGCAGTTGCCGGGATCCACTCTTGCGGCGCCTCCAGCATCGACGCCGGGCTGCTCTCTACCGACGGAATCTGCTCGCCCGAGCAACTCATCTACGACAACGAATTGGCCGCGGCCGTTCGACAGTTCCTGCGGCCGGTCGAGGTGAATGAGGAGACGCTTGCCGTGGCGGAGATCGCCGAGGTCGGGCCTGGCGGCCTCTTCCTCGGCACAGACCTGACGGCCCGGCGTTTCCGCACCGAGGTGTGGCAGCCTGAGTTCTGGGCCGGTGGATCGACACAGATGTGGCAGGCCGCTGGCGCCGTGTCGGATCGGACCCGGGCGAAGCAGCGTATCAGGGAGATCCTGTCCGAGCCGCCCGCTGAGAACGGCCTTAGCGAGGACTGCGAGCAGGAGCTTCGCGCCATCATCCGTCGCGCGGTGGCAGCTCGCGCGGCGGAGTAGCAGGGCCACGCGCGAAGACGAAGGGCGGGAAGGCGGGATCGGTATGGGGAACAGCAGGGAGCGCTCCTCAGGATTGGCGGCGAACCCATTTGCCTTGTCCGGGCGATGGTACAAGGGCAATCTGCATGCCCACACGACGAACTCCGATGGCCGCCTTAGCCCGGAAGAGGTGATCGCTCTCTACCGGGATGCAGGCTACGACTTCCTCTGTATCACGGACCACGAAGTGGTGACGCAGACGAAGGCGGGCCAAGATTCAGAGTTCCTGCTCCTGCCGGGCGCTGAACTCAACGGCGGCCGTTCCGAGATCGGAGAGCGATTCCACGTGCTGGGTTTCGGTTTGCGTAGGATCGGTGCCCTGCAGTCAGAGGTCGAGCGGACGACGCAGCAGGCGATCGACTGGATTGTCGCCCACGGGGGCGCGACCGTGCTCGCCCATCCGCACTGGTCGGGGCACACCTATGCCGACTTGCTCCCCTTGACCGGCCACCTCGGAGTGGAGGTCTTCAACACCACCTGCGAGGTCGGGATCGGCAAGGGCATCTCGGCGGCGCAGTGGGACGACCTGCTCAACCGGGGTCAGCTCTGCTGGGGGTTCGCGGTAGATGACTGCCACTCCACCCATAGCGCCAATCAGGCGGCCATCCTGGTAAAGGCGCCGGAACTGACGCAGGACAGCATCATGGCCGCCATCCACCGCGGGCAGTTCTACGCTACCACCGGACCGGTGATCGAGCGCGTGGAATGGCACTCAGACGCGATTAGCGGCGAACGCACCCTCCACGTGCACACCTCGCCGGTAGAGGAGATCAACTTCGTCGCGCAGGGATGGCACGGGCAGCACCTACTGGCACAGCCGGGGCAGTCGCTCACGGAGGCGAGCTTCACGCTCGATGGCAAGGAGTGGTACCTGCGAGTGGAGTGCCGGGACGCCCAGAGCAGGCGGGCCTGGACGAATCCCGTGCTGTTTGTGCCACAGGACCGAAGGCAGGCAAGGGTATAGCCGAGAGGTGACAAGCGCTGGCAGCGAGAGGAGATGCGTATGACCCCAAGGGAACGACTGCTCGCGGCACTGGCCGGCAGGAGAGTTGACCGCCTGCCGACACAGGTGGCCTTCACGCCCCTTGCGGCAGAGCAGGCGGCGTCCTGGCTTGGGGTGAGGCCGGGAGACCTGCATTCGGCTCTGGGCAATCATCTCCTGGATGTGATGGTAGACCCGAGGGAACGGACGGAGGGAACTACCTCGTTCGACCTCTGGGGCGTTGGCTGGGACAGCACCGTCAACGACGGCTTCCGTATCGACGTCCACCCGCTGGCCGAACTGGACGCGCTCTCCCGGTATCGGGCGCCGGACGCCAACGATGCCCGCTTCTACACCGACATCCAACGCGTCATCGCGGAGAACGGTGGCCACTGCGCCGTGTTCGCCGACCTTGGGTTCACGTTGTGGGAGCGTTACTACCTGCTACGCGGCTTCGAGCAGGCCATGGAAGACCTCGCCTCCAGTCCTGCCCTAGTCGAGGACCTGCTCGACCGGATCCTGGAAGTGATGGTCGGCATTTCCCGTAACCTTCTCCGCCTCGGGATCGATGTGGGCTACACGGGAGACGACTTCGGCTCTCAGCGGGGTCTCCTATTCTCGCCGGCCATGTGGCGGCGTCTGTTCAGGCCGCGCTACGAGAAGCTATGGGGAGTGTTCCGGTCTGCAGGAGTGCCGGTGTGCCATCACTCCTGTGGTGACGTGCGCGCGATCATCGGTGAGATGATTGAGATCGGGCTCAGCCTGCTCTGCCCGGTGCAGACGCACGCCATGCCGCCGGACGAACTCGCCGACAACTGGGGCGCGGACCTCGCCTTCTGGGGTGGGATCTGCACCCAGCGTGTGCTGCACTTCGGTTCGTCGGCAGACGTCCGGTGCCATATCAACCACTGCAAGCAGACCCTCGGGCGGCACGGGCGCTACGTAATCGGCCCAAGCCATGACCTCACTTCGGACGTCCCCCGGGCCAACTTCTTCGCCATGCTGGACGCGCTGGAGGTGGACCCGGTGCGCTGAGGCGGGTTGCGGGATCGCGTCGGTGTCGGGCCGCTGACCCGAAGCCTGGGGCAGCCACTGCTGGCAACGCGCGTGGCGACACGACCACACGGGCGCCCCCGGCAGGTCAGCGAGGTGCTCAGATCCTGGGCCGGATCGAGCACCAAGGCGCCAATGATTGCCAGCGACGCCGAGACCGAGCAGTGGAGCCGCCATCGCGCGGTGGCTCACAGACGAAGCGCAGACACCGCGACCTCAGTTCGCCATCGACAGGCAAGGGAGCGTGTCTATGCCGAATGGCGATGAGGTACCTCTGATAGCCTGTAGGCCTGCCTGCGACTCCCGGCCATTCCATCCTAGCAGACCTTTGGGCGCCGTTCACCGTTCCGGAGTGGATGCTGCTGACCTGCCCTTACCGCCAAGCTCCGCTCTCAGGCCAACCTGTCCTTGTTGCGCGGCAATGGAACCGTTCAGACGCCGTCGCGCTGCACTACTCTACAACCGTCCAGAATGGCGGAGAACCCCGGCCAGGCTACAGCAGAGTCGGCTCGTCCTCGTCATCGTCGTCATCGGCTCTTGGGGGACGGCGCTGCGCTGGGGTTGGCTGTGGCAGTTCGCTGGCGTGGAATACCGGGCCGGCGACTACTGAGGCGAGCAGGTTCTCGACTTCGGGGAACACGTCAACCGTTGCCTCCAGTACCCAGAGGAGATGCAGGAGTTCCCGCGTCAGTTCGGACGTCCATGACTCGGGCCTGATATTGTCGAGGTCGGATGAGGTCCGGCCTGCGCCGCTCTCCATGCGGTAGGAGAGCCAGGACTTCACGACCTCAAGGCCGGAGACGCTGAAGCGCCAGACCTCGGGAGAGACGGGAGCGAAAGCACCGGAGCCGACATGCAGCGTGCGCGTCGGCTCATCGTAGCCGAAGCTCTCGGGGTAGCTGGCCGCGTCGGCGCTGATACGGTGAGTGTTGCGCGCCGCGCCTCGCGGAACGCTGCCGCTGCGCTGGCCCACCGGCACGAATCTCGTACCATAGGTGTTGGTGGGCCGGCCCCGATTTGATGGACACCTCGATAGCATGGA
>Ga0315287_10004503_pt1 | contig 13611 bp, 12 predicted proteins | sample YL17G11_0_MG_FD_205037 | JGI IMG/M metagenome (GOLD analysis project Ga0315287, IMG submission 205037) | Sediment microbial communities from Yellowstone Lake, YNP, Wyoming, USA - YL17G11_0 | ecosystem: Environmental > Aquatic > Freshwater > Lake > Sediment | place: USA: Wyoming | collected... | reverse complement strand
ACCAGGACGGTGACGGGCGGGAACGGCGACTGATCGAACTCAGTTGTGCAACGACGAGGGCCCGGAGCGCGAGCTGCGGGCCCTTCTTCGTGTCAGTCGCCGGTGTTCAACTGCCGCGCGGCTTGCGCAATGCGTAGTACGAGCCCACGACGATCGCAAGGGTCAGCAGGCTGAAGTAGAACTGGCTCGCAAGCTCGGGCGTTACCGCCATTGCGATCAGCACCGCGACCATTGCGCCGATCGTCACGTAGCTGAGCCAGGGGAATAGCCAGACGCGCACGGCCTTGGTTTCGGTTTCCGGATGCCGGCGGCGCAACCGGATGTGCGCGAAGGCGGTCATCAGATACACGAACAGGATCACCGTGCCGGTGGTGCTGATCAGGAAGGCGAAGACCCGGTTTGGCGAGACGATCGCGATGACGACGCCGATCACGCCGACCAGCGAGCCCAGCAGGATCGAGCGCGCGGGTACGCGGTGCGAATTCACCTCGGCCAGCCAGCGCGGCGCGTCGCCGCGGTCGGCCATGACGTGCAGCACGCGCGAGCACACGTACACGGCGGAATTCAGGCACGAGAGGACGGCCGTCAGGATGATGAAACTCATCACCGCGCTGCCCCACTTGAACCCCATGACGTTCAGCGCCAGCGTGAACGGCGACTCGCCCGGCTTGACCGTCGGCCAGGCGACGACGCAGACGATCAGTCCCAGCGATACGACGTAGAACAGCAGGATGCGCCACGTGATCGTGGTGGCCATGCGCACCACGGCTTTCTCCGGTTCCTTCGATTCGGCCGCTGCGACGGTTGTGATCTCGGCGCCCACGAGCGAGAAGAACACCGTCGTCACCGTAGCCACCACTGGTACCCAGCCCTTGGGGGCGAAACCGCCATGGTCCGTCAGGTTCGCGAACGTCGCGCCGTCAGGTGAAGTGAGGCCGAAGGCGAAAGCGGCCGCGACGAGAATGAAGGCGATGATCGCCGCCACCTTGATCGACGAGAACCAGAACTCGAACTCGCCGTAAGACCGCGCCGACAGCAGGTTGACCGCCGTCATTACGGCCATGAGTGCCAGGCCGAGCTGCCACATCGGCAGGTTGATCCAATGCTGCAGGATCTGCGCGCCCGCGATCGCTTCGATCGGCACCACGACGATCCAGAAGTACCAGTAGAGCCATCCCGCAACGAAGCCGGCGGCGTCCCCGAGTCCCGCGCGCGAAAACTCGGTGAAGGTCCGCACACCCGGATGCGTGATGGCCATCTCGCCGAGCATGCGCATCACGATGAAGACAATTGTCCCGGCCAGGATGTACGACAGCAGGGCCGCGGGGCCCGCCGCTGCGATGGCGGCACTACTGCCGACGAACAGGCCGGCGCCGATGACCCCGCCGATCGTGATCATCGTGATGTGGCGCGGCAGCAGCGTCCGGCTCAGTTCATGCGGTTTGCCGGCCGCCGAGTTCGTCGGATGGCTCATTTCGCCGCTCCGCCGCGAAAGGATGTCCAGGCCCGGTTCTCGAGCCGGCTCTCTTCCTGCGTCCGTGCGCGCAGGGGCACCAGCCGCGAGCGGACTTCGGTCGTGGGATAGATGCTCGGATCGTTGCGCAGTGCCTCATCCACCAGCGGCAGCGCGGCGCCGTTGGCCGTCGCGATCCCGACGTAATTCGAATTGCGTGCCGCAATTTCGGGTTGCTGCAGGAAGTCTATGAAGGCGTGCGCCTCGGCGACGTGCGGCGCGTCGGCAGGAATCGCCAGTGAGTCGAACCACTGCACGGTGCCTTCGCGCGGAATCACGTAGCGGAAATCGACGTTCCTGCCTGCCTCCTGGGCGCGCATGCGGGCGAGGCCGACGTTGGTGCCCCACGTGACGAGCAGGCAGGCCGAGCCGCCCGCAAGGTCGTCGATCTGTGAGTCCGAATCGATCTTGCGCACGCTCGGCCGGATGCCCTGCAACAGCTTCTCGGCCTGCACGATCGTACCTGCATTGATCTCGTTCGGATTCCTGCCGAGCGCCATCAGCGCCACGCCCACGACTTCGCTCGGCGCATCGATGATGGACACGCCGCAGCTCGCCATTGCTGCGGCCACCTTCGGATCGAACGCGAGCTGCCAGCTGTCGGTCGGCGCCGTGGGTGCGAGTTCCTGCAGCTTGCGCGCGTCGTAACCGATGCCGGTGGTGCCCCAGAGGTATCCGACCGCATGCTCGTTGCCGGCGTCGAACGTTGCGAGCGCCGCGACCAGTCCTGGATCGAGGTTCTTGCTGGCCGGGAGCAGCGAGTAATCGAGCTTGCGGAACGCCCCGACCGGTGCGAGCCGCGCCAGCTTGTCGCTCGAGACCACGACGACGTCGTAGCCCGACCTGCCCGCCAACAGCTTGGTCTCGAGCACCTCCTGGCTGTCGAACGTGTCGTAATTGACCTTGATGCCGGTGGCCTTTTCGAAGTCGGCGACCACCTTGGGCTCGATGTAGTCGGCCCAGTTGTAGACGTTGACGATCCGGCCGGTGGCAGCAGGGGCCGGCGCGGCAGACCTGTTCGCCGGAGCAGGATCTTTGCCGCCGCAGCCCGCCAATGAGACGGCGAGGGCGATCGCGACGAACCAGCGGGATGCGTGCACGTTGGGAAGCTCCGGGAAATTCACAGTGGCGCGCACCGTCCTATGGCGGGTCGGCGGTGTCAAGTGATTGGCGTTCAGGCGCGGTACGTTGCTGCACGCGTGCTGTTATCGTATGGCGACCGTGTGCAGCATCGTCCAGTGAGGAATCGCGCGTGAAACGCAGGTCGTTACTCAAGGCCGCAGTGCTCGGCAGCGCCGCCGCTTTCGCCGCGCCAGCCGTCTCCAAGGGCTTGATGGAATGGCGGATGGTCACCAGCTGGCCCAAAGGGTTGCCGGGTCTCGGCACTGGCGCCGAGCGGCTCGCGGCGAACATCACCGCCATGAGCGGCGGTCGCCTGACGATCAAAGTGTACTCCGCCGGCGAACTCGTGCCCGCGCTCGAATGCTTTGGCGCGGTCGCGAACGGCACCGCGCAGATGGGGCACGACGCGGCCTACTACCACACGGGCAAGTCGGAAGGCTGCGCGTTCTTCACCGCATTTCCATTTGGTTTCACGATGGGTGAAATGGCCGCGTGGATCAAGCATGGCAATGGACAGAAGCTCTGGGACGAACTGTATGCGCCGTTCGGCATCCGTGGTTTCCAGGCGGGCAGCACGGGAACGCAGATGTTCGGCTGGTTCCGCCGTGAAATCCGCTCGCTGGCTGACCTGCAGGGGCTCAAGTTCCGCACCCCGGGCAACCAGGGTCGCGTGCTGCAGAAGCTCGGCGTCATTCCAGTCTCGCTCCCGGGTGGCGAGATCTTCCCGGCGTTGCAGTCGGGCGCGATCGACGGCGCCGAATGGGTCGGCCCGTACAACGACCTCGCGCTCGGCTTCTACCAGGTCTGCCGCTATTACTATTCGCCCGGATACCACGAGCCGGGACCCGCGTTGCAGCTCACCGTCAATGAACAGGCGTGGCGTTCGCTCACGCCCGAACTGCAGGCGATCGTGCGGACGGCTGCCGACGCCGCGACGACCGACATGTACGCTGAGTACACCGCGCAGTCCGGACCTGCGTTGCGCACGCTCGTGCAGAAACACAACGTGATAGTGCGCGGGTTGCCGGAAGAAGTTCTGATCGCGTGCGGCGAAAAGTCGAACGAAGTGCTGAACGAGATTCATGCCGGCGACACGTCGCCGAACCGCATCGTCCGTCGCATCATCGAGGATTTCCTGGCGTTCCGGAAAGATGTCGTGCCATGGACGCGCGTCGGCGAGCAGGCGTTCGTCAACGCGCGAAGACTGCCGTTCGAGTTCAAGCTGAAATAGCGGGTTTGGGGCGGGCGCCACTCATCCGGTGCCGATGTGCGCTCGCTGCACGCCAGCAGCGGCACGCTCCCTATTTCTTCCTTGTCTCGGCGCCGTCCGGCGGGAAGACGTCCTGGAGATCGTCGTGGTAGGGGCGCGGCTGGTTCGCAGCCGGCCCGTCGAACAAATCGCTGAAATCGTCCGCCACCGGCGAGCCTGACGGTGTCGTCGGTCCGCTCGGTCCGCGCGTGTCTTCCTGCAGCGGTGCTTCGTGCGCGAACAACCGGTCCGGCAGGTACGTCGCGAGGGCCGGCATCGCCCAGAGCAGGCCGAGCCCGATGACCTGCAGCACGACGAAAGGCACTACGCCTTTGTAGATGTCGAGCGTCGTGAGCATCTTGCCCGCCACGCCGCGCAGGTAGAACAGCGCGAACCCGAACGGCGGCGTCAGGAAACTCGTCTGCAGGTTCACGCCGATCATCACGCCGAGCCAGACAGGATCGACACCCATCTTGATCAGCGCCGGCGCCGCGATCGGCACGACGACGAAGATGATCTCGAACGTGTCGAGGAAAAAGCCCAGGAAGAAGATCACGAGCATCACGGCGAGCACTGCCGTGAAGGTGCCGCCGGGCAGTGATGACAGCGCGGCGTGCACCAGGTTCTCGCCGCCGAGTCCGCGGAACACGAGGCTGAACACGCTTGCGCCGAGCAGGATCACGAACACCATCGAGCTGATCGTCAGCGTCGTCCGCATCACCTCGCGCAGGATCGACAGGTTGAAGCTGCGGTTGGCCGCGGAGAGCAGCATCGCGCCGACCGCGCCTACCGAGGCGGACTCAGTCGGAGTAGCGATGCCGGCCAGGATGGAGCCCAGCACGGACAGGATCAGCAGCAGCGGCGGGGCCAGCGCTTTCAGCACGCGGCCGGCGAGGCCGGCGCGCTGGACATCGCTCATCTCGAGCGGCGGGCACGACTTCGGATCGAAGATCGATTTCGCCAGGATCCACAGCAAGTACAGGCCGACGAGCACCAGGCCCGGCAGCATGGCGCCGGCGAACAACTGCCCGACCGAAATCGGATCCGGAGACAGGTTGCCGAGCTCGAGCTGCGCCTGCTGATTGGCGCCCTGCAGGATGTCGCCGACGAAGATCAGCACCGTCGACGGTGGAATGATCTGCCCCAGGGTGCCCGCCGCGCAGATCGTGCCGGCAGCGAGCTTCGGGTCGTAACCCGCGCGCATCATCGCGGGCAGCGACAGCAATCCCATCGTCACGACGGTGGCGCCGACGATTCCCGTCGACGCTGCGAGCAGCGCGCCCACGATCACCACGGAATACCCGAGGCCGCCGCGCAACGACCCGAACAGCTCGCCCATGGTGGTGAGCAAGGCTTCGGCAATCTTCGAGCGTTCCAGCATCACGCCCATGAACACGAAGAGCGGCACGGCCACGAGCGTCTCGTTGGTCATCGTGCCGAAGTAGCGTCCGACCAGTGCGGAAAGGATCGCCACGTCGAACACGCCGAGCACGATCCCGAGCGTCGCGAAGATCAGTCCGACGCCGGCGAGCGTGAACGCCACCGGGTAACCCAACAGCACGGCGCCGATCGTCGTCGCGAACATCGCGATGGCGAGCACTTCCCCGATCAGCACGGTACTCATCGCGGGTGCCGGCCGAGGCTGCGCTCAGATGCGCTCATCCGTCACCTTGTCTTCGTCGTGATCGACGATTCCGTGGCCGGTGAGGTACAGCGAGCGCCGCGCAATCAGCGCGAGCCCCTGCAAGAACAGCAGCGCGCACAGCACCCACAACAGCGACTTCAGCAGGTACAGCCCGGGCATCCCGTCCGCCGTGGCCGAGGATTCGCGGATGTCCCAGGAGGACAGCACGAACGGCGCCGACGTCACGGCAAGGATGGCGAGCCAGGGAAACAGCAGGAAAAGCGTACCGAGGATGTCGATCCACGCCTTGCCCCGGTCACCGAGCTTGCCGTACATCACGTCGACGTTGACGTGCCCGCGATGCAGCATCGTGTAACCGGCGCCGGCCATGAAGACCGCGGCGTGCTGCCAGACGTAGAGTTCCTGCATCCACGGGAAGCCGACGTTGAAGGCGTAGCGCAGCACGACGACCGTGAAGCAGGTGAGGACGCAACCGAGCGTCAGCCATGCGACGGTGCGGCCGATCCAGTCGTTGACGGTGTCGACGCCTTTGACGAAGCGGTAGATGAAATTCATCGAGTCGGTTCGTGCAGCGAGGGATGCGGGCCGCGGCTCATGGCCACGGAGCATCGCACAAAACTCGCCGGCGCAGCCTGCGCGACCTAGAACAGGCCCAGGCCTAAGCCGGCCGCCAGCGTTCCGCCGAGCTCTTCGCAACGCTGCTGGTCGCTGAGTTCGATGGTCTTGGGCCGGAGGATGTCGGCCGGGGCCTGCGCATGCGTAATGACCAGGACCGGCGTCGCGACCGGCTTGAGCCGCCAGCCGAGCGCGATGCGTTCGAGCTGGCGGATCGCGCCCTGGCCGTCACTGCCCGCGCAGACCATCGCGGCGTAGGGCCTGCCGTTGATCCGCTCGAGCGCCGAGTAATAGGTACGGTCGAAGAAGTCCTTCATCAGGCCGCTCATCGAGGCCAGGTTCTCGGGCGTGGCGAAGAGGTAGCCGTCGGCGCCGAGCACGTCGTCCGGCTGCGCGTCCTGCGCGCGGAGCAGCACCGTGCGCACGGCAGGTTCCAAGGCCGCACCCCGAACCGCGGCCTCGGCCATCTGCCGCGTGCCGCCGGTCATCGAGTGGTAGACGATCAGCAGGGTTTTCAAGACGGCTCCCTTATTTCCTGGCGACGCGCCGGCAGGGGACTCAGGCAGTCTCAGTTGAGACCCGTGCAGTTGGCATAGAACGTGGTAGTCGCCGGCCAGTCGCTGAACACGGCGCGTACGTGCGCCTGCCGTGCCAGCACGTCCAGCACCTTCAGCACGTCGCTGTCGTTGTGCAGGGCGGTGTCGACGGTCTGGTAATACCAGCCGTTGTGGCCCGCACCGAGCGGGCCGGAGCGCTCGAGGCTCCATGCAACGAGTTCGAGTCCGGCCGCCCGCGCGTCGCGCGCGCTTGGCGAAGGGACGATCGCGCCGTGATCGTCGAGCGCCAGCAGGGCAAACAGCGGGGGCGCCCAGATCCGGACGCCCTGTGCATGCAGGCGCTTGAACTCGGCGGCATCGGGCAGCTGGCTCGCGCTTTCGGCATCCTCGAGATAGACCGCCTGCCGGCCGAATTCGGGGTCGTGTTCGATCCAGTAGAGGATGTCGGCAAGGTTGAACGACTGCGGCCACACCGCGCTGGGCGGAACGCCCGCCGTCTTGTAATCGTCGATCAGGCGCTGCGCGAATTGCTGCTGGCTCATGCCGTCATAGGGCATGGCGACCACGGGCTGTTTCAGTTCCGGAACCATCTGCACGCCCAGTTGCCGGAACAGTGCGATGCTGTCCAGGTGCGACATCAGGGTGCCGGTGCTCGGGCCCAGGGCATCGAATGCCGCCTTGCCGCCCCACACGTACTCTTCGACCGAGCGCGCCCGCGGGTCGAAGCCGTCACGTTTGCCGCGCAGCGTGCGGAACTCGGCGAGCGTGATGTCGCTCGTGCGGCATTGTGCTGAGGCGGGCGCCGTCAGTGCGCCCTGGGTATCGAACTGCGCCGGGCGAAAAGGCTGCGTACAACGCGCAGCGAGGGGCGTCAGCAGGATGTCCGTCGTCGTGTGCAGGTCGTCCTGCGCGTGGCGGCAGACGAGTTGCTTGTCGCGCGTGAACGTCACGTCGCATTCGATGATTCCCGCACCCATCGCCGCCGCCGCGGCGTACGATTCGCGCGTGTGCTCGGGATAGTGCAGCGGCGCGCCGCGATGGCCGAGCGAAAACGACGTGCGACGAACGGGATCGTCGGTGCAGGCCGTCAATTCCCGTTTCAGGGGGCCGTCTTCGAGCCCGGCGACGAGGGCAACGGGGCGTGGATCGGGTCGCGGCGCGACCACGTCGGCGGCGCTCGCGGAGAGCGAGATCCCTGCGGCGATGAGCAAGGCCGCGTATCGATGCATGGCTGCAGGCCCTCTGCTAAACGCATCCATGGTCTCATGCCGGGACGCGGGGCGCGCGGAAAACCCCGGTTCCCTGGGGCGCGCGGTCTCGTTTAATCTGCGGCGCACCAGGCGACAGGGCGGCAGGCATGGCAAAGGCAGTGTTGGGAATCATCGGCGGGTCGGGCATCTACGATCTGCCCGGCATCGAGGACGTGCGCGAGCAGACAGTCATGACGCCCTGGGGCGAACCGTCCGACAAGTTGCGTGTCGGGCGCGTCGGCACGACCGCAGTCGTGTTCCTGCCGCGACACGGCCGTGGGCATCGCATCCCGCCGCACGAGATCAATTACCGCGCCAACGTCGATGCGATGAAGCAGCTTGGTGTGACCGATCTCGTGTCGTTCTCGGCCTGCGGCTCGTATCAGGAATCCTTGAGGCCGGGGACGTTCGTCCTGGTCGACAACTTCGTCGATCGCACCGTGCACCGCGCCAGCACGTTCTTCGGCACGGGCTGCGTCGCGCATGTGTCGTTCGCGCATCCGGTGGGACCGGCGCTGCAGGACCGCATCGAACGTGCCGTCCAGGCCGAGGGCATTCCCTACCAGCGCGGCGGCGTGGCCGTCTGCATGGAAGGGCCGCAGTTTTCGACGCTGCCGGAATCGCTGACGTACCAGCGGCTCGGCTACGACGTCATTCACATGACGTCGATGCCCGAAGCCAAGCTGGCGCGCGAAGCCGAGGTCACCTATGCCGTAATTGCCATGGTGACCGATTACGACTGCTGGCACGAAGCGCACGGCGCCGTCGACGTCGCGAGCCTGCTGCGCGTGATGGCGGAGAACAACGGCAAGGCGCAGCGCGTATTCGCGCGGCTGGCTCGGGATTTTCCGGCGGAGCGTGTGCCCTGTCCGGTGGGTTCCGACCGCGCCCTCGACGGCGCGATCCTCACGCACCCCGACGTGCGCGATCCCGCGCTGGTTGCGAAGCTGCACACGGTCGCAGGCCGCGTGCTGCGTCCCGCCTGAACGGAACCGTCGCATGCGGGTCAACGGACAAGCCTTTCGCACGATCTGGCAGACCGATGCCGGTGGCGACGTGGCGGTCATCGACCAGACGCTGTTGCCGTTCGCGTTCGAGGTGCGGACGCTGCGCAGCGTCGACGAAGCAGCGAGCGCCATTCGCGACATGGTGGTGCGCGGCGCGCCGTTGATCGGCGTGACCACGGCTTACGGCGTGGCGCTGGCACTGCGCGAGCATCCAGGCGACGCCAGCCTCGCAGCCGCCATCGATACATTGGTTGCGACGCGACCGACCGCGGTCAACCTGCGTTGGGCGGCAGAGCGCATGCGACGCACGGTGGCATCGCTGCCGCCCGCCGCACGGGCCCTGCGCGCATACGCCGAGGCCGCAGCGATTGCCGAGGAGGACGTCGCATCGTGTGCAGCCATCGGACGTCATGGTCTCAGCCTGCTGCGTGAACTGGCGCACGGCCAGTGCGGCGAGCCGATCAACGTCCTCACGCATTGCAACGCGGGCTGGCTCGCCTGCGTCGACTGGGGCACCGCACTCGCGCCGGTGTATGCCGCTCACGATGCCGGTCTCCCGGTGCACGTGTACGTCGATGAAACGCGGCCGCGCAGCCAGGGTGCCTTGCTCACGGCGTTCGAGCTCGGTGCGCACGGCGTGCCGTACACGGTGATCGCCGACAACGCGGGCGGTCATCTGCTGCAGCAGGGCGAGGTCGATGTCTGCATTGTCGGCAGCGATCGCACGACGGCAACGGGCGACGTCGCCAACAAGATCGGCACGTACCTCAAGGCGCTCGCTGCGCGCGACAATGGCGTGCCGTTCTATGCGGCGCTGCCGTTCTCGACGATCGACTGGACGCTGGACGACGGCGTGCACGAGGTGCCGATCGAGGAACGATCCTCGCGTGAAGTCACGCACATGCGTGGGCGCACGGCCGGCGGCAACATCGAGGAAGTGGAGGTCGTCGCGCCCGGCAGTCGCGTGCGCAATCCGGGATTCGACGTCACGCCAGCGCGCCTCGTCACCGGGATCATCACCGAGCGCGGCGTGGCGACTGCGAGCAGGGCGGGCCTGGCCGCGCTGTATTCCGAGCACGAAAGACACTGAGGGCGGAGCACATGCGTGACCATCGCGAAGAGATCATAGCCGCCACGCACGCGCTCGACGACGCGGGCATGGTGCCGAACAAATCTGGCAACGTGTCCTGCCGGGTGGCGGATGGTTTCGCGATCACGCCCGCCGGCATCCCGTACCGTGAGCTGGTGCCTGCGCAAATCGTCACGTTGCCGCTCGATGCGCCGGTTATTGCGGTGGAGCCACGGCCTTCGTCCGAATGGCGCATGCACGCCGCCATCTATCGCGCGCGCCCGGACGTCTTTGCGATCGTCCACACGCACAGCCCATGCGCAACGGCGCTCGCGGCCGCAGGCCGGGGCATCCCTCCATTCCATTACATGATCGCGCTGGCCGGTGGTGACGTGCGCTGCATGCCGTATGCCACGTTCGGCACGGCCGAACTGGCCGACTCCGCGGTGCGCGGCCTCGAGGGCCGGCGTGCGTGTCTGCTGGGCAATCACGGGGTGATCGCGATCGGCAATACGCTGGCCCGCGCCCATGCGGTGGCCGTCGAGGTCGAGAATCTTGCGGGCGAATATCTTTCCATGCTGTCCGCGGGGCTGGTGCCGCAGCTGCTCGACGACGCCGAGATTCAGAAGGTGGTCGCCAAGTTCACCGCTTACGGCCGGCTGGGCTGAGCCGCGCGCTTCTGGCGCAGCCGGCTGCCGGCGAACTGGCCGCCGAAATACGCGGCGACGAAGAGCGGGAACATGCTCCAGCGGAACGGCAATCCAAGCGCGAATCGCAGCGCGATCACCAGCGGCACCGCGGCGTGCACTGCCAGGAACCATTGCGGCGAAAACTTGCGCACACCCGCCCGCCAGTAACCGAACGGCGCGTTGATGACGAACGTGGCGCCGATGGCAACCAGGTAAGCGACGGTCTCGTTCATGTCCGAATGCTCAGAGTCTCGTGCGGCATGATGGCTGAATGGCCCGCAAGAGTAGGGGGCACCAGCTCTCCTGCCAAGCCCGGCTCAGGTGATCGGCATGATGCCGGTACCTCAGGAACACGCGGTCCATCGCCGACGCTCGATCATCTTCAAATTGAAAGTGTCGCCCCGTTCCGCTATAGACTCGGCTCGCTTTGCGGGACTGATCTGGGGGCTGGCCCATTCTGGCCGGTCGGGTCATCGGGGAGGGAGTGCGCATGGTTGGCAAACGGTATTCGCCGCGGGTCGCGGCGGCGGTAGCGACCGCGCTTGGCCTTTCGGCACCGGTGGGGGCCGCGTTCGCCCAGCCCGTGACCGATGACGGCACCGTGCTCGAGGAAATTATCGTCACGGCGACCCGCCGCGAAGCCAACGTACAGGACGTTCCCTTCAACATGGTCGCGCTCGGGCCCAAGGCGCTCGAGGCTTTGCGCATCACGAACCTGGCCGAGTTCACCCGGGCTGTACCCGGACTGTACGTGCCGAACCAGGGACCGCGTTCCAGCAACCTGATCACCGTCCGCGGCCTGAACGTGAGTTCGCTGAGCGACGCCATAGCCAACGGCAATGGCACGGGAGGCACGGTCGCGACCTACCTCGGCGACATCCCGCTGTTCGTGGACCTGCAGATGATCGACGTCGAGCGAGTCGAAGCGCTGCTCGGCCCGCAAGGCACCCTGTATGGCGCCGGCACACTCGCTGGCGCCATTCGCTACCTGCCGAATCGGCCGGATCCCGCGGGTTTCGAAGCGTCGGCGGGCGGCCGACTCTACTCGATCAACGAGAGCGACGGCATGGGCACGGACGTGTGGGGCGTCGTGAACGTGCCGCTGGTCGAAGATCGCCTGGCCCTGCGCGTCGCCGCGGGCTACGTCAACGATCCAGGTTTCATCGACTACAACTACATCGTGCGCGAGCCGGGCGTTTCCAATCCGAATCCCGACTTTGGCGACCCTGAGGATGTCGCGGCAAACCTGCGCACGCAGAAGGACGTCGACACCGAGGAGACATTCACCGGCAGGCTCGGCCTGTTCTGGCAGGTGACCGATGCCATCGACGCCAACCTGAGCTATTACTACCAGGACCAGCAGGTCGGCGGGCGCACGGTCAACCACGACCAGGCTTTCGGTACGGGCCGCTACGTGGCGGCGAGCCGCTTCCTCGAGCCGAACGACAAGACCAATCACCTGCTGGCGCTCGAGCTGACATGGGATCTCGGCTTCGCCGAACTGACGTCGGCCACGGGAGCGTCGAAGTTCGAGTCATTCGGCAAACGCGATCAGACCGACTTCCTGATGGACCTTGATTACGGCTACGAAGATTTCCCCCAGTTCGCGGCCTACGCGACCGACGACCTCGAGGAAAAGACGTTCAACCAGGAACTGCGCCTTGTCTCCCAGGGCACCGGGAAGTGGAACTGGATCGTGGGCGCGTTCTACAACCGTTACGAGGGCGACGCAGTGGCCTCGGAATTCACCCCCGGCATTCCGGAATGGTACGGACTGCCTGCCGGGACTTCCGACCTGGAATACCTCGCCGTCTCCCATCGCACGTTCGAAGAAATGGCGCTGTTCGGCGAGCTGGGATACCAGCTGACCGATCGCTGGCAGGTGACGGTGGGCGCGCGCTGGTTCGATTACGACGACCAGCTCGCGCTCGAAACCTCGTTCCCGTTCTTCGATAACGTGCTGAGCGACAGCAACAAGACCGGCGACAACGACGCCATCTTCAAGTTCAACACGTCGTTCAAGTTCACGCCGGACGTGATGGGTTACCTGACGATCAGCGAAGGCTACCGTCAGGGCGGCCTCAACTCCGGCCCGCCGTGCCAGGACCCCATCCCCGCCGAGCAGACGTTCTGCCTCAAGCAGGACGAGGTCCTGATCAAGCCGGACACGACGACCAACTACGAGGTTGGCCTGCGCAGCATGTGGCTCGACGGTCGGCTGATCGTGAACGCCGCGGTGTACCGGATCGACTGGAACGACATCCAGGTTGCCGGAACCAGCGACGTCGGCGAGGTCCCGATCACCGTCAATGGCGGCACTGCCGAGACCCGCGGCATCGAGCTGTCGACGCGCTGGGCAATCACGGACTCCCTCGAACTGGCGGCGAGCATCGCCTTCAACGATGCCCAGCTCACCAGCGACGCCCCGGGGCTCGTCGACGGCGAAGACGCGTTCGACGGCGACCGCCTCTCGGGTTCGCCGGAACAGCAGGGCACGCTGCTGCTCGACTACACGCGACCGCTCGGCAACGGCTGGACGCTGAACGCGAATTACACCCTCACGGCGGTCAGTGACGTGTATACGAAGGTGGGGCTGCGCAACAACGGCGAAGCCCTGCCGGGGTATGCGATCCACGGCGCCTCGGTCGGGATGGGCGTCGGCCCGTGGACGGCGAGCCTGTATGTCGACAACCTGTTCGACAAATACGCGGTCACGTCGGTGCGCCGCGATCCGAGCTACATCCGGCAGATCGAGCGCACCGACCTGACGCCGATCGATTCACGCACGTATTTCCAGAGCATGCTGCGGCCGCGCACCATGGGCCTGGAAGTCACGTACCGCTTCGATCTCTGAGGCAGGTTTGGCAGCCGGGCAGCGGGCACCGTCGATTCTCG
>Ga0315287_10004502_pt1 | contig 13614 bp, 6 predicted proteins | sample YL17G11_0_MG_FD_205037 | JGI IMG/M metagenome (GOLD analysis project Ga0315287, IMG submission 205037) | Sediment microbial communities from Yellowstone Lake, YNP, Wyoming, USA - YL17G11_0 | ecosystem: Environmental > Aquatic > Freshwater > Lake > Sediment | place: USA: Wyoming | collected... | reverse complement strand
CATCGCCGCCAGGCCGCAAAGAAATCCGCAAATAGTATATACCAATACTTTGATTTTACCCACCGGCACCCCGGACAAGCGCGCCGCGGCTTCGTTGGACCCGATCGCATAAATGAAACGACCCAAACGGGTGCGGTGAAGGACCGCGAGCGAAATCAGCACCGAAGCGATGAAGAGCAGCGCCGGCACCGGGATCGGACCCAGGTCTGAGCCGAGCAATTCAAAAAGCCGCGGCTCGTCCCCGATCAGGTCAATGCCCCGGCCCCGGGTCCAAAGAAAGGCAAACCCGCGCGCGATGCTCATCATGGCCAAAGTGGCGATAAAAGGCTGGAGCCTGCCCAAGACCACCATCAGGCCGTTGCCCATGCCCAAGGCGGTTGCGCCGAGCAGTCCCACCGCGACCACCAGCAGGGCATAAGCCGGGCCGGAATGGGGGTTCCTGTCAATCATGCTCGCGCTGATCACGGAACTGAATGCAAGCAGCGAACCCACCGAAAGGTCGATGCCCCCGCTTAAAATGACAAAAGTCATCCCGACCGCCAGAAGCCCGTATTCGGACTGCTGCCGGAAAATGTTGCCCAGGTTTCGGGCCGTGAAGAACTTGGCGGTGATGCGCATCTCCGGGGACAAGAAAAGGTCCCAGCCCACGGTGATGGCCAGTATCAAAAGGATCAGTCCGACGGCGGGGGCTGATTTGGAGAGTGCTTTTTTCAGTCCTTGATGCTTCTTTTCCACTCCGGCAATAATACTAAGGCTGGACTGGCAGGTCAAATTAACTTTTAGTTTTTTTAACAAAAATGTATCTCTTGCTTTGAAGGAATTCCGGGATTAAACTGATTGAAGGAAAAGGATATTTATCCGGGAGGGCGAAAAAATGAATCGTTTTTTATCAGGGCTGGTTGCGGTTTCTTTCCTGGTCATGGCGTCGTCCTTGCCAAACTACAGTTGCATAAGCGGAACGAACAATGTGGCGGCATCCTCCCAAGTCCCCTATGCCCTGTCCTTGCTGAGCCTTATAGACCCAAGCTACGATGATTCTGATCAGCCGGTCAGCACGACCTATGATTATCCGGCCGCCGCCGTATATTCCCTGATCCCCTCCGGCGCCGCGGCAATTTCCGCGGGCGGGGACCACGACTGCGTCCTGATGAATTCCGGGGGCGTCAAATGCTGGGGCGAGAATGATTTCGGAGGGGTCGGCAACGGATCAATTAACAGCCGCAACGACCCGATTGATGTCACCGGGCTGTCTTCGGGCGTCCAGTCCGTTTCCGCGGGAGGATTTCACACCTGCGCGCTCATGAATTCGGGAACCGTGAAGTGCTGGGGCCTGAACAAATACGGCCAGCTCGGGGACGGCACCACCGATGACCGGCACGCGCCCGTGGATGTCCTCAATGCTTCGCGGGTGATATCGGTTTCCGCGGGCGGCAACCACACCTGCCTGCTCATGAACAACAGCCAGGTCTGGTGCTTCGGCCGGAACCGGGACGGGCAACTTGGAGACGGGAGCAGCGATGACAAAACGCAGCCGGTAATAACTTCTCTAGGAGTCAGCGTGAAACAGGTTGTCACCGGAATTTATCATAGCTGCGCGCTTGCCAATAACGGCGCGGTCAAATGCTGGGGCGACAACATATCATCTGAAATCGGAGATGGGACCAACACCGACCAGCCGACCCCGGTGGATGTCCAGAGACTTGCGGGAGTGAAAGAAATATCATCCCGGTCCGGGTTCCACACCTGCGCCCTTTTGGAATCGGGAGCGGTAAAGTGCTGGGGATGGAACGGCTTCGGACAGCTCGGCGATGGCACTTTCAAGGACCGGTCCACACCCGTTGATGTGGCCGGACTCTCCGATGTGACCTCCATTTCCGCGGGCGCGTATCACACATGCGCCCTGCTCTCTTCAGGGAAGATGAAGTGCTGGGGAAAAAACACCCTGGGAGAACTGGCCAACGGCGCTCATGAGACCACGACCAAGCCGAGCGATGTCATGGGCATCAGTTCGGTTGTCGCAATCTCCGCCGGCGGGTACGCGGCATCACCCGATGTTGACGACACCTGCGTGCTGATGGATAAAGGCGCGGTCAAGTGCTGGGGATTCGCGTTGACTGACTACTGAGCCATGTCTGGCGATTGAACCGAGAAACCAGGACCGGGTGCTAACCTTTCAATTTAAAAACAACCTTTTCTTCTATAAATCAACGGGTTTATCGCAGTTGCTAAACTTTCTATTTTGCTCTTGCTGTTATCATGCGAGGTTGAACCATGGCGTTGAAAGTTGAAAACCCGGCCCCGCTTGCCGAGCTTGAGGGCAAAAGCTATTCCCGACAACTCTGGAGCATAGCCTGGCCGAGCAGCATCTCCATGCTCCTGTTCACCATGTTCGACCTGGTCAACATCAAATGGATCGGGTTCCTGGGCACCGAGCCGGTGGCCGCGGCGAGCCTGGTCGGGAACATCATCGGCTCGGTCTGGGGAGTGATGAGCATCCTGTTCACGGGCGCGCTCGCCCTTTTCGCCCGCTTTTTGGGCGCGGGCGACAATTCCGGCCTCCGCAATTCCTTCCATCACACGCTTTTCCTGAGCGTGGTGTTCGGGATATTTCTCACGGTCCCGTGCCTGGTCTTCGCCCCACAAATTCTCGGCTTCTTCCATCTCCAGCCCGGCGTGCACGACCAGGCCCTGCCCTACCTGAGAATTTTTTCCATATCATTTTTCGCGCTCTTCATTGAAATCCCCTTCTGGACCATATGGATCGCCAAGGGCAGGACCCGCCTGCTCCTGGGATGCAACGCGTCCGCGGTCGCGCTCAACCTGGTCCTTGACCCGGTGCTGATTTTTCCAAAAGGACGCATGCTGGTGGGCCTTTTCGGAATGGGCGTCACGGGCGCGGCCATCGCGAGCCTGATCTCGGAATTTTTTCTGCTCGCGCTTTTATTTTATCTTTCCCGGCGCGAGGACTTCCCGGTCGCCAAGCCGGTCCTGGCCGGGCTTAAGATTTCTTTGAAGGAAAACTACCGCATCCTGAGGATCGGCGTCCCCGGGAGCATCGCGGTCATCTCCAGGCCTTTGAGCACGCTCCTGCTCCAGCGCTTCATCACCGGCTTCGGCCCGGCCGCGATCGCGGGCTTCGGCATCGGGCTAAGGTGGGTCGCGCTGAACTGGATATTCCTGCAGGGCCTGTCCAACGCCATCAGCTCCCTGGTGGGAAGGTACCTGGGCGCGAAAAAGATTAAGGAAGCCGGCGAGATGATGCTCCGGGCTTTCCTGATCGGGATTTCCCTGCAGGTCCTGACCTCGGCGTTGTTCTACATTTTCGCCCCGCAACTGGTCAGCATAATGGAGCCAAGCCCGGACACCGTCAAAGCCGGGACCGCGTTCATCAGATGGATGGCAATCGCAATGCTCTTCAGTTCTTCCGGAGACATCAGCCGGGCCGCGCTCAACGGGGCGGGGAACACCAACCCGGGGATGGTGTTTTCCATCCTGGGCCACTGGCTGGTGAAAATTCCCCTGGCATGGGTGCTGGCCTTCCCGCTCGCCATGGGGCTTGACGGCATCTGGCAGGGGACCGCGGCCGCGCTGATCGTGGAAGCGCTGCTCCTGCTGCTCTGGTATTCGCGCGGGGGCTGGAAAAGTCATAAAATCTGATCGGGAATCCAAAATAAATTCAGGGGGCGGAAAATGAAAAATAAATCGAGATGGTTGAGATCGCTTCTGCTTTCGGCCATTATCCCAATTTTTTTTGCGGCCAAAGTTTTGGCCGGGACCCCGGGCGAGTTGACCGGAGCATCAACCGAAAAAGACAAATTCATCCTGACCGCCAAAAACGCGAAGATCGAAATTCAATTTTTGGAATACGGCGTGGTCAAGGTCGAGTTGCTTGCGCAAGGCATAAAAAGCCAGGCCGAGACATATATGACTGTGCCCGGTGGCTTGCGGCCGGTTCCGGCGGAGCAAAAAGACCAGGCCAAAGAATTTCGCGGAGGAGGCGTGGTTGTAAGATATTCTCCAAATCCGCTCACGCTCACTTTTATTGACAAGGCCGGAAACATCCTGCTCTGCATGGACGGTGAAGGCATCACCTGGAAGGATGACGGCTCATATCAATTATCCTTCCGGAAAGAAAAGGGCGATGGATATTACGGCCTGGGCGAGCCTTTTGCCGGCCAGGAACTCTTTTACGGCAGGGGCTTTTTCACTCATTTCACAAAGCCGGTGCGCCTGAACCGCGCGGGACAGAAGGTCCAGATCTGGAACCGCCATCTGATACCGCCGTCGAGATTGGAACTGCCCTTTCTCATGTCCCCGTCCGGCTTCGGCCTGATGGTTGAAAATTCATACCGGGCAACGTTCGATTTTTCAGGGACGGACTCTTTCTCATACTCCGCGGACGGCGGCCCGGCCCGGTTTTATGTCTTCTCCGGCAATATGAATGACATCATTGACGCTTATTCCCGGCTCACGGGACGGCCGCCCATGCCCCCGGCCTGGGTAACCGGGTACATGCAGAGCCGGTACGGATACGCCAGCGAGGATGAATTCCGCTCGCTCATGGATAATTTCCGCACCCGCCGCATCCCGTGCGACGCGCTCATCTTTGACCTGGACTGGTTCGCGCACGGCTCCAACGATATAAGGATGGGAGAGTTGAAATGGTCCCCGGTCAATTTCCCGAACGCGGTTGCTTTCCAGAAGGAGTTGCAAGGCCGGGGTTTCAAGTCAATCACCATCATTGAGCCGCAAATCTGGAAGACCAGCTCGAACTTCCAGCAGGTCTTCGATAAAGGCATCGTTGCGAAAAACGCCGCAGGCGAGCCTTTTGTTTTCAAGCACTGGACCTCGCATGATTCCATCTTGCTGGATTTCCTGAACCCCCAGGCCCGGGAATGGTTTGCGGCCAGGGTCAAGAAAATTCACGAGACCGGGGTTGACGGCTGGTGGACCGACCTGAACGAGCCGGAAGACGACCGGCCGGGCATGTTCTTCAGCGGGGCGCCGGACCAGGCCGCGCACAACACCCAGGCGCTGCTCGAGCACATGGCCATGGCGGAGATGTATCAGAATATTTTCCCGGACCAGCGCCTGTTCATCATGAGCCGGGCCGGGTTCATCGGCGATTGGAGATACGGCGCGGGCATCTGGTCCGGGGATGTAAACTCCTCATGGGGACACCTCCGAAACCAGGTCCCGATCGGAATATCAGCTTCTCTTTCCGGATACGGTTTTTGGAACTCGGACACCGGAGGATTCCACGGGACGCCGTCGGCCGAGCTTTACACCCGGTGGATGCAGTTCAGCGCATTCTGCCCGGTGTTTCGCGCGCACGGGAACCACTCCATCCGCGAACCCTGGGCCTTCGGCGAAAAAGCGGAGGCCGATGTCAAAAGAATAATGGAACTGCGCTACCGGCTCTCGCCCTACAACTACACGACTTTTTATGAGATGCACCAGACCGGCAAGCCGCCCATGCGCGCCATGTTTTTGGAGTTCCCGGCTGACAAAAAAACCTACAGCCTTGAAGGCCAGTATATGTTCGGCCCGTGGTTTTTGGTCGCGCCAGTCACAAAACAGGGCGCAGGCTCGCGCGAGGTCTATCTCCCGGCGGGCAAATGGACCAATTTCTGGACTGAAGAAATAATCACCGGCCCGGCCAAAGTGAAGGCTGACGCGCCCATCGACCGCATACCGCTGTTCGTCCGCGAGGGGGCCATAATCCCGATGATGCCCCTTATGCAGTTCATGGGCGAGAAGCCCATGGACCCGGTCACGCTCCATATTTATCCGTCCGCTCAGCCGTCAACATACGCCATTTATAATGACGACGGGTCCTCAAACCAATACCGCAACGGGGAATCCGCGATCACGCCGGTTGAGGTTGTCCCGGGAAAACCGGTCGCGATCACAGTCGGCCCGCGCCGGGGAGGGTTCCCGGGCATGCCCGCGAAACAATCGTACTTGATTGTTTATCACCACTGCGGGGACCCGGCGGAAGTCAGGATCGACCGGCAGGTGGCAGCACAAGTGAAACAGGATGTTGAGACTGTTTCCGCATCCAGGCCGGTGTGGAGCTACGACGCGAGCCAAAAAATCCTGAATATTTTAGTGCCTTCAGTAGCGGGATTCAACGCGGAGATCGCGGCCGCGCCGGACTGAGTCTGTTGGAAACCTCAACAATCCGGGTTAAAATGCGCAGAGGATGAGCGCGCCAAAAAGCAAACGGCTCTTTCGCATAATCTCCGGCACCTGCTTCGCGCTCGTGTTCGCGCTTTACTGCTCCGCCATCAACCCCGAACTCGGCGACCTGAGCGGGGACAGCGCGCGCTATCTTCTGCTCGCAAAATCGATCTCCCTGGGCAAAGGGTTCCGGGAGATTGAAAAGCCCGGGGACCCGCCCCACTTGGAATACATGCCGGGACTGCCGCTCCTGCTTGCGCCCCTTGTTCATTTCCGGCCCGACCATCTCAGGCCCATGAAATTTTTGATCGCGGCATCTGCTTTTTGTAGCGTGGTGTTTTTTTATTTTTTCCTGTCCCGGTTGCCCAAGCCCGCGGCCTTGCTGGTCGCGCTCTGCTTCGGCCTGCTCCCGTTCATGCTCAGCTTTCAGACTGTAATCCTCGCCGACCTGCCCCATCTCGCTTTCCTTTTGCTCGCGTTTTATTATTTTGAAAAAACCAGGGACGCGTCTGATCAAAAAATTGGCTGCTGGATATTCGCGGGAACCTTGACCGCGCTTGCATTTTACTTCCGGCAGATCGCGCTGATCGCTTTCGCCTCCGGGCTGGTCGTGATCCTGGTCGATAAAAATCTGCGGAAGCTGAAAATATTCTTCGGGTACGGCCTGGGTTTTTTATTGCCGGCCTCAATCTGGTATCTCCGCAATATTCTGGTCGCGGGATCGATCGAGCCGAGCTACGGCAAAAAACTTTTTTACGCGAAAGCCAGCGACCCCTTTGCCAGCACCCTGGACGCCTTGGGCCTGGCCGAAAGGATTTTCCGGCGCGTCGAATTTTTCAGCCTGGGCCTTTCCAAAGACATGCTCCTCGGTCTCCATGGCCGCTTCTTTTCCGCGCTCTGGATTCTGCTTTTGATTTTTTTGCTGGTCGGGCTGGGCCGGGAACTGGTCCGGCGAAAAAACATCGCGGCGATTTTTTTCATACCCTACCTGGCAGCAGTCGCAAGCTGGGAGGGCTGGGTGCCCAGGTACCTTCTCCCGCTCCTGCCACTCGCGCTGTTTTTTATTTTCCAGGGTTTTTCATTTGCGGCATCGATGGTGACGCGCAGGAAAACGGCCGGCAAATGGATCGTTGCGCAAATCTTTGTGCTCTGGCTGGCTCTGAGCCTGGTCCGGGGAGCGGCCATGGTCCATTTTCAGCACACGCCCCTGCCCTATCCTCCTGATTCCGCAGTCAACGAGAAAGAGGCGCTGGCTCTGCTCGGCCCTAAAAATTTCACGTTTTATCCTGACGCTTTTGAATGGAACAAGAAAGGCGCGCAATATCTTTCGGCAAAGTCAGCCGCCTATTACCACTTTTTCGCCATGGCGGAATGGGCTAAAAAAAATCTCAAGCCCGATGAGGTCGTGGTCTGCCGCAAGCCAACTTTATTCGCGTGGCAGAGCCGGGGCAAGTCCGTGCAATATCCGCCGGAATTGGATGTCGATAAATTTTTGGACGAGGTCAAAAAACGGGGCGGCGGCTATATTATAATTGAAGAGATCTCTCCTGAACTCCGGCCGATCCTGTTTTCGTTCCGGGAAAGCCGGCCGGAACGACTGAAGCCGGCGGTTCAGATCGGAGAGACTTATCTGCTTGAGCTGGACTGAAAAAGCATTTATTCTTTCAGCGCCTTCTTTACGAATTCCTCAAACACCGGCGGTGGCCCGCTCTTGGCCCCGATCAGGCTGTAGATGACGGTCACTTTGTTCTCCGCGACCCGGAACCTGACCTTGTTCGCCTGCTTGATAAGCTTTTTCGCCTCGGCTTTTTTGGCGCTGTCTTTTGACTCCATATAATCGAGCGCGAGCAAGGAAGCTTTTGCGTACATCGCGAGTTTTTCGCTGAACAGCTTGAGCTCAAACCAGAGCCTCTGGTTTTCGAGTTTTGAAAGCCGCACGGGATTGTCCGCGTATCGCTCCAATAGCGCCCTCAGTTCCTTTGACTCTTTTTCAGAATTGCCGGATTTTTTCGCGGCCCAGAAAGCATCGATCATTTTCTTTACGGGCAGCGACCCGAGGTCCCGGCTCGGGAACAGGGGATGGTTGAGCAGGCAGTCCGCCAGGTCGTTCAGCGCTCCCTCCGCGCCCGCTCCCACCGCGGGCATCGCCGCCTGATAGGCCTTCCAGGCGTCGTAGTCCTCAACCGAAAAATATTTTCCCATGGTGAACCATGCCAGCTGGCTGGCGTTGGGCAGGAACATGGGGTTTGAAAAAATTCCCGCGACCGCTTCTCCGAGCGCGAGTTCGCGGCCGAGGTAGGGTCCGAGGAAAGCGAAATTCTGGAGACCGACATCGTTGACCGGGTAGTTGTCCCAGATCAGAATTTTTCTGCCCCACAGCTTCTGATATTCCGCGGCGCTTTTTAAATCGATAGTGTCTGAGAATACCGAGGACGGCCCGGTCCACATCATGAGCACCTCGGGGTCCACCCCGGCGATCACTTCCAAGTAGCGCGCGAAATTCTTGTTCTTCTCAACGTGGTGCGAGTAAGGGAATGAATAGACCGTGGGCACGAAAAAGAGCGTGCATTTCGGGTCCAGCGACTTCAGCCACTTATGGAGGTCGTTCACCACCTTGACCTGGTCCATGGCCATTTTTTCGTCCGCGTTGTTCGAGTCCGGGATGTCGTCCAAACAGAGCGTGAATGCGCGCACGCCCAGATCGAACATCTCCTTGAGCTTGGATTTCAGCTTCTCGATCTCCGCGGGGTCCTTGTAGTTTATGTTCAAGCCCGGGGAGATGCCGTAGTTGAAAGTCAGGCCGACCGCGTCCGCGGTCCGCACCAGCTCCGCGAAATTTTTCTTCTGGTCCTCGGGGTAGCTCTTGCGCCAGAGCTGGCGGTGATAGGGATCGTTCTTGGGAGCGTAGATGTAATAGTTGCAGTTGTTTTGAGCCAGGAACCGGATCAGGCGCACCCGCTCGGGATGAGCCCAGGGCTGGTTGTAGAAACCTTCGACCACGCCCCGGAAGGGCATGCGAAAATAGACCTCGCCGGGCTGGACGGACACGGCCACGCTCGGCGCGGACAGGTTCTTGTCCCCGGAAAACCCCTCGCTCGCGACCTTGTAATAATAAGTCACGCCGGGCTTGACCGAGCGGTCAACAAACTCAAGCGTGTCGGTTTCTTCAATCAGGTTTGAAGCACCGGCCACGAAGTCCGGAGATGCGCTCCGATGAATCTTGAAAAGGTAAACCGGACCGCCGTTCCTCCCAATCCCCCAACTTAGCCTGACCTCGCGGCTGGAAAGCAATTCCGCTTTGATTCCGGCCGCTGGGGACGGCATCTTCTCGTGGTCCGGCCCGTAAACCTGGAGCTCGCGGATGCTGACTCCTTTTGCGGACCCGGAATAGAATTCCAATTTAAGGGACCGCATTTCCCTGGGCTGGTCCAACTCAATGACCGCCGGTCCTTTGTGCTCGAAAAACATCGATTTCAGGCTTTCAAAATTCTTTCCGTCTTTTGAATAAAGCAGGGAGTAGCGGTCAGGCGGGTTCTTGCCCCAATAGATCACCACCCTTTTGACGGGCGCCAGGGGCATGAGCCTGTTTCCAAGCTCGACCTGGAACCACTCTCCCGCGCCCTTCTTGCACGCCCAATAGCTCTCGCTGTCCTGGTCAACCGCGTATTCCGGAATCCACCAGCTCCAGACCTGGGGCGCGTAAAGCATAATGTTTCCGCCCACAACCTCGGAAAGCCCGCCCCTCCGGTACGAGCTTGCCGAGACCACGGCCCCGGCCGCGCGGTTTAAGCTCGTGTATTTCAAAGTTTTGACCATCTCATCCTCCGCTCTCAGCGAAGCAACCCCCGTAAGCAGCAGCAACCCAAAAACAATCGATCTTTTGATCATTTTCTACGCCTCATTTGTTTTGGCCGTGAAACCTTCGCGAATACTCCTTGCGATAGTCATCAACGAACGCCTGGTAGCTGTATTCGGCCGCGGGCTTCAGCCTCCAGAAAATTTCCACGCTGGAAACATCCGGACTTAGCCGGACCAGGTCGTTATCGAAATCAACCTTCTTGCCGTCCGCGACCACCGAGCTGACCTCGGCGAAAAACGGGAAATGGACCACGATTTTTTCCGGCGGGTCCTTGAAATCAGAAATGACGGAAATTTTCAATGAGAGCGGGCCGGAGACAGCTTTGATGCTCACAGTCCCGAAATAGGTGGGGGCGCGCGATACCGCGATCTCGTCCCCGTTCCTGACCCATTCCGGGCTGACCACGCTCAAAAGATGCAGGTCATTGCCCTGCTCCCGGACCAGCATGTTGCGCAGGAGGGTGTTGTAAAGCGCCGCGTACCATCCGTGGGGCGGGAAGTTGCACGATTGGCCCACGGGCGTTGCGAAACAGTAGTCGCGGTTGGACCAGGGGAACATGGACCACTCAAACCCCTGGTGGCAGGACCCGGTGTGGACCAGCATGGAATACAAATCGCTGAGCGCTTCCTCCTGCCGGCCCTGGCGCACCGACATCTCGCTCAGACGCTCCGTGACATAATGGTGCATGGACTGGTGGTAGGTGGCAATGCCCTCCTTGTAATGATGCCGGCGGTAATGATCAAAAGTGGCCACCACCAGCGGGTCGTCAGGGGCCATGAAATTCTCGGGATACACCTCAAAAAGATTGCCCCAGTCAACCCCGTCCGGGACGTCCATGCCGGGGGGGATTACCCCGCCCGCCATTGAGGACGCCTCATGCACCCGGTTGAAAAGGTTGTCCGCGAATTGTTGGCGCAGTTTCCGGAAATCTTTCGCCGACGCTTCATCGCCCGCGGCTTTGGCGACCGCGATGGCGCCGTCGACCCCGGCCAGCGCCCAGAAATTATGGCCGGTGTAGCGGCCCACGATCCATTCATTGTCCATGGCCGTGGTCTGGGGCATCAGGCCGTACTCATCCTCTGATGTGGCCTGCTCAAACCACTTGACGGCTTTTTTCACCGCGGGCAGAATTTCCCTGGCGAAATCCCGGTCGCCCGTGATCTTGATGTATTCCCCGAACGCCCACAGGCTTTCGCCGAACCCGTCCAACTGACCCTTCTGCGAGATGAAATTGCCGCTCTCGTCCTGGTAATGCAGGAAATGACGGAGCAAATTCTGGGAGCTTTCCAGATGACCCCAGATCGCGTACATCCGGGCGAAGAACGAGCCGTCCCGGAGCCAGAACTTGTTATACTGGAAGCGGTTGACGGTCTGCAGGACTTCGTTGTCCGCGGGGAAATCCTGGGACATGATGTTGTGGATGAGCGCGGCGCGGCTCGCGTTGGTGACCTTGGACTCGCTCAGGTTGATGGTCATGCCGCTGTTTACCTGGAGCGCCCAGAAAACCGCGAGCTTGTTCAAATAGGGGGCGAAATCCGCGGCCGCCAGTTTTTCCAGAAACCAGGGTTCCGCGGGAGCGGGCTTCTGCGGGAACTTGAACTTGAAAATTCTGGACTCGCCCGGCGCAAGCTCGAATTCATACTCGGCTATGGAATTGACGCGCCAACTTTCAAAAACATTGAACCTGCCTTTTGAATATTTGTAGCCCTCTATGCTCCACATGCGGGTGGGAGGCTCGTCGAAATAATAGATCAATTGGCCGGAGCGCTCCGCATAATTTTTTCCCATGCGGTAGCTCCAGAAGGGGTTGAATTTTCCCTGGCGCATGTCCGGGGAGCGGTGGTCCCGGGCGCCGTACTTGCTCCCGATTGCGATCCCGGCTTTCATTTTTTGGGCGCCGGGGTTGGTCACCGTGATTCGGATGAAATCGATGGGCGGCCCTGAAAACTCGCTGTCCAGCCAGAACTGGAACGCCTCCACCTTATAGACCAGGCCGTCGCGCTCCACCCGGTATTGGATGCAGGGCAGCCAGCCTTCCAGCAGCGTGTAAATCCTCTGCTCCAGCGGCTTCAGGTCCTTGCCGAAAAAGACCAGCTCCACGTACCCGTTGAACAACCGTCCCTCGGGCGTGACCATGGTCGCGAAATGCTGGGAGGGCAGCCCGATCTGATAGGTGGGCTTGGCGAAATAGGAAAAAACCGACGAGCCTTCGTCGATCCTGGGATCAACCATGGGCTGCATCTCCAAGGTGAGAGTCGCCTCCGTGACCACATTCATGAAAACGGTCTGGAAGCTCCGGAGCGGGTCGCGCTTAAGCGGCTTTTCCGCCTGCGCTTTTACGGTTCCGGAAACAATGAAAAACCCCATAACCAGCACCGAAATTCTTGCGATCTTCAATTTCGCCCCTCCTCTGTTATATGCTCATTTGTTTACCACAAATATGACATTTTCGCCAATGGCGATAATGCACATTGAGCCTATATTAATTCCAGAATGGTGCGATATTTTCCCGCCAAAATACAAACTCTCTTGGCCTGCTCTTCTACATTGGGCGGAGCTTGACATTCCGCTTTAATCGAGTCTATTATCGATGTATCAATATAGGAGCCCAAGGCGGATATTCCACTTTATAGCAGCCGAAAAGGAGGACTTAAGTGGCATTAAAAAATTTAACCGGCCTGAACAAGCCTGCCAATTTGTTGATAATCTTGTTCTGCTTTCTTGTTTCCGGTCTCGCCCAAGCCCAGCTCTCCGGAGCATATTATTGGGGCGACGCCGATGCAAATGGCGTCATTGAGGTTCCAGACATGATCGCCCTGAACACGGTTCTGGGCAATCCCGCCTCTGACGATCTTCTGATCTACACGGGCTATCCGCAGTCGCGGTATCGTCAGGAACTGGACGGCAACGGGGTCATTGAAATCCCGGACTTGATCGTCCTCAATAGCTGGGTGCCCGGAGACTTTTCCAGCCGGCCCGGCAATCCGGACCGGATGGCCCTGGACGCCGACTCCGTGACAGTCCTGATCGGCAGTTCCGTGACAACCACAGCCTACGCGCTTTCGCCGGTTTCCCAGGGCAGCCAGGTCCGGACCGGCTACGGTGTTATTTGGAATCAGAGCTCCCAGACCAACTGCCATAGCGCAGAAGTTTACGGCTACGATGTTTCAGGCGGCGCCACCATCAATGCCTGGCGCTCTTCAGCTTATCATTACACTATGTTTCCTTCAGCGCCGGATAATGGAAGGGTTTCCATGAAGGTCCGGGGCAACGCCTGCGGCGACGGGCAAAGAACCGCTTATGAAGTTTATATACCGGATGACACCGAAGCCGCGGTTGTTCCCGGCCGTTTCCCGGTCAAGCTGAATACCGCGACCAACCTGAAAGTCTGGTGGTACGGCGGAACTCCGCAGTGCAACACCATCGCGGTCCTTCCCGGAAGCACCAGTATTTTGGAAGGCAGCAGCATCCAGATGAGAGCGGTGTGCACTTTGACAGACGCCAGCACGGTCAACTGCACTGACAACTGCCAGGGCGTGAGCACCATTTGGAGTTCCACCGGCGATTTATTC
>Ga0315287_10004501_pt1 | contig 13615 bp, 6 predicted proteins | sample YL17G11_0_MG_FD_205037 | JGI IMG/M metagenome (GOLD analysis project Ga0315287, IMG submission 205037) | Sediment microbial communities from Yellowstone Lake, YNP, Wyoming, USA - YL17G11_0 | ecosystem: Environmental > Aquatic > Freshwater > Lake > Sediment | place: USA: Wyoming | collected... | reverse complement strand
GGTGGCCCCGGAAGGTTCCGGGGGCGCTGCCGGTGGCGGGGAGGACACGGGCGTTCCCCAGGTCAGGGAGTCCAGGGGCGAGGCCGTCGGAGTGGAGGGCGAGATAAGGAAGCTTTCTCCCGAGGTGCAGTACGAGGTCAGGAAGGCGGTCCGGAGCGCACGCGAGCACGCGGCGGCCTCCGACCACCGTGCCGCGGTGAGCTCGTGGGATCAGGTCATCCAGCTCGCACCCGAAATGAAGGGCGCCTGGTTCGAGAAGGGCAATGTCCTCTATGCACTGGGCGATTTCCACGGCACCATCCGCGCCTACAACACTGAGCTCAAGAATGACCCGAAGAACGCCGAGACATGGTACAACAAGGGCGTGGCGTTCGCAGAGCTCGACAATACCGAGAAGGAAGTGGAATCCTACACGCGGGCCATCGAGCTCGACCCCAAGCACGAGCGCGCAATGAACAATCTTGGCGTTTCATACTACAATGCGGACCGGTACGAGGAGGCCATCGGGGTCTACGACAAGCTCATAACCCTCAATCCCGAGAACACGAGGGCCCACAACAACCGGGGCGTGGCGCTCAAGGAGCTCCAGCGGGCCGGAGAGGCCCTGGAATCGTTCAACGCTGCCCTCAGGATAGGGACCGACAAGGAAGTCGCATTCTACAACAAGGCCGAGGTGCTGGCCATGATGGGGAAGCCCGCCGAGGCCGTCGAGAGCTTCGAGCAGCTGCTCGCCATCGCGAAGCCGGACGAGAAGATCCTCCATGCCTACGGCCGACAGCTCGAGGAGGTGGGCCGCAACTGGGACGCCGTGAAGGCGTACGGCGAGGCGGTCCGCATCAATCCCAACTATTCCGAGGCCTGGGACAGGATGGAAGGCCTCGTTGAAACGGCGAAGCTCGACAAGATGATATCCGAGTGCGACCGGGCCTTGGCCCGCAACCCGGACGACCAGTTCGCCCTCTACGAGAAAGCACGCCTGCTGCGCAAATCGGGAATGACGAGGGAGGCGCTCTCGTGCTTCCAGCGTGTCACCGAGCTGAACCCGTACTTCGCGCTGGCGTGGCATGACGCCGGAACGATTCTATTCACCCTCGGGAAACCGGCCGAGGCCGCGGCGGCGTTCGAGAAGGCGACCGAGTTCGAGCCCTCGAGCGAGGCCGGATGGCGCGACAAGGGGAATGCGCTGTTCCTTCTCGGAAAATACCAGGACGCCGTGGACTGCTACGACAAGGTGAGCTCCACCGCGGAAGGGTTCGAGGAGGTCTGGTTCAACAAGGGCAGGGCGCTCCTGAGGCTGGGCAAGGAGGAGGATGCACTGGCCAGCTTCGAGAAGGCGCTCTCTCTCCGCAAGGACCACGCCGAACTGTGGTACCAGCTCGGCCTCGCCAGGAGGCGCATGGGCCGCCACACCGAGGGCCTCCAGGCCTTCGACAGGGCCATCCAGATTAAGGTCGACTACCACGAGGCCTGGTACGAGAAGGGAAACCTTCTGTCGGAAATGGAGCGTTTCGAGGAGGCGGTGCCCTGCTACGACCGGGCGATGGACCTCCACCCCAACAGCGAGGGTGCCTGGTGCGCCCGCGGTGCGGCCCTCCACGTGCTCGGCAAGTCCGAGGAGGCGCTGGAATGTTTCGACAAGGCGCTCGAGCTCAACGACGATTTCGTGGAAGCCTGGTACCGCAAGGGCAACACCCTCAGCTGGCTGACCAGGTACACCGAAGCATTGGATTGCTACGGCAAGGTCCTTGAGAAGGACCCCTATCACTCGGAAGCGTGGAACTGGAAGGGCACGGCGCTCTTCAACATCGGCGACAAGGACGGCGCAAAGGTTGCCCTGAAGAAGGCCATCGAGATCAACCACCACGATGCGAAGGCCTGGAGCAATCTGGGCAGCATACACAACGCCGAGTCCGAATATGCGATGGCCCTCGAGGCCTACGACAAGGCCATCGAGGCGGAGCCGGGCTTCGTGCATGCCTGGGTGGGACGGGGCAACGCCCTCTATGGCCTGAGCAGGCCCAAGGACGCCATCCTAAGCTATGACCGGGCCGCCGCATTGAATCCGGATTACCTGACCTCCCTGCGGAACAAGGAGGCCGTGCTCGCTAGCACGGGCCAGCTCGAGGAGGTCATCAAGGTCTGCGACGAGGAGCTCAAACGTGTGCCCAACGACTGGAGCGCGTGGGAGCGCCGGGGCGATGCCGCAGCCAAGATAGGAAAATTCAAGGAAGCTTTGGAGTCGTACGGCAAGGCGGTCGAGATCAGCCCGGAGAACTCCGCCGGATGGGGCAAGCTCGGCGACCTCGCCCAGGGCCTCGGACGCCACGAGGACGCACTGGCCGCCTACGACAGGGCGCTTTCGCTCGATCCAGAGAACGCGGCCATCCTGAACAACAAGGGCACCATGCTGTTCGCCCTGGGCAGGTACGACGAGGCCCTCAAATCATACACAGCGTCGCTTGAGACCGATTCGAGGGTCGCATCCGTATGGAACAACCGCGGCAACCTGCTGTTCAGGATGAGCAAGTTCAAGGATGCCTTTGCGTCGCTCGAGCGCTCGCTGGAGCTCAACTCCGGGAATGGCGAGGTTTGGAGCAATTTCGGCAACACGCTGGGCGCACTCAGGCGGTACGAGGAGGCCGTCGAGGCCTTCGACAGGGCCATCCGCCTGAAAGAGAGCGAGATCCTCTGGGCGTACAAGGGCAACATGTTCCGCGAGATGAAGGACTACGAGAACGCCCGCGACTGCTACGACCGGGCCATCACGCTCAAGCCGGACTTCGCCCGCGCCTGGAACGACAAGGGCGCCGTGGCCCTGCTCGTCGGCGACCTGAGGGGCGCCGCGGAGTTCTTCCTCAACGCCGGCACCGTCGACCCCGGCTATGCGATACCCTGGAACAACAGAGGCGTCGTCCTGGAGCGGCAGGGTCTCATAAGGGATGCGGTCGAGTGCTATGCAAAGGCCGTGAACATCGACACGACCTACACCGAGGCGTGGTACAACTACGGGAACGCACTGCATGTCCTTGGCGATATCGAGAAGGCAGCGGATGCCTACGACCACGCGCTCAATTACAATCCGAGGCTTGTGCCGGCGCTCGTGCGCAAGGGCGACGCCCTGAACAAGATGGGCAAGAACAAGAGGGCCCTCGAGGCGCTCGAGATGGCCATCGAGGAGGACCCCAACAACGAGGCCGCGTGGCTCGCCAAGGGCAACGCGCTCCTCGACCTGGGCAGGAAGGGCGAGGCCATCACCGCTTTCGACAGGGTGCTGAAGTTCAACGAGGAGAACGCGGAGGCCTGGTTCAAGAAGGGCCACATCCTCGACAGCATGCGCCACACGGTGAAGGCGCGGGAATGCTACCAGAAGGCGGTCTCCCTCGAGCCCGTCTACCAGGAGATACTCAACGCCAAGGACCAGAAGAAGGCGCAGCCGGCGACCCCCGAGCGGCGCTCTTTCGACCAGGAGATATCCCAGCCTGAAGAAGATGACAACGAGAATTGAACGTTCTATTTATCGCCGGCCGCCTTGCGGGCGTACTTGAGGGCCTTCTCCATGTTGCCCTTGTCGCGGTACCCCCTCGCGACACTGATAGCGGCACGGTTGGCGTCCACGACCTCGCCCTTCTTCTCCAGTGCGTCGAGGCGCCGCTCCGCGTATCGTACGAGGCTCTCGAATTCCTGCGCCGGGGTCTCCTTCTCACTGCCCGCCGGCGCGGATTTCTTGTCGGGAATCCTCTTCGGGGTGGTCGCTTCCTTCGGCAGCTCGGGCACACCCTTCAATGGCATGTCCGGAGCAGCCGGTTTCTCGGAGGTCTTGGGCGATGCGTCCATCTTCGGAGCCTTCGGCGCATCCTGCTCGGTCTTCGGTCCGCGGCCAAAGACATGGACGGATATCTTCCTGTGGGGCACCGTTTCCGGCGGCGGAACCGCCGTCTGCTCCGCCGGCTCCTCCATAATCCGGTCCAGCGCGGACTGCCTGGGTGCGATGATATCTTCGAGCGTCGGCTGGTCGGGAGCCGGTGCCGGCGTGGTCTCCTCCGCAGAGGGCTCCTGCGGGCGCATCCCATCCGAGATGAGCCCACCGGCCTTTTCCACCGTCCGTTCATTCCCGTATCCTGTGATATCGGGGTCCAGAGGTGGCGGCGGTCCGATGTCCTTTGTTGCCTGCCGTTCGTCATCGATGGACGGAGCATCCGGAGCGGAATATGAATCGTAAGCGTGGGGCTGGCTTGAAACATAGGCGGGCTTCGTTTCCTCGACGACCGCGGGGCTCTCAATGACCGGCGTGAGCTTGATCTTGGATTTCGGTCTGCGGGCCGCCTCTTTCTCCTCCTCTTCGCGCTTTCTCCGCCCGGAGCGGGAATGGACTGCGCCCGCGCCTGCGGCCGCCGCAACCACTATGATTGCAATGACCGCGTAGGGCAACCACCAGGGCAGGCCGCTCTGGGTCGGTTTATCGGGATTGGGTGGCGGCGGTGGCGGTCCGGAGGACGGGATTCCCCTCAGGACAAGGCTCGCCCCCGCATCCTGGATGTTAGCGCCCTGGGAGACGACCTTCGCCTTGAACGTGAAGTTACCCAGCTTCACGGGCCACGAGAACTTCACCGTGATGTTGCTGTTGGCCAGAACGATGGCGACCTGCTTCGTCTGGACCGTGGAGTTATCCAGTATGAGAGTGACGGTCACGTCGCGCGCATCCACGGGCCCGTTGTTCTGCACCACGGCTGAAACGGATGCCGTTTCCTGGTCCGTATATTCCTCCTTCTGGGATGTGATGGACGGGATTGAAAGGACCGCGGTCGACGGGCGCTTCACGGTTATCGTGACCGTTGCCGTGGCGACACCGCCATGGCCGTCCGATGCCGAAAGCGTCACGATATGCGTGCCCTCCGTGAGCATCTTCTTTGTGATGAGCGACCCGCCCAGCAATCCGTCGATGGAGGAGCGCCACGAGTAGTTCAGCGTGTCTCCGACGTCGTCGTCAATGCTGCCTGTGGCGTCGAACTCCACGGTATCCAGGGTGATAAACGATGCGCCCGCCGCCGGCCGGGATATCACTGTCTTAGGCGGCCTGTTGACATCCAGAACGGTCACGTGCCATTCGTAGCGGGTGATGTTTCGGCCGTCCGAGGCCGATACTCCGATGGTGTGGTCGCCGACGGCCTCGAAATTGGGCGAATACCGGAACAGCTGGACACCCGTGGAGAAGATGTCCCCGTCAAGGTACCATGAGACCGTGACCTGGTCCCCGTCCGGGTCCGAGGCAACGACGGAGAAAGTGGCGCTGTCCCCCTCGTTCATCGTATAGTCGCCCTTCGGGGAAAGCGCATCGAAGATTGGGGCCTGGTTGCGGTCCGAGACGGTGATGAACCATCTGGATGAGACGGACAGCCCTCCCGGGTCACGGGCGACGACCTGGACCTCATGCGCGCCGCTGTCGCGCGGGCCCGGGATGTACGTGAAATTCGGACCGGGTGCGTTGACCTTGACGGTATCGAGGGTCCAGTCGTATGTCAGCATCTCCATGTCAGGGTCGAAGACATTCACGGACAGGGGCAACGGCTCCACCTCGCCCACGGACGGGTTGTCGTCCGGCGACCGTGACACGAGAACTGGTGGGCGGTTCGTGTTCGTCACGGTGACGCACCAGTACCGGGTGCAATCCTTTTCTCCGTCGGAAACGGCGCCGGCGATGATGTGGGGCCCGGAATCGTTGTAGCCAGGCCTGTAGGTCCAGATGGAATTGGAGCCGGACTGCAACGAGCCGTTCACGAGCCACTTGTATGAGAGCGTCTGGTTGTCTATGTCCCTTCCCACGATGGAGAATATCTGGGAGCCGGCCTCCGCCACCGCAATGCTGGCGTTCTTTGGGTTCCAATCCGTAATCTCCGGTGGCGCATTGACATCGGTCACGGTGAGGTTCCAGAGGCGGTTGGTGCCCCTGAGACCGTCATGGACCGTGACGTTGACCTTGTACTTCCCCGCTGAAAGATAATTGGCGAGGTAGGTGAAGTTGGTCCTGTTGTCCGATTCGTTGACGGGGAAATTGTCGAATGTCCATCGGAAGGTCAGATTGTCCCCGTCCGGGTCGGAAGCGGTGAGGCAGAACGAGAGCGAGCTGTTCTCCGGCATCGAGACCTCGATGGCCGGGTTGAATGTCCCGATGACCGGGGCCATGTCCACGATCACTGTTACGCGGGACGTGTTGGAGAGGCCGGCGCTGTTGTTCACAGTCAGGGTGGCGTTGTAGACGCCTTTCTGCGCGTAGGAATGGGCAACCGTGGCCGCGGCGGACGTTGCGCTGCCGTCCCCGAAATCCCATTCGTAGGTCAGCGGCGATGGATGCGCCTTGTCGAAGGTGCCTGCGGAGTCGAACGAGACCTGCGCGCCGACATCGAACATGGCGTTGTTGCGCGGGCTGGAGATGTTGACCACGGGCCTGCCGTTGAGCTGGACCCTGGTGTAGTTGTTCAATATTTCGTAGGGGAAATAGGATGGACCGGGGAGGGACGCGTTCTCGGGCAGGGAGCCCACGAGCGTCCAGCCGAAGAGGCTCTGGTCCATGACCAGCATCTTGACCCCAATTGTGTCGCCCATCGTGCGGTTGAGCTCGGTCATTATCGGGATGCTGTACTCGAATATCCGGTACCCGCCGCTGAAGTTGGTCCGGATATAGTCGTAGGGCTCCTTCTTCCCCTGGTTCACGCTGGAGTTGCCCATCTGCCAGATTACAGGCAAGGGGGGGTTCGTGCCGTCCCATTCGACCCAGCCCGCATTCCCGCTGTCCGTGCCGTTGACCTTGGCCCAGCGGTCCACGTTCTTGCCTGCTCCGGTTATCGGCTGGTTCATTGAGCCGTTGAAGCTGCCGTCCGTGTCGGTGTATGTGATGTTGTTGTCATCGTCGCCGTCGATGCATATCTGCAGGTTCTCGTTGTCGTGGCTGCTGTTGTAGAAATCACCGTAGGCCTCGATGTACATGAAGAAGTGCGTCTCGTTGTTTTGCATCCGGACCCGGCAATATGAGCCCCACAGGTACATGGGGAATTCCGTGCCGTTGTCCCACTCGCCGCTGGCGTTTATGCCGTCAATCGTGGGGGCGTTGTCAGTCCAGTTTATAAGCGTGATGGGGCGATCGTCTCTGTTCCTTTCGACAGGGCGGCCCTCGGGCTCGGCGGGAGCGGCCACGGCCAGGAAGGGCATCACAAGGAAGGCGGTCGCGAGCAGAATGGTCAGGACCGCGCGGCTCCGTCCGGATTTCATCCGATTATAAATTCGATTTAGACTATATATAACTATAGCTGGGCTACTTCTTCTCGGGGAGCTCAACGAGTAGCGTCATGTCATCCATCTGCACCGCCTCGACCTTCATGGAGCCCACGAGTGATGCCCTCTCTATCCTGACCATCTCGGGCAATATGGTCGCCTTGGAGCCGTCCGGCAATGATATCTCAATGGGACCCCTGGCGATGGCCGCTTCCGTCTCCTTCGGCGGGAGCTGCTCCAGCGCCTGCGTGACCATTCCGCCCTTCGCCTTGAACACGGGGCCTACCTTTTGCTTGACAGCGACCACTTTGACGGCCTCCTCGCGGAAGTCCGGTGGCCTGGACAGGAGGATGTTCGCCGCCTTGAGCGTCCCCTTGATGTCCCCGATGAACTCGTCCAGGGCCTCGCTGCCCTTTCCGAAGATGTATACGGTTCCGATGGGCTGGCCAATGCGCAGGCCCGATTTTCCCTTCCAGGCGCGCAGTCTGGCTATCACGTCGCGGGCCAGATTCCCCTTCTTCTCCGCAACCTCGTCCTGCGGCATGAGCTCGGGCCAGGTGGATGTGTGGATGCTCTTTGCGCCATCGAGCACCATGTAATTGCGCTCGTAGACCTCCTCCGTAACGTGGGGCATGAACACGGCGAGCATCTTTGCGAGCCCCAATCCGACCGTGTACAGGGAATAGACCGCCCCGCCGTCCCGCCGGTGCTTCACCATCTCGATGTAATGGTCAGCGAACTCGTGCCACATGAATCCCTCGAGCTCGCGCATCGCCTTGTCGAACTGGTATTCGTCCAGCAGGGCCGTCACGCGCTTGACAGCGCCGGCGAATGTGGAGAGCACCCACGCGTCCGAGCCCGTGAGCACTGGGGGCCTGCCGGGCCTGCCTGACAGTTCCTTTGTGTAGATGTTGACGAACTTCTGGATGTTCCAGAACTTCATCACGAGCTTGGAGCCGTGGACGACCTCCTTGGACTGGAACGCGTGGTCCATGCCGAGGGTGCAGGCCGCCGCGAAGAAGCGGAACGCGTCCGCGCCGTACTTGTCGAGCATGGGTAGCGGGTCGATGACATTTCCCCTCGACGTGTGCATCGGCGTCCCGTCCGGGGCCATTATGAATCCGTTGATGGTGATGGCATCCCATGGTCTCGAGTCGAGCAGCTGGATGTGGCGGGTGATGGTGTAGAACGCCCATGTCCTGATGATATCATGGCTCTGGGGCCTCAGGGACATCGGGAAGAGCTTCTTGAATTTGAGTTCGTCGCGGCCCCAGAAGGTGTTGTACAGCGTGGTGATGGAACTGTCCATCCATGTATCGAATACGTCCTCGCAGCCCTTGAGAGTGCCGCCGCACTTGGGGCATTTGTCGACGGGCGGAGGCGATTCCGTCGGGTCCACGTAGCACTGCTCCGCGGTCGCGACCACGGCGTGACCGCATTTCTCGCACTCCCAAACGGGGATTGCGGTGGCGAAGTATCTCTGGCGCGAAATGCACCAGTCCCATGCAAGCGAGTTCGCCCAGTTCTCGAGGCGGACCTTCATGAACTCCGGGAACCATCTGATGGAATTGGACATCTGTATTATCCGGTCGCGGTAATCAAGCACCTTGAGGAACCACTGGGGCACCTGGAGAAATTCGACGGGTGTATGGCAGCGCCAGCACGTGCCCACATTCTGGGAGATATCCTCCTGCTTGACGAGCAGTCCTTCCTTTTTCAGGTCCTCGATGGCGGCCTCCCTGGCCTCGCGGATGGTCATTCCATGGTACTTTCCGGCCAGTGCCGTCATCTTCCCCTCTGGGTCGATGCCCTTCTCGAGAGGCAATTTGTAGCGGAAGATCCATTCGAGGTCGTCCTTGTCGCCTATTGTGCATATCATGACTATGCCCGTGCCGAAATCAGTGGCGACCTTGTCGTCGGCCTGTACCTGCACCTTCTTCTTGTACAGCGGGGTGAAGAGCGCTTTCCCCAGGAGGTCGCGGTGGCGTGCGTCGTCCGGATTGACGGCCACGAGCTGGCAGGCGCAGAGGAGCTCCGGCCTCGTGGTCGCAATGGTCTCCGTGGAGCCGTCCTCCTTTCCGAACTTGATGTAGTTGAGCTTCTTCTTCCGCTCCTGGTATTCAACGTCGGCACTGGCTAGTGCGGTCCCGCACGAGGGGCACCATGTCACCGGGTGCTCCTTCTTGTACGCGAGGCCGCGCTTGAAGACCTCGAGGAATGTGAGCTGGGTTATCCTGCGGTATTGGGGCGCATTGGTCTGGTAGAACAGGCTCGGGTCCATCGAATGGCCCAGCAGCTTGAACTGCCTCGTCATCTCCGTGATGTTCTCGTTCGCGAAGGCGCTGCACATCTCTATTAGCTTCTTGCGAGATGTGTTCTTCCTGTTGACGCCGTACTTCTTCTCGGTCGATACCTCGATTGGCATGCCGTTGACGTCGGCGCAGAGCGGAAAGAAGACATTGTGGCCGCGCTGTCGCTTGTACCTTGCGCAGAAATCTATCTGGGTGTAGCTGGTGGCGTGGCCCAGGTGGAGCGCCGCATTCGCATACCGCGGCGGATTGTCGATGCTGTACACCGGTTTTTCTGAGTTCCAGTCGAACCAGAAGGTCTTCTCCTTCTCCCAGCGCTCCTGCCACTTGGCCTCGACCGCCTTGATGTCGTAGTCGGAAGCCGCCGGGGCTTCCTCGTCCTCTGGCGCCCCATCCTTATCCTTTTCGGGGGCCTTTTTTCCCTCGGCCATCAGTACCGTTGCCGCAAAAGCGCTCGTGGCTTATGAAGATTGCCCACGGTCAAAGGACGATTACTACCCTTCTCGTATTCATATGGTGGAATACAGCCGGCCCTTCTTCCGGACCCTTTTGTCGCCCGTCAACCGTGCGAGATGCTTCCGCAGCATGACCTCTTCCCAGAAGCTGAAGGGCAGCTTCAGCTCTCCGATGATGTGCGAGTAGAGCGGGCGCAGGGCCAGTAGTCCCTTGAATGTCATCGGCTCCTTCAGTAGCTCCAGCAGCTTCAGGTTGCGCACCTCTATCTTCGCCTTGTAGTTCTGAAGGGCCCGTATGATATTCTCCTTGAGATGCGGCGTGTGGGCCGTTATCAGCACCTTCGGGTCGATATCCACCAACTTGTCTATCGAACTCTCGAAATCCTCCATGGAGCAGCACTCGTGGCCGTACCACGGGCCGAAGCTGTCGCAGCATATGTCCGCGCTGAAAACGGTCCTGCTTTTCGGCTCCAGGAAGCCGCAGTGGCCCGGAGAGTGCCCCGGCAGATGCACGACCTTCATTTCGACGGAACCGGTGTCGAACACGTCCCCGTCCCCGAAAGTTCCCACCTTCGGGCCCTGTATGTGGGGGATGAACTTCACCGTCTCGCGCCGGATGAGACGCTCATCCTTCCTGCCGATGATGCCCATGTACGTGAAATAGACCTTCATGGAGTTGAGCGCCGGAGCGTCGAGCGTATGCGCCTTTATCGGGACGCCCTTGAAAAGGTAGTTGCACCAATTGTGGTCCCGATGGTAATGGCTGTTGAGCACGAGTGATATATCGAACTTCTTCCGGAGCCACTGCACCGTCTCCGGGCCGAGACCCGTATCGATGAGGATGTTCCGTTTTCCGGTCAGAAGGATGGAGTGCGCGAACGGGATGTGCCCCTCGAGGGGAGCGTGGAGCAGGTGAAAATCAGGAGCAATCTCCTCCAGATAGCCAAGACGCTTCTTGCCCTCGTGGTTCCGTTTCTTTATCAATGGGAAGAAATGCTTGATGTCCGGCCCCGGAACGGCCCTTTTCACCATCGGGAGCGGGTAAGCGCTGCCCCCAATAATACTTGCCGCTTCTGGCCTCGGCTGGGCGTTGTGACGGGCAATGGGATGGTAGCCTGATTGCCCCTTGGATAACGCTTGCGCAGACCGCCTCAGTAGACGGCCGCACCCTCGGCGGCTCTCCTCTTGAGGAACGTCTTGAGGTCGAACGCGCCGTGGGCCTTCGCCACCCAGGAGTCGGGTCCGATTATGACCCACCAGTTCTTAGGCTTGACCAGCTCTTCCAGCCACATCACCAATCCTCTTTTCTTGTCATGGCGAGTATATAAGTAGTTTGGAACAAAAAGCGAACATTGGGAATATATTCATCCGCAAAAAAGGGGAACATATTATATCACCGGAATTCTTTGAAGGAGCGAAGGCAATGAAGGTCGTCTTTCTGTACGATGGGCCGCATCCCATGCACCTCGCCTGGGCCAAGAGCGTGGGCGCCGTTCCCGTGGCCAACAAGTTCAACACGCGCACGGACGCGGCGGCGCTCAAGGCCAAACCCGACGAGGGCAGCCGGAAGAAGGCCGGCGGGCTGGACCTCGTGAAGTCAATATCGCTCAGGTCGCTGGGCCTGCCTGCCTCCACCTATTTCCAGGGAATGCTGCAAGGCGCGGCTGGAATCAAGGACCTGGAAGCGGACGTGCTCATCTGCGAAGGCCGCATGGGCGTCATCCCGGGCCACATGTTCAAGAAGCTCAAGCGGAAAAAGACCGTTCTCATCACCGCCGACCCGCTCATCTGGGAAATCAAGGATTTTGCGCCCCGCTGGAGAAAGAGATATGAGAAGATTCTGGCTGGTTTCGACTGCATCATCTCCGTTTCAAAGATGATGTACGACCTTTTGCCGCCCAAGGCGCAGAAGAACGCCCATGTGGTGCATCCCTCTTTCGAAAGCGATTATTTCGGCATCGAGCCGGACCTCGGCTCCAAGGCGGTCGCCTACATAGGGGCCCTCGATGAACGAAAAGGAGTTGACCTTTCAATAGATGCCTTCAAGAAGGCCAGAAAGGCCGTTCCGGACGCGAAGTTCCGCCTCATCGGCAAGGGCCCCATGCGGGAGAAATACGAGGGCGAGAAAGGGGTGGAGTTCCTCGGCTACGTCAAGGACCCGGCGGAGCATCTTGCGAAGAGCGCACTCTTTCTGCACATGTCCCGCTTCGACCCTTATCCAGTTTCCGTTCTCGAGGGAATGGCGGCGGGCCTCGTTCCCGTCGTGTCCGAGATGACAGGCACGAAGGAGCTGCTCGAGGGCATTGAGCCATCGCTGGTGGCCAAGGACACCTCAGCAGCAGGGAAGATACTGGCGGAGCTCATGCAGGACCCCGGAAGGCTCAAGGAGCTTTCCCTCAAGTGCCGGGCCGCCGTCAGAGGCTGGGACAAAGCGAGAAGCATTCGCGATTTCAAAGCCGCTTTCAAGGAGAGCATCGGCGGAGCGGGGGACGAGGAGGAATGAACGCGGATGCCGAGAATGGCGGGAGGCCGAAACTCGCGGAAGGAGGTCTGCCCGTGACGGACCGAAACGACTGCGCCGTCCTCGTCCTCAACTACAACGGCACGCAGTTCATCCGGCCCACGCTCGACTCATTGCTCAAGCAAACCGTCGTGCCCCACATTGTCGTCATAGACAACCACAGCACGGACGAATCCCCCGACATAATCGCCAGGGAATATCCTTCGGTCGAGCTCGTCCGCAACGACAGGAACTACGATTTCGGGACTGCGTACAACAGGGCCATCAAACCCCGAAAGGAGGAGTTCGTGGTCATCCTCAACAACGACATCGTCATGGAGCCGGACTGCATCGAGAACGCCCTGAAGTTCCTGGAAAGCACGCCAGAAGCGGGAGCGGCGGTGTTCATAGTCTTCGAGATGGACCAGCCCGTGAAATTCCCGTACGACCGCGATTATATCGTCAAGAAACGGTTCGGAATCGACTTTGGCACGCATGTCCGTTTCGAGAGCAAGGAATCCAAGCCGAAATGGATGCGCTACATCTGGGGCGGCGGCTCCATGCTCCGCCGAAGAATTTTCGACGTAATTCAGTTCGACGAGGACTTCGGCTGGTACTGGGAAGACGCGGACCTCGGATGGATGATGGTCAACCGCACGAAATACAGGCCCGCCGCTGTTCCTGGCGCCATAGTCCATCACATCGGCGGCGCCTCCGTGAAAAAGCGCTTCCGCAACGACGAGGCGAACCTCATGGACCACAGGAACGCCCTTCTCTCGTTCCAGAAGAATGCCACCGCATGGGAGCTCCTCCGCTCCTGGGCCGAGAGGCGCTACTTCTTCAAAAAGCAGCCAGACAAGGAAAAGCTCCTCCAGGACATGAAGCGAAAGCGCGAAAAGGAACGCGTACTGCCGAAGTGAGAACCGTCTGATTGATACTCGGTGAGACTCCTCAAGCGTATCAACCGAAACGAAGCATTATTAATATCCCTGAAATCTCTATCCATTGCAGGGGTCACAGTGCTCCGTCCCGTCGGAATGTCAAGACTGCTCATCATCGCGATACTTTTTGGTGCGCTCGTTCCC
>Ga0315287_10004500_pt1 | contig 13616 bp, 15 predicted proteins | sample YL17G11_0_MG_FD_205037 | JGI IMG/M metagenome (GOLD analysis project Ga0315287, IMG submission 205037) | Sediment microbial communities from Yellowstone Lake, YNP, Wyoming, USA - YL17G11_0 | ecosystem: Environmental > Aquatic > Freshwater > Lake > Sediment | place: USA: Wyoming | collected... | reverse complement strand
CAATTTTTTTCTCTGTATTCTCTTCCATTATATTTCTGTATTAGTTGGTTTTTCTTCTTGTTCAGCTACTTTTATTACTACTTGTATTCCATCAACTTCTCCTGGAATAGTATTTACATCATCATTTAATTCTTTTACTGTGTACTCTATATAAGGTTCCCCTTGTAAGCTATGTCTAACTAACGAACCATTCACACCTTCAAAATTAAGATATTTAATATCTAATCTTTTCTTGATGTTATTAACCTTTTCATCTGGTTGTGCTTCTTCATCTTTTCCAATGTCAAATCCAAAAATGTATCTAAACACTTTCATGAATAAAGCTGGAATGAATGCATCATTTGTATTCAAAGCTTCTTTAACTGTTACTTGTAAAAATTCACTTTTATTTTCAGCTTCAGTACCATCTCCTTCTTTTTCTCCTTTTACTAATCCAGTTATATCTACTGCAAAGCAAGGGTGTTCTTGTAATACTAATTTAGAACCAGTTAACATACCAAGATAAAACCATTTATCTGGATCTTGCACATCAAATCCACTTTCTTCTTTTAATTCTCTTATAGCTGTTGAAAGAACATCTGGGTCTTCACCATCTGCGCGTCCAGTTATTAACGTTAGTGAATAATTACCGTCTCTTAGAGGATTGTATTCCTTAAGAACTCCTATTGTTTTAGGAAGTCCTCTTTGATCTCTTTCAAATGGCATTATTACAACACATAAGTCATTTGGTTCTATTCCAATCATGTCATCTTTTTTGATGACATCGAAATAATCTGATTTATAAAGTATTTTTTTGTCCATTGTTTTATCCGTGTACTTTTTTTAATTGATAATAATCTGTTATAGCTTTTTTCAAACTTTCCTTTATTATCTCAATATCTAATCCAGAAGCTATATAATTAATAGTTTCTTCTTCTGCGTTTTCAAATGATGAAATTATAACAGAGTATAATTCTGCAGATGGAATATTAAGTTCTAATGTAATGTCGATACCGACCATATTTGGTTTTTGTCTCTTTAAGAGAGTTTGTATAGGACTATCTGGAGCCTTAGGAACTTCTCTTATTTGTACATTACTTATATTTGTTTTCGCTATTTGATCTATTGGTTTTTCTACATCTAATAATTCAGAAGCATTATTGGTTTTGATTAGGTATGTATCTAATAATGGTTGATTTATTCTGCTGCCATCCATGAATTCAATCCATACCATGCCATCATTTTCAACACATACATTACAAAATTCAGTAATGTTACCTGCGTGCTCACCTTTTATCCATTGATATTTAGCATATCCAGATAAACGTTCTTTGAGTCTTTCTATTTCTTCTGAGTTAATCATTTTATTCTTTTTGAATAATTTTTTAAATGGATTCCACATTTGTCATTAGAAATCATGGTTTGTTACTTTCATATCGAAATTTTTGAAGTCCTTAAAATCTTCCAAATCAGTTTTGATTCTTCTTTCAGGATCATCTGCATCTTTTCGACTGTTTAATCTTTCGCGTCTAACTTCTTCTGGTACATCAATGAAAATTACAAAGCACTCTTTTCTTTCTTTTTCGCTTAACGAATTTATTCCTGACGGAGTCATAACAAATAAACTCGCTGCATTAAATTCTCTGAGTGTAGTTCCGTAATACCATTTCTTATCCCCAAATATATTCCATTCTCTAAAGTCTTTAGACTCGATCATTTCTTTAAATGTGTCATCATTTACAAAATGATAATCAATTCCATTTCGTTCTGTATCTCTGGGTGGTCGTGTGGTATAAGAAATAGATTGTCTAAAACCTCTGCTGAGGAATCTCGCTTTTAGATGATCTTTTCCGGAAGCTCCTGGACCGCATATAATAATTTTCATTATTTCTTATATGAATAAGAGCTGTATTGTTTCACAGTTCTGGTTTAAATGGGCAAGCATTATATAGAAGATCTAAATCTATTTCGATCTTATAATCTGGTACTGCATTAAATAATTTATCTACTGGTATACGCTTTCTAACATCTAATGGTTTGTATATTTTCATACCAACTGATTCTAAATAATCGTGATACTTAGTACCATCACCTATTATCTTATCTGATAACTCAATCCATAAACTATCAATACCATAAGCTTGCGACACTATTATGCCATGCAAAGAACTCGATACAGTTTTATCACATGCTGTAATAGTTTCTATAACCTCCTCAATAGGAGACCAAAGATTAATAACAACGACATCTGCATCATTTGAATAATAATTAACAGCTTGTTCGTAATCTATAACATGTGGAATAATTCCAAGTTTATATTTTTTTTCTATTTTAGGAGTATAAAATCTTGGCAACAATAAAGCAGGATCACCAAAAACAGAAGGACATTCTATTTTATTTTCCTCTGCAATTCTCTTTGTCAAAGGACCACGAACTGCAAGCAGTTGATGTGGTTTTATTATCTTTTGATTCGCCCAAGCAACACCAGCTCCCCATACAATAGAATACTCCATTGAATCTTCTCCTAATATACTTCCAGTTACCACATACGAATTCGTAGATGGATGATTTACCCATGCAGCAGAATAACCACTTATCTTTTTAATTAAATAAGGAGTTAATGCATCACCGAAATTGCTGGAGTGACTCCAGTTTGCTGGTATTACTAAATTCATTACAGAGTGTAAATTAAATTAATTGTATTCTTGTGATGTAATTTATAACCTAAACCTACCATGTGATTATTTATTTGATTATATGTTTCTTGGTTCTCATTCCATTCAATGCAAAGAACTTTACATTCAACAGCTTTCAAATCAATTTGAGTTAACACGATATAATCTAATCCTTCTATATCAATAGAAATATAATCAAATTTCTTTAAAGGACTTTGTTCAAGAAAGTATGGAAATGTTTTTACATCAATTTGTATTTTATTAAATACTTCAGATGGCCCCCAACGTTTTAATTCTTTTTCATCTAAAGTAGATAACAAAGAACTATCTTCTGCCGTTAAGTGACTTCCTGAATCGAAAAAATCAAATGTACCTTCACTTTCACCTAATCCAAAACCGAATACATGAACATTTGTGCTATCCTTATAAAGCTCTCTAAGTTTTGCTAATGGTTTAGGTGCAGGTTCTATTAAACAAGCGCTCCAACCGTTTTCGATGAAGTATCTTGAATTGCTTAAAGTCCTTCCATCATTAGCACCTATTTCAAGAACAGTGCCTTTGTAATTTGTTAATCGAAATAATTCGAAAACAATTTCATCTTCTTTTACTTGTGAATACATATTTTTATATTGAGTTGTTTTTAAATAATACATCGCATTCAAACACTTTAACTACTTCCCAATAATCTGGAAGCATCTTTGTGATTTGTTCTAAATTAGCTTCGTTCTCATAAATTTCAGTATTACAATACTCAGTATAAAAATACTTGGTATTTTTTAAAGCTTCTGCTCCACCTAAAATTAATTCTCTTTCTGCTCCTTGTACATCTGCCCAAATTAAATCTATTTTCTGTACACCTTTAGTTGACACATAAGTATCTAATGGCATAACTGCACACTCAGTACTCTTATCAAATTTAATCCAAGGGAATAAATTATACATATCCTCAGTTGGTTTTTTAATAGATGATGAAGCTGTATGCGTATGTGAAGCTGGTTGAGAATCTAACCTTCCATCTGATTGATATAAAGTAAATGTTCCTGCAGTTTCACCAATCGCAAACTCATTAAAATTTATACCTGGAGTAGTATGAATATTTTGTGCTTTAATTTTTGCAATATTTCTTGGATCTGGTTCAAATGTATGAATTGAAGCACCTGGAAATATATGTTTAAACCAAAGCGTTTCATGTCCATCACATGCTCCAATATCAAATATCACTGGATTTGGAATGTCCTTTAAAAGGGACATTATAGTTTCTTTTTCATTCATAGTTTCTTAATTTTATTTTATACTGTTATCAGTTGTTTTAGTTCTAACATTCTTTGGTCCCAATTACAATATGTATGAACATATTGACAACCAGCTGCTGCTATTTGTTTTCTTTCCTCTTCATGTGTTAGATAATAATTTATTAATGTTTTAAGTTCTTCAAAATCTTTCCATACTCTTAAGTGAACTCCATCCTTAAAATCTACTTCTATTCCAGGATACCATTTCGTTAAACAAAAAGCTCCACAACCCATTATTCTAAATATTCTGTCAGAAGAATATCTCTCATAATCAAAGTGTGAAAGATTAATTGCTATCTTACATCCTCTATAAACAGCTGCTTCACCTTGTTCATTACCCATTAAATTTCCTGCATTTGGATAACTCCAATTACCACCAAACATTTTAAATCTTTCACCGAAATTATTTACAACAAATTGTACCATTTTAGCTCTCATGTTACTTAATGGGAAAGTACCAACATAATTATTGCCAAGAAATACGATTTCATTATTTTCATTTTTTGCTCCTTGAGGATTAAATATAGCATCATCAAATCCGGTTTGTAAATATGCAGCAGGAATTCCTGCATTAGTTGTAATTTTTACATCTGTCTCATTACTATATGCAGTTAGATTAATATGTCTACCAATATCAAAATACCATTTAGGTATTGGAGATCTTACATCACCTGTCCAATTAATAACAAACCCTTTTAATTGTTTAACTGTATTAATATCGATTATATCATGAGACTGTATTTGAAAGAATACCAAATCAGTATTCATATTAACAGATGCCGCTATTATTTGTTTTCTTAGTTCATACACATCAGAATTTTCTTTAATCTCTGGCCAATTCATAAAGTAATATTTTCCTAATTTAGCCATTGCTAACTTTAAAGGTGGCACATCAAATCCAACATGCAAAATAGTAAAGTCTTTCTTCTTTGCAATTTTTGGAACAACGGAAAGATCTGTTGGTTCTAATACTAAATATGGTGGTTGTACATCGTCTATTCCTGGAGCAGGATAATTTCTTATATTACTGTTATGACTATGTATAGTTCTTATAGTTCTGCTTGGATTATAAACTGCATAACCTGCTTTATTTAATTCATACGCTATTCTATTATCACATCCTCTTTTTCCTAAATTAAAATCTGCATATTCTATAGGTCTTACTTTACCTTTAAATATCCAAGTATCTTGACTATCTTTATGATCATAAAATTTAATGCTTCCATTAGACATTAAATCCCATCTACTTAATGCAAGACATGCATTTGTAAAATTTACTATATCGAATCCTTTTATAGATTCATCAAAATAAATATCGGTATTTGCTATTATAGAAATATCATTACCAGCACAGTTTGAATTTATTAAGTCGAAGAAAAATTGGTATGTTGGTCTTTTATCAGATGGTATAGCAACAACTTTCTCATTAAATAGAATTGGGAAATTTTCTATAGGTTCCTCTATTACAACATATATTTTATCAATGAATTCATTTTGTATGTTGTTTTGCATACATGTACTTAATTCATTTTGTCTAACAGGATTTTTGTCATTATAAAATGATGTATATAAAACTCTCAATCCAACTGAATCTGTTACCAATCGTTCTTGATATGTGTAAGATATATTTTGTGGAATTATTGGTGTTGGTGTTGGTACCGATGTATTAAATGGTGGACTTGGAGTATTCGGCCTTCCAATTTCTAACGGGGCATTTTGTGGTGTTTGTTCAGAATCTTTTAAATACACTTGTTGAGCTACTCTAACCACTCTACTTTTGTATTCTTTGCTTACTCGTCCTTTTGCCATTTCTAATATTTGTTTTGTTCTGTGTGTCCATGTGGAAGTTCCATTAGCAAGATTATATCCATTAACAGCTATCTCATTTCTTTCATCAACATGTTCGATATAGTAATCAATAAGAGTTTTTAGTTCTTGCAGATCTTTCCACACTCTTAAATGGACACCATCTGTAAAATCATTCTCTATTCCTGGATACCATTTTGTTAAACAAAAAGCTCCACAACCCATTATTCTAAATAATCTATCTGAGGTATATCGTTCAAGATCAAAATGAGAAGCATTGATTGCTATCTTGCAACTTCTATAACATTCGGCTTCCTTATCTTCTTTGTACATTAAATTACCATCAGCAATACCACCCCAATTATTTCCATATAATTTAAACTGTACACCAAGTGGATCATTATATTTCTCCTTTAAAAACTTGACCATGTCATATCGTAAAGTAGTTAAGTCAAATCCTTGAGTTGAATCATAATTATTTCCTAAAAATACAATATCTCCATAATCGCCTCTTGAACCCTCAGCTTTGAATTGTAAATTATCATATCCAGGCATTAAAAATTCTGCAGGAATATCTTTCGATGTAAAATTCCAAACTCCTGTTTCATCACAGAATATAGTAAGATCTATATTACGTCCAACTTCCTCATACCAAATGGGAATAGGCAATGCAACATCATACGTATAATTGATTACAACTCCTTTTAGAGTAGATGCAAATGCTGCATCAATAACACCAGGTCGTTGGATATGTAAGAAAGTAAAATCAGGTTGCATTTCATTGCTAACCTTTGTGATTTCTCTTTCTAATAATTGTTTGGATGCAGGACCTAACTCCATGTGTATGGTCCAATCTATAAATCTATAAGGACCTAACTTCGACAGTTCTCTGGCGATAGCAGGCATGTTGCCCATTCCTATATGGAGAATTTTCATTACTTGATAAATTGAACAAATGATTTAACTCTTTTTTTATTCTTGCCTTTCTTTGGTTTAGCTATACTTGGAACATCTCCGCTTCCTTCAGTACCTCTACCAGCATAAACAGGTGCTCCCATTCCTGGAGTTGCAGCTAGTGTTGCTCCTCCTACAGGTCCACCTTCACCATCCTCAGTTAGTTCAATAGAATAATTGTCAAACCCTTTTAGTTTGTATCTTTCTTCTACCTTCTCTGTCTCAGGTTGTTCCACATGTTTCAATAATAATGTATAATATTCTGGATTTTCTTCTAAATGAGCTAATGTTATTTGAAGAGTTGCAGTAGGTTCATCACTTGTAACATCCAAATTTTTGTCTGCATTCTTAGAACCATGTTCAAGTTCAACGGCCATTCCCATTTTAATTTGTTCCATGTCATATTTTTCAATATCAATGTTCAGTTTCTGAGCTGCTGCTTTGATAATTTCCTCTGTGTAATCCATTGTTTAATAATTTATTTATATATCGATCCCAAAAATGTTGGGTTTTTGTACAACATCATAAAGTCTTTTTTCAGTTCCGGCAAAATATGCTTTGTTTGGTGCAGTCCAATTATCGTGGTAAGAAGCCATTTCTTCTATTCTATTTTTCCAATTAACGTTAGCAGAAGAGTTATTAAGTTTTGCTCTTATATCTTTTCTAACATAACTCATGTGATGCATTTCTATTCTATCTCTCATGAATATCATTAAGTTCTTTGGATCAAGTCTCCTTGTTGGATCTGCACTTATAGGCCATTGAACATTAAGATTAAATCTTCTATCATCTATTTTATAGATTAAAGGAACATAATAAGTTTCTGGCGGATTTATAGCCCACTCAGCAGTCTTATAATACGTTTGCATTTGACATGCAGAAGAATCGTATTTCCCAGTATTAACAATATCCTTTACATAATTCAATTCCGATTCTTTATAAAACTCATCAGTGTCCATAGACATATAATGTGTACACCCAACTTGTTTACATTGTTCAAGTCCTAAATTTCTTTTAGAAATTTCATTGCCATGACCTTTCAAACCAAGTACTGGATGATATTGAAGAATACCGTCTATAAATCCTTTAGCTTTTAGTTCAATTAAATATTTTCCTAAGTCGGTATTTGATTTATTTCCATAATTAGAAATATCTTGATATACTACCAAGATATAGTCAACAGAGTTTCTTATACTTTTTACAGAATGTAATAATAACTCTTCGCCATCAAATAGATTATATGCAACTCCTAATTTCATTATTATGCATTATATTGTTTGTAAAAATCTTCTTCTCCTTGTTTGATCAAGTCGGCCGGCTTCAATTTATATTCAGCCATTAATTTTTCTCCTTTTTCCAAGAGTGCATCAGTATGTTTTATAGGCATTGTTACTGAATAAGACTTGTTTAGCAGTTTTAAAACTTCTGGATCTGTTAAATGTTCGTGTTCTATATCAATGTCATACTCTTTCGTGAACCAATAATGTTTTGAATTTAATTCTGTCTTATTAACATCAGGTCTTTTTTTATCAAAATACTCCCAAATACTTTGTGCTTTTGGTTTAATCAATCTGTTTGGAATAATTCCTCTTGGAGAAACTACGGACAGAAGTAACTCATACATAAGAGGACCATGCTTATCGACTGCATAAGCTTTTGTAATCATGAATTCTTCATCACTTGTAAATCGTTCTGCTGCAATCAATCCCTCTACTTTATTCTCTTTAAAATTAAATAGAATTAATGTCATGAATAGTTTTCCTAATTTCTTAGATTCAACTTTTACTATAGCAGTATTAGGTTCATTGGCAAGAACTTCTTCTGCTGAAACTGCTTTTTCGATTATGAGTGATTCATTTATGTACTGCGAAAAAGTTTTAATTCTCATTTTATTCTGTCTGCTAATTTTTTATAGAACTCAAAAGACTCTTCGTCTACTGTTTTCTTAAGCCACTCCATGTCAGGATCTTTTTTATTATATCCGCCCCATTTTGCATTATGTCCTATTCCACCAGTCAAGCCAATTCCATGTTTTATTCCTAATGACAATAATCTTTCAAATAAAACTGTCTTGCCTTTTAATTTCTTCCAAAACTCTATGTCTGTGAAAACATAATTGTCATTTGGCCATTGCATATCTAAAACTGCTCTTGTCAAAAGAGTGCTCATTGCTGAAGCTCTTCCTTTGTGTACTTCCTCACTATATGCTTTAACCCCAAGGTGGTAATATGTTGTTTCTTCTATTCCAAATATTTCTGGCTTACCAGCCTTCTCAAATTCTTCAACTAATCTTTCGATATATGTTGCATCATACCAATCATCATCCTCTATTAGAATTGCGACATCTACATCTTGCGTGAAAATTCTTTCACATCCTATTCTGTATCTCCATGTAATGTCTTTATCCTGACTAACAGGAGGATCATTTACTATTTGGATAATGTCAGGTTTTCTTGTCTGTCTTTTTAACTGCTTCAAAGCAAATTCTAAAAGTTCTGCTCTGTCTCCTCTTGTCGGTATTAATACTCCTACTTTCATATTATATCTTTTTAAATACTACGTTATTATAAAGGTCTGTCATTTTTATATTATGTTTGTCGAACTTGTGAACAAATCCACTTTCTAGTTTATCATTTGTAATTGCTTCAAATGAATCATAGCATGTAGAATCTGACATTCTAAAATTAGAATTATAAACTACAAGAATTCCTCCGACATTTAATTTATCATTTAATTGATTTATAACTCCATCAAATGCTGAAAATGGATAAACATCGCTGCAATCATTTATTAGCTCTGTATCTTCCCACTTACATAAAACACTCATTGCAAAAATGACATCATACTTCTTTGATGAATTTAAGAATTCATCATAAGAAAATATTTCGCTTGATTCACCAAATCTTTCTTTACATTTTTCTATGCACAACGGATTTATGTCAACACCATCAATGAAATCATTTTTAAAATATACTTCTTTGAATGTTTGCATTTCATCACCAAATGAACTACCGAATGATAATACATTTAATCCTGTTTTTCCATTTATGTATTCTTGACAAAATTGAAAAATTTCAGGATACCTATTAAAACATGTAGCATTACTTTTTTGATGTAACATTATACAGTTCTTTTCTTTTGTTCTCTTTGGTAACTGCTACTAACACCACTCACTTCAATAAATTGCTCAAAGTAAGTTTTTAGCTTACTTTCTATTTCCGGTGTTATTGTAACTTCTAATTCATCATGGCCTTTGTTGAAGTAGTAATATACAGTATCAATTTCCAATGATTCTAAAATAAATTCTCCATCATCATCTGGTTGATCATAATTACTGCTTGGTCTTCCTGCCTCATAGGAATAAGACCAAGAAAAATTGATAAACAAAGATTCTTCATTTTGAAGATATATTTCTGCTTCCTCATTTACATCTGCACCTTCTTTGTCATCTGCTTCAGTGAACGAAAATTTAGTTTGATCCTTTGAATCCTTTGGAGATACTTGGATAGGTTTTAATTTACCTGTAACTAATTCGTCAATTGTTTTTTCTGCAAACAATTGGTTATAGTTATATTCTTTTTCATTCTCATTTAAGAATGATTTAAAATCCATGATTTTTGATTCATGTGCTTTTTTAATGTTTATCATTGTATTATTTTTTATATTTCCAAATAAATTTATATACAGCAGAAGTATGTCCATTACAACATCTACCTATATGTAAGATTTCTTATTGTTCATAATGCTCATTTAAAAATGTTGTAAAATCCATTATGGTAGATTCATGTGCTTTCTTTATATTCAATAATGTATCTCCAAAACTTTTTTCTATATTAAATTTTGTAGTTAGAAGTGCTCTTCCTTTTCTTTCTCCTGTTTCATCATCCACCTTGTCATTGTAATAATAAAATCTATTTCCCTGGTGTGGTGAGAAAGAGAATTTAGCTGTATCTTTATTTGCTCTTAAAAGCTCTTCTTGATATTGCTTTATTTTTTTCGCACTGAATTCATTAGGTTCTCTATTATAAAAATCTTTGAACAATGCAACATATATTAAAACTATTTGATCCTTGTTTAATCCTGGGCAAGTGTTTGCTTCTATGCACCAGATTTTTCCATCACCATCTAAACCAATATCAACACCCAGAAATTCTAAGTGTAATGATTCATTTATTGCTTTACATATTTTTTTGAATTCACTTTCATCTGGTAAACCATCTTGTCCAGGTTTTACCTTAACCCATTTATAAGCGCTTCGATCCGACAGGGTTCCTTCTCTGTCAAATATATCTTTTCCTTCTCTTAAAGAGTTTGCTTTTTCATTTTCCGGAATTCTCTCTGCTACGAATACAAGTTCACCATTAATTGATATTACTCTGAATTCTCTTTTTAGGTCGAACTTCTCTGAAAACACTTGAAAGTCTCCATCAGCTTTTTCTAGATCTTCTTTAGTCTTGAATACTTCTATTCCTTCTCCTTTACTTCCACCTTCTGGTTTTGCAATGATTGGAAACTTTAATGATTCTGCTTCCTGTTTAGTAAATACGGTTTTAGGAACGAAACTTAAATCTTTAGTTCTTTTATGAAATTCAACTTTTGAGTTTGCATTAGGCAAGTACTCTGGAAGGTTGTATATGTTCTCCTTCTTTACGAATCCACCGTCAATCAATTCCTGAAGCTCTGGTGAGTTACCATAATTGAAAATTGGAATATCTGGGTTAATAGATTTAGGAAATATGCCAGGAGGCATCAATAACATAAACAATTCACCTGACACGGATCTGACTAAAGAGTCAATGTGTGAGAAACTGAATTTGTCACTATGGCTAAACAAGTAGAACTTGTGCAGGTCATTATCTGTATATTGTGCAAACTCCAGGATCATTCTATAAAGGTTTGTTTCCTTATATATTAATAAAAATCCCGGGAACTTTCGAACCCGGGACTTATATTTACGCCGGCAGTGTAATTAGTTAGCTGGAGTTGCAACTGGTGCCTCTGCTTCAGCAGTTGGAGCACCTTCAGCTGGAGCATCCTTTTTAACAAATACTTTAACAGCCTTGCTTAAAATCTCAGCATCTTCAAGAGAATAAACTCCTTTACTTTGCGCGAAATTTACTGCTTGGATTAATACTGATAAAGCCTGTTGAGGATTTAAGTCAGCAGGAATTGCTGATGTTGCTGTCGCTGGACCCGCAGTGTTAACTGCTTCTGTTGTAGGATTTTGATTTTCCATGTTTATTTATATGTTTAATTTAAGAATTATACGATATGCTCGTTATTTTGTTTCACTATTTATCCACATTTTGAACTTCCACAGTTGTTACAAACAAGACAACCTTCTTGGTAGATAACACTTTCAGATTTACAAGTCTTACATTGTTTATCTGTAGCTTCGGTTCCGTCTGGAATATACTTTTTAACCATTCTAGAAATTCCGTTCTTCCAAGTCGTGATTAAATCATCATCCAAGTTTAAAGAGTTGATTAAATCTACAACGTAAGGTAATGGCATTCCATGTCTTAGGATTCCAGAAAGCATTTTTGCATAGTTCCAATAGTGTTTATCAAATGTCTTATTTAACCACTCTTCAACTACTTCTGCATTGTCCTTGTCAGTATAAACGAAATCATACTTGCTTCCTTCGTCTACCTTTGTCTTTCTGATCTTTCCTGTTTCTACATAATAAGGAATTTTCATGTCATCTGCTTTACCTGTGAACACCTCATAAGGTCTTCCTTCAAATAAACCTACGAATCCAATCCATTTCTCTCCTTTGTTTGTAAATCTTATTACATCGCAATCTAAATTCTTCGGTCTCTTAGGTGCATTGTTCTCATAGATCTTATTTTGAATTTCATCTTTCTTCGTATCATTCGCAATAAGAACTCCACTTCTTGAACCATCACGATAAACTGTGATTCCTTTTAATCCCATTTCCCAACTCTTTAAATAAATCTCTCCAACCTTATCTATAGATACATCTGATGGAAGATTGATAGTTGAACTTATTGAGTGAGTGATATACTTTTGAATTATAGCTTGCATTTCAACACGTCTAACCCAATCAATTTCAGGAGCAGTTGAACCTGCATAAGGACTCTTTGTCTCATCGGTCTCGCCTGTTACATTCATCCACAATTTTAATTTAGGATGATACACAACAAATTCTTGCCACTTATCTCCCATTGAATCTGTAAAATCAACTTTCACATTTTTATCTGTGCTGTCATTAATTTTCTTTCTTCTCTTGTAAGATAACATGAATACCGGTTCTAATCCAGATGATGTTTGTGCTAAGATTGATAATGATCCTGTTGGCGCAACAGTACTGATGGAAATATTTCTTCTTCCATTAGTCATCATTCTTCCAAACAAATCATTGAATTCATCTCTAATCATGTGTACAAATTCAGATGTCTGTTCAATAGCTGGATTGAATCCTTCGAATGGGCCTCTTTCAATTGCCATATCAATAGAAGAATCAAATTCCGCTTTTAATTTTGTTCTCATTATTTTATCAATCTCGGCAAGAGATTCAGTACTATCGAATTTTAATCCAAGAGCTGCGATTGCATCTCCAAGAGCAGTAAATCCAAGTCCTGTTCTTCTTCCTTTTTTACCAGCATCGAAAAGCATTTTCCAAGTATCTAATTCAACTTGTTTAATGTTTGTTGGTTCTGGATCTGATTCAATCTTAGAAATGATTTTAGAAACTGCTTCTAATTCAAGTTCAACTAAGTCATCCATAAGTCTTTGTGACTCATAAGTTATTTGATAAAACTTTTCGTAATCAAAATAAGCTTCTGCTGTAAATGGATTAACAACGCAACCAAATAAATTCATTGCGATTAATCTACATGAATCTCCACCTTGCATTGCAATTTCAGAACATGGATTAGTAGATGTA
>Ga0315287_10004499_pt1 | contig 13619 bp, 9 predicted proteins | sample YL17G11_0_MG_FD_205037 | JGI IMG/M metagenome (GOLD analysis project Ga0315287, IMG submission 205037) | Sediment microbial communities from Yellowstone Lake, YNP, Wyoming, USA - YL17G11_0 | ecosystem: Environmental > Aquatic > Freshwater > Lake > Sediment | place: USA: Wyoming | collected... | reverse complement strand
TTCAGTGTCTGAGTGATTCAAAGATCACTTTCTTCGGCTGACACCTTCCTGAACTCTTAAAATCGAATTATCCCCTTGACAAGCGGGCGAATCCATGCTATAACACGGCATAAGGTGAAAATGTGTCACCTAACGCCTGTGTGCGGAAGGAGGTGAAAAGCATTGAGCAGGAAGCACGTGTGTTGTATTATGTTGTTTGCGCTGACGTTGGCACTGGGCACCGCAGCGACGGCGCAGATTACCGACATTGCCCCAGACGCTTACGTTAGGGGCGCCGGTGTCGTTGCGTTCAGCAACACCAACTACGCCGAGTTCAACATCAACGTCTCGCAGGTTGGCCCGACGTTCTTTGGCGGCTTCAAGTGGGCCGAGTATCGTCTGACCGCCACACCCACGAATATCGCCGTCAGGCCCATAGTGGTCGTTTCCAAGCAGGTTACGGCCATGCGATTCCTGGCGAATAACCATGTGGTGGTCGAGGCAATCGGCTACTATATGGACAGGCCCGCCAAAGTCACATTCGAGGCCCTGGATGACCTGAACATGGACTGGGTCAAGGTGACCGCCGATACCATCGTGCCGCCAGGCAGTACAATTCCCTCGATCCACTACGAGAGAGCCGGTGGGGTAGCTAAGGGCGGCGTTGTGGTATTCAGAAAGCCGGTCGTCGGCTACATCGCAACCGGAAACGGCGCGATAATGGTTAATAGAAACATCGGCGCGTTCAGTTTCAAGTTCGTCTCCAACTCCGCCGGTGCGTTCGGTTATCTCTTCTACCAGGAGTTTAACCCGATGGTGATGTCCCCGGTCGTAAGACCCGTGGTCCGGATCCAGTTGAACAAAGTAACCCTGATGAAGGTCGACGGCAAAAGGGCCTATATCGAGGGAACCGGGGTTCTGAACAACCTGCCGGCAAAGATCACGGTGACCGCGCAGGACAATGTCTGGCCGGGATCCCCACTGACTGTTCTTGACTACTTCGCGATCACGGCAACACCTACCGTTCCGACATTCGTTGCGGCCGACTACGCCGCCGCGGGTCCGGTGATCAGGGGCGATATCTTTGTCGGCAAGCTCGGCATTGTGGCCCCTCTTTAGAACAGAGGTTTTCTCTCCGATTCGCAGGGTGGCGGATGCCCGCCACCCTTTTCATTACTTACGCGCTCGCGCCAATGCCTGTCGAGGTGGTTATGAACGGGTATATGCATAAGCTTGTTCTTGGGGGTCTGGTGTTTATCTTTGCAGTGGGACCTTGCGCGGCTTTGCATTGGGACACCGAAGCGGTCTACGACAATAACATCGGTCAGGGCGACTGCACGCTCGTGAGCGGCGCCGGCTCGATTCCGCAGGTCGTGTATGGCGCGGCGGGCGGGCTTCGCCTGGCTACTAGAGGACAGGACACGCCGTGGCCCTATGTGTCTTGCGTGCCCTGCGGACCGTACGGCGGACTATCGTCTGCTGCATTCGACGGCGCCCACCATCTTGGCATAGGTTATGTTTACAGCGATGGGAGCACCGATGAAGTCAGATATGCCACCAACGCGTCCGGCTCCTGGGTGACGGCAACGCTGGGGTCGCTCGGATGGCTGACGGATTTCGTCGCGCTCGCGTTCGATTCCGCCAATATCCCGTGGGTGGCCTTCAGTGACGGGCAGTTCGCGCCCTCCATCCGTGTGATGATGCGTTCACCCACCAGCGGGTGGCAGACTCAGGCCACGTTTGCCGATATAGGCGACAACACAGGGCCGGCCATTGCTATCTCCGCCGACAACACCGTCTCGGTGGGCTTCGTGGACGCCAACCTGGGATTGGTCAAGGTGGCGAGACGGCCATCGAGCGGCGGCTGGACTGTCGAGACGCTGGACGGCTCGGCAGCGAACCCCGGCCAGGGCTATACTTCCCTTGCCATAGATCCATCGGGCCGCCCGGTGATCGCCTATTTCCAAGGGCCTCTGGTCGGCGGCATGTCGCTGAAGTACGGGGTCAGGACGCAGTCCGGCTGGCAGACCGAGCAGGTGCTGCAGATGCCGGCCAGTGGGGGCTGTCAGTGCAGTGTGGCGGTCGCGCCGGATGGCACTCCCTGGATAGCCTACACGGATTCCAATGATTCATCGCTGGCCTGCGCAAGGAAAGCGGGCGGGACGTGGGTCCACGAGACGGTCGACAACCTGGTGACGGCCGATCGTTTGTCTCTTAAAGTGGACTCCCACGGAGGCGCGTACATCGCATACTGCGACCAGGAGTGGGGCAATGTCAAGTTCGCCGGCGGGACGCCCGTTCGCAGCCTCGCCGATATCAAGAGCCTCCCGGACGGGGTGCCGGTAAGATGCGAGGGCCTGGTTAGCACAACCAGAGACTCCACCAATGGCCAGGACTTCACGGACCGCCATTACGTGCAGGCGTCGAACCGATCCATGGGCATTTTGGTCTACTACGGAAATACGCCCGACCTGCTCGAAAGGGACACTTATGTCACCGTGACGGGCATGACCGGCCATGTGAACGGCGAGATGGCTATCGTCTCTCCGACAATCTCCCCGGGGCAATCCGCGGACACTTCCAAACCGCTGGGAATGACCAATAAGGCGCTCGGCGGGGGGCCTTTCGCCTACTCTCCGGGCCCCCCGATTGTCGGGCAGCAGGGCATGGACGGCGCATTCGGACTCAACAACATCGGTTTGTTGGTTCGAGTCTGGGGCAGCGTTGTCGTCCTCGATCCCGGCACGCCGAAGAAGTGGTTCAAGATCGACGACGGCTCCGGTTATCGGGTGAAGTGCCTGCTGCCGGCCGGTGGAAACCCGCCATCGGGAGTTGTCGCGCTGACCGGCATAAGCTCCTGTGAGGACATCGGCTCGGGGATCGTGAACTGGATTCAGGACGGCCCCGTGCTGCGGCTGAGAGCATCGGACTGACGCCGGTCACCACCGCAAGATCGCCTTTTTGTCGGAGCGCGGGCTGATTACTATGGAATATCTATGTCCTGCGCTTGGACGGTCTTGCCCTCATCCAGTATACCGACGATCACAGCCATCTTTTCGATTCCGAAGTCAACAGGCAGCGTGACTCCATTGATCTGGACGGTGATCGGGGCGCCATACCCGTCATCGATGGTAAACGAGGTTGGCCTGCTGTCGTTCTTGACCTTGCCCCAGATTTTGACTACTCTTCCTATCAACTTGTCGTCGGTCAGAGCGGCCTTGTTGTTCAGACCCACCGGTTTCATGAACGTGGCCGAGATGGTATGATTGGCGGTGATGCTGGAAAACGTCCAAGTGCTGATCGCGCCCTTCGACACACCGTCCACGACCACATCCACGATCGCATAGCCGGGATTCGACGCGATCGTGAAGGCCTGGCTAGTCCCATAGTTCTTCGTTATCGTCCCCGAAGGAGCGATGGACCCTCCCGTCCCGGCGGACGCGTCGATCGTATAGGTCAGCGCGCTGAAGGTAGTCGAGATTGTGTGGCTTGCGCTGACGCTGGTAAACGTGAAGCTTGAGATCGCCCCTTTGGACACGCTGTCCACAACTACATTGGCGATGGCGTATCCCACCGACGGCGCGATCGTGAAAGCCTGATTGGTGCCGGACTGCACTATTACCGTCCCCAAAGGGCTGATGCTTCCTCCCGTTCCCGCGGACGCCGTAATGGCATAATCGGTCAGCTTATTCGCGATGTATTGTTCGAGCTGCCCGCGTTCACTGAGGGTCAGAGCTGTCTTGTAAAGGAAAACATCGCCGATGTTGCCGTTGAACGTGGTCCAGCCGTCGGGGTTGTTGCGTCCGACATTGATGTAAGTGCCATATCCTCCAGCGCCTCCGGTAACGCCCGGAACTATTGAGATAAAGCTGTTGGCGCCTGTTGAGCCGCCAGTCAGGACGGATGTGGCGCCGCCATTGAGGTACACGTTGTAGGAGCCGTCCGTTCCCACTACCAAGCTCACTATGGTCATCTGACCATCTGGGATAGCGGTGGCGCTAAGCTCCAAACTGCCGTTGCGCCGGACACAAACTTTGCCCGTATCATTCATTACGCCCAGCACAAGCCGATCATAGAATACGTCCACCACGGATCGCCAGTTGCCTGTATCCCCAGGCATGCGTGTCGGCTTCACCGCGGCTACGATTGTCGCGCCGGTGCAGGCAATTGAGGACGAATACGAATTACCGAAGCGATAGCCGTCGCCCTCCACGTTCACATTCTTCTCCCACTTCCTGTTGTTGATGGTCTCCAGGGTGGGCGTCCCAATCTTCGCAAGTGACTGAACTGTCGGGTAATTAGTCGACCAGCTACCGTCAGATGTTATTGAGCTGGCAATGGCCGAGAAGATGATCTGGCCCGTTTGTGGAATGCTGCCGACGCCACCGGCTCCGCCGCTGAACGATGCTGAAATAGTGTGGTTTGTGGTTACATTGGTGAAAGTATAGCTTGTTTGCACTCCCACACTTACCCCATCTGCCTTGACATCGGAAATGGAGTAGCCCGTCAGCGGGGTAATCGCGTAAGTCTGGTTTGAGCCGTAGGGCACATACGTCGTGCCGCTCGGGGTAACACTTCCACCAAAGCTGGCCGATGCCGTGACACCGCAGGCAAATGTCGCCGATATCGTATGGTTGGTTCTGACATCACCAAAGGTGACACCGCTGCGGGCGCCCATAGCTTTTGAGTCCACGGTTACCGAAGAGATAATGCAGCCCGCGCTCGGAATAATGCTGAAGCTTTGCGATCCTCCCTGTGCGACACTTATGCTCCCGCTGGGACTAATCGAGCCGCCTGCGTTGCTCGAAGCTGCAACAGTGTAGTTCGGAGCCGTCGTTGCGACGAATGTCGCCGATATCGTATGGCTGACATACAGTGGGTCGAAAGTGTAAGTCTTGACAGCAGCGCCAATTGAAACATTGTCCACCTTCACATCTTGTATGTAGTAACCCGAATCCGGAGTGATAGTGTAAAGAGCTGTCATCCTCTTGAGATACGTCGTTGCTCCTGCAGGGCTTATGCTTCCGCCGGCTCCCGCGGATGCGGTGACGGTAACATGCCCCGTCGCCGAAGCGTCACCCACGTAGAACGGAGATGCAGGCAGCCCGTCGGCTGCGCCATCCAGAGTCACCTTGTTGTAGAGATTGGCTCCTGCCGGATTTTGCCAGCACGCGTAGGCTACCTTGCGCGGACTCGCCACGGAAGGTGATGTCACTTCAACTGTGTTTCCGACGATTGTTGCATTACCCGCATACCATGATCCGGTAGCCCCTGCTATGGAGAATCTGGTGAGCGTGCCGGCCACGACTTCCGCGGTAGGCTGATATGGGGTCTTCAAGCCGACCATAAGTCTGTCGCCGACATAGTCAAAGGTACAAATAATCTTGTTGCCTGAAACAGTTGCATCCTTGAGGATTGGACCACTGGGGACGATTGTCGATCGCCCGTAGTCATTCTTCAGAGCCCAGTAGGCGAGGCGATTGCCTACATCTTGTTTGTCTTTGGGATGGATGTCAAGCTGCTCGCCGACGTCGATAGTCACGGCCATGCCAGTGTGAGGGAGCCCCAAAGCGTTTGTCTGCTGGACACGAATATCGGCCCACGTGCTCGCCGGCACAGCATCCGGCGTATCACCTGTAGGTAGGTTCCCGTAGTTTGCTATCTGCACAATATAGAAAGGGAATTCATCCATACCCCAAAGGCGTTTCCATCCCTGAATCAGCGCCTTTTCCTTGAGGTAGTAACTGTCATCTGACTGCTTGGTGGTTTCCATGCTCTCGCCCTGATACCAGATGCCGCCTTTTACAGGGAACGGCGCCAGGGGATAGATCATTCCGTTGAAAAGGCAGAACGGCCCCCACGGCATGATGCTCTGGCTATATATCGGGGCGATAACGGGAATGTCCGTGCCGCCTTCGGGAGCCAACCAGGGGTCAATGCATGTTCCGCCTACTGTTGAGGCGATCAGGCCGATGGGAATAGACAAGCTTTGGTCGGTGTAAATCTTGCGTCCAAAATAGAAAGCCACAGCCGAGAATCCGGCCGCCGTGCTGGGACTGCATACCGACCAACTACTACTGAAGGTCTTCTGGGGCACATCGGTATTCAGCAGAGGCACCCATATATGCCTGATCCCCGGGTAATTGGCGGTGTTGACGTCCTCCGTTTGGCGGTTGCAACCGCTCAGGCTAAATGCCATATTGGATTGCCCGCTGCAGACCCACACATCTCCGACGACGACGTTTGAAAATGTGAGGGTGTTTGCGCCGGCTTCGTTAACGGTGAAGTTACTGCCTGAAGTCTTGGCAGCCATCGCGTCCAGTGTCAACTTCCAGTTGCCCTGGGCGTCAGACGTGGTAGTCTTGGTCTGGCTGTTGTAGGTGACCGTAATGGTCTTGCTTGGGGCGGCCGTTCCCCACACAGGGACCGGCTTGTCGCGCTGCAGGACCATGTTGCTGCCAAACAGCGAAGTTACCGCGACAGTCGAGTTCGCGGCAGTCAGCGCCGCGAACAACAGTACCACGGCAAGAAAAGTTACTCTCTTTTTCATCCTAAATGTTTCTCCGTTCTCGATCTCTGCACTGAGTCTTACACCTATACATTATGCTATCACAATGGCGATTTGTCAATGGGGTATTTCATGAAATCGTCGAGATTGGAGAGTGGAGAGTGGAGAGTGGAGAGTGCCCACCCGCCTCCTTCCCCCGCCCCCATTTCCAACAAAACCCCACCCACCACCAGAAACCTGACAGAATCCAGACCGTCTGTTACAATGGAGTGGTTAGAGATCGGTGGAGAGGTTAGGTAAGTGATGCGTCGAAAGTGGTTATTGCTCATCGCGACTCTGGGAATGGCTTGCTGCTGTGTCGGTGCGCTCGGCGCGGCGGCGGCGGTCGTGCAACCGTTCGAGGATGCCGATTGGTCGACGCCCGCGAACGTCGTTGATTCCCAGGTAGTGCCCGCGCTGGAAAAGCAAGGGGTAAAGCTGCGGAATCCGTGTTCGGACGGGGTGTTCATCAGGCGCGTGTATATCGATCTGATCGGCACGGTGCCCACGCCCCAGGAAGTCGATGCGTTTCTCAATGACACCCGCCCCGACAAGCGCTCCGCGCTCATCGAAAGCCTGTTCGCCAGGGATGAGTTCGTTGACTACTGGACGATGAAGTGGTGCGATCTGCTGCGGGTCAAGTCGGAGTTCCCCATCAACCTGTGGCCGAACGCAGTGCAGGGCTATCATCGCTGGATTCACGACGCCATTCGTGAGAACCGGCCTTACGATCAGTTCGTTCGAGAGCTGCTGACAGTGAGCGGCAGCAACTTCCGTGTGCCGCCGGTGAACTTCTACCGCGCCATCCAGGGCCGGGACTCATCCTCCATCGCCAAGGCAGTGGCTCTCACGTTTATGGGAGCGCGCTTTGAGGGTTTGCCCAGGACCGGCCGGGACAATATGGCCGTGTTCTTCTCCAAGGTCGCTTACAAGAAGACGAACGAATGGAAAGAGGAAATCGTTTATCTGAATCCCGAGTCGACGAAAGCCCTCAAGGCTGTCTTTCCCGACGGCTCAATCGTGAACATACCCGCAGACGCTGATCCCCGCGATGTCTTTGCCAAGTGGCTGATCGCTCCAAACAACAAATGGTTTGCCCGTGGCATAGTAAATCGTTTATGGGCCTGGACGATGGGGCACGGAATCATACACGAACCTGACGACATCCGGCCGGACAATCGTCCCGCGAGCCCCGAACTGCTCGCCTGCCTCGAAAAAGAGCTGGTCAAGTCAAACTATGACCTCCGGCACATCTATCGGCTGATACTCAACTCTCGCACTTATCAGCAGTCGTCAATCCCGCATGGTGACACGGCAAGCCCGAGTGTCCAGTTCGCGCATTACACGGTGCGCCAACTCGACGCCGAAGTGCTGATGGACGCGCTGTGCTGGATTGGCGGGGATGGAGAAAGCTACTCCAGCCCCATCCCGGAGCCCTACACATTCATTGGGAAGGATCAACGGACAATCGCGCTTGCGGACGGCAGCATCACCAGTTCGTTTCTGATGACCTTCGGCCGCCCAGCTCGTGATACCGGTTTGGAGTCGGAGCGCAACAACCAGCCGACCGACACCCAGCGCTTGTACTTGCTCAACTCAGGCGACATCCAGCGCAAGATCGACCGCAGTCCACGGCTCAAGGCAGTGGCCAATCTAAACGAACCCGCGATGATCCGCCGAATCTACCTGATCGTGCTATCGCGTTATCCCACGGACGCCGAGTCAGCTACCGCAAGGCAGTATTTCGATACCAGAGGACTGCAGGCCAGCCAAGCATCGGGCGATCTGGCGTGGGCACTCATCAATAGCAAGGAATTCCTCTATCGGCACTAAGGGGAAGGGATAAGACATGAACATACAAGGGGCTGCTTCAATCCACCGCATTGGGCTGATATGCTCTATCCTGGCGGGCGCGGCACTGATGCTCATAGCCACTGGCGGCGCCGTGGCCCAGTCGGAGACGAAACCGCGCGCCAAGGCCGTCATCCAGATATGGATGTGGGGCGGTCCTTCGCAGCTTGACACATTCGATCCCAAGCCGGACGCGGGCTATGACTACTGCGGCTCGTTAAGCAAGCCCATCGTGACCAATGTGCCGAGCATCCAAATCGGGGAGTTGCTGCCACAGTTGGCAAAGCAGGCTGATAAGTACTCAATAATCCGCAGTATGACCCACGGCACCAATGCTCATGAAACCGCGGCATATATGATGCAGACCGGCCACGCGCCTACTGTCGGCATGGTGTATCCCTCCCTTGGGGCCATAGTCTCCAGGTTCAAGGGGTACGAGCACGGCTACACAGGTCTCATTCCTCCTTATGTTGTGCTCACCGAGGGTCAGGGCCGGTTTGCCGAAGAAGGGTTCCTGGGGCCGCGTTACAAGGCCTTCGTCACGGGCGGCGATCCCAACCAGAAGCAGTTCGCGGTGGAGGGGATAATAGCCGCCGGCATTTCCGACCAGCGACAGCGCGATCGACGCGATCTCCTGCACGCGCTGGACTCGTTGGGCAGCGCTATACCGGACAATCCCGCCTTCGCATCGCTGGATAAGTGCGAGGACAAAGCCTACGATCTGATCCTGGGCGATACTCGGAAAGTGTTCGACCTGTCGGAGGAGTCCGATGCGACACGCGACAAATACGGCCGCAACTGGTTTGGCCAATCGTGCCTGGCAGCGCGACGATTGGTCGAAAGCGGCGTGCCCTATGTCACAATCAACTACAAGGGATGGGACACCCACAAGCAGCACTTTCAGACCGCTAACCGTAGACTGCCGGAGATGGACCAGGGGATGGCCGCGCTTCTGCAGGACCTGTCCGACCGCGGCCTGCTCGACACAACGATAATCTGGTGGGGTGGCGAGTTCGGACGGACTCCGAGAATCGAGTGGGAAGCGCCGTGGAACGGAGGTCGCGGGCACTTCGGCAATTGCTTCTCGGTTGTGGTCGCCGGCGGCGGGTTCAAGGGCGGCCGCGTTGTGGGGGCCTCGGATGCCACTGGCGAGAATGTCCTTGATCGCCCGGTTCACCCGCAGGACCTGCTCGGGAGCATATTGGACCTGCTCGGAATCGATCCCGACGGCCCTCTGCCGAACGACCGAGGACTGGATATCAAGGTTATGCCTTCGGCGGACAACGGTCCCGGTAGCGGCAGACTCAAGGAGATAATGTAGGTCGAAAGGGGAAGAGCATGAAATCAATCGCGCGAATAGGTATGCTGCGGGAACGACTGCTACCACTGACCTGTCAAGTCGGCACAATCAAAAGTTCCCGCAGCATGCGGATATCACTGCTGGTCGGGCTGATCGCCTGTATGTCGGCGCCATGTGGAGCACAGAGCCCCTACGTGGGCTACGTTTACCCGGCGGGAGGGCAACAAGGCGCCGTGTTTCAGGTCACAGTCGGCGGCCAGCGTCTCAGGGGTGTCCACGACATGTGCATCTCCGGCAGTGGGGTAAGCGCATCGGTCCTTAATTACCAGGGAGCCTCCGGACCTCTGAACCAGTTACAGCAGCAAGAACTGAGGCGGAAACTGGAGGAGATTCGAGCGGCGCGAGGTGTGCGGCCCAGGGCAAATCGAGCGTCCCCCAAGCCCCCGAATGGAACCACCGCAAATGCGCCCGCCGGCGCGAATGCCGTGCCCGTGGCCCTGCCGGACCTCCCGGAGCTAAAGAATCTGGAGCAGAAAACACCAAGGCAACTCCAGCAGTTGGCGGATAAGTTTCTCAACAACGCGAAACGGCCAAAGCCTCCGATTGCCGAGCAGGTCACCCTGGAGATCACGATAGAACCCAACGCCGCAACCGGCGATCGCGAACTCCGCCTGCAAGCCCAGGGCGGCCTGACGAACCCTGTTGTTTTCCAAGTCGGGCAAGTTCCAGAGACTCGCGAGCCTGATAAAGATGATGACATAGCTGCGGTAGTATCGGCCCAGCCGCCGGTGGTGCTTAACGGGCAGATTATGCCCGGTGAAGTGGACCGCTTCCCGCTTCAACTGAAGGGCGGGCAGAAGCTGGTGATCGCCGTCCAGGCCCGGAAGCTGATCCCCTATCTGGCCGACGCCGTGCCTGGATGGTTTCAGGCCGTGGTGTCACTATATGATTCGGACAGCAAAGAGGTTGCTTATGCGAACGAGTGCGGCTTCGATCCCGACCCGGCCTTTGTCTTTCAGGTTCCAAAAGACGGCGGGTATACTCTGGCGATCCGCGATGCCCTGTATCGCGGGCGGGAGGACTTCATCTATCGTGTGGAGATAGGCGATGAATCGCTCATCAAGTCGTTGATCCCATTGGGGAGCCGTGGCGGAGTCCCGATAGACTCCGCGCAAGCCTGCCGGGATGCATACTCGAAGCTTGCCCACCAACACTTTCAGCTCACAGGCGCCTCGACGCCCCAGCGCGATGAGACCGAGCCCAACGACACGGTAAAGGCCGCGATGGGCGTCACACTGCCGCGCATCGTCAGTGGGTGCATAGCGACCCCCGGCGATAAGGACAAGTTTCGGATCGATGGTCGTGCCGGTCAGGAAGTGGTGGCGGACCTATATGCCCGAAGGATGGGTTCCCCGCTCGATTCGCTGCTGCGGTTGACCGACGCATCGGGACGCGTGGTGGCGTTCAACGACGACCATGAGGATATGGAGTCGGGGCTTCTCACACACCAGGCCGATTCATATCTATCGGCCAAGCTGCCGGCAAACGGGGCCTACTTCCTGCAGTTGTCCGATACGCAGGACCACGGAGGTTCCGAATACGTCTACTACCTGCGGATAGGATCTCCGCAGCCGGATTTTGCGCTTAGTCTAACGCCCTCCAGCCTCAATGTGCCTGCGGGAGGCGTGGTGAGGGCACCTGTGTGCGCGTCGCGTAAGGACGGATGGGACGGCGATATCGAAGTGGCGCTCAAGGACGCGCCCGCCGGTTTCGCGTTGAGCGGGGGGCGGATTCCGAAGGGCAGGGACAAGGTTCGGATGACCCTGACAGCGCCGGGCCGCCGATCCGCCCAACTGGTGGACATTCATCTGGAAGGCCGCGCCCAGATCGGCGGGAAGACAGTCACCAGGCCGGTCATTGGAGCCGATGACATGATGCAGGCGTTCGCCTACCATCATCTGGTACCCTCGCGGCAGCTCCTCGTAATGGTCATGCGCGGCGGAGGCGTCTCGCCGAGCCTGGATATGGCGGGCGATCTTCTAAAGATCCCTTCAGGCGGCTCGGCCCAGGCCTCGTTCAGTTTGAGCCCTCTTATGGCCAACGCTCCCATCCACTTGGAACTCAGCGATCCGCCCGCCGGGGTGACTCTGGAGGAAGTGACGGTCGCGAGCCGCAGGGCCACTCTCGTGCTGAAGGCCGACGACAACCACACGGGTTACGCGGACAACCTGATTGTCGAGGCTTTCACGGAGCAGAATGCGCGGCGCAATGGGAGTGCCACCGGGCAGAAGCAGCGGACCTCCCTCGGGGTCTTGCCGGCTATCTCGTTCGAAATCGTGAAGCTGTGAGCCGCCCCTGCGCAGAGACCAGGGGAAGCTGAATCAAGTTCAGCTCAGCCTGCCTGCCCTCTTCGGGCACTATCAGGTAGTTCTCGACGGGCATATAGTCCGTGTATGTCATCACCAACTGGCCGCTGTAGTAGAACGGACCGAAGAAGCTGTAGAAGCGCACCAAGTCCTTGCCTCTCGGCCTCTCGGCCCGCCGCCAGTAGGGAGAACCAAGAGAGGACCGGCTCGCTTTCACGATGAGGGCCAGCGCTTCTGTCACCCGCGTGCTGGCTAGCCAGGTAGTGAGCTTCATCCTCGGGTTGTTGTCGTGCTCGGCGAACCAAAGGTTGGCCTTCGTGGTGAGCTCCGTCAAGTCGTCGATGTCGAGTTCGATCATGTCGGCGTGCTTGGAGCAGATGGCATCGGCCAGGTAGTGGCTCATGTGGGAAGCGGCCTTGGCCTTTACGTTCTCGTCGCGGCGGTTGACAATGGCTTTGACTAAGTCCGCGTAGCACGAACCGGTGGCTGTCAGCGCGCTGCCGCAGCCCAGCCACGGGTTCCAGTAATGCTTCGAGGCGACGTAGTCATCGTTCCACTTACCGTCAGCGGTGATCTCGGCGTCGGCGCTTGGCCCGCCGACCGCCACCAATCCGTCGCCGCCGGTCGCGGGTCTACTCCTCTCCCACATCCCGCCCAGGCCACCAGCTGAAGCTGAATCAAGTTCAGCTGGAGTCAAGGTCCCCCACGGGAAGCTTATGCTCGGCAACAGCGCCAGCCGAGGCGGTGATTGTGAACGTCGGGCCAGATATGGCGCCGCTGGCTTGGTATGTCGCAACCTCAGTTGCACTCATTGCCCGGTTTAGAATGAGCAAATCGTCGATCCAGCCCTTGAAGTTGGTATCATTGGTCGTCTTGCCCACAATAAACATGTCCGTCCTGATGTTCAAGGGGGTCGGGTTCCGGGTGGTAGCGACGCCGTCGAGGTAGAGCTTTTGAGTGGTTCCATCCCATGTGCCGACGACTGAATGCCAGCCATCGAAGAAGTTTCCACTGGCGAGGGTTGCGGCAAAGTCATTGTAATACCAGTACTCCCACACGCTATTTAATAAAAGCACGGCCTAGTGCTTTTATTTTCTTGCCATGCCACGCCATATATAGGTATATAATATGGCGGCAAAAGTTTTGGAGAGTTTTTGCCGCCACACTACATGTGGCTGTTTTCAGTGGCGGCGCAACCCGGCGATATAGATAAGCGGCCAAAGAGGAGATGAGTCGTGAGCGGTGTGAGAATGAGGCTGACGATTATGGGCTGTGCCACGCGGTCGGCGTCGCGAACGATAAGCGACATGGCAAAACGCGGATTGATATTGAAGTGGCCGGACGGACTGTATAGGTTGGCAGTGGGAGAGCAACTGGGACTGCAAACTGGAGAGGTGGATCCCTTCGACTGCGGGGATGACGAAGCGGAAAAGCAGATTCCTCACATTCGTTCGGAATGACAGTATGGGCGTTCGGAATGACAGTATGCGGCAGGGGGATTGGTCAAGCAAAAAAGCAGATTCCTCACATTCGTTCGGAATGACAGTATGCGCGTTCGGAATGACAGTATGCGGCA
>Ga0315287_10004496_pt1 | contig 13621 bp, 25 predicted proteins | sample YL17G11_0_MG_FD_205037 | JGI IMG/M metagenome (GOLD analysis project Ga0315287, IMG submission 205037) | Sediment microbial communities from Yellowstone Lake, YNP, Wyoming, USA - YL17G11_0 | ecosystem: Environmental > Aquatic > Freshwater > Lake > Sediment | place: USA: Wyoming | collected... | reverse complement strand
GTTGATGCAGAAAGTGCGTAAAATGGAATCGGCCAATGAGAAGAAGATCATAAAGACCTGGGCCCGCAGCAGCACGATTATTCCGGAAATGATCGGCTATACTTTTGCCGTTCATAATGGTTTGAAACATATTCCGGTTTATATCACGGAGAATATGATCGGTCACAAGCTGGGAGAGTTTGCCCATACGCGGGTCTTCAGAGGCCACAGTTCTCCGACTGATAAATCAACAACACTAACATGAGACAGATAAAAGCTAGAGCCAAATGGGTTAAGAGTGCGCCCCGCAAGATTCAGCGGATGGTAGATGTGGTGCGCGGAATGAGCGCGTCCGAAGCTCTGGTGCAGCTTAAATTCATGCCGCATAAGGCTGCCAGGATATTAGAAAAAGTGATTAAGTCCGCGGTCGCGAACGCCAAGCATAATTATAAAATGGACGAAGCCAAGATGATTATTCAGGAGGCTTTTGTTAATAAGGGAATAGTAATGAAGCGCTTTCAGCCGCGGGCGCGCGGTAGAGCTTTCCCGATCAAAAAGCGGACTAGCCATGTTACCGTCAGTCTGATTTCCAGCGAGGAGGCATAATGGGACAAAAAGTTCATCCAAAAGGTTTTCGGCTCGGGATAATAGAAGATTGGGAAAGTTTCTGGTATGCCAATGATCAGGAATTTGCCAAAACTTTGCTGGAAGATGTGCAGCTTCGCAAATATTTAAAAAATAGTCTTTATAAGGCCGGGATCGCAAAAATAAAGATCACCCGCAAAGCCAATCAGATCGAAGTGGACTTATATACCGCTAAACCGGGACTGATCATCGGTAAAGGCGGCAAAGAAGTAGCGGCTATCCGTGAAGATCTGATAAAAAAGACCGGTAAACCGATTCAGCTGAATATTCACGAAGAACCGAATGCTGACATCAGTGCGGTTCTGCTGGCAGAGAATGTGGCCTCACAGCTGGAGCGACGCATCGCTTTCCGGCGAGCCATGAAACAGTCCGTTTCTCGGGCGTTGCGGTCCGGCGCCAAAGGGGTCAAGATCATGTGCGCTGGCAGATTGGGCGGGGCAGAAATCGCGCGCCGAGAATGGTATCGAATGGGGCGGGTGCCTCTGCACACCCTAAGAGCAAAAATTGATTATGGTTTTGCTGAAGCAATGACTCTTTACGGTAAGATTGGAGTTAAGGTCTGGGTTTATAAAGGTGACGTTCTTCCAGCAATAAAGGAGAAAACAAGCAGTGGTACTGGTACCAGCGAAAACAAAGTTTAGGAAACACCAGCGGGGACGCCTCCGCGGACGAGCCTCCAGAGGAGCGGTGTTGAATTTCGGCGAATTCGGGCTGCAGGCGATGGAATGCGCTTATCTGACCACCAATCAGATTGAATCGGCCAGAAAGGCGCTAACCCATTATTTAAAACGCGGCGGAAAAGTTTGGCTGCGGGTTTTTGCCGATAAGATCGTGACCGCCCGCCCGGCGGAAACCAGAATGGGTGGGGGGAAAGGGGCGCCGGTGGCCTTTGTGGCGCCGGTCAAACGTGGACATATTATATTTGAATTAGCGGGGATTAGCGAAGCCGAAGCTAGGGTAGCATTAAAACTGGCGGGATATAAAATGCCGATCGAAACCCGTATGGTGACCAAAGCATGAAAACAGAAGAATTAAGACAGTTAACAAAATTGGAATTAAACAAGAAAGTTTCTGACCTCAGGCGGGAGCTGCTGAATTTAAGGATACAGCGGGCCAATCAGCAGATAAAAAATCCATTAAAGCTAAGAGAGGTTCGCCGGGAGATCGCCCGCGTTTTAACGATCTTAAAGGAGAAAAAATAATGGATCGCGCAAAGACTAAAGTTAGAAAAGGGATCGTGGTCAGCGATAAGATGCAAAAGACCGTGGTGGTCAGGGTGGAACGAGTGTTTCGCCATCCCCTTTATCAAAAGACCATAAAAGTGGCAAAGAAATACAAGGCCCATGATGAACTGGGACAGTGCAAGGTAGGCGATTTGGTCGAGATCATGGAGACCCGTCCGCTGTCGAAAGATAAGTGCTGGCGCGTAGTTCAGAGGAGGAGTAACGTTGATACAGCCGCGTAGTATACTCGAAGTCGCAGATAATTCAGGCGCCCGGACCGTTATGTGTATCCGGGTGATGGGCGGATCCAATCGACGCTATGCTGGGATCGGAGATCTGATCAAAGCAGTGGTTAAAGAAGCTACTCCTAATATGACAGTTAAAGACGGAGAAGTAGTCTTTGCGGTAGTGGTGCGGACCCGCAAACCGCTGCGCCGGTCGGACGGATCATATGTGATCTTTGATGATAATGCAGTAGTGGTCGTGGCCGCGGACAAGAACCCGCGCGGGACCAGGGTGTTTGGCCCGGTCGCCAGAGAACTGCGCGACAATTACATGAAGATAATTTCACTGGCACCAGAGGTCGTATAAATGCAAAAACAAAAATTTAAAATTAAAAAAGGGGATACGGTTATCGTGCTTTCCGGCAAGGATAAGGGTAAAAAAGGAAAGATCCTAGAAGTAAATCCGGAGAAAGGGCGTGTCATCGTTGAACGAGTAAATATCGCTAAGCGGCACCAACGGCCGACGCGAAATTTCCAAGGCGGTATCATTGAAAAGCCGATGCCACTGATCATTTCCAAAGTCATGTTGGTTTGTCCCCGCTGCAGTGAACCGACCAGGATCAGCAGCAAGCTGATACAGGACAAGCGGGTCAGAGTGTGCAAAAAATGCGAAGAAATAATAGATAAGGTGTAATATGTCAGGATTAAAAGATTTATATTTTAAAAAAATTGTTCCCGAGCTGATTAAGAGTCTGGGTTATAAGAATACTTTGCAGGCTCCCCGGCTGCTCAAAGTGGTGATCAATCGCGGAGTGGGAGATGCGCGGGAAAACTCAAAGGCGATTGACATTGAGGCGGCCGAGCTGGCGACGATTACCGGGCAAAAGCCGCTGGTCACGATCAGCAAGAAAGCGATTTCGGCTTTTAAATTAAAGGCCAACATTCCAATCGGCTTAAAGGTTACCCTGCGCGGCGATCGAATGTATGATTTTGTCAATAAACTTATTAATCTCAGTCTGCCGAAGATCCGTGATTTTAGGGGGGTCAGCCCCAAGTCTTTCGACGGCAGAGGCAATTATACGCTGGGAATCCGCGAGCAGCTGATCTTTCCTGAGGTTGATTATGAAAAAGTAGATAAAGTGAGAGGAATGGATATCACGATCGTTACTTCGGCGCGCACTGATGCCGAAGCGAAAAAACTGCTCGAATTGCTCGGGATGCCTTTTCGGGCGACGGCTTAAAGTAAGGGAGATACATTTTAATGGCAAAAAAGAGTTGGCTGGAAAGATTAAAAAGGGAACCAAAATTTTCAACTAGGCTGAAGCACCGCTGTTCGCTCTGCGGACGCGCCCGCGCTTATTACAGAAAGTTCGGTATTTGCCGTATCTGTTTCAGGAACCTGGCGCATAAAGGGCAGATTCCGGGCGTAACTAAGTCAAGCTGGTAATGAATCAGACGGTTTATTACTGATAGAGGAGAAAAAATATGGATTTGATTTCGGATATGTTTGTTAGGATCAATAACGCCATAAAGGCGCAGAAAGAATTGGTAGATTTACCACATTCTAGGATCAAGGAAGGGATCGCTCAGATCCTGCTCACCGAAGGTTATATCAGCAAATATGAAGCGCTGACCAAGATGAATAAGAAATATTTGCGAATGGTGTTGAAATATGTTGACCGAAAAAAGAACATTATTTCCGGCATTAAAAAGATCAGTACGCCGGGAAGGAAAATATACGTTGGCTACAAGTCGATTCCCAGCGTGCAATCCGGTTTTGGGACGGCGATTGTCACCACTTCAAAAGGGCTGATGACCGGAGAGGAAGCGAAAGCCAAAAAACTGGGCGGCGAAGTGCTCTGTTATATATGGTGAGGTAATATGGCAAGAATAGGTAAAAGAATATTAGAAATCCCAAAAGGGGTCGAAGTTAAGATAGCGGACGGAACGATAAGTGTGAAAGGCCCGAAAGGCACACTGACCCAAGCCTATCGGTCTGAGATTAAAGTTGTAATCGATGGTGATAAGCTTTCCACCGTTTGCGAAGCGCTTGATTCCAAAGCCCGTTCGCTGCACGGGCTTTACAACAGTCTGTTTAAGAATATGCTAGATGGCGTAGTCAAAGGTTTTGAGAAAAATCTGGAGCTGATCGGAGTTGGTTACCGCGCCCAGCTGCAAGGGAAAAAGTTGGCGCTTGCTCTGGGCTATTCACATCCGATTGAAGTAGCGCCTCCGGAAGGGGTTACCTTTGAAGTAGAGGGCCAGAACAAAATAAAAATCAAAGGGCTGGACCGGCAAGTAGTAGGAGAAATCGCAGCCAAGATCAGAAAAATAAGAGAAGTGGAACCGTACAAAGGTAAAGGGATCCGGTATCTGGGAGAATTGGTCCGCAGGAAAGCCGGTAAGGCGGCCAAGACCGCGGGCGGGGCAGGAGCATAATATGAAAAAGAAAAAAGTTTTTGGCACAGCGGAGCGGCCGCGTTTGGCAGTATTTCGCAGTATTAACAATATTTCGGCGCAACTGATTGATGACGGAGTTGGCCGCACCCTGGTTGCGGCTTCGACCATTGGCGATAAAACAATAAAAAAGGGCGGAAATGTTGCATCCGCCAAAGCTATCGGTAAACAGATCGCGGAAAAAGCCATCTCAGCCGGGATAAAAAAGGTGGTTTTTGATCGCTGCGGGTTTATTTATCATGGCAGAGTCAAAGCTTTAGCGGATGCAGCCCGCGAGGGAGGATTACAGTTCTAATGGCAGATGATTATGGGCGAGAGCGAGATTCAGAATTAAAGGAAAAAGTAGTTAATATCAGCCGCGTGACCAAAGTAGTCAAAGGCGGGAAAAAAATGGGCTTCAGGGCGGTAGTGGTAGTGGGAGATCTCAAATCGCATGTTGGTTTGGGAGTTGGCAAGGCGGCAGAGGTATCGGCTGCGATTCGCAAGGGGGTAGAAGCGGCGAAAAAATCGAGCATGGAGGTCCCGCTGGTTAGCGGGACGATTCCCCATGATGTTACGGGCAGATTTTCCGCCAGCTATGTGGTACTGCGGCCGGCACCGCATGGTACCGGCGTAATTGCCGGCGGCGCGGTACGAACCATACTGGAATTAGCCGGCTTAAAAAATATCGTTGCCAAGTCGATCGGCTCTTCTAATCCTATAAACGTAGCCAGGGCAACATTGGCGGCGCTGTGCGGCTTAAAAAGACTGGAGATCTTTTCTCAACAAAGAGGAAAGGAATTAAAGATTAAAAATGTTGAAGCTTAATAATTTAAAACCTTCAAAAGGCTCGGTCAAGAAGAAAAAACGAGTAGCGCGCGGGACCAGTTCCGGTCATGGCAAAACCGCTGGCCGCGGACACAAGGGACAAAAGAGCCGCGCGGGTGGAACAAAGGGTATCCGCTTTGAAGGCGGCCAGACCCCGCTTTATCGTCGCTTACCCAAACGCGGTTTTAAGAATTATCCCTTTAAGAAGAAATACAATATTTTTAACCTTTCGCAACTGGCAAATATAAAAGAATCCGAAGGGCTCATCAAAGTGCTGGGTCAGGGAGAGATTAAGGAACCGATAACCGTATCGGCCCATAAATTCAGCGCTGCCGCTGTGAAAAAGATCGAAGCGGCCGGAGGCAAGGTAGTTATTTTAAATGCTTAATGTGATTTCGGGGATTTTTAATATCCAGGATCTGAGGAAAAAATTCCTTTATACCCTGGGGATGGTGGTTTTATTCCGGCTGGGTGGGCATATTCCGGTGGCCGGAATCGATACCATAAAGCTGCAGCATCTTTTCCAGCAAGGTAATATTCTGGGATTTCTTGATCTGTTCACCGGTGGCGCGATGATGAGATTTTCGGTTTTTGCCATGGGGATCGTTCCTTATATCAATGCTTCCATTATCATGCAGCTACTCACAGTAGTTGTTCCCCAGCTGGAACAGCTGCACAAAGAGGGAGAAGCGGGCAGAAAGCAGATCGCGTCCTATACTCGTTATTTAACGGTCGCTTTGGCGGCTTTTCAGGCCTTTGGCATGTCGTTCTGGCTGCGCGGAGTAATGCTGGAAGGATATAGCTTTGTTTTCTTTTTACTGGGTACGATGGTTTCCCTAACGGCGGGAAGCACCTTGGTCATGTGGTTTTCGGAAATGATCACCGAACGCGGGATTGGCAATGGGGCTTCTTTATTGATTTTTGTTGGGATCGTAGCGCGTATCCCTTCCTATATCGCGCAGACCATTACCCTGGTGCGCGGTGGGGCCTCCATGGTTGGAGTGATCATTTTGCTGATCGCCTTTCTATTCATGCTGGTAGCAATTGTGGTGGTGCAAGAAGGCCAGCGCAGAATCCAGGTACAATACGCCAAGCGGATTATTGGACGTAAGATGTATGGAGGGCAATCGACTTATATTCCTTTAAGAATCAATCAGGGCGGCGTAATCCCTATCATCTTTGCTTCTTCGGTACTGCTCTTTCCGGCTACGATTGCTCAATTCATCCCTAACCCGATAGTACAAAAAGTGGTAGGATGGTTTTCCCCCTCCGGCGGCCTGTATATGATTTTTTATTTCGCTTTGATATTCTTCTTCACTTATTTTTATACCGCTATTACATTTAATCCCAATGAGCTGGCGGAGAATATCAAAAAGTACGGCGGCTTTATCATGGGGATCCGGCCGGGAAAACCGACCGCTCAGTATCTGGAACACACTATTACCAGGATCACTCTGGTGGGAGCTATCTTCCTGGCTACGATTGCGGTGATTCCAACCATTGTTGAAGGTGTGACCCATATTACTTCGTTTCAGGGTTTGGGATCGACCGCGCTGCTGATCGTGGTAGGGGTAGCGCTGGACCTGGTCAGGCAAATTGAAACCCACTTGGTAACCCGGCAATACGAAGGGCTTTTGGCATGAACATTCTAATTTTCCTTGGCCCACCCGGATCGGGGAAAGGGACGCAAGCCAAAAAGCTGGCGGAGGAATTGAAGCTGCCGCATATCGCGCTGGGTGATATTCTCCGTGAAGAAGTCCGAGCGGAGAGTGAAATCGGCCAACGGGCAAAAGAATTAATGAACGCGGGAAAACTGGTTCCCGACGAATTGACGATCGAGCTGACACGCTTGCGCATTACGAAAGCTGACTGCGGCTCCGGTTTTATTTTAGACGGCTTCCCGCGTTCCTGGAAGCAGGCCGAGGCACTGGAGCAGATGTTGAAGGAAAATAAATGGGAGGTCAGCCGGGTGATTTATTTTCGGATTCCGGAAGAAGAAGTGGTAGAAAGATTAGCCGACCGCAGGAGCTGCAAGGATTGCGGAGCGGTTTATCATTTAAAATTTAACCCGCCCCGGCTAGAGGGAAAATGTGATCTGTGTGGCGGAGAGCTTTATCAGCGAGCGGATGACAATGAAAAGACGATCCGTCATCGCTTTGAAGTTTACGAACAGCAGACCCGGCCTTTGATTGAACACTATGTCAAAGCCAATAAGCTGGTCGAACTGGATGCTTCTAAACCGATTGATGCGGTTTACAAGGATTTATTAAAAGTTACGGCTACTGCCGTCGTTCCTTGATGGGAATCATTAAGATAAAGAGCGAAGAAGAGATCAAACTGATGAGGATGGCAGGAGCAATTGTGGCGTCTGTCCTTGATGAGTTGGGCCGCATGGTAAAACCTGGTATCAGCACGCTTGAAATCGATCAGGCCGGAGAAAAGCTCATTCGCTCCAAAGGAGCCGATCCGGTATTTATCGGTTATCGAGGTTATCGCAACGCCACCTGTCTTTCGGTAAACGAAGAAGTGGTGCACGGTATTCCCGGGAATCGGATCCTGCGGGAGGGAGATATTATCGGGGTGGACGTCGGGGTCAAATACAATGGCTACTGCGGCGACACAGCGGCGACTTTTCCGGTTGGCAAGATACCCGGGAAATTAACTAAACTGTTGCGGGTTGGCAAAGAGGCCCTGCGGCTGGCAATCCGCCAGGTTAGAGCGGGCAAGCATCTGGGTGATATCTCACAAGCGATCCAGCAGCAGGCGGAAAAAAATGGTTATTCGGTAGTACGCGACCTTTATGGACACGGGATCGGGCGCGATCTGCACGAAGATCCGCTAATTCCTAATTATGGCAAAGCGGGTGAAGGACCGGAATTGAAGCCGGGAATGGTCCTGGCAATAGAACCGATGATCAATCTGGGAGGATGGAAGATCAGGACCATGATGGATGGCTGGACGGTGATTACCGAAGACAGCCAATATTCCTGCCACTTTGAACATACGGTATTAGTGACCGAAAGCGAACCAGAGGTGTTAACTTGGTTAAAGACAAAGATGTAATTGAGCTGGAAGGAGAGATAACGGAAGCTCTCCCCAGCGCGCTGTTCCGGGTTAAACTCGAGACCGGACAGTTGATCCTGGCGCACGTATCAGGAAAGATCCGGAAAAATTTTATCCGGATTCTGCCTGGAGATAAAGTTAGAGTAGAACTTTCTCCCTACGACCTGACCCGGGGCAGGATCACGTTTCGATTGAAATAGGAGATGAAAGAAGAATGAAAGTAAGGTCATCGGTAAAGCAGATTTGTGAAAAATGTAAGATCATTCGCCGTCGGCGGCGGGTGTACGTCATTTGTGAAAATCCCAAACATAAGCAAAGACAGGGATAAGGAGGAATAAATGGTAAGGTTAGCGGGGGTTGATTTACCGCCCAATAAAAGAATCGCGGTCGGGCTGACGTATATTTACGGTATCGGCGAGCACTTGAGCCAACGTATTCTGGAAGAAACCAGAATCGATCCCAACCGAAAGAGCAAAGATCTGAGCGACTCCGAGGTCTTGGCAATTCGTGACGTGATCAAGGATTACAGGGTAGAAGGCGACCTGCGGAAAGATATTTCTTTAAACATTAAAAGATTGATTGATATCGGATCCTATCGCGGGTCACGCCACCGCAAGGGCTTACCGGCCCGCGGCCAGCGCACCCGCACCAACGCGCGAACCAAACGCGGCAAACGAAAGACGGTCGGAATGGGCAAGAGAAAAGAAGAAAAGAAAGAGGAGTAGTGAAAAATGGCTGAAGCAGTAGCAAAAGTAAAAAAGAAAAAGGAAAAGAGGAAAATCCCCTCCACCGGAGTGGTTCATATTAACGCCACCTTCAACAATACCATCGTATCGATCACCGATCCGACCGGAGGCGTAGTCGCATGGTCCTCGGCCGGCGCGGTGGGATTTAAAGGCACCAAAAAAGGGACGCCGTTCGCTGCTTCATCCGCCGCCGAGAAAGCGGCCGCCAGAGCGCTGGAGGCCGGAGTCAGAGAAGTAAGTGTCTTGGTCAAGGGTCCCGGTGCGGGAAGAGAGACCGCTATCCGCGCTTTGCAGGGAGCCGGACTGGAGATCAGTTCTATCAAGGACGTTACCCCCATTCCCCATAATGGTTGCCGGCCGCCCAAGAGGAGGAGAGTGTAATGGGTCGTCATATTGAAGCTTCCTGTAAATTATGCCGGCGCGAAGGGGAGAAGCTTTTTCTCAAGGGAGAAAAATGTTACATCGAGAAATGTCCTTTTACGCGGAGGTCTTACGCGCCTGGGCAACACGGTCGCCTGCCGGTACGGGTAACTGAATATCAGATCCGTCTGCGTGAAAAGCAAAAAGCGCGCCGGATTTATGGTTTGGTAGAGAGACAGTTTTCCAATTATTTTGAAAGAGCATCTTCGATTAAGGGAGCCACAGGAGAAAAACTACTGGAGCTGCTGGAGCGAAGATTGGATAATGTGGTCTACCGGCTGGGCTTTGTGACTTCGCGCCAAGCTGGGCGTCAGCTGGTGAGGAACGGCGGTATTCTGGTAAATAATCGGAAAGTCAATATTCCGTCTTTCGAGATGAAAATCGGGGATGTGGTTAGGGTCGTGCCCAAACTTGATAAACTGGCCAAAGCGGCACTGGAAAAATTCCCTGATCGGGTCACGCCAGGCTGGCTGGCTCTCAGCGGAGAGGTTGAAGGAAAAGTTCTGTCTTTCCCGAAGAGGGAAGATATTGACAGCAACATTGAAGAAAATCTAATCGTCGAGTATTATTCGCGATAAAGGGAGGTAATAATAAAATGGTAATTTTGGGTGATAAACCTTGGGTCAAGGTGGCGGAGTTGTCGGATAGTTTTGGTCAATTTGTGGTGGAGCCGCTGCCCCGGGGTTACGGAGCAACGCTTGGAAATTCACTGCGGAGAATTTTGCTTTCTTCGCTCTCAGGGGCGGCAATAACGGCGATTAAGATCGACGGCGTATCCCACGAATTCTCTACCATTACGGGCGTGACGGAAGACGTTTTGCATATCATTCTGAACTTGAAAGAAGTGGTGATTCGTTCTTATTCAGACCAGCCAAAAGTGGTGACGCTAAAGAAGAAAGGGGAAGGGGAGGTAAAAGCCGGGGACATTGAACACGATGCGGAAATTGAAATTATCAATCCGGATCTGAAGATTGCCACTCTGGATAGCGGCGGGAAAATAAATATGGAAATGATGATCGAGAGAGGCAAGGGTTACATCCCGGCGGAGCGGAATAAAAAGCCCAATCTGCCGGTTGGTTATATTCCTACCGATTCTATTTTCACGCCGGTGTTGAAAGTTAATTTGGCCACCGATGAGGTCCGGGTCGGTCAGGAGATTAATTATGACCGCTTGACCCTTTCGGTTTGGACCAACGGCAGCATCAAGCCGGATGAAGCGGTTAAAGAGAGCGCCAAGATTCTTGCCCGCCATATCGATCTCTTTGTGCACCTGGGCGAGAAGGCGGAGATTATGGGAATTGAAGTCGAACGGAGAGAAGAAGTCCCGGCCGCGGCTCTCAACATGAATATTGAAGACCTTGAACTTTCTTCGAGATCACTCAACTGCCTGAAGAAGGCGGGGGTAAAAACGGTGGGAGAATTAATCGGTTATTCCGAAGAGGATCTCATGAAATTTAAGAACTTCGGCACCAAATCGCTGGTTGAGGTCCGTGATAAACTGTCGGAGTACAAACTGGCGCTCAAGGGGGAAAAGTCACTGTGAGACATCGCTACGGAAACCGCAAATTAAGCCGGCCCACCGATCAGCGGTTGGCGCTCCTGCGTTCGATTGTACGGGCGTTGTTTATTAACGGGAAAGTTAAGGTGACCCTGGAGCGAGCCAAAGAGGCGCGCCGGATGGCGGAGAAATTGATCACTGCTACCAAGGCCAACGATTTGAACGCTCGCCGCAAAGTGGAAAAGGTATTGGCCGAAAGAAAACTGGTTTCGCAAATCTTTAAAACTTTTCCGGAAAGGTTTGAGGGGCGGCCTGGTGGTTATACCCGTATCATCAAAATTGGGCGCCGGACGGGCGACGCGGCACCGCTGGCCCTGCTGGAGCTTTTATAGACAGGTGGAAAAATGAAAAAAATCAAAACTAAGTTTACTAGTAATCAAGAAATCAAAAGGGAACGTTATGTGGTTGACGCCAGCGGAAAAATATTAGGCAGGCTGGCGACCAAGGTATCGGTCTATCTGCGGGGCAAACAAAAGCCGATCTTCACTCCCCAGACCGACTGCGGGGATTATGTCGTAGTTGTCAACGCCGAAAAGGTAAAGGTGACCGGAAGAAAAATCAAGGATAAGATGTATTTTACCCATTCCGGTTATCCGGGGGGCGATAAATTGCTGAGCCTGGAAAAAATGATGGAGATCAAACCGGAGAAAGTTATCCAGCTGGCGATCACGGGCATGATTCCGCACAATCGCCTGGGAGCAAAGGTGGTTAAGAAATTAAAGGTATTTCGGGGAGAGCGGCCAGAATACAAAAAATGGTTAAAACTTGAGGTGTAATTAATGAGCGAAGAGAAAAAAGTTTCGAAAAAGGCTGAGGCGAAAACAAAAACCGTGCCGAAGATTAAGAAGGCGGTCAAAGAGGCGGAGGAAGTGGGGAAAGCGGTTGAAATAGAAGAGTCAGTGTTTGCAGCTCGGCCGGTAGCGGCGGTTAAGGTCGGAAAAAAATCTCTGCCTTCCGGTCAAAAATATTATGGCACCGGGCGGAGGAAAGAAGCGACGGCCAAAGTGTGGCTTTTGCCGGGACGGGGCAGTATCATGGTCAATAATCAGCCGGCCAATGAGTATTTTTGCCGGCGCAGACTGCTGGAGTATCGTATCAACCGGGCGTTAACTGTGACGCAAACCGCTGACAAACTGGATGTTTACGCTTTTGTTATCGGCGGGGGCGTTCCCGGACAAGCTGACGCGGTCAGCATGGGGATTGCCAGGGCCTTGTTGCAGTTTAATCCGGATCTAAAAACTTTACTGAGGAGGGACGGCCTGCTTACCCGTGACCCAAGGATGAAAGAGCGCAAGAAGTACGGTCTCAAACGCGCGCGCCGCGCCTTCCAGTACACCAAGAGGTAAAATAATATGTCAAGAGGATCAAAGGGTCCAATCGATAGAGCAAAAGATCGTCATTTTGACGAATTCAGGCAGCCTACCGCGATCGAGCAGGGGGGGATTATTCGGCTTTCCGGAGCTTTCTTGCTGGATCACGAAGAAGAGCTGGTTAATCTGATAAAGCACGAAGGGGGACTGGCGGAGCAGAAAGATCCCCGGCACAAAGTCAATAAAATCGATAAAGCCAATGGCGGGATTGTGGTAGAGATATCCGATCATAATCTGGCGCTGCATATCGGCAAAGCCCTGGTCCATGCTTATAAAGGCGAACACCAATACAAATTCTCTAAAGGAGAAAAGTTCGTTGAAGTTGACTGGAAGCGTGATTGAAAGGAGCAAACAGTATGGCAAGAAAATTGATCAAATATAATCTGATGATCCCTGGCCCGACCCCCATTCCGACCCGAGTACTGGCGGCGATGAACCATGATATGATCGGGCATCGCGGACCGCTTTTCTCGGCGGTCATGAAAGAGGTAATGGAAGGTCTACGCTGGGCCTACGAAACCAAGAATGAGATATTTATTTACCCATGTTCCGGGACCGGAGGGATGGAAGTGGCCGCGGTGAACGTTCTTTCTCCCGGCGATAAAGTGATCGTGCTTAATATCGGTAATTTTGGTTCCCGCTGGGCCAAGATCTGTAAAGCTTATGGTGCGGATGTAAACGATGTTAAATTCGAACGCGGTAAGGCCGCTGATCCAAAGGTCCTGGAAGCGGAATTGAAGAAAGGGCCGGTTAAAGCGGTTTTCATGCAGCAGAATGAGACTTCTACCGGTGTTTTAAATGATGTAGAAACACTGGCGAAATTAGTAAGAATGCTCCAGCCTGAGGCGCTCATTCTGGTTGATGCTGTTTCCGGTATGATGGCGGCGCCGCTCAAAACCGATGAGTGGGATATCGACGTGGTCGTTTCTGGTTCGCAAAAAGCTTTTATGGTTCCTCCCGGTATAGCGGCAGTTTCGATCTCCGCCCGGGCCTGGAAGGCTTATGAAACCTCCAAATGCCCCAAACACTACTGGGATTTCGGTTTAATGAAGGCGGAAGCTCCCAAGGGGCATACTTATACGACTCCGCCTGAATCGCTGATCTTCGGCATGCGCGAAGGGCTCAAGAT
>Ga0315287_10004495_pt1 | contig 13621 bp, 13 predicted proteins | sample YL17G11_0_MG_FD_205037 | JGI IMG/M metagenome (GOLD analysis project Ga0315287, IMG submission 205037) | Sediment microbial communities from Yellowstone Lake, YNP, Wyoming, USA - YL17G11_0 | ecosystem: Environmental > Aquatic > Freshwater > Lake > Sediment | place: USA: Wyoming | collected... | reverse complement strand
CTCGCTGGGTGATTTACTTTTCCGCAGGGCAGATTATAATCGCGGTCGTACCATTCGACCGGATTCCTCGGCGCGCGCCAGGGGTTGAACGGCTACGTTTCCCACCACGGTCGGCGAAAACTGTTTTCTCAACGTGCTGGCCGTCGAAGACAAGGACCTCGAACAACTCGACAACTCGGGCTGGAAGCCCGATCTGGTCAAAGGATTCTTCATCGTCAAGTATCAGATTCAAGGCGATACGCTCACCGTCTGGGGCATCGACGCCGACGCGAAGGGCCGGGCGATTGAGGCCGGCAAGATCAAGGGCACCGTCGAGAAGAACACCAAAATGTTCACCGACACGTCGGAGAAGCTGGCCGCCTTCTTATCGGCGCCCGAAAACGCCAAGCTCTTCGCCGAGAAGCCGGTGCGTTATGAGCGGGTAAAGTAGGTTGACGGAAGTCTCCTGTTTTCATATAGTTACGCATAATGAGCTTTGATTCCTCAGCCAGTACCGATTATTCGACCATGCGTGGGCGGAACTATCCGGCCATCCGGCAGTTTACGGTTTTCCTGGAAAACAAGGTGGGGAAGCTGCTGGAAGTAATTCGCCGTTTCGAGAGCAGCCGCGTCCGAATCGTGGCCCTCTCGATTTCCGAAAACGCCGAGTGTGCCTTCGTCCGCTTCCTCTTGAGCCATCCCGAGCAGGGGCGTGAGATTTTGGAGCGGGCCGGCTTGGCGATTGTCGAAAGCGACCTGATCGGCGTGGAACTGCCCGAGGGGCCGCAGGGGCTGATGGAGGTCTGCACGGCCTTGCTCCAGGTCGAAGTGAATATCGTCCAGGCATACCCTTTGCTGGTGCAGCCGCACGGCCGAGCTTCGGTGGCCCTGATGGTCGATAACATCGAAATCGCCCAGGAAACCTTGGCCGGCCGGGGCTTCTCGATGATCACCGAGGCCGATCTGCAAGAAGAGTAGACGACGGCAGTTCGCTCAGTCCGCGCACCTGGACGCAGACGACGGCGTCCCATGCCACCGCCGTGAGCGTAAAGGTGCCGTCCAACGCCTTAACGCCAAACACGCCGTGGCTCTGCTGAGACAGGGTGGGGACGAATTGATCGACGGCGATCTTCTGACCGTCGCGCAATTGGAGTTCGACGCAGGCATCCTTGGGCCGGGCGCCCCACAGTTTGACGAAAAGCCCCTCCAGCGACTGGTCGGCCCCCACCTTGCCGGAGATCGTCGTCGGAGTGGATTGCTCGGCCTCTACCTTAGCGGCAGGCGCCTTTTCTTGGGCATCGAGAGCAAGCGGGACGCCGCCGAAGGTTGGCGCACCGGAGTCGGAATCCGGCCGGCCATCGGCGCGGCCCAGGCTGATCTGCTGTTCGGCCTCTTCTTCGGCGGAGATGTCCTCGTAGGTGGGGATGCGGAATCGCGAGCCGCAATCGGGGCATTCGCCCGGCCGACCCTGAAGGCTGGCCGGCCCGTGCAAGCGGTGCCCGTTGGGGCAGAGGAACTCGATCTGCGGCTCTTTTGCAGGGACTACGTCCGAGGCACCCGGGTTCTTACCGGAGATGCCCGAGTCGGTGAACTCCGGCGGCGAGACGGAAGCATCCGAGTCGCCCGATTCGGGCGATTGGAGTTCCTGGGCGTCGGGGACGCGGAACTTCACCCCACAGCGGGGGCATTTGGCCGCACGCCCCGCCTGCTCCGACTGACAGCGGATTTTGTGCCCGTTTGGGCAAAGAAACTCGACCATTACCCTAGATCGTACCTTACCAAAACGGCGGAAACAATCATTCAACAGGAAAAATCGCTCCTTGACAGCCCGGCGGGGTGTGCGAAACTAGGGAAGGAACTGAGCAATAGGCCCCTCCTCCGCGAGTTGTCGTATGTCGATCCTGGTTGTTTGCCCCGGTTGTCGCAAGAGTTTTCAGGTCAGCGAGAAGTTCGCCGGGAAGTCGGGCCCGTGCCCTAAATGCAAGAAGACTCTCCAGATTCCCATCAAGGCCCAAGAAGTCCAGGTTCACGCGCCCCAGGCGTTTGCCGGGGGTGGCAAGAGCACGACCGGCCAGTTGCTGACCAAGCCCGTTGCTTGGAGCGAGGCCAAAATTCAGCCCGCTACGATGGCGATCATCGCCGGGGCCTCGCTGGCGACGCTGATCCTCGCCTTCATCGGCGGGAAGGCCGGGTTGTTCGACTATCCCATCATTTTGACCCTGGGCCTGCTGGTCGTCTCGCCGCCGCTGGTGATCGGGGCCTACACCGTCCTGCGCAACGACGATCTGGAGCCTTATCGCGGCCAATCGCTGTATATTCGCTCGGCGATCTGCGCCGCCGCTTATGCAATGCTCTGGGGCGTGTTCGCCTACCTGGCCCACATGGGAGTGATTACCGGCGATATGTGGGTGTGGCTCTTCGTCGTCCCGCCGTTTCTGCTGACGGGCGGACTGCTGGCCTTCGCCACGCTCGATCTCGACTTTGGCGACGCTATCTGCCACTACGGGTTCTACGTGGTGGTGACCATGCTGCTGCACCGGGCCGCCGGCATGAAATGGATTTGGGACGTGTCGACATAATACCGCGACCACCGGTCGCGGCTTTGTGAGATGCCATGACTACCATCCTCGACATCCCTGAAGTCGTTGCCCTTGACGCCCGGCGTTCGTTGGTGCGAATTCCGCCTGAGGTGGACGTGCCGCTGACGCCGCGGGTGCGGCAACTGATCGACACGGCCGACTTCCGCCGTCTGGCCCGGATCAGCCAACTCGGGCTGGTGTCGCTGGTCTATCCGGCGGCCATCCACACGCGCTTCGAGCACTGCCTGGGCGTGTTCCGCCTGGCCTTGCTCTATCTGAAGCAATTGGCCCACGACGAGCGGTTTGCCCGGACCATCCGCGCGGAAGATGCCGAGGTGTTCATCGCCGCCGCCTTGTTGCACGACCTGGGCCACTGGCCGTTTTGCCATCCGATCGAGGACATCCGCCTGCCAAGCGTGCCCAGCCACGAACTGTTTGCCAACAGCTATCTGTTGGAGGGCGAGATCGCCGACGTGCTGCGGCACGATTGGGGCATCAATCCCCGCGACGTGGTCGCCCTGCTGAGCGAGAAACCACGCGACAACATCGGCAGAATCCTCACCAGCATGTTGTCCGGACCCATCGACATCGACAAAATGGACTACCTCTACCGCGACAGCCTGCATGCCGGCGTGCCCTACGGGCGGCACTTCGACCAGCAGCGGCTCTTGGGCAGCCTGTGCCTGAATGAAGCCGGCGACGGACTGGCCATCACCGACAAGGGCAAGACGGCCGCCGAGCTAATGGTCTTCGCCCGCTACGTGATGTTCAGCGAGGTCTACTGGCATCACGGCGTCCGCGCGGCAACCGCCATGCTGCAACGGGCGTTTTACCTGCTGCACGGCGCTTTGGAGCTCGACCCGCTGTTCCGTACCACCGAACACGAGATGATCGCCGAGCTTCAGCAGGCGGCCGGTGGCGGGCCGGCGGGCGAGCTGCTGCAAGGGTTGTTCGGCCCCACGCGGCAACTCTACAAGCGGCTGGCCCAGTACAGCTTTCTCGAACAGCGCGAACTGTACCAGCGGCTGGCCCGTCGGCCGTACCCTTGGCTGGCCGCCTGCGCCGAACAATTCGCGGCGATCGTCAGCACGACGCTGGGCCGTGTCGTGGCCCCGCACGAAATCCTCTTCGACGCCCCGCCCATCACGCGCGAAGTGCAGTTCAACGTGGAGATCCATTTCCCGAAAGAGAATCGCTACCGGCCGCTGGGCGAAGTCTCGCCGGTGATCCGCACGCTGGCCACCGAGCAGTTCGACGACTACGTGAAGCGCGTCCGCATCTTCGCCCACCCGCGGATCGTCGGCGAACTGCGGGCGTTAAGCAATCTGCCCGAATTGCTCGATCAGGCAATCACGCGAACGGAATAGCGGTGTGCCGCCGCTTGGGTGAGAAGTCAAGCCGTCGATGTCCGTGCTCTGTCTGCTTGCTCAATAGCCTCCTCCAACCAGCTTTGAAACTCCGCTGTATCTTGTGGGTGAGGGAACTTACACGTCCGCGCACAACGGAGGATCTCCAACGCTGCCTGAGAAGCCAATGTAACCAAGCCGTCCAGTGCTTGTTTCCATACCATCGGCTCGGAATCGCGTAATGCCTCGCCAAGAAAGGACACTACCGACTGCTGACGATGCTGCCAGATAACCTCGACAAGAAATGCACGAACGTCGCAGTCCGATTCGGCTCTGAACGCCGCAATCAATTCAGGAAGAACATCGTGATCCGCTTCCAGCAACACCATGAATGCTGCGCGCTGGTGTCCCTCTTGAAACCGCTGGAGGCACCCGGCGATTTGGGATGAGAAGGCTGTCATTGACTGAGCGGAAGCTATCGAGGTCTCTTCGGCATCGCCGCGATGAAAGCCCGCAGTGCCGTGTTGACCGACTTCGAGGTGGAAAAGACCTTCGAGACATCCCTGTCGAGGACAACCACCGTACAGTCCTTGCCCGCGCGGCCGGCGAAACGGTTTGGCCGCGCTTTGCCGTAGTCAAAATCGTATTCCGCTCTCATTTTGTCGCTACGCTTGGCGGGCTTAGAACGCTGTGTTTTCTTCATAGTCTTGTCGCTTCTTCTTCGTCCGTCACGCGCGAAGGTATCACGGTGATTTGGCTGACGATGCGCGACTGGTACTTGGCCTGTACCTCTTGAAGATGTTCGTAGTAGGAGCGGAGGTCGTGCCCGAACCGCTCACTCAGTTCGCAGCGACGCTTTCGCACTTCCTCGACGATGGGGCTGTCAAGACTCATATAGGTTCCTCCCAGGGATACAATTGGTGCGGCGTTACCAGCCGCGGCGTACCCAGATTCATCCTCTCATTCAACTCCGCGATCCGTCGCGCCTTGTTGGCGTTGGCAAGATGCCGACAGTTCCATGTCAACAGGTAGTCCACGCGATAACAGGAAGCCAGCGCCAGGTGCAATGCATCAGCGGCCGGATTCCTGGGCATCAATCCGCGCAATCGGTAGACCTCAGCAACCTCCACTACCTCTTGGTTGACATCCAGCAGGGGCAACTCCGTAATCAAGCCCAAACAATCATCTTGGGTCGGATAATCGCCGGATGCCAACTCCTCCAATACGACCGCCGAGATGAAGCACTCGTACCCCTCGCGTTCGTTGTCCCACCATTCGCGCGTCCGAGCGATGTCGGCCGCCAATTCGGAGCGGCCATCGCAATAGTACGACGGGATCGTGGTTTCAATGTAGACGAGCGGCCTCATAATGGCATTATACCTTCACCGCTCGACAGCTACCACCGCCTACCCCCAGGCCGGCGAGTGTGCCGGCCGAGCCAAGCGTGCCGCATGGCGAAGAACCCCCCCTTCGCTACCTCTCTCCCAGAACCGCCTTGATGCTCTGGACCAAGTTGCGGCGGGCTTCGCGGGAGTATTCGACGTCGAACCACAGAACTTTGCCGTTGGCGTCCAGGAGGAACGTCCGGGGCATTTTGCCGACCTTGACTACTTTGGCGAAGAACTCGCCCTTCGCGTCGAGCAGATTGGGAAACGTAGCTGCCGCCTCGGCGACCTGTTGTTCGACCGCCTGGGCCGAATCGCCTACGTTGACGCCGACCACCCGCACGCCTTTCTCCCCGTAGGGTTCGACGACCCCTTTCATCAGGTCGCGCAACGCGGCGTCGGCCACCAACTTCGACCGATGCGACGTGCCGACGGTCCAGAAACAGACGACCGTCAGCTTTTGCCCGTACAAGCTGCCCAAAGCATGCATATCTCCGGCCGTGTCGGGTAGCTCGCCTGCGGGCATTTCGTCGCCGACGTTGACCAGGCAAGTGGCAAGAAGCTCATTGCTCAACGCGACCTTGGGGATTGTGGGCGGCGGGGGGATGTCGGCGGGCTTCGGCTTGCGAACCACGGCGGTATGCTGGGGCTCTTGGGCCGACTCTGACGGCGACTGCAACGTCGGCTCGTCCTCTTTCTCGACTTTCGCTGCCGGCCTGCCGCCGCTCGGTTTGCGCTGCGGCAGTTTCTCCGATGCCTTCGGCGAGCAGCCCGTACAGGCTATGGCCCCGGAAACCGCCGCCAACATAAGCCACGACCGATTGAGCAACAACATCCTTCGCTTCTCCTTGCTGATGTCGTTAGTCTGCCGAATACGCCGCGTTTCGTCAACTGGTGGGCTTGATTCCCAATTCGCGCAGTTGTTTCGTGTCGACTAGCCCGGGCGCCCCGGTCATCAAGTCGGTCGCCCGCTGAGTCTTCGGGAAGGCAATCACGTCGCGAATGCTGTCCAATCCGCCGAAGAGCATGACCAGCCGGTCGATGCCCAAGGCGATGCCGCCGTGCGGCGGGGCGCCGTATTGCAGGGCGTCCAGCAGGAAGCCGAATCGCTCGCGGGCCGTAGGCTCGTCGATGCCCAGCAATCCGAACACGTCCTGTTGAAGCTGCTGGTCGTGGATACGAATCGTGCCGCCGCCGGCCTCGGAGCCGTTAATCACCAGGTCGTATGCCTGCGCGCGGCACTTGCCCGGATCGGTGCGGAGCAACTCGCGATCTTGCGGGCGGGGCGCGGTGAACGGATGGTGCATGGCCGCCCAACAGTTCTCTTCCGCGTCGAAGGCGAACATGGGGAACTCGACGACCCAGGAGAAGTTCATCTGCGAAGGGTCATAGAGCTTCAACTCGGCGCCCAGCCGTTTGCGCAAGGCATAGAGCGACTTGCAGGTGACCTCGAACCGATCGGCCACCAGCAGCAACAGGTCGCCCGGTGCGGCGTCCATCCGCCGGCCGATCTTGGCCAGCACGTCGGGGATGAAGTTTTTGGCGATGGGCGAGGCCAGTTTACCGTCGGCCTCGACCTTGAACCACGCCAGCCCCTTGGCGCCGAAGCTCTCGACGGCGTAGGCCGTCAACTCGTCGATGCCTTTGCGCGAGTAGCGGTCGGACGCGCCCTTGGCGTTGATGCCGCGCACCCGCTGGCCCGACTCGGCCGCCGAGCGGAAGACGCGGAACTCCGTTTCTCGGGCCAGGTCTGTCAGGTCGACGATTTCCATGCCGAAGCGCAGGTCGGGTGCGTCGTGGCCGAACCGCTCCATCGCCTCATCGTAGCTCATGCGCGGCAGCGGCAGCGCCAACTCCAGCCCGAGAATCTCTTTGGCCATGCGAGCGACCAGCCCGTCGATCACGCCGATGATGTCCTCGGCGGTGATAAACGACATTTCGAGGTCCAACTGGGTGAACTCCGGCTGGCGGTCGGCGCGGAGGTCCTCGTCGCGGAAGCAGCGCGCCACCTGGATGTAGCGATCGTAGCCGGCGACCATGAGTATCTGCTTGTAGAGTTGCGGCGACTGCGGCAGTGCATAGTACGCGCCCTGCTGAATGCGGCTGGGCACCAGGTAATCCCGCGCGCCTTCGGGCGTGCTGCGTCCGAGCATGGGCGTCTCGACCTCGATGAACCCCAGCGCGTCGCAGTAGTCGCGCATGAGTTTGATCATGCGATGCCGCAACAGCATGGTCCGCTGCATTTCCGGCCGGCGGAGGTCGATGTAGCGGTACTTCAGCCGCAGGTCCTCGCCGGGCAACTCCTTTGACGTGGGCTGGAACGGCGGCGTGAGGCTCTTGTTGAGGATTTCCAAGTGCTGGACGCGGACCTCGATCTCGCCCGTATCGAGCTTCGGGTTGACGGTCCCTTCCGGCCGCCGGGCGACTTTGCCTCGCACCAGCAAGACAAACTCCGACCGCAACGTCTTGGACGCTTGCAGGGTCTCGTCGCCGCTCTCCGGGGCAAAGACCACTTGGGTCTTGCCGTAGCGGTCGCGAAGATCGACGAACAGCACGCCACTATGGTCGCGACACGTGTCGACCCAGCCGCAAAGGGTCACTTGCCGGCCGACGTGGTCCAATCGTAGTTCGCCGCAGGTATGGGTGCGCAGCACTTTGAGGTCCCCACCAAGAAAGGTTAGTCAATGGAGCATACAAACGCCCCATTCTAGTTGCCGAGGGCCGCGGCGCGAAGGGCGGTGCGAAGCGCCCCTTATTGGTTCTCAGGAGAGTAAGGTCGCCGTTTAGCAGCCGCCGACCACCGCTTCGCGGCGGTGCCCGTGGCGGCTTGCGGCGTTTCCGGGGCCGACGTACCGTCGGCCGCTAAACGCTTACGGCATTACTTTCCCGAGAGTTAATAGCTCCGGCACTCGGGCAGGGCGCATCCAACCGACTCGATCCGCTCGGCCGTTTCCGCCGCATCGACTTGGCCGGACACGGCGACGAAGCGGCATTCGCTCAGGCTGCGAAACCAGGTGCTTTGCCGCTTGGCCAGTTGCCGGGTGTGCTGCTGGACCAGGGCTATGGTCTCCGACAAGCCGCGCCGGTCCTCGATGTGTTCGATCACTTCACGGTAGCCGACGGCCTGCCGGGCGTTCTTGCTGAGGGGTTTCGGAAAAATGGGGCCTGGCTCCGAGCCGCAGCCCGCAGAAGTTACGAGATTGGCATCCGACGAGGCGCCTGTCCCCATTTTTCCCAAGAGTCGCCGCACCTCGTCGACCAGCCCGGCGGCGAACATCGTTTCCACGCGCCGGTCGATCCGGTCGTGCAACTCCGGCTTGGGCCAATCGAGCACGAAGACGCGGCACTGCTCGGCGGGCCGGCCAACCTCGAACTGCCGCTGCAACTCGCTGATCGGCCGGCCGGTCTTCTCGCAGACCTCCAACGCGCGAATGAGCCGGCGCGTGTCGTTGGGGTGCAATCGGGCGGCTGCCCCGGCGTCAACCTCCATCAGCCGCCGGTGCAACGTCTCGCTGCCCCCCCGCCGGGCTTCTTCGGCCAGGCGGTGGCGCAGCGTCCAGTCGGCCGGCGGCCCTTCGAAGATTCCGCGCAACAGGCCCTTCAGGTACAGCGGCGTCCCGCCCACAAAAAGCGCCGGCCGGCCGCGGCCGATGATTTCCCGGACGCATTCCTCGGCGGCCGCGACGTATTGCGCCAGACTGTACTCTTCGTGCGGCTCGATGATGTCGATCAGGTGATGCGGTACGTTGCGGCGCTGCTCGGGCGCGGGTTTTGCCGTGCCGATGTCCATGCCCCGGTAGAGCGCCATCGAGTCGAGCGATATGATCTCGGCGCCGATTCGCCTCGCAAGCTCAACGCCCACCGCCGATTTGCCCGAGGCGGTCGGACCGGTCAGGAACCAGCAATCTCGCGCGTGCAGGGGGAGCATCGGTGGTTCCTACTCTGAATTTGCTTTGCCCCGGCAATAGCACGCCACGACCCGCGCCTCCGGGTCGAAGAGCAGTTCGTGCGGATTGGCCGCGTCGCGGTCGGGCAGGGCGACGATCGCCAGGTCGGCCCGTTTGCCGGCTTCAAGCGTGCCGATTTCGTTCTCCAGCCCCAACGCCCTGGCGCCCGAAAGCGTGCCGATTTGCAGAACTCGATTGAGCCCGACGGTCGGATGACGCCGCGCCACACAGCGCATTTCGTCCAACAGGCTCAGATCGGGCGACGACCCGCGGCCGTCCGTGCCCAGCGCTACCGACACGCCGGCGGCAAGCATCTTCTCCAAAGGGTACGCGGCGCGGCGGAAGAACTCGTGCGTCTGCGGGCAATACACCACCGACATCCGCGCGGTGTTCTGCCCCAGGTAAGCGATCTCCTCGTCGTCCAAGCAGTTCCCGTGAATCAACAGCGCCCGATGCGCGGACGCGAGAACGTGGAGGTAGTCGAGCGGTCGGTTGCCCGGCCGTGGTGTCGTGGGGTCCCATGCTCCCAGTTGCTCCAAGAGGTCGCGCAACGGCCCGTCGCCATGCCGCAGCAGACGCAGTTCCTCCGGCGACTCGGCCAGGTGCATGGCGACGGGGACCTTTTCCTCGGCGGATAATTGGACCACCGCGGCCAGCAGGTCGGGGTGGACGCTGTACGGTGCGTGAGGGCTGAGGCCCGGCCGCAAGTTCGACGCGGTTTGGACCATGCGTACATGGTTCCTCGCAAGTTCCATCGCGGCGGCAATCCGTTCAGCCGTGGGGGCAATAAGTTCCTGAAACGCGGTGACATCGAGCGGCGATGCGACAACTTGGTCGACCGGCCAGCCCGGCTGGGCGATGTCGCCGAGCGTGGTTGTGCCGCAGCGGAGGCTCTCGCTGAGCCCCAATTCGATTGGCCGTCGATCGCGGCCGGCCGCCTGCCGCCGGAACTCGAGGACAAGCCGAATCCAATCCACCAGCGCAATGTCCGGCTGACCCAGGGGCTCGGGAAGATCGCTGAAATCGAGGTGCGCGTGGGCGTTGACCAGCCCAGGCATGATGGCCGCGTTGCCGAGGTCGCAGACGTCTTGTGGTGCAGGCATCTCGCCTGCTCGGTGCATTACAGGCGGGACGCCGTCCCTACAAAGCGCAGGCGGGACGCCTGCACCACAAGCGACGATCCGTGCTCCTTCGACGGCGACCGTTCCGTCGGCGATCGGCGGACCGGCAACGGAAAACACGTAGCGGGCTTTGAGGGTCTTCATGGCTTAAAACAATAGACGGGGGCTAACAGCCCACGGAGGCGGAACCATGCAATTCAGGCACATTCCGGGGGCTGTTAGCCCCCGGCTATTGTGATATTGATTTTCTGACAGTCAGCAAATGGCGGCTGCATCACTTCTCCGCCCGTTCGATGGCTTCCTCCAGCGCTTCCTCCGGCGATTTCGCGCAGGGCAGCACGGCGAACCAGGCCAGCAACAACAGCGCGAGCATTGAGCCGGCAATCACCGCCGGCCACTGGAAGACGCAACCGCCGGCGTCGCCGAGTCTGACCCAAGCATGAACCAAGTCATGCACGCGGCAGTCGTTCAGCAACTCCCCGACGATTCGATTTTCGCGCATCTCGCGCAGCGTCTCCGGCGTGATCCGGCTGTTGGCCACCGCCAGCGCATTGTGGGTCAAGTGAAACACGACGCTCGGCAGCAGGCTGCCGCTTTGCACGGCCAGATAGGCGATGACCACGCCGACCAGGCTGGCGATCATGGATTGCTGCAAGATGCCGTGGGTCAGGCCAAAGAACACGGCGCTATACACGATCGCCCGCCACTTATGCCCAAGGTGCCGGAAGCCGGAAAGGATGAATCCGCGAAACGCAAGTTCCTCGCAAATGGCGGGGAGAACGGCGATGACCAACAGCAGGGCCCACGGGTTGGCCTGCTGCAACAGGGCCTCCATTTTCTGCAGCACGGGCTTGGCGTTCTCGCTGACCGGGTAAAGTTGGGTGACCACGACCTGCAGCACATTGGCCATGGGATGCAGCGCCGCGGCCAGCACGGCCGCTGCCGGAATCGTCAGCCACGGCGGCCACTTCAACAGCAAGGTCTGCCGCGGGCTGCCGGTCAGCACGATGGCCATTATCAACGCGGGCGCGGCGATCACCGCCAACTGGGTCGTCACGGCGATGCGGGCAAAGCCCTGGAAATCGCCCGGTTGCTGCGCCGAGAAACTCACGAAGAACCGCATCACCAGAATCAGCACGCCGCAACACACGGCCGCGGCCGCCGTCGGCGTCGGCTGCCGGTCGCGCAACAGGTGCCGCAGCCACAGACCCATATCGAACTGCTCGCTCTCGCGGAACAGCACCGACTCGGAATTGAACTGATCGACCGCCCAGCGGATCGACAGCAGACAGGCGATCAGCGTGACGCCTGCGACCATTGGGGAGAATTGCACGGCGCGCCAGTAGTCGCCCTCCAGCACGCTGCGCAGCAAAAGCACCACGCCCGTCACCGGGATCAGACTGTTGCCGAGGTTCAACTCCACGCCGGGCGACATCGGCAGGATCACCAGCGGCATGGTGATCAACAGCAGGGGCATGAGGTAGTATTGGCCTTCCTTGGTGCTGCGGGCCAGCGCCGCCAGCGCCAGGCACAACGCGCTGAAGAGCGCCGCGATGGGCACCAGCGCCACCGCTAACGCCGCGATGGCCGTCGGCGGCGGCAGGCCGAAACCTTTTAGATGCGACAACACCATCCAGCCCGTGATCGCCACGCTCACCAGGTTCAGCACGGCGGTGACGATGCTGAAGAGCATGATCGTCAGCAGCTTGCCCACGACGATTTCGCTTCGCTGCGCGGGGCTGCTCAACAGGGTTTCCAGCGTGCCGCGCTCCTTCTCGCCGGCGCACAGATCGACCGCCGGATAGAACGCTCCGGTCAGCGCCCAAAGCAGCAGCATGACGGGCAGGATCTTCGACCACATCGCCGCGCCGCGATAACCGCTCTGGTCCGCCACGTCGGCGCTTTCCAGCGAAAACGGCCGCGCGGTAATGGCCGGCACGCCGCTGGCCTTGAGGTTGTCGTCGCCGATGTTCTGCGTCCAGCGATGCAGGATCGCGGAAAGCCTCGTAAATGCCAACGGAGACTTCTCATTGGCCGTGCTGTAGATGATCTCGGGGCTGGGCACTTGCAGGGGGACCGCCGCTGCGGCGCTGTCCCGGCCCGCGGAGCGGTCTACGGCACGGCGGCGAATCGCCTCGCGGAAGGCGTTCAGCCGGGTGGCGAAATCGGGCGGAAAATACAGCGCCGCCTCATACTTGCCCGCCTGAACCGCAATGTGGGCCGCGGTTCGCGGATTGATCGCCGAGGCGCCTTCGGCCGACGGCTTGTCCGGCGCAAAGTGCAACTCCAGCAACTTCGCCTTGTCCCCATCGGCGAACAATCGCTCGGCAAACTGCTTATCCTCGAACAGCGGAGGCAGGTCGGCCAGGCTCTTGGCGCCTACGACCAACACCCGCGTCGATTGATCCTGCATGAATTGGGCGATCTGGAACATGCTCATCCCCAGCAACGGGTAGAGCAGAATCGGCAGCACGGCGATCATGAACAACGTCCGCCGATCGCGCAACTGATCGCGAATCTCGCGGGTAAGGATCAACTTGACGTTGGACAGGTTCATGCTGCCGTCTATTGTCGGGGTGGATGGGGCGGCAGTTGAACTGCCGCCCCAACGGTGGTTGCTGCGAGGCCGCCGGCCGCTTCATCGTGCTGGGAAATCAGTTGAAAGAACAACTCCTCCAAGTCGCCTTCGTGGTGCCGCTCGCGCAGTTCCTCCAACGTCCCTTCGGCGAGGATCTGCCCGCGGTGCAAGATCGCCACGCGATCGCAGAGTCTCTCGGCCTCGCGCATAATATGCGTGGAGAAGACGATGCACTTGCCGTGGTCGCGCAGATCGGCGATGGTGTTCAGCAGCGCGCGGGCCACCAACACGTCCAACCCCACGGTCGCCTCGTCGAAAATCAGCACGGGCGGATCGTGGACTATCGCGCGGGCCACCGATACCTTTTGCTTCATGCCCGTCGACATCTTCGCGCCCAACACGTCCCGCGTGTCGTTCATCTTCAGCCGGTCGAACAGCGACTCCATCCGCTCGGTCAGCGTTTTCTGCGGAATGCCGTGCAGCCGGCCGAAGTACTCGACCATCTCCCAGCCGGTCATGCGGTCGTAGACGGCCGTGTTGGCCGAGATGAAACCGATCTGGCGTCGGACCTGGGCGGGCTGCGTGAGCACGTCGTAACCGTTGATCGTGGCCGTGCCGCCGCTGGGGCGGAGCACGGTGCTGAGGATTCGCAGGGCCGTGGTCTTGCCCGCCCCATTCGGACCCAG
>Ga0315287_10004491_pt1 | contig 13625 bp, 8 predicted proteins | sample YL17G11_0_MG_FD_205037 | JGI IMG/M metagenome (GOLD analysis project Ga0315287, IMG submission 205037) | Sediment microbial communities from Yellowstone Lake, YNP, Wyoming, USA - YL17G11_0 | ecosystem: Environmental > Aquatic > Freshwater > Lake > Sediment | place: USA: Wyoming | collected... | reverse complement strand
AACGAAACACCGGCTCCAAGAAAAAGGCGATTGTGGGCGTCGCGCGGCAGTTGTTGTGCGTGATGTTCTCGATGCTTCAGTCGGGACAAACCTATCGGCTGGCGGCGTGAAGGGCCGAGGAATATTACAACCACCTCAAGCCAGTAGATGCACGGCACGCTGTACGGACTCTCAAGCAACGGACCCGTGGAGGCGCGCGTATTGCCGCAGGCGGCTACCCGGCCAGCCAAGGGGGCATTTCACCGGCGGGCGGAAGCTTCACAACCCAGCCTTGGGTCACTTCGTCCAGGGCCAGGACCTCGGCCAGCGCCTCGGCCGGAGGGGCCGAATCGAGCGCGAGGATGCCGATGGCCTCCCCGCCCGGCTGGTTGGCGGTGCGGCCGACCGACATTTGGGCGATGTTCACCCGGTGCCGGCCGAAGATGCTCCCCACCTTGCCGATGACGCCCGGCGTGTCGCGGTGGGCAAAGATCATCAGGATGCCGTCCAGATAGCTCTCCAGCCGGCAGGCGCCCTTCTGCACCAGCCGCGGCATGTTGTTGCCGAACAGGGTGCCGGAGGCGATCGAGGTCTTCCGCTCGGTCACCACCTCGGCGGTGATCATCGAACTGAAATCGCCGATGTCGGGGCTGCGCTGTTCGATGACTTCGATGCCCCGCTCGCGCAGCAGCACTTCGGCGTTGACGATGTTCACACCGGAGGTCATGGCATGTTCCATCAGGCCGGCGGCAAAGGCGGCCGAGAGCAGCCGCGTGTTTTTCTTGGCCACCTCGCCCTTATAGCTGAGCCGGCAACTGGTGGGCGGGCAGTGGTCCATCTGGGCCAGCAGAATCCCCAGCCGGTACGCCACGTTGAGATAGCCGCGCAGATCGGCCAGCGTCTTCGGGTCCAGCGGCGACATGTTGACCGACTGCTTGATGGCCCCGGTGGTGAAGTAGTCGATCAGCAGTTCGGCCGCCTCGACGGCGACGTTCGTCTGCGCCTCTTCGGTGCTGGCACCGAGATGGGGCGTGCAGAGCACGCCGGGCATGCCGAACAGCGGGTTCTTCGTGCAAGGCTCCTCGGGATACACGTCGAGCGCCACGCCGGCGAGTTGCCCGTTGTTGAGCCCTTCGACCAGCGCGGCCTCGTCGAAGATGCCGCCGCGGGCGCAGTTGATCAGCCGCGCCCCCTTCTTCATCATCTGCACTTCCTTCGTGCTGATAAGGTTTCGCGTCTCGTCGGTCAGGGGCGTGTGGACCGTCAGGTAATCGACCTCGGGCAGCATCTCGCGGGGCGAGGCAACGGTTTCGATGCCCAGTTCACTCGCCCGAGCGCTGGGCAGGAACGGGTCGTAGCCGAGGACGTGCATTTCCAGTCCCCGGGCGCGGATGGCGACGGCCTGGCCGACGCGGCCTAAGCCGATGATGCCCAGCGTCTTGCCGGCCAACTGCGCGCCCATGAACTTTTTGCGGTCCCAGCGGCCCTCGACGAGGCTCTGATTGGCCGGGGCGATGTTCCGCGACATGCCCAGCATCAGGGCTATGGCGTGTTCGGCGGTGGAAACGGTGTTGCCGCCGGGCGTGTTCATGACGACGATGCCCTGGCGCGTGGCGGCCTGGGTGTCGATGTTGTCCACGCCCACGCCGGCCCGAGCGATGGCCCGCAGCCGCGTATTGCCCCGCAGGACGTCGGCGGTGATTTTCACGCCGCTGCGGCAGATTGCGCCGTCGGCCCCGAGCAGGGCGTTGCGAAGGTCCTCGCCCTTGAGACCGGTGCGGACTTCCACTTCCAGACTTCCGGCCGACTCCAACAGAGACAAACCGTCCTGGGATAATTCGTCGAGAACGAGGATTTTTGGCATGATGTTGGTCAGGTCCTTTCTGGCGGCGGCCACGCCCATTTCTAGCTTAGCATCTAGTCGCATCGCGACAAGTAGCAACTCGGTCGGGCCATCGGGCGGCTGAGGCGCCGGCATCAGGGCTCGTCCGGTTCGTCGCGGGTCTTGACGGCGTTGATGGCCAGGACGAGCACCAGGCAGATTAGATCGACGGCCCAAAGGATGCCGCCGGCCAAAGCGACCCGCTGGAGCACGGCCCCCCCGAGAGAGTCACCCATGGCGGCCAACAGGGCGGCAACCCCCAGGACCACGCAGATCGTGATCGGCAACAGAACGGTTGCGGCCAGCAGGACAAGAACGGCTCGATGAGGAATCGTCGGTTGGTGCATAGTCTAATTCTACCAGTTTTCCCAATTTTGCTGACCGGCAAGGTCGCTGTCAAGGCGGGCCAGGTTTCGCCGCTACGTATTCGTCACGCTCCGCGTGACGCGACTGCCTCACGCGGAACGTGAGGAATACCGATTTTCCTCACGCGGAGCGTGAGGAGTACGTGGAAAACATCCATGCCTCAGCTTGACTTGCCTTTCCGGTGGTACACAATGAAGTACGTTTGCCGGGCAACTCCGAGAAAGCTTCCATGCAACATTCCGCTCTGTACCGCCGCGTGGCGTGGTTGTGGCTGCTGCTTGGCACGATCGCCTTAGCCGCCGCTGCCCAGGCCACCGAGGTGCTGCTGAAAGACGGCCGTATTTTGCGCGGCAAGATGGGCAAGGTCGCCAGTCTGGCCGACATGCCCCAGGCCACCCAGCCCGATGGCGGCGGCCCCCTGCAATTGATCCTGCTGCTGGACGACGAACTGCGGCGCACGTTCGTATCCGACCGCCTGGTGCGCGAGGTCCGCCAGGAGGCAAACCGCCAACTCGAAGAGAAGTTCACGATCCGCCAGCGGGCGCTCCGCAACGGTTCGTCGATCAAGAGCGTCGGGCCGCCGGCGCGGATTCAGCCCTTCGACGAGTTCGGCCGGCGAATCTTCACCATGGTCACCGCCAAGGGGCCGGTGGACATCATTCAGGGGATCACCGAACTCACGCCGCAATGGACCAAGGTGGAAGGCATTTCGCACGTTTGGGACATGCGCATCGCCACCAGTTCGATCCCCCGCGACACGCTCCAGAAGATTCTGCTGAAGCAGATCAATCCGAAGGAGATGGAGCACTACAAGAAGGTCGCCCGGTTCTATCTGCAATGCGAGCGGTACGAGGAGGCGCGGGCGGTGTTGGAGGCCCTGCTGGCGGCGTTTCCCGATCAGGCCGATCTGAAGGAGCAGTTGGCCCCGTCGATCCGCGCCATCGGCCAGCTTTCCGCGCAACGATTGACCGCCGAGTTGAAGTTGCGGCGCGACGCCGGCCAACACCGTCTCGTGTCGGCGAAGCTGAAGAAGTTTCCCACCGAGGGCGTCCCGGGCGAAATCCTCCAGGGCATCCGCGAGATGGCGCAGGAATACGACACCCGCGAGGCACGCCTGACCGCCGTGGTCAAGCAGCTCAAGGGATTGGCCGGGCGGATCAAGGACACCGTATCGCGCGAGAACCTCAAGCCGATCCTCGATGAAATCGCCGGCGAGTTGACCCTCAGCACCTTGGATCGCATGGCGGCCTTCATGCAGAACGCCGCCGACGCGGACACCAAGGACGACGAAAAGGTGGCGTTGGCCATCAGCGGGTGGCTGCTGGGCACGAACGCCGCCAGGACCAACCTCGACAACGCCACCTCCGCCTACAAGGTTCGCCGGCTGGTGCGCGAGTACGTCAACGAGTCGGTCACGCTAAAGCGCGAGGGGATTTTTACTTACATCAAGCAGGAGTACGCCGGCGACCCGGCCACCGTGGCCGCGCTGTTGGCGAACATGAAACCGGCCGTCAATCCGCCCGAACACGTCGCCGATAAGCCCGGCTACTACGAGTTGGAGACGGCCGGGCTGCCCAAGGAGCCGGCCGTGACGTATTACGTCCAGCTTCCGCCGGAGTACGACCCGTATCGCCGCTATCCGACCGTCGTCACGCTCAACGGCGCGGGCACCAGCGCCGAGCAGCAGATCGACTGGTGGGCCGGGGCGTGGGCCGGCGACGCGCGGACCGGTCAGGCCACGCGCTACGGCTGCATCGTCGTTGCTCCCGTCTGGAGCGTCGAGCACCAGAAACAGTATGGCTATTCGGCGCGGGAACATGCGGCCGTGCTGAATTGCCTTCGCGACGCCTGCCGGCAATTCGCCATCGACACGGATCGCGTCTACCTCTCGGGCCATTCGATGGGCGGCGACGCGGCCTGGGACATCGGCCTGGCCCATCCCGATCTTTGGGCGGGCGCGATTCCGATCGTGGCCCAGTCGGACCGCTACTGCGCCCTGTATTGGGAGAACGCCCGCTACGTGCCGTTCTACGTGGTGGCGGGCGAGCTCGACGGGGCGAAGCTCACCAAGAACGCCCGCGACTTGGATCGCTACCTCAAGCGCGGCTTCGACACCACGGTGGTCGAGTTTCTTGGCCGAGGGCACGAGGATTTCTACGACGAGATTCTGCGCATCTTCGATTGGATGGGCCGCTTCCGCCGCAATTTCTTCCCCCGCGAGTTCACCTGCGAAACGATGCGCCCGTGGGACAATTTCTTCTGGTGGGTCGAGATGCACGGGCTTCCGCCGCGGGCGATGGTCGATCCGGCCAATTGGCCGCCGCCGGCGGCCACCCAGCCCGTGCAGGTCAAAGGCACGATCAACAACAAGAATGGGCTGAATGTCCGCACCGGAACCAGCCAGGTGACCGTCTGGCTTTCGCCGGAGATGATCGACTTCAATCAGCGGGCGACGATCACCGTCAACGGCCGGCGGCTCAACGCGGCCGATCAGATTGTCCGCCCCGAGCTGCGCACGCTGTTGGAAGACGTCCGCACCCGCGGCGACCGGCAACATCCCTTCTGGGCAAAGCTGGAAGGGGCCACGGGGCGCATTCACGGAGAGTAGCAAATCGCTTCGTGTCGCGTTCTTCAATGTACTCCTCACGCTCCGCGTGAGGTTATGTGGTTTGGCTTGGGGTTATGACCAGCCTCACGCGGAGCGTGAGGAGTACGAAGTCAGTCCTCCCCAAAAGTTGCGGAGAGCCCGATTTTCGAGCTGAGGTTTTGCACCGCCCTTTCCATCGGCGCTTTTGCGGGGTGGGTTTGGGGCAATCCGAACTGCTTTGGCGACATAGACTTGCGGCGACTCGTTTTCGTCTGCATCGCATAGGTCATTGGAGTGGTCTGGTGCAAAACTCCCCCGGTTGGCGAGGTCTGCCTTCTGATAGTCCCGAGACAAGCGTTGTTGTTGGTCAACAGCATGGCCGTATTTCCAATTCCCTGCTCCACGCTCCCCTCTCGACTCTGCACTCTCCTCTCTCCTCTGTCACCTTGCCACCTATCTGTACGGATGCCCATGCTAGCTTCTGGCGGCGCGAATTTCAAGTGAAGTTTTTGGGCCACGCGGCGTTTTCTTGTTTCCACGCTCGCTACGGGAACAGGCCGAGCGCGGCGTTGTTATCGCCCAGTAATGAGGAGTACGGAAACGCACCACAAGCGAATTGCCCTACGTCATCAAACCGGTGTGATGCGCGCACGCTGGGAAAGTCAAGAAGTGGACTTATCCCCTTCTTGTTCTCCTACAAGCAATCGCCGTTCCCCCGTCTGACTTGACACCGAATGAAGCGCCAGGGTATATTGCGTCATCCCTTAATGGCGGGGTGGACGTCGTCAGATCATCCTGTGAGATGTTATCGGGGAGGAGAAAAAGGAATGGCGAAACGCAAGCACGGCCGAGCCCAAATGGACATGTTTGAGTCTCGGATTACGATTTTGAGGAACACGCTGACGAATTTACGTGCGAAATTCAACGCGCCGCCGATCGAGCGCGACATGAAGAGGACATCCGCGTTGCAGTCGAACGGCAAATTGCACTCATAAGCGAACGGTTGAAAGTGACAAAAGTCGGAGAGCACGAGTACACGCTCTTGAGGGGCCATGTCGATTCGGTCTACGGCAGCGTATTCATAGAGTATAAGAACCCGTCGGATACAAGCAGTCAGCTTGGCCCTCGGCTATCCTCGCCGGGCACAAGAAAGGTTGTGGAACAGATCACGGGACGGTTTCGGGATGTAACGACGTTGACCGGAGGGCGCGGAGCAACCATTCTCGGCATTGGGTTCGATGGCAGGTACTTTGTGTTCTGCCGTTTTGCCAATGGGAGCGTTACCCCGGAAGAACCGCTCGGACTATCGCGGTGGAGCGCGCGACAATTTCTATGGGCCATCTTCAATCTGGGTACGAGGGGTTACGCCCTCACTCCCGAAACGCTAGCGGCGGACTTTGGAAGCGATAGCGAGCTTGGAAGAAATGGCGTGAGGGCCTTTGCCTCAGCGTGTAGGGCAAATTCGACTGAGCCACGAACATCGACCTTTTTCCGGCAGTGGCGGATTCTTTTTGGCGAAGTCTGCGGTTACGACGTTGACAGCCCAAGCCGGAGGATGAAGGTGCTGGCAAGCCATTACGAGGAGGCTGCGGGTAGCCCTGCGGAGCTTCTCTTTGCTCTGCATACGTACTACGCCCTGCTTATGAAGTTATTGGCAGCGCACGTCGCCGGCTTCTACCAGCTAATTGGGACCTCGCCGCTTGAGGGAATTGCCAGAGCCCCATCGCGTAATGCGTTGGAGAGAATGCTGAAGGAACTTGAGGAGGGGGGCGTATTCCCGCATCTTGGAGTAACGAACTTTCTAGAAGGAGATTTGTTCTCCTGGTATCTTGAAGGGTTGAGCGATGACGTTGAAGAGACGGTTAGGGCTATGGCTTCTCGGTTGCTGGATTACAACCCCGGTTCTCTTAGGGACAACACAAGCCTTGCTCGCGACCTTCTCAAAAAGCTGTACCACGAGCTTTTCCCCCGGCAAGTGAGACACGACCTGGGCGAGTACTATACACCTGACTGGCTCGCACAACTCACGCTGAATCAAGTTGGATATGATGGAAACCCTCAGACGCGGCTTCTCGACCCAGCGTGTGGCTCCGGCACCTTTCTCGTACTAGCCTTGGATGGTGTCAGGAAGTGGCTTGAGCGCAATTTTGAGACGGCGCCAACGCCTCAAGACGTCGCCACTCTGGTTTGCAAGAACATAATAGGCTTCGATCTGAATCCGATCGCGGTGCTGGCCGCGCGCACGAATTACCTGATCCAGCTACACGATCTTTTCAACTATCGTGGAGAAATCGAGATTCCGATTTACCTTTGCGACAGTGTGCTGACACCGTCGGAGTACGGTGATCCGGCACAGCGCCAGCTTGCGGCCAAACCCGTGCAGGTTCCGACAAGCGCTGAGTTGTTCTTGGTGCCCAGGGAGGTTACCACGGAGCGCAAACACCTTGTGGCGTACTGCAACCTCCTCGGAAAATACGCACGGAAGGACTCCGGATACACTGCAGAGGATTTTGTGCTAAGATGCACAGACGATGGGATCCCGGTGTCTACAGAAACTGAGAACCAGCACAAGCGACTCTTCGATGACATTCGACGACTAGACCACGATCGGAAAAACGGCGTCTGGGCCCGCTTCATCAAGAACGCATTTGCTCCCGTTTTTCTCAAGGAGGAACCGGTCGACCTGGTAGTTGGCAATCCCCCCTGGGTGAACTGGGAGAATCTGCCGGGGCTAATGGAAGAAGAAGGAGGAACAAACTACCGGAAAAAGATCGCGGAGGTTTTTCAACGATATGGCCTGTTCTCTCTCTCTGGCTCTGCAGGTCGGCTTGGAGGGGGAAAGAAGGATCTGTCCATGGTTTTCGTCTACGCGTGTGTGGACCACTATCTCCGGCATTCAGGCAAACTGGGGTTCGTGATTACTCAGACGGTTTTCAAGTCAAAGGGTGCTGGCGACGGGTTTCGCCACCTTCAGTACGAACCTAGCAGGGGAAGTTCTGGATCCACCGTGTACCTTGACGTTACTGGTGTTGACGACTTGAGCAGTTTTCAGCCTTTCGAGGGTGCCACAAACAGGACGGCCGTCTTCGTATGCAGCAAAAGCACTGAGAGAACCACCTATCCAGTGCCGTACAGGGTCTGGTCAAAGGGAAGCGGCCACCGAATTGGTTTTGACTGGCCCTTGTCGCAAGTCGAAGAAGTGACATCACAGATCGCTCTTGGAGCCGAACCCATAGACTCGGAGAACATCAATAGTCAATGGCTCACAGCACCAAGCGGCGTTCTTTCGCCCATACGGAAGATCATCGGCCCGAGCGATTACGTAGCGCATGCGGGAACCTGCACTTGGCTGAATGGTGTATACTGGGTTCGGATTGTTAAGCGAATGCCGAAGCGCTGCCTAATCGAAAACCTGCATGACGTGGGTAAAATAAAAGTGAACAAGGTACAAATGCCTGTTGAGGCAGATTTGATATACGCACTACTTCGCGGAAGGGACACACGTCGGTGGCTGGCGAATCCTTCCGCGTGGATAATACTCCCACAAGACACGGATGCCCGAACAGGCATACCCGAAGCTGAATTCCGACGCAAGTTCAACAAGGCTTACGATTACTTCATCCTATACGAGGACGCATTGCGGCAACGCTCAGGCTTCCGTAAGTACTTCCGACTGACTGACCCATTCTACTCCGTATACAATGTGGGGCCATATACTATGGCCCCCTGGAAAGTTGTCTGGCGAGAACAGTCCGCGCGCATTCAGACAGCAGTGGTGGGACCACAGCAAGACGGAGCGGTAGTAGTTCCCGACCATAAACTCATGTTGGTGGCGTGTGGTGGTGCAAAGGAAGCCTATTACCTCGCAGCACTCCTTAATTCTTCCCCGGCTGAACTCGTTATTTCGGCCTATGTCCTCTCTACGTCTACCTCCACTCACGTCTTGGAGAACGTCGCAATTCCTAAGTTCAACATGACTGACGAAACACACCAGCTATTGGCGGAACTCTCAGAATCTGCTCACAGGGCGGCCATCGCTGGACGAAAGCCGGAACTGCTTGAGTTAGAGGCCCGCATAGACGAAGCGGCTGCGCGCATCTTCGGCTTATCGGAGGAGGAACTACAAAAAATCAAGAAGACCGTCGGTAGGATCGAGGCCGATCTTCCGTTGGTTGAGGACAACGGGTGCGACGAAGAGGAAGAGTAAAGGGGTCTCTAGGTCGGCTGCGGAGTCGGTGGCGGGCGGGACGGGTGGCACTGCGAGAGGCGATGGATGGGTGAATTGGGTGTCACTGCTGGCTTGTCCAGCAGTACCCGGTCGTGCATAATGAGAACGCCTGAACTTTGACAATTATAGCCAACGGACGGCGGTTTTCCGTGGTCAGTGAACACGGCGATTCTGACGTTGGTCGAGGCCGCGTCAAGATAGCTTGATGCAATGCAAGAACCGTTCCACGGCAACGGAGGAACACTTATCTTCGCTGATTTCCACTAATGGCCTCTTGCGTGTCGATCAGCGACGATTAGTGTTCCGCAAGAAAATAGTCAGCTTGTTTTGACGCGACTCGTTAGCCCGTGCAAGTCAAAGGCACGATCAACAGCATCCCTTCAGGGCGAAGGTGGAAGGGGCCACCGGGCGGCTTCACGGAGAGTAATCCGCCGAAACGGCACAATCGCCATGGCCGGCCGCTTTTCTAGCCGCGACCCCTAAGCCGACCCCCGCTGTAGAGCGTCTTGTCGCACTATTTTCGCATGTTGACCCGACAAAATATTCGACATCCGCGTCATTTTCGATTATAATCGAGTTTGCGGTTTGGCGGGCAGTTTGCCGTGCCCGGCAACCGTGAACGGTGGCGATGTTTCTTGGAAGGTGACCAGGAGAAGAGAGATGAAACGCATACTCGTTCGGTTTGCGCTCGTGTCCGTTGGAATCATGTCGATCGGCATCATGGCTTCGGCAACTCAGGCCGGCCCCGTGGTGCGATTCAATCTCGACTATTCGGTGACTGACAGCAGCGGCCCCATCGACTACTTTGATGTAGAACTCTTCGATACCGCGGCCCCCATCACGGTCGCCAACTTTCTCAAGTACGTCAACAATGGCCTATACAATAACACGATCATCCACCGCGATGCCAAAGACTTTGTCATGCAGGGCGGCGGTTTCACGCCCGAGTTCTCGGGAACGATCCCAACTGCCTTAAATCCCATCACAAGCTACGGCGCAATCCAAAATGAGTTCAGCCCCACCCGCTCCAATGTCCGCGGCACGATCGCGATGGCCAAGCTCGGCAACAACCCCAACAGTGCTACGAACCAGTGGTTCGTGAACTTGGGCGACAACTCCGCCAATCTGGACAATCAGAATGGCGGTTTCACGGTTTTCGGGCAAGTAATCGGCAAGGGCATGACACTGATCGACGCCGTCAACAGCCTGCCGACATACGACGTTTCCAACTATTTTAGCAACAGCGCCTTTACCGAGGTGCCGCTGGTTAACAATGGCAGCGCCTTCGTCACCGTCAAGAGCGCGGCCGTCGTCCTCCCTCCCACAAGCTCAACGGGAAGCTTATCGGGTTTCGTCTATGTTGACACGAACCATAACGGCGTCATGGACGGCCTTGATTATGCGATTGCCGATGCACGGGTTTCGATTATGCAGGCCGGCAGCAACACACCGTTGGCCACTGTCTACAGCGCCGGCGACGGTTCCTACCACTTCAACAACTTGGGCGTGGGCACGTTTTCGATCAAAATGCAGACGCCATCCGACCTACCCGGCCAGGACAACGGCAATGGGCAGATGCTTCTCGACAAGGATGGGAAGACCATCCTCAGCGTGGGAACGGCCGGCATGGCCCTGCCGAACGCCTACAGCGACATTTCGTTGGGCGACGGCCAGACGCGTCTGAACGTCAACTTTGCCGAAGCGGCTTATCCCGTCGCCTTGATCTCGGCCCGCATATTGCTCAACGATTACACCGGGATTCCCCATGCGACTGCCGTCGCGGTACTCGGCACAAACACCATCATCGGTTCCATTCTTGGCTTTGGCAATGTGTTGGTGGGCACACCGGGCAACACGACTTTGACCGTCACCAACCTTGGCGGCCAGGGCAGTGCGCTTTCAGGCACTTTGCCCGGGGCCAGTGGCGCGTTCGGCCCGGCAGGCACGTCCGCATTTGGCCCGCTTGATCCAGGCCAAGGTGCCAGCCAGCAATACACTTATACACCCAGTGTCCGTGGATCAAACACGCAAGGCATTACCGTCACCACCAACGCCGGAAATCTGAACCTCACCCTTTCCGGCACGGGCGTTGCGCCGATCCAGGCGGTCGATACCAGTGCCGCCAATGCGGGATTGGTGCGAATCGGCACAACTGGCGCGGCTAGCGTCACGATCAAGAACACCGGCGACGGAAATCTGTCGGGCATGGGCGCCGCGAGCAATCTCAACGGCACTATGGCATCGGGATCGGGAAAGTTCAGTGGTTCCGGCGGCAGCGTCAGTCTATCCGACAGCGCCGGACAGACTTTCAGCTTCACCTATACACCGACGGCTCACACTACCGATTCGACGACTATTGTTACGGCGTTCAACAACGGCAGCGCAGATGGCAGAAACCTTGCGGAAACCGTCAACGCGAACCTCAGCGGCCGGGGCGTTGGGCCCGTTTTCTCCAGCGATCTCGCTCCCGGTTCGACGCTGGACTTCGGCACGGTTCCGCAAGCAGACTTGAAGTCGCTTATCCTGAATGTCAGCAATGCCTCGACCGACCCCAACGGCGGCAATACAGCGTTGACCGACCTTACGCTCCTCAATGCCGAGATTACAGGGACAGACGCTGGATTGTTCTCGATCGTTGGGTTTACCCCCGGCGCTTTGCTGCATGAGAGCGATCTCCTGAGCTTGGAGATTGCTTACAATGGAACCGGAGCACATGGAGATAGATCCGCCGTGCTCACATTTTTTACCGACGAAGGTGCGGCGATTGGCGCCAGTGGGAATGTCTTCACGTATCAGATCAGTGCGAGCCTTGCCCCCGAGCCAAGCTCGCTGGTGTTGCTGGCCATTGCCGGGCTGTTCCTCGGCGGTCTGGCATGGCGTCGTTGGGCGATCGGGATCGGTTAGAACCGGAACTCGGTGCCCACGTTCACGCCTTGCGCCCAGAAGTTGTTTGTCCGTCCGGGGAACGCCGGGTATGGCAAGGCGCCCGTCAACGGAGGCGGGAAGTTTCGCGGATCGAGGTTCAGGTCGATCTGGTCGGAGGCCCGCGACACGCCTTCCCAGTACAGAACATTGTAGCCGACGTATGCCCGCCAGTGGCTATTCACCTGATAGCCGAGTTCCAGGCCCAACTGGGGAATCATCGTGAACGTATCGCTTTGATAGGTGCCGCTATTGGTGTCGACGGCAAGTATGCCGGCATTGTACGTCTGCGTCGGCTGGTTCGGGGCCCTCACGACAGTCTGGCCGTCGATGGTCACGGTCTGGTGGGTGTTGCCCAGCGCGATCTTGGCCAGAATCTCTAGCGACCATCGGCCGCGATAGACATGGGTCCGCAACCCAAGCTCGCTTCCGTAGAAATCGTTGCGGGCGCGGAAGTTGTCGTGAATTAGAAACGTGGTGTTCTGCGTAGAACCGGGCTCCGTAATGCGAAGGTCCTCGACAACGCCCAGGCGATCGCTGAGGTTGTAGTAGCGAAGACCGACCAGCAAGTCCGTGCGGCAGCAGTACAACAAGGGTGGACCACATACTTCGACACTCGGGTCGTTGCAGGGATCGCAAGTGTCGCCGCACGAGTTGGTGGAGCACAGATTATAGCTAAACAAGACGCCGGCCGACTGGAAGTAATCCTTGGCATCGACCGACACCGTCCCCTCGACCAAGCCAGGATAGGCCACCAGTTCGCTCGCCTGTTGACCGGTCTGGACGTTAAAGAACGGCCTGGCAAGGATCGGATTGCCGTTCGAGGTCTGACCGAAGCCGTTGGCCCGCTCGCCAAGCGAGAGGTAGTCGAACTCGACGCCCCACACGTGGCAGAGCCCGAGCCATATCCCTAGTGTCGTGCGAAAGCCCGAACGGCCATCGTTGTTGATCGTTTGATCGCCGTAGAGAATGTCTGAGCCGGGCAACACGCCAGCTAGGCTGGAGGGGGTTCCCTGCGGACCGGTGGTAACCAACGGCGGCAGTCGCACACCGCTGGTTTGCCACATGAGATAGTCTGCGCGCAGCCAGAACCGGCCCGGTGGACTGCAAAGTGGCAGGCCGCAAAAGTCCTCGCCTTTATCTACGGCGACTGGCGCGGCTGGCGATCCCTCCTGGACGGGGGCGGCGGCGAGAGAGCGTCCTACGCCCACCCACAATCCACCGACAAGAAACACGATCCCGAAACAACGGAGTCTGCAACTGGTGATGCTCATAATCTGCTCCTGAATACCCGTTAAACTCCAGCAAACAAACCAACTTTGCCGGATTTGACGATAGTCACACTTCTAACGAATCGTCCATTTTTGCGGGTGGCGTTAATTGGATAGATGAGACACTCCGGTTTTGGGTAGATAATGGGCGATTCGGGCAATATAGGAAATGCGAGATTAACCGACTGGGAGCAAGACTATTAACTTTGCTATGCCAAGCCGGTACAGCAAAGAAGAATCCATGCCACGTGGCCAAAACTTCACTAGCCCGCATTTCTCACCACAACGCGGCTTTGCCCGTGGCCGACGGCACGGCACGCGGGTAGACGCGCTCGACGGGGCCGATGAGAGGCAAATCGTCACCTGGCGGCCGCCGGTGGTAGCCACCGG
>Ga0315287_10004490_pt1 | contig 13629 bp, 11 predicted proteins | sample YL17G11_0_MG_FD_205037 | JGI IMG/M metagenome (GOLD analysis project Ga0315287, IMG submission 205037) | Sediment microbial communities from Yellowstone Lake, YNP, Wyoming, USA - YL17G11_0 | ecosystem: Environmental > Aquatic > Freshwater > Lake > Sediment | place: USA: Wyoming | collected... | reverse complement strand
GTCGACGGGCTGACGCATGGGGCCTCACTTTACAAGAGGAATAGGGCGAACGATGCTGCGACCAGTGGCGAGGCCGATGCGGACGTAGAGGATGCCGGCGGGGAGACTGTGCAGGGAAACCGTGACCGTGCCTTGACGTACCGGCACGTGCGCGACAATCCGACCGCCGGCGTCATGGAGGGTCAGGCGCTTCACCGTATGCGCATCGATGCCCGCAATGAGAACTGCATCGCGGGTCGCACTGATTCGCGGTGAACCCGGCGATCCGAAGGCTCGGGGTGACGACATCGATACAGTCGGTGCGCCCAGTGAAATCCTCAGCAGATCGTCTCCCACTGTCACTTCGAGGCTGCTGCTTCCGATCCACCTCCGCGCCACCCGGAACGCATACGGTCGCCATTCGCACACGCCGCCACATCCCACGTTAATGGTTCCGAGCAGCGCGTCCGCTTCGAAGATGACCGAATCGGGACGGAGTGTGAGAGTCGGCGCCACATCGGCAAGCTGCAAGACTCCGCTCGCGCAATCGAGTCCCGGTTGCGCCATCCGGAGCGTGTAGGTGCCGTTGTTGTCAAATGAGGTGTATCCGCTCACGGGTGTCCCGATCGCCACCGCCGGTACCTCGAAGTTGCTGTCGGGATCCGCAAGATTGAGCGTAACCACGGTTGTCGACGAGCCATTGTAGGAATAGGGAACCCTGCTGCTGAACGCCGTCTGCACGCTCGCCGGCGTCACCGACGCAATCCTGGTGGCGCTGTCTCGGTACGCATACGAGTGATACCCCCACGCACTGTCAAGCAGCTCCACCGTGGACCCACTGCCGGTCTTGATCAGACCGAACGTGCGCACCTGCCCCGCGCCCGTGGAGTACTGGGTCCACATGCTGCCCTCGTGAAGCACGAACTTCCCCGCATCTCCCGCAGCGCCCTGAGCCGAGATCGTGCGCAAGGCAGTAGTGACCGGTCGCGCATCCAGGACGAAGGTCGAGCCGCTGCGTCGGTAAATCCGACCCGACGATGTGCCGGCATACCCATCACCCACGCACAGCACAGTGTCGGTTGAGTCGATGTCAAACGACCGCCCCGTCCCCCACGTGGCGCCGTTGAAAGCGAAGAGCCGCAGCAGCCCGCGTGTGCCTGCAACCCACAGCGCGGTGTCCTGACCGGTTGACGCGTTGAGTGCGCCGGATAGTGCGCGAACCGACTGCGCAAACGAGCGTGCTGCCAGCCGCAACGTGTCAACCCGAGTGATGGCCGATGCGTCGCCGTTTGCCGTGATGGCGAAGAGGCGGCCGCTCGTGCCGGCAACAACGAACTTGACCTGATCGAAGGTGAACCCGGTCTGGCGAAGCACGTGCACGGGTGTGGTCGCGGCGATTGGAATCGATGCTGTGGACAGCGCTGCTGGATCGAGCATTTCGACAAAGCACGACGGACATCTTCCGCCGCTGCATCCGTGGTTGACCTGTGCGATGCGCACACTGCCCCCTGACACGAGCACCGCCACGTTGCTCCCCGCATCCGCCGAAATCGAGAACGCATCGGGCTTTGGGTTGCACGCTCCGTCGGGAATCGCAATCGCCGTGGTGCTCGCCGCGTACATCCACGGCTTGCCGGCAAAGAACGGGTGCAGGAACACGAAACCGCTGGTGCTGGGCTCACAGGTCTGAGCCTCCACTGCGGCGAGCCCCGCACACGCGAGCAGCGCTGCCATCACGGCGGCCCGCCTGACACCAAAGCGCAGATCACGGTAGGTCTTCATGGGTAGTAGACCTCCGTGGTGTCAAGGTGATGCGGCGGCGGCTGGAAGCCGTCGTAGGTCCCGCCAACAACGAAGAACCCGCCGTTCACAACACCCACGGTCATGGCCTGTCGAGGCTGGGGCATGGACGTACTCACGACAGTCCAGTTGTTGGTGATCGGATCGTACACCTCAACAAAGCCCGTGTTCTCCTCCGCAATGTTCGGCGCATAGCCACCAAAGGCGTAGAGCTTGCCGTCCATGGACGAAAGTGCGAAGTTCATGCGGCTGATTCTCAGCGGAGCCCTCACAATGCCCTGACCCGGCAAGACCTCGAACCTCTCGCACGACGACACTGGTGCGAGATCGAGTCCCTCTCCGCCCGCCACGTACACATTCGAGTCGAGAAGGCACGCCTGGTGATACGCGCGGGGCGTGGTCAGGCTGCCGAGATGTGTCCACCTTCCAGTGGCCGGATCGAACTCATCGACCGACGCACTCACCGGGGTATCTGCCGTGCAGGCAGACCGGATGCCGCCCAGGAGCAGGATCTTCCCGCTAACCGTCACAGCAGCTCCACCAGTGCAGATGCCAAAAGGCATAGTGTCGGGCAGCAGGGTCCAGCGTCCGGCAAGAGGGTCGAACTCCTCAACCGTATTGAGGTCGGTGCGCAGGAAGTTGCTGTACACGCAGCCGCCAAACGCGTAGAGCTTCCCGCCGGCAGCGGCCATCGCATGCTCCGAGCGCTTCTTCACCATGCGCGGTATTGTGAGCGTGTCCCACGATGTGCTCGACACGCCGAGCGCCTCAACGGTTGAGACCGAGAGCCGCTTGAAGCTGGCCGTAACAGTGGGCACGTACTGCGACCCGCCCGAAACTACCAGTCGGCCATTGAACATGCACGAGGCAGCGGCGAACCGACCCGACAGCAAAGACGGTCCGGCCACCCATGCGTTGCGCGGAAGAATCCGCAGCACTGTCACGCGCGTGCTGTCAAGCCAGGTGCAGCCGGCCAGATCGTGGGCGTGCAGGTAGACGTAACGCGAACCCTCGCTGCCCCACACACATACCAGCGTGTCGCGACCGCTTGTGCGCGCCGGGGCGAGCGCGCGTCGTCGAACCGTGGAGTCTGCGCGCCCCACGCTCCAGCACAGACTGTCGTTGGCACGCGTTGGATTGGCAAAGGAGACTTCGATACGCACCGAATCGCCCAGAGCCACACTGTCGGCGTTTACCGAGGAGTCGGCCGTTGCCCGGACAATGCGCCACGTGAAGGCTGTGCGCACGCGAGTGGGGGAGGCGGCAACGATGCTTGTGAACGTGGAGTACGTGCTGAAATCGTTGTTGCGGTCGACTGCGCGCACCTGGTACGTGCGCGAATACGACGACCCATCGAGAAGGTCACGGAAGACTGTGTCGGCATACTGCGTGGAGACCACAATGCCTGCGCGTAGTAGCTGCGGAGTACCGGTTCCCACATCGAGGAACGCCTGGTACCCCGCAATATCCGACACCTTGACCGAGTCCCATCGCAGTGTCACCACGCCGTGCAGGGTATCGTACACCGCCGATAGTCCCTTCGGCGCCGGCGGGGGTAGCGCCGGATCAAGCGCGAGCGTGCGCGCCGGAAGCGTTATGGTCTGGCCCGACACCACGGCTGCCGAGTCGGAGACCGCAAGGAAGCCGCTCGCCCGCATCTGCACCAGGTAGCGGCCAGGAGGCACGCCGTCGATGGTGTAGGCGCCGGCAGCATCGGTCCACGCGGAGTACGACGTGCCGGGGATGAATGCCTGCGAGCCCGACATATCCGCCTTGTCAATGCGGATGGTGCCGGAGATCCGCCCGGGCGCGTGCATCGTGTCGGTGCCTACGTCCAGGCGCACGGAGTCGAGTTTGTGCACGCCGGGGATTCGGGCAACGAGCTGGCTGTCGTTGTAGTCGGCGTAGAGGTTGTAGACGTCCGGCGACAAACTGTCGAAGACGTACAATCCACGGTTGTTGGAGGTGGTGGAGTCAACCGCCCGCGCGCCCTGGGTCGTGTCCACCGCTGCGCGCACCGCCCGCACTGTCGCATTGCCAACCGGCTGCCCCTGCTCGTTGACCAGGCGGCCCACGACCTCGGAGCCGCTACCCCCGCCGTCAGACACCTGATTGCCCGGGCACCCCAGGAAGAGGGCGCAAGTGGCCGCAAGCAGCAGCAGGAGTGCGTGTCGTGGCATTGTCATGGTATGGCTCGCGTCTGTCCCGCGCTGTCCATCTCGGAGCGTCGTGCACTCGTCCGACTCAACCCGGCCTCCGCGTACGACCTGCCGAATCCCGCCGCGCCAATCACGGTCGGGTCATCGGGAACACATGGAAATTGAAGTGATATACTCGATTCGGGTCCTTGTCCGCCTTCACCATCTCCAACACTTCGCGCCGAAACGTCTTCATCCGCTCCTCAATCGCCTGGTACGTCTGCTGCGAGCAGGTCACGGTGAGCGTTGACATGCTGCGCTTGTCTCGCGGCAGATGCTCTACCGCCCGCTTGGCCAGGTCTGCCGTGGAGAGCAGGAAGTTTGCGATGGCAACCGACTGCGCCTCGTATCCGGTGGTAATGAGCTTGTCGGTCTGCTCATACACGCCATCCGCGCCCTTGCGGATGAGCCCCAGCTTCGCCAGTAGCTCCACTGCCCGCTGCGCCTCTGCCGGTTTGATGGGCGGGTAGAGAGCCGCAGCGACCTCCGCGAAGTTGTCGGTCACCCGCATCACATTGACAATCTCACGCACCGCAGTGAAATACCAGATACTATAGAACTCGTACTGCTGCGCGTCGGTCGTTCGTATCTTCGACTGCTTGCACCCCAGGATCTTTTCGAAGTAATACTTCTTCTGGGTGTGGTTCTTTGCCTGGTCGAAATTAACGAGCAGCTCAAAATACTCGGTCTCGTTCTTCTTGAATTTGAAGAGCTCGGCGAACTTGAAGATAAATTCCGGGGATATATTGCGCTTGCCCGCAATGATGTTTGTGAAGAAACCCGCTGAGGTGAAGCCAACCTTCTGAGCTATATGGCGATATGAGAACGACGGGTTCTGCGCCTTGCGCTCCTCGTAGGCTTCTTTGAGAAGCTTCCGATAGTCGATATACTCGAAAACACTTGGCATGAGTTCCCCGACCCTGAAATGGCCCGTTTGTTCTATGAAGAATATACCGCCAGATCCGGGGAGGGTCAAGGTCACGGGGTGGAAACCGTTTTCGCCCAGAAAACAGGCAAGCGGCCGACGAGCGTCAGCGAGGATAGCGATTTCACGGCACCGGGCGCGGGGTGATTGAACGTGTTCCTGTGGCCCGAACGCTTCGACAAGGCTCAGTGCACCGCTTCAGGCCAGTGCACCGCTTCAGGTCGGGCTCCCGCAATGTGCAGGGAGGTCACGCGGTCCAGAGCACATGCCTCTGGATGGCACTGCGCCGGGCGCCGCACTGGTACTGGTGGGACAGCCCGTACTGAAGAAGATGCTCGAACTCGACATCTTCGCCCCGGTCAAGACCCGCCTCACCTGAACGGGGACGGAGCGCCATTTGTCCAAATGGACAAACAGCGCTCCGTCCCCATGTGTGCCCGTGGTGACCTCTTCGTGACGGGGAGGGACCTGCGGCTACGCAGGTGCGTAGTGCGCGGGGAACATCTTCCGCTCAACGCCTTCGATGATCACATGCAGAAGGGTCATGTGCACCTCCTGGACACGGTCGGAGGTCACGCCAGGCACGATGAAGCGGATATCGCCACTCTTCTTGAGGCGGCCGCCATCCTTGCCAAGGAAGAGGACGGTCTTCAGCTTCTTCTTCCGTGCGGATGCGCATGCGGCGATGATGTTGGCCGAGTTGCCGCTGGTTGACAAACCAACGAACACGTCGCCGGGCGCGCCATACGCTTCGACGCCACGGCTGAATATCTGGTCTACGCCGAAGTCGTTGGCCACGCAGGAGATGTGCGTAGGATCGGAAATCGCGATCACCGGCAGGGGCCGCCGGTCTTTGCGATACCGTCCGGTGAACTCTTCGGCAAAGTGCATGGCATCGCACATGGAGCCGCCATTGCCCGCGATGAGAACCTTGTTGCCGGCACGGAAGGTCTGCGCAATGAGATCAACTGCGGCAGTGACGTTGCTCAGATTTTCGCGATCGGTGGTGAAGCGATGAAGCAGGTCCACTGAGTCGGCGAACGATTGGGCGAGGTGCTTTTGCATGGGGGTTCCTTGATTGGGGGGCAACAGGAAAATACGTCGTCCGTGCCGTCCCGCTCAGACCAACGCCATACTGGTGACGCTGTCCCTACTGGTCCGGCGGGGCGCGGGTGGCCTCCCATCGGTGTACCGGGATCCGGGTGTTGACGCCCGCTGAGTTTCTGAAGATGCATGTCTGATGGGACCGCAGCGGACCGTTGATGTCGGAGGAAGCATCCAGTCTGAATAGGGATCGGCGCGATAGAAGAGCTTCGGCCTTGCAGTTGGGAGTCGATCGCCCCGCTACGCCCGAAACAAGGCATCCGCAGAAATCCCGATCGCCCCACCCATTTTCGCCTGCGTCACCATGGAGAAGATGAACTTGTGGATGCGGTCGTCGCAGAATGTTCGCATGTAGTAAATACTGCGCCGGAGGTTGCGAGAGAGCGAATACTCACTCCGGTTGATCGAGCGCTGTGCCTGCGCCGCGACCTCCGTCGTAATTGACGGGTGCTTGATGTTGAAGAGCGAATCCTCGCGCAGTCGCCCCTCCTGCTCCAGACGCGTGCGAAGCGCAGTGCCGGGAAGGGCGCATAGGGGGAAGATGACCGGCAGAATGTTCATCTCTCGGCAGAACGCCACCGTACGCTCGTACGTCTGCGGCGTGTCCTGATCGTAGCCCACCACAAACCATCCCGACACCACAATGCCCCGGCTCTGGATGTAGCGGATGTTCGCACGCATTGCGTCAAGAGCCTCTTCGGGCGATCGCGCGCCGTTCTTGCGCAGCGTGCCACTGGCCACGAGTACGGCCGGGTCAACCGACTCCATGCCAATGGCCGCGTAGAGCAGGCCGGCATCGGCGGCCCGTACAATCACCTCGCGTCCGCGCGGGTCGGCGGCTGCGTCGAGATTGCCCTGGCCTGTCCAGTAGCGGCGCTTGCGCAACTTGGTGATGGCGCCGTAGAGACCGAGGTAGTAGTCGTAGGTAGCCGGACGGCCGAATACCGTGTCGTCAAGAATGTAGTAGTAGTTGCGAAACGTGTCGATTTCGGCCACCACGTGCTCGATGGGGCGCTGCCGGAACTCCTTGCCGTGCAGCAGCGGCACCGAGCAGAAGTCGCAGCAGACCGGGCATCCGCGCACAGCGAACACGGTATCGAACACGTAGCGCTTGCGGTAGAGGCGACGCAGGGCAGGACGGATGGCCGAGAGGTCGGCGAAGCCTTCGACCTGGTGGAGCGTGCGGCCCTTCGCGTCGAAGGGGACCGGTGACGTCACATAGAACTTCCGGAGCCTCCGCTGCTGCGCGTCCTGCACTATGGTGGGCCACAGGGGCTCTCCTTCGCCAAGCGCGACTGCATCGGCATGCGCCTCCGCGCGCCAGGGCATCATGGTTGCCTGCGGGCCCCCGATCACCACGGGCACGCCGCGCTTGCGATACTCATCGGCAATGGCATAGGCGCGCTTCTCCGCAGAAAAGCGCATGCTGATGCCCACCAGGTCGGTCGAACAACCGTAGGGCGCGTCTTTCTCCCATAGCAGATCCACCAGACGATAGTTGTACTCAGGCGCAGTTGCAGCCAGAAGAGGCAGCGACAGTGGCATGAAGGGGTCGCTTGCGCGGAGCGGGTCGGTCTCGGAGGCTGCGAGGATGAGCGTGATGTTCATGCAGGGCGAGTCCGGTGGATCGGCAATAGTCCTCAGAAAATAGCTCAGGGACTGCCGGCGCCTTGGACGGGACGACCCTGTAGAAGATGCGCGGAGCCCACTGGCGCAGCTGCGGCATGGGGTCGATCGGCGCCACCATCTGGTGACATGGCTCCCACTCAAGTCCCAGGTTGTCAAACGGCACTGCATCAAACATCAGCTCCCACGCAGTCGGGTTGTGCGCGATGTTCCAGTCGCCGCTCTGCCACGTGCCGCCCATGTTGCAGTTCTCAAAGGCTATCTTCACGCCTTTGTCGCGCGCACGCCTGGCCAGATCGGTCCAGACCGCCTTGAATCGCGGCAGCGACTCGTGCAGGCGGACGCCACGCACGCGGCCGGTGAATCCGCCCACAATGGAACAGCCGAACCGGTGCGCATTGTCGATGCACTGGCGCCACCCGTCAATGGTCTCGCGATCCTTCGGCTCGTCACCCGGCGGGTTGCCGAAGATGCCCAGGCTGGAGATGACTGCATTGCTCCCGTCAAGGACCTCTGCCGTCCGAGCGGCCAGCCGTTCCCAGTCGATGCCCGCTGTGCTCTGCCAGAACGTGGGACAGAACGAATCGAAGCCGTGGGGGAGGATTTGCTTGATGTACTCGGGTGAACGCATGCCCACGTTGACAAGCGTGCCGATGCGAATGTCGTTTCGGGGTGAGGTTGTCATGGATCCTCCGCTGTTGGTGATGGAAGTGAACAGTGAACCGTGAACAGTCTGTCGGGCGCAATGCGTTCCGGCAGCTCCCCGCTTGTCCAGCGCCGCACCGAGCAGTGTCGAGGTGTGATCCCGCCGCGCCCCCAGGATACACGCCGCCCGCTTCCTGAGCTCGCACCCAAAGCCACGTCATCCGCTTTGCCAAGTTTGACAAAAACTAGGGAGATCGGCTATATTCACCCTTGATGCTGGCAGGTGCGGAGACGGCCAAAGTGGGGCAGCGGACCGGGATAAGGCCGGGAATCAGGGCTTTCGCAGGGGTCACCCCAGAACCGAGGCAACCGCTCCTGAGAAATCAAAATGCCTGTCAGTTCGTCGGACCACGCTTGAGCATCCGAGAGAAGCGCGACCATGGATTCTCCGACCCCGCGTCCATCCGTATTCAGCCAGTTTCGCGAGTGCGTGAGCAAGGAGATCCTTGCCGGCATTCTGTCGCATCGGTACACGCTGGTACTGATCCTGACGGTTGTCGCGGCGCTCTCGGTGACGGTTGTGCGGACGCATGTGTACCGAAACCAGGTGCGACAGTATCACGAAGGATCACAGGCGTGGCGTCGGACCATGGGGAGCGTATCTTTTGCGTGGCAATCCACCGGCCTTGGCCTTTCGTTCGAGAAGGCGCCGGAGCCGCTTGCCATCTTCGCCTTCGGGTTGGAGAATGAGCTGACCCGGTCGGTTAACTTCTGCGAGTACTATCCGGACCGGGCCGGCCTGAGAAAGCTCGGGGCGACGTCGTTCCGGTACTTCAGCCAGATTGACATCACCGGAGTCATCTTCTTCGGGTACAGTTTATTGGCGTTGATGCTGGTCTTCGACGCGGTCTCGGCGGGAAGAGAGCGCGGCACGATCCGGATACTACTGGCGGGTCCGATACGACGAACTACCGTCATTCTCAGCAAGATTTTCGCGGGGCTTGTTACTCTCGCCATTCCCTTGTGTCTGGCGTGGGGTCTGTCAATCGGCTACGCAATGGCAGTGTCGGGGCACGTATTCACCGGCGGCGAACTGGCTCGCCTCGGGTGCATGGTAGCGGTCTCGCTCGTGTATGTCGGCGCGATCTTCGCATTGGGCCTGGCAGCAAGTTGCCGGGCGAATAGCAGCAACTCTTCACTGATGCTGGTTCTCTTCGGATGGTTGTTGCTGGTGCTTTTCCTGCCTGCGGGGGCAAAGGCCATATGCGACATCGTGTATCCCATCCCATCTTTCGCGTCGGTCGAGGAGGATACCCAGGCCACCCAGGCCGCGGTATTCGACGACAGACTTACGACTCAGATCGCCGACGAAATCCTGCGCGAACAACCCGATGTGAGTCCTGAAAGGATGCAAGAACTCATCCAGAAACGAATCGCCGACAGGGCCCGGAATGCCGAGCGGGACCGTGAGAACAAGATGCGCAGCAATGTGGCTCTCTTCGGAAAGCTTCTGCGCGTTTCGCCGGCATGGTCATATCTCTCCGTATCGACATCACTTGCGGGTACCGGCGCCGCGGATTATCTGAAATTCCTCGATGATGTGCGCCTGTTTCGAAGTGAGTTTGAAGCGGCTTCGGAGGAGCAGAAGCGGGTCGCCGATGCCTCGATTCATCATCCGCACGCTTTTTATGGTGAAGGAACGCCCTTCAGCCCCGATCGGTGGCCGTCCTTTCGGTACGCGCGGGCGCCGGTAACTCGCCTTGTGGACGCGGTGAGTGTCGACTGTGCATGGATTGTCGGCGCGATGTTCCTGTTTCTACTCATTGCAGTCGTTGGATTTGTTCGCGCTGAAGTGTAGCCGGAGAGTGGAGGAGCGACGTATCGTGTTTCGGGCAAATCATGTCATCAGCATTGCATCCCGGGAGGTTGCCAGGAGCGTGCGCGATACGCGTTTTCTTGGCGCGTTTACGGCGTGTCTTATACTGGGTGTGGGATCCGTGTTTGTCAACGCCCATTCGTACGCGCAGAAGCAGCGGGAGTACGCCCGGAGCACTTCCAGCTACGCCCGAACGATCGCAGACAAGGCCCGGTTGGTCGGCCACTTTCACAACTCGCCAAAATCAGTGGCCCGCAAGCCGGTGGCTACTCAGTTCATCGCGCTGGCGGGCGAAGCGGATCCCGATCCACGGGCAGTGGCCAAGGTCGAGTATTCATCATGGTTTCACGGTGAATTGAGGAAGAATCCGTTGCCGGGCCTTTTCTTTCCCGTGGATCTGACGTTCGTGCTCGGTCTGGTGATGGCGCTCTTTGCGTTCGCCCTCACCTATGATACGCTCTCGGGTGAGGTGCAGCGGGATGTTCTCAGGCTCATGTTGGCAGGACCGGTATCCCGGGGATCGATACTTGCAGGCAAGTGGCTGGGGGCTGTGCTCAGCCTGCTGATACCATACACCGTCACGGGCGCTGCCACGGCCGCAGTGCTGTACGACTACGCACAGGCAGCGCCGATCTCGACTGAGGATGTGCTCGCAACCGCGGCGTTCTTCGGCACCGGGCTTCTTTACTTGTGCACGGTCACGTCACTGGCGCTGATGGTATCGGTGCTCTTCCGTAGCGCCGGGGCGGCGATGGTATGCCTGGTCCTGGTGTGGCTCGTCGGTTTTGTTGCACTGCCCTATTCCGCAATTTCGGTCGCGCATGTGTTTGTCAACCCTCCGGGCGCGGCGTCGTTCGAGCACCGGCTGGGCAGCACGGGCTATACGTCGATGAATTCGATTGCCGAGGATAACCTTCGTAGGGCGGAGAAGCGGCTCGGTGAACCAATACCCGCGGCGATCATGGATCTTGAGTATGCCTTCGATGAAGATTTGGTTGGCGTTGATCCGAAGCTTCGGGAGATGATCGAGGCAATCCACGATGAGGAGTGGCGCACGGCGACCGGCGTTGCCGAATCCATGCGCGCCGCCTGTTCCGAACGCTCGAGCCAGGAGTCTCTGGTCGAGAATGTCGCGGCATGGCTCAGGCGCATTTCGCCGTATGGATGTTTTCTCAACGCGTCGGTGACCCTGGCGAACACGGGATTCGACCGCGAACTGCAATTGCGCGAAATGACCCAGCGGTATCTGGCCGAATGCGTGGCGCTGTGCAGGAAGATTGGCGGCATGAATCGATATATCGACAGCAAGCTCTTCCCTTCGCCCGCGCTCTTCGAGGTTTCGGCTGCGACGCGGCTAGCGCGGTGCGTGCCGGACATCACCGGCATCCTGGTCATGGGCCTGCTGGCATTCCTTATCGCGTACCGTACGTTTGTTCGCAGAGAAATAATGTAGATCCATTATAAGGATGAAACCATGCTTCGCATCGAAAAAGTCTGCAAGGTCTACGCAAATGGCGTCCGTGCGGTCAAGGATCTCGATTTGACGGTCTCGCCGGGAGAAGTTTACGTCTTGCTTGGCGCCAATGGCGCAGGAAAGACGACAACGCTCATGATGTGCCTCGGGTTCCTCAACCCGACCTCGGGCCGCATTCTGATCAACGATATCGACGTGCGGAAAGATCCGATTGCGGCGAAACTACACGTTGCATACGTCTCGGAGAATGTGCAACTTGAGCCGAATTTCACGGCAATTCAGAACCTGGAGTTTTTCGCGCGCGTGGGAGGACGGCCGGATGTGACGCGCAAAGAGATCTCCGATGCGCTGCTTCGCGTCGGACTTCCCGGCGATACGCACAACCGCCGATGCGGCGGCTTTTCCAAAGGCATGCGTCAGCGCCTGGGTATAGCCATTGCGGTCATCCGCGGCACGGATCTGGTCCTGCTTGACGAACCGACATCGGGCCTGGATCCCCGCGGCGGGCAGGAATTCATCTCTCTACTCAAAGTATTGCGCGGCGAGGGCAAGGCCATTCTCATGACCACGCATGACGTCTTTCGCGCAAAGGAACTGGCGGATCACCTGGGGATCATGGTCTCAGGCGAACTTGCGGTGAGCCGCACGCGCGGGGAGCTGCTCAACGAGGATATTGAGAATCTCTACCTGGAGCATGTCGAGACTTCGGTGGGCGGGAAAGCGGCGTAGATTGATGCGCGGACATGCTCGTTGCCTGGGCATCCGCCGTGCCCGGGCACCGCGCGCTTCCTCCGAGGACAGCCGAGTTCGTCCGATGAATCAACAGCCACCCCGCCTCATACCGCGAACTGCAGGTCGAACAGACGCCGGTACAGGCCGTGTGCCTCAAAGAGACGGTCGTGAGTGCCCGACTCGACTACTTCACCTTTGTCAATCACATAGATCCGATCCGCGTGCCGTATCGTTGACAGACGATGAGAAATGGCAACCGTCGTCCTTCCGCGCATGAGCGTCAGCAAAGCCTGTTGCACCAATTCCTCCGATTCGGAATCCAGCGACGACGTGGCTTCGTCCAACAGCAGTATGGGTGCATCTTTCAGCAAGGCCCGGGCGATGGCGATACGTTGTTTCTGGCCTCCCGACAATGTGCATCCCCGTTCCCCCGCCATTGTCTGGTAGCCGTGAGGCAACTTCTCGATGAATTGGTGTGCGAAGGACGCCCGCGCCGCGGCTTCCACCTCATCCCTGTTGGCGGCCATTCGGCCGCAGCGCAGGTTGTCTTCAAGCGTACCGGTGAAGATGTGGGGATCCTGGGGGACATACCCAGTGAGGGAGCGAAGCTCGTCGGGTAGATACTCCTGCACGCGCCGCTCTCCGACCCGTACGACGCCATGCTGAGAATAGTAGAATCCCATGAGCAGCTTGACAATGGTGCTTTTCCCGCCTCCGCTTGGACCGACAAGCGCAGCCACCTCGCCTTCTTGCACGCACAGCGTCGCTCCCTTCAGAACAGGGGTCTTCTCGTCGTATGAAAAGGTGACGTCCTGTAGATCGACAATCGTACGCTCCCGTTGGGCGTCCGTGGACGGAACCGGGCGGACTTCGGGGCCAGCCGGAGGGGGTGCCTCGTCGGAAGTGTCCAGTAGTGTGAATACACGGCTGGCCGAGGCCAGAGAGTTCTGAACCGAGGGAAGGTACTCGCCGGCCGACAAGAGCACCCCGTTGAGATTGCGGTGCAACTGGGCCAGGGCCACCAGTGTCGGAAAATCGGTGATATGGCGGACAACAAGGAACGCCCCGAACGCGATCACACCGATAAAATTCATATTGTAGAGGACAACGCTGACGCCGATCATTATCGCATTCCAGATACCGCCGGTTCTGGCCACTGCGCAAAGACGGTTGTTTGCATGATCGATGGTCGACCACACCCGCTTCTCCATGTGGAACATTCTGATGACCGGGATATTATTGACCAGATCGACAAGGTACTCGATGAGCG
>Ga0315287_10004489_pt1 | contig 13629 bp, 13 predicted proteins | sample YL17G11_0_MG_FD_205037 | JGI IMG/M metagenome (GOLD analysis project Ga0315287, IMG submission 205037) | Sediment microbial communities from Yellowstone Lake, YNP, Wyoming, USA - YL17G11_0 | ecosystem: Environmental > Aquatic > Freshwater > Lake > Sediment | place: USA: Wyoming | collected... | reverse complement strand
GCTGCCAGCAAGATCCTCGCAGTACCAGAAAATGCCGCAAAGCACTGTGCCTGGCTGCAGGCCTGCGGCTATCCCGGGATCAAACTCCTGCGTGAAGCGGCGGTCGATGAGCGGAGAGAGTTGGCACTAGAGCCCGATGCCTTGGGCCTTGACCTTCGCAACGTGTCCTGTGTATTCCTCGGTCCTTCAATTTCACGTTACGCGGGCTTGCATGGCCGGGTGTACTTACGCAACGTACGGCACGGCCTCTATCTCGTGCCCTATTCCGTGGAGGCCAATATCGGTATCGGCTGCCCCATTGATCCCGCCTTTGCCTTGGGCGGTGAGCGCCACAAAAACCCCTACACTGAAAAACTCGAGATGGCTCAGCGCCAGGGTGTGTCCGTGGACGATGAAACCTGGCATATCATGGAGTCGTCGGCGTGAGTGGCCCCCTTTCAAACATCCGCGTACTTGACCTCACCCGGGTTCTGGCGGGCCCCTGGGCGACCCAGATGCTAGCGGACTTCGGCGCTGAAGTCATCAAGATCGAAAAGCCAGGCGAAGGCGATGACACGCGCGGCTGGGGCCCCCCCTTCATCGCCAACCCTGACGGCACGCGTGGCGATGCCGCCTATTTCCTATCGGCCAACCGCGGTAAGCAATCGGTCGCCATCGACATGGCAAAGCCGGCAGGCCAGAAACTCATTAGGGCGCTGGCCGCGAAGTCCGATATCGTGATTGAAAATTTCAAGGTGGGGGGCCTGAAGAAATACGGACTGGACTACGAGAGCCTTAAGTTGGTGAACTCGAGGCTCATTTATTGTTCGATCACAGGGTTTGGCCAGGACGGGCCCTACGCCAACCGCGCCGGCTATGACTTCATGATCCAGGGCATGGCGGGCAGCATGTCGATTACCGGCGAGCCTGATGGCCCGCCCATGAAAAGCGGCGTAGCCTATGCCGACATATTCACGGGCCTCCATGCGGTGATCGGCATCACCGCCGCCCTCTTCCACCGCGAGCGCACGGGCGTTGGCCAGTGCCTCGATCTTGCCCTGCTCGACTCCCAAGTGGCGGTGCTTGCCAACCAGGCGTCCAACTACCTGGTGGGCGGCAAGGTGCCGGGACGGCTGGGCAATTCCCACCCCAACATCGTGCCCTACCAGACCTTTGCCACGGCGGACGGGCATATGATCGTGGCCGTTGGCAATGACCGCCAGTTCAAGGAGTTCTGCAGCATCATCGGAGTGGCGCAGCTATCCGATGAGGAGCAGTACAAGACCAATCGCGGACGCGTGGAGAACCGGGCGGCTTTGACCGCCCTGCTCCAGGGTCCCATGAAGGCTCGCACCACTGCGCAGTGGGTGGAAGCCTGCGAGGCTGCCAGCGTGCCCTGCGGCCCCATCAACACCATTGCCCAGATGTTTGCAGACCCGCAGGTGCTGGCGCGCGGGCTGCAGATCGGCCTTACGCGGAGTGACGGCGTGCAGGTTCCGGGTGTTGCCAATCCCATACGGTTCTCGCAAACGCCGGTGGATTATGAAAAGGCACCACCAACGCTGGGGGATAGCACCGACAGCGTGCTTGCGGACCTCCTCGGCCTGCCGGCTTCCGACATTTCGGGTCTGCGCAGGGGTGGTGCAATCGGTTAACCAATTCAGGAAGAATTGCCATGTCGAAAGAAAGTTGGACGGGTGGTTGCCAATGCGGTGCGGTGCGCTACGAAATGCTGGAACCCCCCAACAATCCTTGCATCTGCCATTGCCGCATGTGCCAGAAGCAGTTCGGCAATTTCTTTGGCTCCTTTGCAGGCGTGCACACCGATCAGTTCCGCGTGACCCGTGGTGAAATCGCTTGGTTCAAGAGTTCGGATGATGCGCAAAGGGGGTTCTGCCGCGATTGCGGCACACCACTGACTTACCAGGCGCTGTCACGGCCGCGGATTTCCGTCTCCATCGGCTCACTTGACCGACATTCGGAGTTCAGACCTGAGTTTCAGTTCGGCATGGAGGCGCGCGAACCATGGTTTGCGGAACTTGCCGGTTTGCCCGGCACCATGACGGGTGAAGGCGACAACGGGGTTGGCGACACGCCGGAGCGTTACGAAAAAATCCGTATGTCCAGCCGTCAGCATCCGGATTACAACACTGAGGCTTGGGGCCCGCATCCCTAACCTGATGTCCAAGCCAGGAGAAAAAATATGACAGACGATATCTGGAGCGGCGGCTGTCAATGCGGGGCGGTGCGCTACCGCGAAAGCGCGCGGCCTACCTGTCCCTATAGCTGCCACTGCCGCATGTGTCAGAAGCAGTTCGGCAATTTCTTCGAAGCGTTCGTGGCTATCGCCACAGTTGATTTCAGCCTCACGCGGGGCAGCATTGTCTATTTCTAGAGTTCCCATGAAGGTGAACGCGGTTTCTCCCAAGCTTGCGGAACGCCACTCACTTACAGATACGAAAGCTTGCCGCGTGTAACGGTGTCCATAGGTTCCTTTGACCGGCACTCCGAACTGCGGCGCGGATTCCAGTTTGGTACAGAATCGCGCGAGCCGTGGTTGGCGGACCTGTCCATCCTTCCGAGCGCGACAACCGGCGAGGCTGACGACAGGGGGGGCCTATTCCCAGGACGCGCTAGACAAGATCCAACGTTCCAGCCGCCAGTACCCCGATCATGACACCGCGACGTGGCCCCTTAAAACTTAGGCCGATTGCCCTTCCCGCTGTGTCGTTTTTGGGCTACATGCCGCTTTTCAACCCGTGCATAAGGCTAAGCCATGGCTAATCTTATCATCACCTATTGGCGCGATATTCCGTCTGCCGTCTCCGTCAAACTAGGACGCAAGGAAGAAAAGCGCATGCTCGACAACCGCTTCATGGAAGCCATCGACATGGCGGCGATGCGCGGCGGTGCCACAGATACCGATTCCTACCTAGCCGACTGGCGGCGCGCCGATCCCATTCCGGTGAGTGACGATCTTGCTGCCGAAGTGGAAAAGGCCAAGACCGAACTCGAATCGACCTATGATAAAGACCGACTGAATAGGCTCATTGCCAATGGAGGCAAACTCTCGTCATGACCCACACCATCGTATCCTCCGCAACCCGCACCCACATCATTGGCTTTGACCGACCCTTCACGGTGATCGGCGAACGCATCAATCCGACCGGCCGCAAGAAGTTGGCCGCTGAAATGCAGGCTGGCAATTTCGAAACGGTGATCAAGGATGCGCTGGCGCAGATGGCGGCAGGCGCTCACATCCTCGATATCAATGCTGGCGTCACCGCCGTGAACCCCAACGAGACCGAACCGCCGCTGATGCGCCAGACCCTGGAAATCGTACAAGGGCTCGTCGACATTCCGCTCTGCATCGATTCCTCGGTGACCTCCGCGCTGAAGGTGGGACTAGAAACCGCCAAGGGCCGTCCGCTGGTGAATTCGGTCACTGGCGAGGAGGAAAAGCTTGAAGCCATCCTCCCGCTTATTGCCAAGTATAATGTTCCGGTGGTGGCCATCTCCAATGACGAGACCGGCATTTCAGAAGATCCCGATGTGCGCTTCCTGGTGGCCAAGAAGATCGTGGAGCGCGCTGCCGACTTCGGTATTAAGCCGCAGGACATCGTGGTTGATCCACTGGTGATGCCGATCGGTGCGATGGGAACCGCCGGACAGCAGGTGTTCCGCCTGGTGCGTAGGCTTCGCGAGGAACTGAAAGTGAATACCACCTGCGGTGCATCGAACGTATCCTTCGGCATGCCCAACCGCCGGGCGCTGACCGGTTACTTCCTGGCCATGGCGGCAAGCCACGGCATGACGTCTGCCATCATGAACCCGCTGCATGATGAAGACATGCACGCCATCTATGGTGCCAACGTGCTCAACGGTACAGACGCGCACTGCAAGTTCTGGACAAACAAGTTCCGTGAAATGACGGCGGCTCCGTCCAAGGCCGCACAGGCGGCGGGTGAGATCTCGTCCAACGAAGATATTGAAGCAAGGCGCGCGGCACGCGAGGCCAGACGAAGGAGATAGAGTTAAGAGTGAGTAGGGAATAGTGGATAGTAGGAAGGAATCTTCTTCGTCACTCACTATTCGCTACACTCACTACTTCCACTTCGCACAATGATCATGACCAATAAATCCGAAGCACTCATCGTCTTTACACCTTCCGGCAAGCGCGGACGCTTTCCCTTGGGTACGCCGGTGCTCTCGGCTGCCCGCACGCTCGGTGTGGATATCGACAGCGTGTGCGGCGGCCGCGCCATCTGCGGGCGCTGCCAGGTGAATGTGGGCGAAGGCGAGTTTGCTAAGCTTGGCATTACCTCTGCGACGGATCACTTGTCGAAATTCTCCAAGGTCGAGGAGCGCTACGACAGGCTGCGGGGCCTCGCTGTGGGGCGCAGGCTGTCCTGCCAGACCAAGCTGCTAGCCGATGTGGTCATCGACGTGCCGCCCGAATCCCAGGTGCACAAGCAGGTGGTGCGCAAGGCCGCCGAAGTGCGCGATATCGAAATGGATCCCGCCACTCGGCTCTTCTACGTGGAAGTAGAAGAGCCCGACATGCACAAGCCCTCATCCGACCTCGAGCGGGTGTTCAAGGCGCTTTCCGAGCAATGGCAGGTGAGCAACGTCACCTGCTCGCTCGCCATCATCGCGCAGCTGCAGGCCACCCTCAAGAAGGGTGAATGGAAGATCACCTGTGCCGTTAACAGCCGGGTGCGCGCCGGCGGCGCTGAGCTCGTCGCCATCTGGCCCGGCTTCCATGACAGGATTTTCGGGATCGCCGTCGACGTGGGCTCGACCACGGTTGCAGCCCATCTAACCAACCTCACCACGGGCGAAGTGGCGGCCTCCGCAGGGCTCATGAACCCGCAGATCCGTTTCGGCGAAGACCTGATGAGCCGGGTGTCCTACGTGATGATGAACCCGGGCGGCGAGAAGGAAATGACCGCCGTTATCCGCGAGGCGCTGAATACGCTGGCAGCCCAGGTTGCTGCCGAAGCGCAGATAGAGCTCAGCGATATTCTTGAAATTGTGCTGGTTGGCAATCCCGTCATGCACCACTTGTTCCTCGGTATTGATCCGGTTGAACTTGGCGGCGCTCCCTTTGCGCTGGCCACTGGCCTGTCGGTCACCTGCCCTGCCCGCGAACTTGATTTGAAACTGAACCCCGGTGCGCAGTGCTATGTTCTGCCGTGCATCGCGGGGCACGTGGGTGCAGATGCAGCAGGTGTCGTGCTGTCCGAAGCACCGCAGGATTCCGACGAGATCGTGCTCGCCGTCGACGTGGGCACTAATGCCGAAATCATCTTAGGATCCAAAGCTCGCCTGCTTGCCTGTTCGTCCCCCACTGGTCCTGCTTTCGAGGGCGCACAGATATCCTGCGGGCAAAGGGCTGCACCCGGCGCCATCGAGCGCATCCGCATCGACCCTGCAACACTTGAACCACGTTATCGCGTGATCGGTTCCGATCTGTGGTCGGATGAGTTGGGTTTTGATGCGGCCGTTGCCGGTACCGGTGTCACGGGTATCTGCGGTTCCGGCATCATCGAGGTGATAGCGGAAATGTATCTCACCGGCATCATCAACCAGGATGGCCAGGTGGACGGCGGCATGTCTGCCATATCCTCCCGCGTGCGCGCCAACGGCCGCACCTTCAACTATGTGGTGCGCGACGGCGAGCCCCTGATTTCAATTACCCAGAACGACGTGCGCGCAATCCAGCTTGCCAAGGCCGCTCTCTATGCCGGTGTGCGCCTGCTCATGGACAAGCTCGGCCTCGACCATGTGGACAAGATCAGGCTCGCCGGCGCATTCGGCACCCATATCGATGTGAAATACGCCATGATCCTGGGGCTCATCCCCGACGCGCCGCTGTCGAACGTCTCATCCGCTGGCAATGCCGCCGGCACGGGTGCTCGCATCGCACTTCTCAACAAGGCAGCCCGCGATGAAATCGAAGCAGTGGTCCGCCGCATCGAGAAGATCGAAACCGCCGTGGAGCCAAAGTTCCAACAGCATTTCGTCGAAGCCATGGCGATCCCACACAAGACCGCTGTCTATGCAAACCTCGCCAAGGTGGTGACACTGCCGCCAGCCAAGGAAATCGCCACATTGGATGATGGCGGTGGAGAGCGAAGGAAGCGGCGGCGAGGTTGATCAGGTGAGGTAGTCTGTCACTTTCCCATTACTTTGCAATGAGCCCCAATCCTCTCTTCGTTATCGCCGAGAGAGAGTACTATCTGGCTGCAGAAATGATGTGGGCTCGGATGGCGCCTTCGATGGGGCCGGTTCCGAATTTCTTGGTGAGGGCGTCGGCCACAGTGCGAGTGACGTTTTCCAACCCTGCACCGCCGCGCTCCTCGATCTCTGCACGGAGCGGTGTTCCCTGGCAGTAGGCGGTGGCAACTTCGAGCGGCGTCTTGCCCTTTGCCATGTGGTCGACCGTTTCGGTTTTCACGGATGTGAATCCTGCTGCCTTCAGTTCCTTGCTGATTTGCTCAACATCGTAGTAGCCGTGGGGCGTGCGAGTCATAAAGGCCGTGGGGTTGTCACGAAAGATGCCTGCCAGTGTGTCATTGATGACATTTACAAAGGCGTTTTCCGAAATGCGGTCCCAGACAGTGAGCAGGAAATGGCCACCCGGCCTGAGCACCCGGCGGGCTTCGCGATAGCCTTGCACCCTGTCGGGAAAGAACATCACACCGAACTGGCACAGGACCGCATCGAAGGACTGGTCACCATAGGGCAGCGCCAACGCATCGGCTTGCTCCCAGGATATCCGGATGTCGTCGGGCGTTCGTGACATGGCGCGGTCCAGCATAGGCTGGTTGAGATCTGTTGCGGTGATTTCCACGCTGGGGGGAAGCCTCGCGGCGACGGCGCGGGTAAGGGCGCCGGTTCCAGCTGCTGTTTCCAGGATGTGGACAGGCTTGAGCTTTACCAGCCGGTCGGCAAGATCGCTGGCATAGGGATCGAAAATCAATGGTACGAGAAGATTATCATAGATTTCGGGGATTGAGCCTACAAACAATTTGTCCGTTGCGACCATAAAAATATTCCTCTTTCACGTTCTAGGCGTTCAACTGCGCGACTTCGCGCAACAGCTTGCGTTGCATAACATCTTTGAAGGTCAATATGTTGCTGGCGGGCGTGATAAAAGAGTCATCGCCACCCATCACCTGGATGCGGTAATAATTTTCCAGCCCCGCGGCTCCATTGAGAATGGGAAGCCCGTTGATGGTGATGCCGCGGGCCACAGCCTCGTCACGCGCCTGCGCAGCACTGCCGCCGTCATTGTCTTCACCATCGCCAGACACGTCAATCACACGGCGGGTGGCAAGGACAGGCAGCATTTCCAGGAGTGCCACACCATACGTCATCGCCGCGGCAAGCCCGGTGCCACCCGGTTGCCACTTTCGCTTGGCGCGCTCGGCATCCCGGGCAAAGGACTCAACATCGGCATTGGCAGCCAATAAACGCCAGTCGATGGTCACATCCTGGCTTTTTCGGCTGGACCATTGCAGCAGTGTCACCGCAATCTGCCGGAACTGCCCTGCCCGTATGGCATCCAACAACGGCGGGTTGCGGATGGCTGCCGCAATACCGTCCATCTGCATGCGAAAGTCTGCTTCGTCGACGCTGCTCGAGCAGTCAACTGCAAGTACCAAGGCGAGATCAACTCTGATAGCAGACTGGGCCATAGCCAGCAGTGTGCGCTAGAAAAGATGGATTGTCATCCCGCTCAATCTGCTCCTAGGCCAGGGAAGTGTTGCTACCCTCCGCTCCTGTCGCCAGCCCGCGTAACTTGTCAGGCACCAGCCGCTCCGCAAATCCTGCGATGAAACACCAGACAATGGTTCTTGCATATCCGGTTGCCTCACTGGGGCCAAAATTGAAAAGGAAATCCTTGAATGTGGCGCATTCAGCGCCAGTAAGCTGGCATTTGAAGTTGGGAAACAGGGCACCTCCTTCCAGAATGCCCGCTCCGAAGATGACGAACAGGACACCAGCGGCCAGCATGCCAACAATGGGCGGCACGAGGGAATAGACCATGAGGTCCCAGCGCCTGAGGCTGCCGGCATCTGCGCTGTTCAACATTTTTGAATACTCCGCATCGCTATAGATCCTGACGAGCGCGCTGAGGAAGGCACCAACGGCGCCTGCCATGACGGCGAGCAGATAAAAGGGCGTTTCACCATCAGCACCCGTCACATAGATGATCGCAATAATGAATGCGATGACGGATCCCGTTGCGCCGAAGGACCAGCGGAGGATTTGCGCGGATAGGTTCACCGATCGCTTGGGCGCTTGCACTTCCTGCACGGTTTTAGCTTTGCGACTGGGCTTTGCCCGAGCGCGCGCTTGCGCCACTTCACTGGGTGTGGATGCGCCAAGCGACAGCACACTCGGCAATATCGGCTTTCGCGCCCCAAAAGGTGTTTCAGTATAGGCGGTTTCGTCAGTCATACGCGGCACCTCACGTTCGAACGTGTCGTTCGCCACTTGAGTCGCCGCAACTCGTGGTGTTGATAAGGCTATGGGAGAGACATGCGAAGCGTCAAGCGTAGTTTCAGCGAAGCAAACAGAAAGTTGGTCACTGTGGCTTTTCAGACTCTACACGGGAAGCGGATTTCTCTCGATGAAATCTTCCTGGTGCCAATAGGGATAGGTCTTGGTTTTCGCGCTTGCCTTGTCCAGCCTGGCAATCTGCTCTTTCGTCAATGTCCAACCGACACTGCCGAGATTCTGCTTGAGTTGTTCCTCGTTGCGGGCACCCACGATGACGTTGGCAACCGTTGGGCGCTGCAACAACCAGTTGATGGCGACTTGCGGAACGGACTTAGCGGTCTCCTTTGCAATAGCATCAATCGCGTCCATCACGCGGAAAAGGTATTCGTCCTCCACCGGCGGACCATTGTCTGCCGTGGCATGCAGGCGACTTTCCTTGGGCAAGCCGGTGCCGCGGCGAATTTTTCCGGTAAGGCGGCCCCAGCCCAGGGGACTCCACACCACCGCACTGACACCTTGGTCAAGTCCGAGTGGCATCAGTTCCCATTCATAGTCGCGGCCAATGAGTGAGTAGTAGGCCTGGTGGGCCACATGGCGTGCAAGGCCGTACCTCTCGGAGGTGGCAAGGGATTTCATCAAATGCCAGCCGGAGAAATTCGAGCAACCGATGTAACGGATCTTGCCGGCGCGCACGAGGTCATCGAGCGCACCCAGCACTTCCTCCTGGGGAGTCTTGGCGTCGAAGCCGTGCAGTTGGAAAAGGTCGATATAATCAGTGCCTAAGCGTTTGAGCGAACCGTTCACCGCTTCAGCGATATGGTGACGTGACGAGCCTACATCATTAGGGGCATCGCTGAAGCGGAAGGTTGCCTTGGTGGAAATGATGACTTTGTTGCGGCGACCCTTGATGGCAGCTCCCAGAACTGTTTCGGCAAGACCCTTGGAATAAACGTCCGCGCTATCAAACATGGTAAGGCCAGCGTCGAGGCAAACGTCGATGAGGCGGGTTGCGCCATTGGCGTCAGTCGAGCCCCAGGCCTTGAAGAATTCCGTGCCACCACCAAAGGTGCCCGTGCCGAGACTAAGGACGGGAACTGTAAATCCTGACCTGCCGAGTTGCCTGTATTCCATCATGTCACTTCCTGTTGTTTGAAAAGGCCACAGCGATCTCCGCTGCCACATGAGCGTTGTGTTTCACCAATGCGACGTTGGCGGCAAGCGAATGCCCCCCCGTCACCTCCGCCAGCTTTGCCAGCAGAAATGGCGTGACGTTCTTGCCGGATATTTTCTGCCGCTTTGCTTCGGCAACGGCCGCTTCGATCATGGCTGCTATTGCACCAGCTGGAATCTCAGATGCCTGCGGTATGGGATTGGCAACCACGATGCCGCCCTTCAGACCCATGCTCCATTTCGCGTGCATCAGGCCTGCCACCTCCACAGCCGTGTCACAACGCATGGGAACGGAATGGCCGGATGTGCGTGAGTAAAAGGCCGGAAACTCGTCGGTGTCGAATCCCACCACAGGAACGCCGAGGGTTTCAAGAGTTTCAAGCGTGAGGGCCAGGTCCAGAATGGCCTTGGCTCCTGCGGTCACGACCGCCACATTGCTTTCGGCAAACTCTCTGAGGTCAGCGGACACATCAAAGCTGTACTCTGCACCGCGGTGCACGCCGCCGATGCCGCCGGTTGCGAAGACGTGGATGCCAGCCATGGCCGCGATGCGGCTGGTGGAAGCAACGGTCGTTGCACCCGCAATTTTCCTGGCGACGACAAAAGGCATGTCCCGTACCGAGACCTTGGTAATGGCAGAACCGCCTTCGGCAAGGTTTTTGAGTTCATCTCCCGACAGGCCAACCTTCAGGCGACCAGCAATGATAGCTATGGTGGCAGGGACTGCGCCTACTCCACGGATGATGGCTTCCACGTCTCTGGCCATGGCAAAGTTCTGCGGATAGGGCATGCCGTGGGCAATGATGGTGGACTCCAGTGCCACGACGGGCCTGTTCGCTACCAGCGCAGCCTCAATCTCTGCCGTGATTTCGAGATACCTATTCATACCTTGCCTTGACGATGCCTTTCAAAGCGTCCTCCGAGAGGTCAGCTGCAATGGACAGGTTTGAATTTACTTTAAGACTGGCAGCAGCCTGCCCGAATTCGGCGGCCGTGGGAATATCAAATCCCTGCGACAGCCCATAGAGTAAGCCTGCTACCGCTGCATCTCCCGCACCTGTAACATCCGTGACGTAGGTATTGCCATCGACCGCAAGCTGTCTGACGCCGGCTGCTGTGGAAATCAATGAACCCGCGGCGCCAAGGTGCACCACAAGATTCTGCAATCCCCGTTCATGTAGGTCCCGGCAGGCTGCCTCTACATCTCCGTTGTCGGTCATCGCGACAAGCTGGTCGCGGTTGGGAGTGGCGAAAAACACTTCATAACGGTCAAGCAACGCCTTCAGTTTTTCTGATTTGGCGACCGACACTGGCTCCACCACGAGCTTGTCGCTGAACTTTGATGCCAGAAAGGCCATCAGGTCCGCTTGCACATTGCAATCGACCACGACAAATTTCGCGCGCTCAAGGGCCGCAACATACTGCTGAACATGGGCGCTTGTCAGTTCCTCCAGGATGCGCATGTCGTTGACTGCCGACGAGAGCTCGCCCTTTTCATCCAGCATTGCAACGTAGGACCCAGTGGGCGTTGCAGTGCGCAGCACCATTGAAAGGTCAACCCCAGCTGCACGGCTTGCGGCCAAGGCCATTTCGCCCGGTGGATCATTGCCCGCCACCGAGATGAGCGCCACGTTCACGCCAAGCGACCCCAGATTGTGGGCGATGTTGCGGGCAACACCACCCGGAGTAAAACTTATTGTCCCGGGGTTAGACGTGCCGGCGATTGGCGCCCTCGTCACCTTGGCCTTGATATCAGCATTCATGCCGCCGATGACGATGATATCAAACACTGCATGTCCCTAGAAATCGGTTGGTGCGCCACCTTCCTTGATGCGGCGGTCCACGAAGGCATCTAGCTCATCCCGGATGGCAGGATCAAGGGCGGGTTCGATGTATTCGGCTAGCGCCTGCTTATAGACCGTATTCGCGCGTTGCATGGCTTCCGGCTTTCCAGCCGCTGCCCATTGCTCACTGTTGCGCCAATCGGAAATCATGGGTGCATAGAAAGCGTTGGAATAGCGGGCAAGCGTGTGCTGTGCGCCAAAGAAATGGCCGCCCGGGCCTACTTCACGAATAGCTTCAACACCGAGCGCATCCTCAGTGGTTTCAAGGGGTTGCAGGAATTCCATGACCATTTGAATAAGGTCACAATCGAGGACGAACTTCTCAAATCCGGCAACCAGCCCGCCCTCTAGCCAGCCAGCGCCATGCATGATGAAATTGCCACCACCCATGGTGAGGCCCCACAGGGAGAACACGCTTTCGTATGCGGCCTGGGCATCTACCGTGTTGGCGGCACAGGTGTTGGAGGTGCGGTAGGGGATATTGTAGCGCCTTGCCATTTGTCCGCCGACGATCTGCGCCTTCATGTATTCCGGTGTGCCAAAGGCAGGGGCCCCCGACTTCATGTCCACATTCGATGTGAAGCCACCATAAATGACGGGAGCACCCTTGCGGACAAGCTGGGTAAAGGCAAGGCCCGCCAAGGCCTCCGCGTTCTGTTCCACGATGGCGCCAGCCATGGTGACAGGCGCCATGGCGCCGGCCAGGGTGAAGGGTGTCACACAGACCACCTGGTTGCGCGCCGACATTTCTAAGATGCCGTTGAGCATGTTGGTGTCTAGCTTCAAGGGCGAGTTGGTGTTGATGATGGTGGACAGCGAGGGTTCGCGCTCGAACTGCTCGGGGCTGATACCGCGGGTAATCCTTGCAATTTCAATGCCGTCGCGGATGCGCTCGGGCCCAAGGGAGTAGGCCGTGAGCGGCTTATCCATCAGGGTGGCCATGTCACGCAGGGCCACGAGATGGCGGATGGAAGCGTGCACATCCACCGGCTCCACGGGATAGCCCGCGCTGAAGCCGATGCAGTTGAAATACTGGCCAAGCTTAAGAAACTTCTGGAAATCGGCGCGATTGCCGACCCTTCTGCCACCTTCCATGTCCGTACAGTTCGGTGGGCTTCCAACGGTACCAAAGGTCATGTTGTTGCCGCCGATGGCTGCATTGTTGTCAGGATTGCGGGCGTGGAGCGTGAAGGTTGAGGGGCAGGTTTTCATGATCTCTTCAATCATGGCAGGCTCGAAATACACTCGTTCGCCCTCTATCTTTGCGCCAGCCTTGCGCCACAGTTCACGCGCCTCTGGCAGCATGAAATCCATGCCGATTTCGGACAGCACGCGCAGCGACGCGTGATGGATGGCTTCCACCTCGTCAGCAGAGATGAGCGACATGGCGGGGAATTGGCGGGTAATCCTGCGGCGTGGCAACTGATTGATCGCACCTTTTACACCTGAGCCGGCACCACGTCGGTTGGCAGCTTCGCGCCGTCCCCGCCGCGAGGTTTCCGGGGCGGAGGTTTCATCAGTCATTTTATTTTTCCTTTTTCACGATAGGCATGAAGTGAGGGGTCGGCAGCCACCTGCTTGACCAGCCATTCCTCGAAGCGCTTGATCTTGGGTTTCATGCGGTCTTCGCCGTTGCAGGCAAACTGCCAGTGGTGATGGTGGGGAACGAGTTCCGGGAAGGGCTGCACCAGGCGCCCCGATTTCAATTCTTCGGTGGCGAAGGGGCCCACAGTCATGGCAACCCCCCTACCCTCGATGGCAGCTTCTTGGGCGAGGATATGGCTGTCGAATGCCAAGCGGTCCGACAGCTTTACCCCCTTGATGCCGTGCGCCTCAAACCAGATGTGCCAGTCTTCCTCGGCGGTATAGACGTAAAGCAGCTTGTGCTTCTTGAAATCCTGCGGCGTCTTGATGGCGTTCGGACCCTTGAGTAACTCCGGCGCACAGACGGGTGCCAACAGCGAACGGAACAGAGGGCGATAATAATGTTGGGGCGCCTTGTTGCGTGCCAGAATGAAGCCCGCATCCACGTTCTTCTCATCGAAATCCCAGTCGAAATAGGACGTGGACATGCGGATTTTCATGTCGGGAAAGCGCCGCTCAAAATCATGCAGGCGCGGGATCA
>Ga0315287_10004488_pt1 | contig 13629 bp, 11 predicted proteins | sample YL17G11_0_MG_FD_205037 | JGI IMG/M metagenome (GOLD analysis project Ga0315287, IMG submission 205037) | Sediment microbial communities from Yellowstone Lake, YNP, Wyoming, USA - YL17G11_0 | ecosystem: Environmental > Aquatic > Freshwater > Lake > Sediment | place: USA: Wyoming | collected... | reverse complement strand
GTGCTGCTGCTCTGGTACACGGACACCCTCGCAGGACTACCGCTCGTCGCAGGAGCCGTCGCGGTGATTGCCGTGCTGTGGCTGACGGGCGCCGTCATGCAGTCGCGCGTGCGCATGAGCCGGGCTGTCGCCGTTGAACTCGCCGCCATCGGCATCGCGATCGTCGCGACCGGCGCGTCGGCCGCCTCCACTCCCGCGCCCGCTGCGCCGCCAGCGACCATCCCAGTGATCATGGATGACGCACGACTGCAGCATGCCGTCGAACTCGCGCGCGCGGACTTCCTTGCGCAGCAGTCGTTCGATCGCATGCACGTGACGGTGCTGCTGCAACACCGTGATGGCCGCTGGCGCCGCGGCGCGGTGGAAGGCGACCGGCTCGCGTATCCCGCCAGCAGCGTAAAGCTGGGTTTTCTCGTCGGCGCGGTGCACTGGTGCCACGAGCAGGGCAAGGCACCGGACTGCCTCGACGAATTCGTGCGGCCGATGATCGTGGACTCCGACAACGTGGCGACCGGCTACGTCATCGACCGCATCAGCGGCGCCCCGAATGCGTCAGTCGCCGGCAACGACACCGAGGCGTGGATAGAGCGGCGTCGCTATACGGAACGCGTGCTCGAATCGGCGGGCCTGCTTGGGCCGCAGCGACTGTTCACGAAGACCTACCCGACCAATTCCGGCGAGGAACCCGCCGAACTGGAGCGGCTCGCCTGGCAGCGCCTCGGGCGCAATGCGATGACGACAGACCTTGCCGCGGCCCTGATGCTCAACGTGGCGCTGGGCACCCTCGAGCCGCAAGCGACCGGCTACATGCGCTCGCTGCTGCGACGGCCAACCTTCTCCGGCCACAGCAGTCTCGGCGGCGGGCTGCCTCCTGGATCAGTGCACGAGAACAAGATCGGCAGTGCCTTCGACACGCTGCAGGACGTCATGTATGCGAAGTTGCCGAACGGCCAGCGGCTGGTCATCGCGGCCTTCACGAACGGCTGGAATTCGAGCGAACCCGAACCCTGGGACGTCGCGAAGCTCGGCGATTTCACGGCACGCCTGTTGCAGAAGCTCAGGCTGGACGGCGCCGCTGGCCGTGTGCCTCAGTATGTCGACGTGTCGAGCGCGGGGGGCGACGCGGTTCGCTGGCAATGGCGCGTGCCGCAACCAGGCCGGTACGAACTCGCGCTGTGGTACGAGGCCGATCCCGGCAACACCCACGAGGCGCATGCAACCGTGGTGGCGCAGGACCGGCGCAATGAAGTTGCAGCGCTGGACCTGTCCACGTGGGGGCGACGCTGGATTCGTCTCGGCGACGTCGAACTCGACCGCGGCAAGACTGCGCTGGTGTTGACGACGTCGACGCCCGGGAAGCTCACGGGTGGCCGTCTGCGCATCACCCGCTGGCCCGAAGCTCAGGTCGTCGACTGAGCGCGCGAACGCTGCCAGTACTTCTGCGCCTCCATCAGCACCAGCAGCGAAGCGGCGAGCACGGGCAGCAACAGCCAGTCGAAGAGAGACGGCGGCACCACGGACAGCACGCCCTGCAGCCAGGGTACGTACATGGCCATCACGTGCAACCCGAGCGCCACCCCGATACCGGCCATCAGCACCGGATTATTCTGCAGCGGCAGGCGCACCACGGCTATCGTCTCGGAACGCGCGTTGATCGCATCGACGTTCTGCAGCAGGACCATCAGCAGCAGCAGCGCATTGCGCGCCTCGTCGAGCGGCCGCCCCGAGTTCAGCATCCATACGAACAGTGCGAGCCCGAGCGCGGACATCCACAGCCCCGCCAGCACGCCGCGCTGGATCATCAGGCGATTGAAGATCGGCTCATGCGTCGGCCGTGGCGGCACGCGAAGCTCGTTGCCCGTGCCACGTTCGAATGCCAGGCCCACGTCCTGCACGCCGTTGGTCACGAGGTTCAGCCAGAGCAGCTGCACCGGCAGCAAGGGCAACGGCAATCCTGCGAGCACAGCGAGGCCCACCGTGAGCACCTCCGCGATGCCCGCGGCGGTCAGCAGGTACACGACGTTGCGGATGTTGCGATAGGCGATGCGGCCCTCCTCCACCCCCGCCACGATCGTCGCGAAATTGTCGTCGCTGAGCACCAGGTCGGCCGCGTCGCGTGCGACGTCGGTCCCGCCGCGCCCCATGGCGACGCCGATGTTGGCGTGGCGGAGCGCTGGTGCATCGTTCACGCCGTCGCCCGTCACGGCGACGAAATGCCCGGCCGCCTGCGCCGCGCCGACGATCGCGAGCTTCTGCTCCGGCGTCACACGGGCAAAGACCTTGATCCGGCCGATGGCCTCGCGCAATTGGGCGGGCGACTCGAGCTGCACGCGCGAGCCGTGCATGACCTCGTCCGGGCCGGAGGCAATGCCGAGCTCGTCGGCAATGGCCAGCGCCGTCAGCGGATGGTCGCCGGTGACCATGACGACGCGTATGCCTGCGTCGTGGCACTGACGCACTGCCGCGGCAGCGCCTTCGCGCAACGGATCGATCAGCCCCACGAGCGCACGGAGCCGCAACCCGACGGGATCAGCTTGCAGGCTCGCTGCATCACGTTGGGCGTCGAACGTCCCGTCGGCCAGCGCGAGCACGCGCTGCCCACGCTGCGCCATCGCATCGACTTCGCGTTCGAGCAGTACGCGTTGAGGCGCCCCGAGCGCGCACATGTCGAAAACACGTTCGGGTGCGCCCTTGACCGCGATCCAGCCCGCCGCCTCATGCCGGTGGAACGAGGCGGCGAATCTTCGCTCAGGCTCGTAAGCAATTTGCGCGACGCAAGGCCGCTGCGCGAGGACTTCGGCGCGATTGATGCCCGCCTTCGCGGCGAGCGCGAGTAGCGCGAGGTCCGTGGGATCACCTCGTGTCCTCCAGGCACCGTCGACGGCATGCAGCTCTGCTTCGTTGCAGGCCACCGCAACGTGCAACGCGGCAGTCAGGGCCGACGCGTCTGCCTCAGCCTGACCGTCGACGCGCTTGAGCTCACCGACCGGCTGGTAACCCACGCCGGTCGCCTGCCAGCGAGTGCCGTCGTCCAGCCGCAATTCGACCGCGGTGAGTTCGTTGCAGGTCAGCGTCCCGGTCTTGTCACTGGCGACGAGCGAACAGCTGCCGAGGCCTTCCACGGCAGGCAACTGGCGCACGATGGCGCCGCGGCTGGCCATGCGGCGTGCTGCGATCGCCAGGGCGATGGTCACTGCCACCGGCAATCCTTCGGGAATGGCCGACACGGCGAGCGCGACGCCGAACGTGAACATCGTGTAGACCGAATGGTGATGAACCAGGACCGCGACGAGCCCGATCAGCACCGCGGCCGCCAGGACGACGATCGCCACCAAGCGACTGAATCGCTCCATGCGGACCGTCAGCGGCGGCTTGCCTGCCGCCGTGCCGGTCATCGTGCTGGCGACGCGCCCGACCTCGGTGCCCAGTCCGGTGGCGACGACTACGCCTTTCGCCCGGCCACGCACGACGAGCGTGCCGGCGAATGCGCAGTTCGTACGATCGGCGACCGCGGCGCCTGCCTCGCAGACGAGCCCGGCGTCGTGGGCGACGGGTACCGACTCGCCGGTGAGCATCGACGCATCCACTTCCAGTGCCTGCGATTCGCACAGGCGCAGGTCGGCCGGCACGCGGTCGCCGCTTGCGAGCGCAACGATGTCGCCACGCACGAGTTGCGCCGCGTCGATCTCGTGCGCGACTGCGTCGCGCAGGACCGTTGCCCGCACGCGCAGCAGCCCCTGCAGGTTGGCGCTCTGCCGTTCCGCCTGCAGTTCCTGCCAGGCGCCAAGCAGGGCGTTCACGACGAGCACGAAGCCGATGAAGCCGGCATCCGTCAGGTGCCGCAGGCCGAGGGAAAGCGCCGCTGCAGCCAGCAGGACATACACCAGCGGGCTGCGAAACTGACGCAGGAAAATGACAATGGGATGCGCTGGCTGCGGTGCGGGCAGGACATTGGGACCATCGTTGCGCAATCGCGCAGCGGCCTCGGCCGCAGTGAGTCCACGGGCCAGATCGGCCTGCAAGGCTGCAATCGCCGCATCGGCCGACAAGGAATGCCATGCCGACGAAGGAAGCGGCTGGCGGTCGGGTGCAGTCGCGGGGGAACTGTCCATCGAGCGGACCTCAGCCCGATTCTCAGGCCGCACCCGCGCGGGCGAATCAGCGGTACTACCTAGCCGGTGCGTCCGCGGGACGACCCCGCTACACTGCCGCGTTCCGCAAAGAGGCCCCGCGACCCGCATGAAGAAAAATGCCCTGAAACCGCGCTACGACTGCGCGAAATGCCCCGGCTACTGCTGCAGTTACTCGCGCATCGCCATCAAGGATTTCGACATCGAGCGGCTGGCCCGGCATTTCGGCATCAGCAAGGCCGCCGCCAAGGTGAAGTTCACCTATCGCTATCAAACAAAGGAACTCGACGAGCAACTGCTGCGTCATCGCAAGGATCACGTCTTCAAGTCGACCTGCATGTTCTTCGACCAGGACAAGCGACGCTGTACCGTGTACGAGGCGCGACCGTCGGTCTGCCGCATCTACCCGGAGGACCGCACCTGCGGCTATTACGAGTTCCTGAAGTTCGAGCGCATCCAGCAGGGCGACGACGACTTCATCCCGTCCGCCTGACGGCGCGTTTCAGCGGAAGCGATAGCCGACGGTGACGCCGAGCGTCACCGGGTCCGCTGCGACCGGGCCGAACGACCCGCGCAGCAAGTCGGCACGCTGGTCCAGGTCCGCCCAGCGGACGTCTGCGTTCACGCTCACCCGTTCATTCAGCGCGAGCTCGGCGCCAAGCTCGGCCGCGGGGCCGACGGCGGCGTGACGGTTGCGGCGAGTCAACAGCGATGGCCCTGCTGCTGCGTCGTCGACGTAGTACTGCGCATGGTTGAGGCCCGCACCGGCGTAGGCCCGCAACGGGCCCTGCCGCCCCAGGCCATACCGCAGCGTGACCAGGTCAGTGCCGTCCGGGCGATCTTCCTGCAGCACGACGTACGCGGCCCCTGCATCGCGCGCAGGCAGCGTCGACGCGCGATCCTGCCGCGTTTGATGGTGCAACCAGTCGGGAACGTCGTCGCGCAGGCGCAGTCGTGCGTCGTCCCACAGCGATCCGAGCAGCCCGACGCCGTCACGCCACCAGGCAGAATTTACGGCAGGCGCCGCCGCGGGCACCAGGCCCTCGGCCTGCGTCACGCTGGACTGCGGTTCGGCGCACGCCACCGCCATCCAACCGAGTGCCAGGAGCACCGCGGTAGCGGCCGACCGCACTACGGACAGTTGCGCGCAGATCATGCGTCGAGACGTTACTCGCCGCAGACGACAGCGGACGCACCGTGCCTGAGTTTTTTTCCGAACTGTGACCTGGCGCTCAGCGTTCGAGCCAGCGCAACAGGTCGGCCGTCACTCTTTCACGCTCGGGCTCGTTGAAGACCTCGTGGTAGAGGCCGTCGTAGACCTTGACGACGCGGTCGCGCGTGCCGAACGCGTGGTAGACCGGCCGGGTCGCGGCGAGCGGCACCAGCTTGTCCGCGGTACCGTGCAGGACCAGCGTCGGCAGCAGGAGCTTGACCGCACTGGCGGGGAAGCCCTGCATCGCATCGAGCAGTTCGACCAGGGTGCGTGCCGGAATCGCCTTGTGATGCACGAGCGGGTCTGCTTCATAGCGCGCCACGACGGCAGGGTCACGGCTGACTGCATTCGCCGGCAGCGTGAGCGCGCCCGTGTTTGGCGCGACGACCGACAGCAGCCGCACAAACATCTCCTGCAGCGACGACACTTTCTGGTCCGTCGCGAGTGCGGGGGCCGACAACACCAGGCCACGCAGCGTGTGCTGCACGCGCAGCGCACTGGCGAACGCCACGGCGCCGCCCATGCTGTGGCCCAGCATGAACACCGGCGTGTCGAGGTGCTGGCGGGCACAACGGCCCGTGAACGCGCAGAAATCGGAGACCAGGTACGAGAAGCGCTCGATGTTGGCACGCGGCCCGGACGAACGGCCATGCCCGCGATGATCGAGGGCGTAGACGGCATAGTCACGCTGAACCAGTTCGCCTGCGAGCGTCGCATAACGGCCGCCGTGCTCGGCGAGGCCGTGCGACAGCACGATCACGGCGCGCGGCGTGGTTTCGGGCAGCCAGCCCTGGGCATAGAGGTCGATGTCGCCGATGCCCACCGCAGTAAATTCACGATGTCGCATGCAAATCAACGTCCCTGTTGCGAAATGTTCACTGCCGATTCTATTCGCGCGACTACGGCGCCGCCACGCGGCCAGGCGAACGCTGCCAGTGCGAAAGCGTGCGTCCGGGGCGCCGCGCGGAGACTTGGTTGCTGCGTGCTCATGGGCTGAATCCTCAGGTCCAATCGGTCGTCACCTCGTGGCCTGCTCAGCGCGAGAACAGCAAGGTGCGCGGAGGCCCGTCGCCCTGCGGCGCGACCAGCAGCAGCTGGCCTGCCTGGAAGCCATAGGACGTGGTCGCGCGCATCCGGTCGAGGAAGGCCGCTTCAAGTTCGCTCGCGGCGGTATCACAGGCTTTGCCGGTCACGGCGAGTTCGCCGAGCTTGACCTTGCCCGGTGCCGATTCGGTGATCGGCCCCGTGTACCGATTGCAGCCCGAGAATCCCGCCGCCTTGCCGTACTGCACCAGCGTGGTCGGCGGCACGGCACCCGTTGGCAATGGTTGCCCGTCCATTGCCACCAGCATCCAGTCAGTCGCGGCCAGCAAGTTGATCGACAGCCCACCGACGACATCGCTCGCCAGCTGCTGCAGCTTCCCGTCTTTCCAGCCGAAGGCCTTGCGCGACAGCTGTGTCGGACAGCAGGACGGATCGCCGGGGCCGGGTTCGACGACATCGACCAGCACCTTGCCCGGCTCGTGCCAGAGCCGGAAGAGCTGCACCCGGTCACCCAGCGGCACGACACCCAGCGTGGCCGCCTTGCCGTCCTGCACGTTGAACACGCCGACGTGCGAGTACGTGCCGCTGCCACCCGTGCTCGACGTGAGCAGCGCGACGCCTTCCTCCGGCGGGGAGCCATCGACGTCGACGAATTCGACCGTCGGCTCCCAGAGTTCGATCGTTGGCTTCGACGCGGCGCCCGCCTCCGCCGGCGGCCCCTCGTAGCGGCCCGAGGTCAATGTGACGGGAGCGTCGAACACGCCGGTTACCGTAGCGCCCAGCAACTGGTCGCGTGTCGGCGCGGCAGGCTTCGCCACTGGCGTGGGCGCCGGCGCGGCGGACTCCTGCCTGGAGCAACCGCCCAGCCCAGCCAGGACCAGACCCATGATCACGGCGCCCGTCGACGCCGCCCCCGCTCGCCCGTTCATGTGTTTCATGGCCCCCGATGGTGCCGCTGCCCCGGGCGCACGTAAAGCCCAACCCACGCGGGCACGGTCAGCGGCGGCGTCCCAGCCAGCGCTGTGCCTGCTCGGCATCGCGGAGGTCAGCCGCGGTTTCGATGCCGAATCCCGGTGCGGCCTCGAGCACGATCATGAGCAGCTGCGCGGTTGCGTAGGCATCGGCAATCGCGTGATGCCGGCCGATCGGCGACAACCCGAAATGCGCCACCCAGTCATCCAGCGAGTCGTTCTCGGTGGCGGGAAACAGCGCCGGCAGCACCGTCGCCAGGTCGACGAAGCGCGCGAGCGCGAGTGGCTGCGCCAGCCCCGGACGCTCGAGGAATTCACGCCTGACGCGAGCCAGCCGATCGCCCACGGACGGTGCCAGGTTGCGCCGGACCCGGCGGGCCCGCCATGCTTCCACCGGTGCGGATTCAACTGATCGACGCAACGCATTGAGCAAATCTTTCTGCCGGCGTCTCAAAGTCGAGCGTTTGCCGGGGGCGTTCGTTCAGCTGACGAGCGACGGCATTGAGCTTGCTCTGCGTAATATCCGATAGATCCGTCCCTTTTGGGAAGTACTGACGCAACAGTCCATTGGTGTTCTCGTTCGATCCACGTTGCCACGGCTGTTGCGGATCGCAGAAGTAAACCTGGATGTCGGTGGCGAGTGAGAAGCGCCGATGCTGCGCCATCTCCTTGCCGCGATCCCAGGTCAATGACTTGTACAGTTCCCGAGGAAGCTTGTGCGCCTGCTTGATAAGCGCATTGATCACGGTCTCGCTGTCCTTGCTCGCCACCTTCACCAGCAGCACCTAGCGCGTGCGTCGCTCCACCAACGTGGCGATCTGGCTGTTGTCGCTGCCGAAGTAAAGATCGCCTTCCCAATGGCCCGGCACCGCCCGGTCTTCGGCTTCAGCCGGGCGCTCGCGGATCGACACCGCGTCGACGATCCGGCCGCGATCGGGCGTCTTCGACGTGTAGTGGCGCGAGCGACGCATCCCGCGGGTACGTCGCAGATGCTGGAGCAGCTCCTTTTTAAGCGCCCCTCGGGCCTGGATGAACAGCGTCCGGACAGACAGTCCCGCTCTGTTACCGCGAGAGATCTCTTCACGCTCCAAGGGCGTCAGAACTCGCGCAGAACGGCGCCTCACCGCAGGTTGCATGCCACCGCTTCTCGCCAGAATGTGGTGAACCGAGGTGTGCCTCCGATCGAACATCTTGGCGATGGCGTGCAGCGTATCGCCGTCTCGCCAGCGCTCCCACATCAAAGCCTTCTGTGTCGCGGTGTAGAAAGTCCTGGTCCGGTACTTCATTTACAACGCCCTCCGCTCTACGATCAGAATTTAGGTGTTGCATCGACCAGTTGAACCCGCAGCGGAACTGAGACATTGGTCTAAGATGGCTGCCCATGACCACCAAGCCACACGACGTCGTCGTCTTCGGGGCCACGAGCTTCGTCGGCCAGATCCTCGCCCGTTACCTGCTCGAGGAGTTCGGCCTCGACGGCAAGCTGCACTGGGCCGCAGCCGGCAGGTCGCTGCCGAAACTGGAGGCGATGCGGGAGTCACTCGGCAAGGGAGCGGACAAGCTCCATTTGCTGCAGGCCGATGCCGGTGACGAGGCCTCGCTGCAGAAGCTGTGCAGGAGCGCCCGGGTCGTCGTGTCCACGGTGGGTCCGTATGCGCTGTACGGCGAACCGCTGGTGCGCGTCTGCGCCGAGTCCGGCACCGACTACTGCGACCTCACCGGCGAGGTGCAGTGGATGCGGCGCATGATCCATGGGTACGAAAAGAAAGCGCAGGCCTCGGGTGCACGCATCGTGCACAACTGCGGTTTCGACTCGATCCCTTCCGACCTCGGCGTGCACTACCTGCAGCAGCAGGCACGGGAGCGGTTCGGGCAGCACTGCACGACCGTCAAGATGCGCGTGCGCACCATGCGTGGTGGCTTCTCCGGCGGCACCGTGGCCTCGGTGCTGAACGTACTGCAGGAAGTCAAAGCGAATCCAGCGCTGCGCAAGGAACTCGCGGACCCCTATTCGATCTGCCCCCGGGTCGACGACAAGGGCAGCGGCAAGCGCGTCCGGCAGGCAAACGTGGGGTTCGCCGAATACGATCCCGACTTCAATGCGTGGATCGCGCCGTTCGTCATGAGCGCCGTCAATACGCGTGTGGTGCATCGAACCAACGCGCTGCTGCACGACGCCTACGGCCCGGAGTTCCGGTACGATGAGGCCGTGTTGACGGGTCGCGGCTTGCGCGGCCGCCTGGCCGCCACGGCGCTGAGTGCCGGACTTGGCGCATTCATGGTCGCCGGCTCGATCGGCACTGTGCGTTCACTGCTCGAGAAGCACGTGTTGCCGGCGCCGGGCGAGGGCCCGAGTCCTGACGCGCAGCTCAAGGGCGGCTTCGACCTGCGTTTTCTTGGCCGTACGAAATCCGGCGACGCTCTCCGCACGCGCGTCACGGGTGACCGGGATCCTGGTTACGGCTCGACCGCAAAGATGCTCGGCCAGGCGGCGGCCTGCCTCGCGAGTGACATTTCGAAAATACAGGTGGCGGGTGGGTTCTGGACGCCCGCGGCCATCTTCGGCGACCGCATCGTCGAACGCCTGCAGGCCCATGCGGGCCTGACGTTCGCAGTGCTCGACAAATAAGCAGCGCCACGAGGAGGAACGACCGATGCCCACCACCACTGAATTCCTGCTGCCCGTCCTGGCGCTCGTCGCCTGGACCCTGGTCATGTGGTTCTGGTTGTATGCCACGCGCATCCCCGCGATGAAACGAGTGGGGATCGATCCGCAGGAGGCGGCACACCCGGGTACCTACGCTCACCGACTACCTGAACACGCGCGGTCCGTCGCCGACAATTACAACCACCTGCACGAGCAGCCCACGATCTTCTACGCGCTGATGTTCTTCATTGCGCTCACCGGTGGCGTTGCCGCCGGGACGTTGAGCCTGGCTTGGGGCTACGTCGGCAGCCGCGTAGTGCACTCGCTGGTGCAAGCCACCATCAACAAAGTGGTCGTGCGGTTTGCGATCTTTGCCTTCGGGTCGCTGCTGCTCGTCTGCATGACGGTGCGGGAGCTGATCCGCATACTGGGCTGATCGGCGCGCGGCCCGCCGTTTTCAAATACGCGCGCGTTGGGTTCAACTACGCGCCGGCTCGTTTCCCAGGAGTTACTGATGCGTGATTCGATCGTTACCGTGGCATTGGCGGCATTGCTCTGCGTCGCGCCCATGACGGCGTGGAGCAAGGACGAGGCGGCGACGAGCCCGGCGGACAAGGCCAAGCCTGCAACGGAAGTGAAGGAAGCCGTCCCCGCCTCCTCGGTCACGCATCACCAGATCACGGTCGACGGCAAGGTGATCAAGTACACGGCGACGGCCGGCTGGTACATCCTCAAGGATCCGCAGGACAAGCAGATCGCGCGCTTCGGCTACACCGCGTACACACTCGACGGCGTGAAGAACCTGACGCAGCGGCCGGTCACGTTCGCCTTCAATGGCGGTCCGGGATCGTCCTCGATCTGGCTGCACATGGGGATCATGGGCCCGCGCCGCGTGGTCGTGAACGACGGCGGCTACGCGCCGCCCCCGCCCTCGCAGGTCGTCGACAATGCGTACACGCCGCTCGACGTGACCGACGTGGTCATGATCGATCCGGTGGGCACCGGCTACAGCAAGCCGCTCGGCGAGGCCAAGCCCGCCGACTTTCACGGCGTCGACGAAGACCTCAAGTCCGTCGCGCAATTCATCAAGCGCTACGTCTCGGAGAACGGACGCTGGGGCTCGCCCAAGTACGTGCTCGGCGAGAGTTACGGCGGCATGCGCGGCGCAGGACTCGCCTACTACCTGCAGGCGAACATGAACATGAACCTGAACGGGCTCGTGCTCATCTCGCCGTTCCTGAACGGCGCCACGGGCATCGACGGCGAAGGCATGGATCTCGGCCACGTCACGTACCTGCCGACGCTGGCGGCGACGGCGTGGTACCACAACCTGGTCCAGAACAAGCCCGCCACCGTGCAGGAATACATGCGTGAGGTCGAACAGTTCGCGCGCAACGAATACGCGGCGGCACTCGCGCAGGGCTACGTCATTCCGGAAGCCGAGAAGAAAGCGGTGGCAGCGAAGCTGGCCCGCTACACCGGCACCACGCCCGAGTTCTGGGAACGCGCCGACCTGCGCGTGAGCCACCCGCAGTTCCTGCAGGAACTGAAGCGCAACGATCGCCTCATCGCAGGCCGCATCGACTCGCGCTTCACCGGCCCGGCGCTCGATCCGCTCGCCGAGGACATGGACTACGATCCGTTCTTCCCGTCCGTCGCGCCGGCGTACACCTCCGCGTTCCTCGGCTACATGCACGACGAACTCAAGTTCGGCCGCGACGAGGATTACATGGTCTCGGCGTTCGAGATCGACTGGAGCTGGAAGCACAAGACGCCCGGCCACGGCGGCTGGATGTCGCCGGTGCCGACCACCGTGCCCGATCTCGCCCTGGCCATGACCATGAACCCGGGGCTGCACGTGCTGGTACAGCAGGGCTGGTACGACCTGGCGACGCCGTTCCTGGCCACCAAGATGGACCTCGAGCACCTGCACATCACGCCTGAGGCGCGCAAGCGCATCCAGGTCGAGCACTACGACGCGGGTCACATGATGTACGTGCACGGACCGTCGATGCAGAAGTTCCGCAACGATCTCGTCGGCTTCATCCGGGCGACCGACCGCCTCTGACCCGGCGCGGTGGGTGGCGAATCAAGGCAGCCCGGACGCCGGGCCCGCCGCTTGCGACACCCTCATTCGCGGTAGTGGCAGCCCCGGCTCTCGGGGTTCGCCCACGCGGCCAGCGTCACGATGAGCGCCACGCGCACGGCGTTGCGCAGGCCGATCAGGTCGTCGGTCATGGCCGCCGCGCGGTAGAAGCGCTCGACCTCGACTTCGAGGTTGCGCAGGGCCTCGATCGCGCGCAACAGCCGGCGCGTGGTTCGCACGAGTCCCACGTAGTTCCACATGATGTGCCGCAGCGAGCTCATGTCCTGCGCGATGAGGGCGGGGTCGGGCGCTTCCGTACCGGTGTCCTGCCACGGCGAAATGTCGTCGAAACGCACACCGTTGCTCGCCGCCAGCTGGCCGACGATGCGCTGTGCCGAGCGATGGCCCCAGACCAGGCCCTCGAGCAGCGACGTGCTCGCGAGCCGGTTCGCGCCGTGCAGGCCCGAGCAGGCAACCTCGCCGACCGCATAAAGCCGGTCGACCGTCGTTGCGCCGTCGAGGTCGACCCAGACGCCGCCACACGAATAGTGCGCGGCCGGCACGACCGGCAGCGGGTCCCGCGTGATGTCGATGCCGTACTCGAGACAGCTGCGGTACATCTCGGGAAACTCGGTGCGGATGCGCTCGGCCTGGATGTAATTGGCAACGTCCAGGTAAACGTTGGGCACGCCCTGGCGCAGCATCTCGGCGTGGATGCTGCGCGCGACGACGTCGCGCGGCGCGAGGTCCTTCCACTTCGCGTCATAGCGGTCCATGAACGGCTGGCGCTTCTCGTCGACCAGGCGCGCGCCCGCACCCCGCACGGCTTCCGTGATCAGGAAGCAGGGTGCGTTGCGGTGATAGAACGCCGTCGGATGGAACTGGACGTATTCGGTGTTGATGACGCGCGCGCCGGCGCGGTAGGCCATCGCGAGTCCGTCGCCGCGCGAGCCGGCGGGATTCGTCGTGCGCAGGAAGATCTGGCCTAGACCGCCGGTGGCGAGCACGGTGGTGCGGGCGAAGCAGCGGTCGATCCTGCCGGTGCGCTGGTCGAAGACGTACGCGCCGACGCACGACAGCGGATCGTACACGGCGCGCCGATCGCGGCCCTGGTGCGCAGGCGTCAGCAGGTCGACGGCGGTGTGGTGGGTGAGCAGGCGGACGCGCGGATTCGCACGCAGCGCCTCGATGAGCTTGTCCTCGATGGCGCGGCCGGTGGCATCGGTGGCGTGCACGATGCGGGCAATCGAGTGCCCTCCTTCCCGGCCCAGCGAGAGGTGGCCGTCGGGCGTGCGATCGAACGGCACGCCGAGCTTGTCGATCAGGATCGACTGGACGAGCGGCGGACCCTCGCTGGCGAGCGTGTAAACCGCCTGCTCGCGGCACAGGCCGGCGCCGGCATTGATGATGTCCTGCGCCAGCGACTCGGGTGAATCGTCCTTGCCACGGAAGATGATGCCGCCCTGTGCCCAGTACGTATTCGATTCTGCGGCGCGGTCGGCGCGAGTGATCACGGTGACGTCGCAGCCCGACTCCGC
>Ga0315287_10004487_pt1 | contig 13629 bp, 14 predicted proteins | sample YL17G11_0_MG_FD_205037 | JGI IMG/M metagenome (GOLD analysis project Ga0315287, IMG submission 205037) | Sediment microbial communities from Yellowstone Lake, YNP, Wyoming, USA - YL17G11_0 | ecosystem: Environmental > Aquatic > Freshwater > Lake > Sediment | place: USA: Wyoming | collected... | reverse complement strand
GGCTTCACCGGCGCGGGCGGCGAGAACACCGACGTCCTCGCGCACCTCACCGGCTTCATCACGGGCTCGGCTACCGGCTGGTGGCTCGGTCGCCTGCTCAAGATCCCCGGACCGCTTACCCAATGGTTCGCCGGTCTCGCGTCACTCGCCGCGATCGCGGGAGCCTGGGCGCTCGCGCTTACGCTGGGTGCCTGAGTCATGTTCGAATCGTTCGCAGCGGGCGGCAACGTCCTGATCCAGGGTGCCAGCCGCGGCATCGGCCTCGAATTCGTGCGGCAGTGCCTCGCCGAATCCCGGGTTGGCCACGTCCTTGCCACCTGTCGAGCGCCGGCCAATGCCGCCAACCTGTCGACACTGGCGGCAACCGCTGCAGGGCGCCTGACCGTCCTTCCCCTCGATGTGACGGACGAGGCATCGATTGCCGCGGCCGCCGCGGCAACCGCACACGCGGTCTCCCGTTTGCACCTCGTCGTCAACTGCGCGGGCGTCCTGCACGACGCCACCTGCAGCATGCGGCCGGAAAGGCGGCTGGCCGACGTGCGCCCGGAGTCGCTGGCCCAGAGCTTTGCAGTCAATGCGATCGGCCCGCTGCTGGTGGCCAGGCACTTCGAGCACACGCTCGCGCATACGGACCGGGCAGTATTTGCGAGCCTCTCGGCACGTGTCGGCAGTATCGAGGACAACCGGCTCGGCGGCTGGTATGCGTATCGCGCCTCGAAGGCGGCCCAGAACATGTACACGCGGACGCTGGCCGTCGAGTGGGCGCGCAGCCGCCGCAACGTCATCTGCGTGGCCCTGCATCCCGGCACGACGGACACCGACCTCTCGCGCCCCTTCCAGGGCAACGTGCCAGAGGGCAAGCTGTTCGGCGTGGAACGCACCGTCGCGCAACTGCTGGCAGTGATCGATCGCCTGCAACCGGCCGACACCGGGCAATTCCTTGCGTGGGACGGTGAACGCATCCCGTGGTGAGCGAGATCGCACCGGCTGCGGCGCCTGAAACTCTGCCGGTGCTGTATCGGGACGAGCGACTCATCGTGGTCGACAAGCCATCGGGACTGCTGGTGCACCGCTCGCCGATCGACCGGCACGAAACCCGGTTTGCGCTGCAGATCCTGCGCGACCAGCTCGGCCAGCGTGTGTACACCATTCACCGCCTCGACAAGGGCACGTCCGGAGTCCTGGCATTCGGGCTGGATCCGGACACGGCCCGGGAATACAGCGCGATCTTTGCGCAGCGCAGCGTCGTCAAGACCTATGTCGCGCTGGTGCGCGGCTGGCCAGCGGCAGCAGGCACCATCGATCGACCGCTCGCCGCGGTCGAAGACGAACGCATCGGGCCGCAATCCGCCGAGCCCCGGGAATCGCGAACGGCATTCCGGCGCATCGCGACGTTCGAGTTGCCGGTGTGCGTCGACCGCTATCCCACGTCGCGCTATGCGCTCGTCGAACTGACCCCGCACACCGGGCGCCGGCACCAGTTGCGGCGGCACCTCGCCGGCGAGTCGCATCCAATCGTCGGCGACTCGACCTATGGCAAGGGCAAGCACAACCGGCTGTTTCGCGAGATGTTCAGCAGCCAGCGCCTGCTGCTCGCGTGCACGCGGCTCGAATTCACGCCGCCCGCAAGCAAAACGGCGCTTCGAATCGAAGCGCCGCTTGCTGTCGAGTTCGATGCGCTGCTCGCCCGATTGGGCGCACAGTACGCCGCGGATCCGCTCAGCTCGTCTTTGCCTTGACCTTCGCCGTCAGCGCAGCGATCTCGCCGCGACGGCCCTTGTCCGCTGCCTCGCGACCCGGCCGCGGCGCGGCCTTGCCCGCCTTGTCGAGGTACTGCAGCGATTCCGGGTAGCGGCCCTGCTCGAACAGGTACTCCGCATAGAAGTAATTCGCGTCGATGCCGTTCGGATTCAGCTTGAGCGCCTTCTGCAGCAGCTTCTCGGCCTTCTCGTCGTCACCGAAGCCGAGCGGGAAGCCGGGCACCTTGTAATACAGCGCACCAAGGCTCGTATAGGCCGAACCGTCGAGCGCGGTCGGATCGAGCTTGAGCGCAGCTTCGAGGTTGCCCCGCGCCTCCTTGCACAGCGACAGCGCACCGAGCCCGCCCTTGGCACCGGCGTAGCTGCTCTCGATGATGCCTTCCCAGATCAGCGCCTCGGGACGCGTGGGGTTCTGGTGCGTGAAATTCTCGGCGCGCTTCTCCAGTGCATCGAAGGCCCTGGTGCGCTCGTCGCCCGCGGGCGTCTCGTAGTTCACCTTGGCCCAGGCCTGCTGGATCGACAGCAGCTCCGTGTCGAAGGCAGGGTTGGCAGGCGCCGCGGCGAACAGCGGACCCGCGAGCAGGCTCGCACAGGCGAATACGACGTAACGTACGTGTTGCATGATTTCTCCTCAGGACTGCGTGGCACGCTCAGCGAGTGCGGCTGCAGCGTGTCGGCGGATGACGGGAAGCTGCTTGCGGAGCGAGCCGTCGACGACCCCCGGCAGCAGCGCGTTGATGCGGACGAACAGCTTTTCGGGCCAGCCGAAGACGGCGCCGGTCTTGCCGGCCTCGAGCATGGAACAGGCGGCCGCCGCCACTTGTGCCGGCGGATCCACTGCAACCTTCAACTCGGCGTTCATGCGGTCGACGGCCGAGGCATTCATGCCGGTCCTGGTCGCGCGCGGCGCGAAATAGTGCACGCCGATCTTCGAATCGGCCAGCTCGCGCCGCAATGCTTCGGTAAAGCCGCGCAGCGCGAACTTGGTGGCGGAGTAAGCAGTGAACCCGGGATAGCCCAGGCTGCCGAACACGGAACCGATGTTGAGGATCGCTCCCGCCGCCTGTGAACGCAGTTGCGGCAGCAGCGCCCGCGTAAGCTGGATGGGAGCGATGGCGTTGATCGCGAACAGCCGCTCGATCGCTGCGTCGTCCAGCTCGTCGAGCATGCCGAAATCGCCGCGACCCGCGTTGTTGACGAGCACGTTGATGCCGCTGCCCCAACGACTCGCAGCCTCGACCACGAGTGCGCGCCCCGCGCCGGTCGCGAGATCGGCCGCACACCAGTCGACGCGCGGGGAGCGGCCGCCGAGTTCCTGCGCCGCGCTTGCAAGCGTCTGCTCATCCCGGCCCACGAGCATGACACTCGCGCCGCGGCCATGCAGTTCCTGCGCCAGTGCACGGCCGATGCCGCCGCTGGCGCCAGTGATCAGCGCGCGCATCGCCGTGGCCTTCATGCGCTCAACCTCGCGGGCGCGCGGTCGCTCTGCGCGGCGGCGCCGGCTTCGAGGCCCCGGAACATGTTGCCGTAGAGCCAGAACACGCCTTTCGCGCAACCGATGACGGCTTCGCGATCGTCCGCCTCTGTCAGGCGGCCGAGAATGCCCTCCAGGTCGCCGACATGCTGCTGGTCCAGTTCGCCGTGACTGCGCAGGTAGCTGAACGCCTTCGTCGGCAACTGCAGCGTCGACTTGATCCGGTCGGCGGCGTTGAGCGCCAACGCGACACTGGTCCCTTCGAGCACGAACACCATGCCGAAGAAGCCGAGCGGGTTGCGACGCTGTACCGTGTCGTAGGCGTACGCGACCATGCACTCCGTCGCGAGCGCAGGCCGTGAGGCCGCCGCAGCCGCGCGGTCGCCGCCTGCATGCTCGATGTCGTTGAGGATCCACTGCTCGTGACCGCGCTCCTCGTCGAGGTAATGCAGGATCGAGTCCTGCAGCCATTCGTGACGCGCGGGAATGCGGGCGCCAACGGCCATCAGCAGCGGCACCGTGTGACGCACGTGGTGGTAAGCCTGCGTCAGGAACTCGACGTACAGCTCGCGGGTGATGTCGCCGGCCAGCGCGCGCTGGATGGCAGGGGCCGCCAGCAGGTAGTTACGGTCGGCGACGGTTTCGCGCTGCAGTTGTTGGTACAGGTGCATCGATGGGCTCCGGATAAGGTCAGGACGCGAGTTCTGCGCGATAGAGGTCGTCGAGCAGCGCACCGAGACGTGAATGGATTTCCTGGCGGCGCAGGCGGCCGTTGGCCGTCAGCGTGCCGTCGGCAAAAGTGAAAGGACCGGGCGCGCGCGCCCAGTGGCGCACCTGCGCGTAGTTCGGGAGTGCTGCGTTCGCCGCAGCGATGGCGGCTTCGACGGCTGCGTCCGTTGCTTCGATTGCGGTCGCTCCGACGAGCGCGACGGCGTAGGGGCGTGACTCACCATAGACCAGCACCGGCCGGCCAGCGAGGCGCTGCGATATTTCGCACTCGACCCATTCCGGCGACACGTTGCGGCCGAAGCTGGTGATGAACCGGTTGCCGCTGCGACCGTGCAGCTGGAGGTACCCGTCGGCATCGAACACGCCGAGGTCGCCGGTCGCGATTTCGTCGAGTGCTGCGCGCGGCGCATCGCCGAGGTACCCGAGCATCGTGTTGCCGGCAACGTGCACCTGCCCGGCGGCATCGACTCGCACGCGCACGTGCGGCAACGGCCGTCCCACGGTGCCGGCGCGACGCGCTGCGGGCGTGTTCAGGCACACGACCGACGCGCACTCGCTGAGGCCGTAGCCTTCGTAGACAGGGATGCCGACGGCGTCGGCCCGCGCGAGCAACTCGCGCGAGACCTTCGCGCCACCCACGGCGACGAATTGCAGCGAGGCCGGCGATTGCCAGCCACGCTCTGCCGCAACGACCAGCACCTGCAGCAACTCAGGCACGAGGATCAGGCTGTTGGGTTGCTCGCGCGACAACGTCCCGAGCAACCGGGTCGCATCCAGGCCGCCGTAGCTCATGCCTGTGACCGAACTCGGCGGCACGACGCACGTCGCGCCGCGCAGCAGGGGCGCATACAGGCCCGCGACGTTCTCGAGCAGCGTTGCGAGCGGCAGGATGCAGAGGTGGCGTTCGATCGCGAGTTCGTGCGTGGCGCCAGCGACCGATTCCGCGATGGCCTCGAGTGCAGGACCTGACAGGCACACGCCCTTCGGGTTCGACGTGCTGCCCGAGGTGTAAGTGATCTTGCGCGTGCCCGCGGGCGCGACCGGCCGGTTGGCAAGATCGAGCTGCCGGCGGAACCGGTGCAGGCCGGACACGGGCGAGACGCCGTCCAGCCGCCAACCCTGCAACAAAGCCTGTGCGCGGGTCACGTCGTCGGTCAGGATCGCATCGACACCCGCATCGTCAAGCGCATGAGTCATCTGTGCGGGCGTGAATGAACCCGGCAGTGGCACCGACAGCATTTCGCCGACATGCAGCGCGATGTCGGCCAGCGCCCAGGGCACGCCGTTGTCCGCCAGCACGGCGTGCCGTTCGGCGCCGCCCGCTCGCAGCCATTCGATTTCGAGCTGGATCAGCGCAGGCAGGACGCCATAGGTGATCGTGCGCCGCCCGTCGACGAGGGCGACTGCGCCTGGCGGCGCAGAGCGCAGCGCATCCAGCAGCATCAGTGACCCGGCGACCGGTGCGCGAAGCCGGCGAGTCCGTCCGCATCGGGCAGGTACCCGGCAAACACTCGAGGATCGGTCTCGTAGTAGCGACCCCACGAGTCGCCCGCGGTGGCGACGCTCGATGGATCGGCACGGCCGAGCTCGATCAGCGGCGCGCCGAAGCCCTCGAGAATCTGGCGCAGCGCGCCGGTGGCCGTGAAGACGATCCACGAGTAGCGGCGATTCATCAGGAAGACAGGCAACTGCGCGACCATGCGCACGGCGGCGCGGCAGCTCGCGCCGGCGAGGTTGCCGACTTCGACGATCTCGTCGCGACGGACGGCGCGCCCACCGCCGCGATCGACCGGCAGCGACGACAGGCTTGCCGTCAGTCGTTCCTCGATGGGTCGGTCGAGGTATTGCTCCAGATAGAGTCGACTCTCTTCGGCACCGCGGATGCCCGCGACGCCGCGCAGCTCACCCTGGCGGTCACGGAAAGAAATGAGCGTGGGCATGAACGTGCGGACCTCGGCGCCATGCTTGGCTGCGAACCGGGTGCGGACATAAGCCTCGAGGTCCTCGCGGCCCGTCTCGCCGGCACGGACCGGCTGCAGGTGCAGGCTTTCGCCCAGCGTGCGGAGCTCATCGGCCGCCCGCTGCTGCAGCGTCATCTTGCGCGGGGCTTCGATCATGAGGTTGGTTGCTTCCAAGTCCGCTCCCGGGGGTAGTGACAGCCCGCCTTGGTGCGCGGACTGCGGTAAGACGGCTGCCGGCGGGGAAATCAATCGCGCGGCATTAAAACCATTGTTTTCAACAACCTGCGACGCGCGGGAACCGTGCTGGCGGGGCTGCGATTGATTTGCAGCGGCAGTCGCGTCTTACTCGCATGCAACGATGGACGAACCGATGAAGGACGATCGCGAACTGGTCGCAGCGATGCTCGCTGGCGACGAGCGCGCGTTTACGACGTTCTTCGAGACGTACTTCCCGCGCGTCTACCGTTTCGCCCTGCCGCGCATGAACCGCAACGCCGACGCCACCAAGGACGTCGTACAGGCCACGTTAATCAAGGCGATGCGCGCGGTCGGGGACTGGCGCGGCGAGGCAGCGCTCTTTACCTGGTTGTGCCAGATCTGCCGGCGGCAGATCGCCGACCACGTCCGCAGTGAACGGCGCTATTCCTCCAAGGTCGTCCTGATCGACGACAGCGAGGAGGTCCGGGCCGCGCTCGAATTGATCGAGGCGCCGTCGACCGACGACCCGCTGCACGGAGCGGATCGCGCCGAGCTCGGCCGCCTGGTGCACGCGGTGCTGGACCGGCTGCCCAGCCGGTACGGCGAAGCGCTGGAATGGAAATACGTCGAAGGCCGTTCGGTCGAGGAAATCGGCGCCCGGCTGGGCATCGGCCAGACAGCGGCACAGTCGCTGCTCGCGCGAGCGCGAATCGCATTTCGGGAAGGGGTGGAGGCTGTGTTCGGCGCGTCGGCAGACGACGTGCTCGCCAGCCTGGAGACATGAGAACGAAACGATGAACGATCACACACCAGACCACGAGCGCACTGGCGACGACGCCGATCTCGCAGCTTTGCTCCGCGCAGTCGGTCCGCGCCTGCAGCCACCGGCCGATATGGCTGCTGACGTACGCGCCGCCGTTGCGGCCGAATGGCGCACGACGGTCGCCGCGCGCCAGCAGGCTCGGGTGCCAACCCAGCGTCGCTTCGTGCAGCCCTGGATGGCGATGGCTGCGTCGGTCGCAGCGATCGCGATCGCCGTCGGCATCGCGTTGCCGCGGTGGCATGGCGCCGGCGACCCCGTGGCCACCGTCGCCCGCGTTTCCGGCGCGGCCGCAGTCCGTCACTCCACCGATGGCGCCTGGCTGGACCTGGCGGCGGGTTCGAACGTCGTCGCCAGCGATGAAATCCGCACCGCTGCTTCCGGGCGGGTCGCATTGCGGCGCCTTGACGGACTCGAGGTGCGCCTCGACGCGGCCACCCAACTCGCCTTCAACGATGCCGATCGCGCGTCGCTCGCAGCGGGAAGCGTCTACGTCGATGCCGGCGCGCCGGGCTCGGGGGGCAGCGACGCCTTCGTGATCGGCACGCCCTACGGCGACGTGCGTCACCTGGGCACGCAATACGTCGCCTCGCTCAAGGACGGCCTGTTGCAGGTGGCCGTGCGCGAAGGCAGCGTCGCGGTCGACAAGGGCCAGATGCCCGTCGTGGCCCGTGCCGGTGAATCGTTGACGATCGCGCGCGATGGCGCCGTCAGTCGCTCGCAGCTCGACGTGTACGGCGAATCCTGGCGCTGGGCCGAGTCCGTCGCGCCCGAATTTGCCATCGAAGGCCGCTCGCTCGACGAATTCCTCACCTGGGCCGGCCGCGAGACGGGCCGCAAGATCGTGTACACCTCGGCCGACGCCGCGCGTGAAGCCGAAACGACGCAGCTGAAAGGCTCGGTGGCAGGCCTGGCACCCGAGGCCGCCGTGGCAGCCGTGTTCGCCTCGGAGCCTGGGTTGCGGCACCAGATAGCAGGCGGGCAGATTCGAGTGGAGCGCGTCAGCCGCTGATGGACAAGACGCGGTAGGCGGGTCGGCGGCACTCGGCTACCATCGGGACGTCCGGCCGCTGCGGCGGCCCGGGCAGCTCTATGCCCAGCCGCCAGCCACTCCCTTCCGATCGTGCCCTGACTTCCCCCTGCCGCGCGCTGCGCGCCGCGGTGGTGCTGCTTGCGTGCCTGGGGGCCAGCGCCGCGCAGGCAGCTGCACCTTATCGCGGGCGTGCCGTCGATTCCGTGCTCGACGAACTCGCCGCTGCCGCCAACGTCCAGCTCGTCTACACGTCGGCCGTGGTCCCCGCGACGGCGACCGTCACCGCCGAACCGTCGGCGGGACCGGCACTCGAAGCGATCGCCCAGGTGCTCGCCCCGCTCGGACTGAAACTGCAACGCGTCGAGGCACGGATCTACTCGGTCGTTCCCGCACAGGAATCGAAGCGCTCGTCCGCAGCCGCGCGACCGGGCACGGCGGCAGTCGCCGATCCGCGCGAGGAACTGATCGCTGACGTCGTCGTGACGGCCAGCCGCTACTCGCTGGCCTCGGACGTGCCCGAGGTGCATGCGTTTCTTTCGCAGGACGAACTCGAGGCGCTGCCCCGCCTGGGGGAGGACGCGTTGAAGGCCATCCATCGCCTGCCGGGCGCCGCCAGCAACGGTATTGCGGGCCTCGCGCACATTCGCGGCGGCGACGCCAACGAGACCCAGGTCCTGCTCGACGGGCTGCCGCTCTACGAGCCGTTCCACCTGCGACTGCTGCAGAGCGCGTCGAGCGTGCTCGACGAGCGGATCGTCGACGGACTGGACGTGTATGCCGGCGGTTTCACGGCGAACTTCGGCGACCGCATGAGCGCGATCATCGACGCGCGCACGCTGCGGCCCGATGCAGACGCCTATTACGAACTGGGCTTGAGCCTGATACACACCAATGCGCTGGCCTCGCACAAGTTCGCGGACGGGCGCGGCCAGTGGCTGGCCTCGATCCGCCGCAGCAACCTCGGTGAGGTTGCGGACATCATGAACTCGGACCTCGGCGAACCGAAGTACGTCGACGGCTTCGGCCGCATCGACTACGAGTGGTCGCCCGCGACGCGAGGCAGCCTGCACACGCTGCTCGCGACCGATCACGCCGAGATCACGAACTCCGCCGGCACCGAGCACGCGATCGCAGACTATTCGAACGTCTATGTCTGGGGCACGCTCACCCACGACTGGTCCGATCAACTGAGCGCGACGGCGATCGTCTCGTTCACCGACGTCGCGGCCGAACGCAAGGCGGACGTCTTCGAGCCCGGCAAGCGCATCGGCAATGTCGACGACGAGCGCGACTACGACGTGCTCGGCTTGAAGCTCGACGCCAGTTACACGACCGACCGCTGGCTGCAGCGCGCGGGCATCGACGTGCGCAAGCTCAGCGCGACCTACGATTACACCGGCAGCGTGGACTTCGCGTCCGACTATCCTTACCCCGGCGCCCCGGCGCAGGACATCTCCCGCGAGCTCGCCCCCGAGCCCTCGGGCGAGCACGTCGCCGTGTATTACACGGTGCGCGGCAGGCTGACGGATGCGCTCACGGCGGAATTCGGGCTGCGCTGGGACGAGGAAACCTACGGGGTCGACTCCGACAACCAGCTCGCACCGCGACTGAACCTGGCCTGGAAAGTCGCCGCAGGCACGCGATTGCTCGCGAGCGCGGGCCGCTTCGAGCAGTTCCAGGGCATCGAGGAACTGCCGGTCGAGGACGGCGTCACGACGTTCTCACCGGCACAGCGCGCCGATCACTACATCGTCGGACTGGAACAGGACCTCGTCCCCGCCTACACGCTGCGCATGGAGGTGTACCGCAAGAACTACGGTGACCTGCGCACACGCTACGAGAGCCTGTACGACCCGCTGTCGCTGGCGCCGGAACTGCGCTGGGATCGCACTACGATCTCGCCGTCGTCGGCGATCGCGGAAGGCATCGAACTGCTGTTGACGCGCAAGCCGGTCGACGCCTGGAGCGGCTGGTTCAGTTACGCCTGGTCCCGTGTCGACGATCGCGTCGACGGCAGCGAGGTCCGGCGCAGCTGGGACCAGACCCATACGCTGAACCTGGGCACGCTCTGGTCCTCGGGACCATGGCAGGCCACGCTTGCAGCCCAGTACCACACGGGCTGGCCGGTGACGCCGATCGGGCTCGATGCGGAGGGTCTCGTGGTGCAGGGTCCGCGCAACGGGTCGCGCTACGCCGACTTCGGTACCGTGGATGCGCGGGTCAGTTACGAGTGGACGCTGCAACACGGCAGCTTGACCGTGCACGGCGAGGTGACCAACGCGCTCGACCGGCGCAATCCGTGCTGCACCGACATCGAGTACTCCGTGGCCGATGGCACGCCGACGCTCGACCGTGAACTGCGGCACTGGCTGCCGCTCGTGCCCTCGGTCGGCGTGCTCTGGAAGTACTGACGCCTCAGCCGACGCCGTGCTGGTGGAACCACGCGAGGCAGGCAGCCCAGCCCGCCGCCGCGTCTTCGGCACGGAAGCTCGGCCGATAGTCGGCCAGGAAAGCGTGACCCGCCTCGGGGAACACCGTGATCTCAGACGGCTTGCCCGCCGCCTTCAGCGCGGCGCGCATCGCCTCGACGTCGGCCAGCGGGATGCCCTGGTCCTTGCCGCCGTACAAGCCGAGCACCGGTGCGTTGATGTCGGCCACGACATCCAGCGGGTACTTCGGCTGCAGTTCCGTCGCCTCGCCTCTGAGCCGGCCGTACCAGGCGACACCCGCCTTCAGGTCCTTGTTGTGCGCGGCGTAGAGCCAGGTGATGCGACCGCCCCAGCAGAACCCGGTGATGCCCAGCTTGCGCTTGTCGCCCTTGCTCGATTGCGCGGCCCATGCAGCGGTCGCGTCGAGATCGGACATGACCTGCGCGTCGGGCACCTTGCTCACGACCTCCGCGAAGATCTGCTTCCAGTCGCTGATCTTCGAGACGTCCCCCTGGCGCGCATAGAGCTCGGGCGCGATGGCGCAATAACCCAGCCTGGCGAAGCGACGGCAGATGTCCTTGATGTGCTCGTGCACGCCGAAGATTTCCTGCACGACCAGCACCACCGGAAAGTGCTTGCCCTTGGCGGGCATGGCCCGATACGCGGGAATCTCCCCGTCGGCTACCGGTATCTTCACTTCGCCGGCTGCGAGACCTTCGGCGCTGGTCGTGATCGTCTGCGCGGAGACAGGCTGCACGGCCAGTGCAAAGCCGGTTGCGAGCGAGGTCACCAGCACCTGCCGTCGTGTGAGCGAGCGCTTGCCGAGCAGGGAATCGAGATCGGCGCTGGTCCATTGGTCGTGCATCTGCGTGATCCTCTTCGTTGTCTGATCAGCGTGGCTCGACGCCAGGCTGGTACGGCTCGGCTTCGGCGGCCACGGCTTGCGCCACTTCGGGCAGCACGACGTAGCGCGTGAAGTCTTCGGGCATCCGCTTCGCGCGCCCGGTCTGCAGGTCGATGCAGACGTAGTGGAGCAATGCGCGCAGCAACGTTTCGCCGTCGGACTTCCGGCGGACCTGGAAACGGCGTTCGATGCGCAGCTTGCAGTCGTTGCGGACCGGCCAGGTCGCGACTTCGATCTGGTCGCCCTCGAGCGCAGCGCGAAGATAATTGATCTGCGTGCGCCACACGGCCATGCCGCGATTGAGCGAGCGGCACAGTTCCGGGCTGATGCCGCGTGAAATCGAATGTGCCCACGCACAGTCGTCGAGCCACGCGACGTAGACGGCGTTGTTGACGTGGCCGTAACCGTCGATCTCGTTGTGGACGGCGATGCGCTCGTGGATGAACGGCGACGGCAGGTCCCACTTCATTGCGGCGCATCTCCTGCGGCGGGATCAGTCCCGCGCCCGGGCAGCATCGTGTCGAGCCTGGCGTCCTTCTCGGTCCAGAGCAGGCCCAGCCACTCCTTGAACCGTGCACGCAGCCTGGAATCATCGGCGTAGTCACCCTGCGCAACCCAGGGTTCGATCGGGCGGCGCAGCACGTGCATGCGTACGGGGCCAAGCCTGCCACAGCACAGGTCCCACAGCGTCGGGCTGGTTTCACCGTAGGCAACGGTGACGTCGAGCACCGAGTGCAGCATGCCGCCCATCGCCGACAGCACGAACGCAACGCCACCCGGGCGCGGCCGCAGCAGGTGGCGGTACGGCGACTTCGACGCCTTGTGCTTCGCCGTCGTGTAGCGGGTGCCCTCGACGAAGTTCATCACCGACGTGGGCAGCAGCGCGAAACGCTCGCAGGCCCTGCGCGTGGCGTCGAGATCCTCGCCACGGGCTTCCGGATGCTGCTGCAGGTACGTGGCCGAGTGGCGCTTCATGAACGGGAAGTCGAGCGCCCACCACGCGAGCCCGAGGAACGGCACCCAGATCAGTTCCTGCTTGAGGAAGAACTTCAGGAACGGGATGCGGCGGTTGAACGCCTGCTGCAGCACCAGGATGTCCACCCACGAACGGTGGTTCGACAGCACCAGGTACCAGCTGCGGGGATCGAGGCCCTGCACGCCTTCGACTTCGAGACGCAGCGCGCCCATCAGGCTGAAGATCGCACCGTTGCAACTGATCCACGCCTGGGCGATCCAGATCATCAGGGCGCTCGTCCAGCGGCGCCACGCGGCGAGCGGGACGAGCAACTTCGCCAGCGCGACGACCAGCAGGATCGGCACCCAGAACACCACGTTCGCCGTCATCAGCGAAAAGGTGATGACGCCTTTCAGCGTCGAGCCACGCCGTGTCTGCACGTTCTGCCGATCCTCTCTGCCCGGGGTGTAGGATTATGCCCCGGTCAACGCCCCTGGAGCATGCCATGCCGCTCGAGTTGTCGGCCCTCGAAGCGAGGGTCGTCGGTTGCCTGCTCGAAAAGCAGATCGCGACCCCCGACCAGTACCCCTTGTCGCTGAACGCGCTGGTCAACGCCTGCAACCAGAAGAGCAACCGCGACCCGGTCACGAACCTCGAGGAACGCGCAGTCCAGACGGTCGTCGACGCGCTGATCCGCAAGCAGATCGTGCTGGAAAAGTCGGGGTTTGGCAGCCGGGTACCGAAGTATCATCAGCTGTTCTGCAACACGCAGTTCGGCAGCCTGAAATTCTCCCCGGCGCAGACGGCTATCGTCTGCGAGCTGCTGCTGCGCGGCCCGCAGACACCCGGAGAGCTCCGCACCCACGCCGGGCGGCTGGCGAGCGTCAGCGGCCTCGACGAGGTCGAGAACGCCCTCGAAGACCTCGCGACGCGCCCGGAAGGCCCGTTCGTCGTGCAACTGCCGCGGGAACCGGGTCGGCGCGAATCGCGTTACGCGCAGCTGTTCACGGGCCCGATCGACGTCGCCGCGATGGAGGCGGCGCAGGCAGCGATGCCGCCCATGCCGGGAACACGAGCGGGCGACCCGTCGCTCGCCGCGCGCGTCGCAGCGCTTGAAGCCGAGGTCGCAGGCCTCCGTGCCGAGCTCGACGCGCTCAAGGCACGGCTGCCCTGAGTTGCGACGGTTGACGCGGCAGCGGGCGCCGGGCGCTACAGCCCGGCCTTGACCATCTTCCGGCGCAGGAACGCGATCTGCGTCTGCAGCGGCAACTGCTTCGGGCAGACGTCGTGGCAACCCAGCAGCGTCATGCAGCCGAACACGCCATCGTCGTTGCCGACGAGTTCGTAGAAGTCGTCGTCGGTGCGG
>Ga0315287_10004485_pt1 | contig 13631 bp, 8 predicted proteins | sample YL17G11_0_MG_FD_205037 | JGI IMG/M metagenome (GOLD analysis project Ga0315287, IMG submission 205037) | Sediment microbial communities from Yellowstone Lake, YNP, Wyoming, USA - YL17G11_0 | ecosystem: Environmental > Aquatic > Freshwater > Lake > Sediment | place: USA: Wyoming | collected... | reverse complement strand
CACACCTTCCAGGGATACTGGGACGGCGTGCTCCTGGATTCTGAGCTGGGCCGAAGGGAAAGAGACAACCTGCTTGCTTATAATGACCAGGGCGCGATCCCGCACCCTCTGGATGGAAGGGGCTCGAAATTCTTCGACGACTGGTATGACTTCCTTAAGAGGAGCGGGATCGATTTCGTCAAGGTCGACAACCAGAGCACGCTCCGTACTCTGGTCAAGGATAAAATCCCGATCGGCTTTGCCATGTCCGGCGCCCAGGACAACCTTCAGAAGGCCGCGGGCAAATATTTCAACAACAACCTGATCAACTGCATGGAGATGAACATCGACACGATCTACAACTATTACGCGACCAACATCGGCCGCACCTCCAACGATTACATCCCCAAGCTGATCACCAACCCCAGGGCGCACGTGCACCGCAATGTCATGAACGCGCTCTGGTTCAGCCAGCTGTCCTACCCGGACTACGACATGTTCCAGACCTACGACAACGGAGCGCGCATGCACGCGATCGCGCGCGCGATCTCGGGCGGGCCCATTTACACCACGGACAAGGCGGGCCGCGAGAAGCTTGAAGTCCTCTGGCCCCTGATCTTTTCGGACGGAAAAATTTTGCGGCCCGACTCGCCCGCGCTCCCGACCCGGGACTGCCTGTTCGGGGACCCGCGCACTCAAAACATGCCCTTAAAGGCCTTCACACGGGTGGGCGATGCCGGGGTGTTGGCCGCGTTCAATGTCAACAGGAGCGGCCTGCCGGTCACAGGCTCGATGTCGCCCTCGGATGTTGAGGGCATCAAGGGCCAGGTGTTCGCGGTTTACGAGCACAAGAGCGGAAAAATCCGCAACCTGGGCCTGAACGAAGATTTCAAGTTCGTGGTGGATGTTGACGGCGCCAAGGTCTGGACCATCAAGCCCGTCAAACACGGGTTCGCGGCAATCGGGCTGGCGGATAAATATATTTCGCCCAAGGCCATCGTTGAGGAGACGGTCGGCGCGGACAAGGTCAGCATCAAGCTTTACGAGGGCGGCAGGTTTCTGGCCTACTCGGAAAAGCCGCCGAAGAAAATATTGGTCAACAACAAGGAAATTCCGGAAACGTTGGTCGGTTATTCAAATTACCGGCTGAGCCTGGACCTTTCCGCGGAGAAAGGCAAGCCGGTGGAAATTTTTATTAAATTTTAGGGGAGGCATGAAATGGCTCAAGATGTCGTGATGGCCATAGACCAGGGCACAACCGGCTCGCGCGCGATCATCATCGATAAAAGCGGAAAAGTACTGGGCAGCGCGTATTCAGAGTTCAGGCAGATATTCCCCAAACCGGGATGGGTCGAGCACGATGCCGGGGAGATCTGGAAAGTAACGGCCAAGGTGATCTCTCAGGCGATCAAAAAGACCGGCATTGAAGCCAAACGGATCGCGGCCATCGGCATCACCAATCAACGGGAAACAACCGTGATCTGGGACCGCAAGACAGGAAAGCCGATCTATAATGCCATCGTCTGGCAGTGCAGGAGGACGACCGAGATCTGCGACCAGCTCAAGAAAAAAGGCCATGAAAAAACCTTCCGCCAAAAGACCGGCCTGGTGATCGACGCCTATTTTTCCGGGACCAAGATCAAATGGCTGCTGGACAATGTAAAGGGCGCGCGCGAACGCGCGAAAAAAGGCGAGCTGGCCTTCGGCACCATTGACTCCTGGCTGATCTACAAGCTCTCGGGCCACAAGGCTTTTGTGACCGACTACACCAATGCCAGCCGCACCCTTATCTTCAACATCGCCAAAAAGAAATGGGACGATGAGTTGCTGGACATCTTGAATATTCCGGCAGAAATTCTGCCCAAGGTCCTGCCCAGCTCGGGCCTGTTTGCCAGGACCGCGTGCAAGGAACTCCCGTCCGGGATCCCGATCGCCGGGGTTGCCGGGGACCAGCAGGCCGCGCTCTTCGGCCAGGGCTGTTTTGAAAAGGGACTTGCCAAAAACACCTACGGCACCGGATGTTTCATGCTCACTTATTTGGGAGATAAATTGGTGCGGAGCAAGTCGGGCCTGGTGACCACGCTCGCCTGCGATCCCAAAGGCCGGCCCGCGTATGCCCTGGAAGGCTCGATCTTCGTCACCGGCGCCGCGATCCAGTGGCTCCGCGACCAGCTCAAAATAATCGCCAAGGCCTCCGAGACCGAGGCCATCGCTCAATCCGTGACCGACACCGCGGGCGTTTATTTCGTGCCCGCGTTCGTGGGCCTGGGCGCGCCTTACTGGGACATGAACGCGCGGGGCGCGATCCTGGGGCTGACCCGGGGCGCGAACCGATCTCACATCATCCGGGCCGCGCTGGAAAGCATTGCCTATCAGACCCGCGATTTGGCGCTGGCAATGGAAAACGACCTGGGCGCCAAGGTGAAAGAGCTTCGGGTGGACGGCGGCGCCACCCAAAACAATTTCCTGATGCAGTTCCAGGCCGACATCCTGGGCGTGCCGGTCAACAGGCCAACAATGGTCGAGACCACCGCGCTCGGCGCCGGCTATCTGGCCGGTCTGGGAGTCGGGCTTTGGAAGGATTCCTCAGTCGTGGAAAAACTCCGCAAAATAAGCGCAATTTACAAGCCGAAGATGAAAGCAAAGGACCGCGACGCGCTCTACAGAGGATGGCTCTCCGCGGTGGATAGAGTCAGGGGCTGATTGCTGATTATACGGGCACGGCGCGCCGTGCCCGTACTTTCGCAGCGCATTTTATTTATTTCAAAATATATTTACTTCCCCGGCGTCAGTGTGAGCAGCGACTCGGCCTCGGCTTTGACCAGGTCCGGACTCATCCTCGCGGTCATATACTGGCTGTTGTACCAGAGAGTGTGCTGGTCGCGGTAATGGGGGGACAGCCACTGCCCGGACTCGGACCCGTCGATCACGAGCAGGGCGTTGTCCGGGTCGCCCATGTCCATGATGTGCCTCATCACCGGCCCGCCGAAAGTCATGTATTGCCTCTTGCCGATTCCCACCGAGCTGGCATTGCGCACGGTGTTGTTCCCGCCCGGATGCGGGTATGGACCGATACTCATGTCCTTGAGCGCCAAAAATCCCATGGGGTTATACCACTTGAGGGTGTGGAGCTTGCCCCACTGCCAGTTAAGCATGTCGTCTCCATAGGTCTCGGTCAGCCATTTGACCGCGTCCGTGAGAGAAGCCACCAGGATATCATCGATGTCTTCCTTCTTGTCCGGGGTGCGCTTGTCGTCGCAATACTCGCACTGGCCCTTGATGATCCACATCTGCACGGGAAGAGTGGCGTTGCCCCGGATGTAATCGCCGTAATTCTTCTTGTCAAAATCATCGGCCAGCACATGGTCCTGGAGACGGCGCATGGTGTCGTAAAATATTGAGGTCGCCGGGCTGTCAATGGTCGCCTCGAAATTCCATTCCTTCAAAATCTGCGCGGCCTTGAGGACCCTCTTGTCCTTGACCTTCTTGGTCTCCACCGCTTTCAGGATCAGGGGCGTGAAAATTTCGGCCTGCTTGACATGGACATCGTTCTGGATGCGGCGCATCTTGTCAACCGTGATCGGCGCCAGCTTCTGGATCAATTCCTCGATCCGCCAGGCGCGCCACCCGTCATCGTAGTTGGTGCCGAAGATATACGGATACCACTCGGCCTCCACGACCTGGTTGTTGGCGGTGGCCATGTAACCGCGCGGGGGGTCAATGGCGTTGGGGGTTTCCATCAAGGGAATGAAGCCGACCCAGTCGTATTCGCCCTTCTCGCCCGGGACCGGCATGGTGCCCGTGCCCTTTTTCCGGATCGGGACCAGTCCGCCCGGGAGATAGGCGATGTGCCCGTCCGAGTCCGCGGCCACCCAGTTCATGTTGATGAGTTCGTTCAGGGACTGGGCCTTTATAAAATCATTGATGCCCTGCGCTTTCATCAACAGGTCGAACATCATGGCCACGTTGATGGTCTCGAACTTGCTGAAATCAATGTTTGGGAGCCGGGCGGAAAAATCTTCAACCGAGGTGGATTCCATGAACATTTCGAACAACTTGGGGTCCCGGGAAAAATCATACCCGGTCCAGCGCAGCGCCAGGGGCGGCGTGTCCTTGGGCAGCTTGGGGGTGGCGTCGTTGATCACCGGCCCGTGCACCGTGCTCCGGATCTCGATGACTTTCTCTATATAGCGCTTGCTGGGCTTGGTCTGCATCATGCCCGGCCTCACCCGGATCACCTCTTTGCGCACCGCGAAATCCTTCCATTCCCCCTTGTAGAGGTATTTGCCCGGGTGATTTTTCTCGTCAACCGTTTCCACAAACAGGTCCTGGACATCAGCGCTGGTCACGGTCGCCCCCCACGAGAGCCTGCGGGTGTGGCCCATGACAATGTAGGGCGATCCCGGGAAGACCACGCCGTAAGCGTCGTATCCCGCGCCTTTCATGTGCATGACGTAGCAGAGCGAGGGCTCAATGTGGAAAAGGTGCGGGTCGTTCGCGAGCATGGCCGTGCCGGTTGCCGTGAGCTTGGGTCCCACCACCCAGTTGTTGCTGGCAAAATAGCTCGGGAACAACAAGGCGGTCTGGAACGCCTTTTCGCTTTTGGCAAGCGCCAGCGCGGCCTCTCCGCTGAAGCCCGCGATCGACGGGTCGGGCCTTCCGCCCGGGGGCAAGGGCCGGGGTGAGGGAAGCCGGTTCTTGAGCATTTCCTTGGGCACCACGGTCGGACCGAGTGATTCGTGGAGCGGCAAAAGTTTCCAGGCCACATCCTCGCCGTATTTCTTGGCCAGCGCGTAACGCAATAGTTCCATGTCCAGGTTCGCGCACAGGTTGGACCCGTAAAATCTAGAAAGGCTGATTATGTCCGCGGGACGGAACGGCTCCGGCTCGTAACCTACAATCTGCAGCTCAATGGGCAGCCGGCCCTGGTTCTGCTTGAGGAACGCGTTGATCCCGTCGCAGAACGCCTGTATCTGGGCGAGGAACTCGGGGTGGGTCTTGGCCAGCAAAGGCTCTCCGACCAAGCCGATATAATTCATGCCCATGATGCGCATGCGCTTGTCAATGCCAAAGGTGGACAGCGGCATTCCCATTACTGATTCTCCGGGGACGCCGACATCTCCGAAAATCTCGCTCATCTTTCCGGTGGAAACCGCGCGGAAAAGCACCATCTGCCAGAGCCGGTCCTGGGCCTGCACATAGCCGTCAGCGAAAAACAGGTCGTGAGCGTTCTCGGTGAAAATATGCGGGACGCCCCATTTGTCCCGATAGACCCTGACCTCGCCTTGGAGCCCGGGGACCGAAAGCGCTCCGCTCACTTGCGGGAGCGTGGGGTTCTTTTCATATTCAGGCATGGGTCGTATCGCGCAACTCATGATCGCGGCCATGGCCATTAAAGATAGGGACCGATAAATCCAGCTCGACCTTAACGACATTTCACATCCTCCTCCGGCCGGAGTCTCTCCGGACCAGACATTTATAGCAAGTGTCCGGACCCGAGTCAAACAACCTTCCCCACTGCCGTCTCCAATATGGGGTCAGGTCTACACTTTGAACTTAACGATTGACAGGAGCAGTCAGTTCTGCTAATCTTAAATCATGGCAAGACCCTGGCGGGTTCAATATAAAGACGCGGTTTACCATGTCAGCGGAAGGGGCAACAACGGCCGCGATATTTTTCTGGACGACACCGACCGTCTTGATTTCCTTGACCTGCTCGGCAGGTCCGCCGACCGCTTCGATCTGACAATTTTCTGTTTCTGCCTTATGGGCAACCACTACCACCTCTTCCTCCAGACCCCGAAGGCCAACCTCGCCGCAGCCATGCACTGGCTGAACGCGACCTATTCCATGCATTTCCTCCACCGCCGCAGACAATACGGCCACTTTTTCCAGGGCAGATACAAGTCGGTCCTGATCCTGGAGGATGAGCATTGGCGCAGGCTAAGCTATTATATCCACCTCAATCCGGTGCGCGCGAAAATTGTTGAAGACCCCGGAAAATATCCCTGGTCAAGTTTTCAGGATTACATACTCAGGAAGCCGCGTTTTGAATGGCTTTACCGCGATGCAATACTTTCAGACTTCGGCGGCACCAGGTTGATGGCTCGAAGGTTTTATCAAAAAGACTGTCTGGCCATGGCCGGCGTCAGTCAAGAGGCCTGGAAAGAAATCCGGGACAAGGTTGTGATCGGCTCGCGCGAGGCCCTGGTGAAAATAATTGAGAAGCACCGGCCGCAATCAGGCGAGCGCTATGTGCCGGACTATAAAAGGTCGAGCCGGAAACAAATCGAGATTGAAAATGAAATATGCAGAGTGGCGCGTGCGTTCAAAGTCCCGGAAAATGATTTGAAAAAGCGCAAAAGAAATTTCCCGGCCAAGCTCGCGCTCTATTTCCACCTGGTGGAAAATTGCGGATGGAACAACTCCCAGACCGCTAAATACCTGGCCGTCAGCCCCAACGCGGTCTCGCTCGGCATAAAAAGACTGAAGGGTCTGGCCTTTGACAATCCCGCTCTGGAAAAAGTCGTATGTTCTATTAAGTTTAAAGTGTAGACCTGACCCCACTATTGAGAAAATGTTTTCAAATGAATTGCGCGGCGGGAGCGTGGAAGATAAAATGGGGAGCCATGAGAGTAAAGAACAAACTTGCGGTTTTTCTGGCAGGAGTTTTTGTCTTGGCGAGCGGCTGGGCGAGTGCGGCGGCTGAGAGTGCGAAAGCACCGCTGCCGCACCTGCAAATCAAGGACCGCAGGGTGGTTGACGACAACGGGAGCGTGGTGATCCTGCGCGGGGTCGCGGTCAACCAGCTCGGGGATTATTTCCAGGCCAACACGATGGTACCATCTACCATTCCTCTGCAAAGGCGGGACTTTAGGCAGATCGCGTCGCTCGGCTGCAATTCCGTCCGTCTGATCGTGCATTGGAGCCTACTCGAGCCGTCGCGGGGAGTGAAAAACCTCGCCTATCTCGTGCAGGTCAAGCAGGCGGTTGCATGGGCAAAAGAATACGGAATTTATGTCATCCTGGACATGCACTGCGACGCCTGGGGTAAATACATCGCGACTCCGCCGGAGGTCAAATGCAAATGGCCGCTGCTTTCCAACATCGGCTGGGACGGCGCGCCCGAGTGGGCCACATTCACGGACGACAAAAGCCGCTGCATGCTCGTGCACCGCGAGATGTCTCTCGCGGTGATGAACTCGTGGCAGTCGTTCTGGGACGACCGGGAAGGCATCCAGCAGCACCTGATCGACAACTGGGCCTGGCTGGCGGGCGAGTTTAAGGACGAGCCCGCGGTCGCGGGATACGACCTGATCAACGAGCCGCTCTGGGGATACAACCTGACCGCGGATGTGAACAAGCACAAGCCCGCATTCTACAAACGCGCGACCGAGGCCATCAGAAAAGCAGAGTCGGGCGGGATGAACAAAATTATTTTCTTTGAACCCATGGCCATCTGGTCCGCGGTCCCGCGCGAAACTCCAAAACCCTTCACCAAAGACCAAAACATCATCTACGCGCCGCACATTTATTTGGGGAGCATCTCCATCGATATGTTCCTTTTCCACAAAGAGATGATCCCGCTCCGCAAAGGCTTTGAATGGGCGGATGGCGAGTCCAAAAAATTCGGAACCACTTTTTACAACGGCGAATGGTCGCCCGGTCCGGGAGACCACGCCTATCGTTACGCGGCGTTGGAGGACGAATACCAGATCGGCTCTGCGAGGTGGCAGTGGAAGATAAGCTGCGGAGACCCGCATTTGATGTCCGGGTTCTGGCCGGACCGGAACAAAATGCCGAGCGGCCAAACCAACGATGTTATGGTGCTTTTATGCGGTGACGAGAAAAAGCCGGAAGGAATTGAGCAGGGCATCAACCCCATTGACGCGGTCGTGCTTGCCAGGCCCTATCCTCGCGCGTTTCCCGGGCCTGCAAACTTCAAGTCCGACCCCAAAAAGCGAACGCTGGAAATAAAGGGCGATGAGAATTCAGGAGATGCGCCGCTCATAATCTGGATGCCGGGCGGCCGGAGGCCCCAAATTGAAGCCGAGAATGTCAAAGAAATTTCCATCGAACAGGTCGAAGGCGGATGGCTGATCCGGGGCAAGCCCGGGACGAAATCCTGGAAATTCTTTGCTGCGGGATCTGATTGACAGGACCGGCAGCGGCTCCTGGCTATGGTGAAAAATTTTCAAAAAGGAAGGTAATGGAATGAAACAGGATCACGATAGCAAAAAGAGAAGGTCATGGGCAATGGCTTTTGCAGCCATGCTGGCGCTGCTCGGCTTGGGAGCAGGAGCAGGGTCTTCAGGGCTTGACTTGAAAGACCCGGTCAATACCGGAAAGAAAGCATCCCTGGCTGTGCTGAGCCTTGACCCGGGAGAAAAAATACTCAACCTGGCCCTGGGCGTGGATGACGCCTCATACCCGATGGCCTGCTCCAGATACGGGGCGCTCATTTTGGCGGACGCCACGGGTGATGCGGACCTGAGAAAAAAGGTGGAGAAGGCGTACGATCCGTATTTTTCCGGAAAGCGCACGCCGCGCCAGGGGCATGTTGATTTTAATGTGTTCGGGATCGCGCTCTTTGAGTTGTACCGCCAGACCGGGGATGTCAAATACCTGGACCAGGCCAAAATTCTGGCGGACGACGAATTCAAACGTCAGCGCAAGGACGGCCTTTGCGACTACACTCGTTTCTGGGTGGATGACATGTATATGGTAGGCTCGCTCCAGACCCAGGCCTACAAGTCGCTCAAGGACCCGGTCTATCTTGAGCGCGCTTATGCGCAGTTGCTTGCATATTGCGACAAGCTGCAGCAGCAAAACGGGCTTTTTTATCACACGCCGGGCGCGCCCTTTTTCTGGGGAAGGGGCAACGGCTGGGCAGCCGCGTCCATGACCGAACTGCTTCTGGCGTCTCCGGAGGATTTTCCTCAAAGGCCCGCGCTCATGAAATCATACCGGAAGATGATGGCGGCGCTTATCGAGCGCCAGGACCCAAAGGGCATGTGGCATCAACTGATTGACGACCCGGAGAGCTATGTTGAAAGCTCGTCGTCCGGCATGTTCATATTCGCGCTGGCCACCGGAGTCCGCAAGGGCTGGCTGCCCAAAGAGCCTTATCTTGCCGCGGTGGAAAAAGCCTGGCCCGCCCTGGCCGGCTACCTTGACCAAGACGGAAAGCTAAGGGAAGTCTGCATTGGCACCGGCGCCATGAACAGCAAGACCCATTATCTGGAACGGCCGCGAATCCTAGGGGACCTCCACGGCCAGGCCGGGTTCATCTGGGCGGCGACCGCGGTGTATCTGCTGGACAAGGGACCCGCGGCCAAGAAATAAAATCCGGCTATTAAAAAATCCGCTTGTGGTTTTTGAAATCGAGGATCAGGGTTTCACCCTGGCAGGTTATCTCCAGCTTCTCCGAATACCTCTCAGCTTTCACGTAAGGGTTGTCGTAGCGCATCTCCCGGCGCAAAGGGATTTGCGCGCCGTTAACCGTAAAAGGCCCGGCCCATGAAAAACCCACCTGCCCCAGACTGGGCGAGTCAAATTTCAGATCCACGCCGTTGAATTCAACCCTGGCGGATGCCAGGAGCTTGACGAAATTTTCAAAACTGCCGTGGGTCTTGGCGCTTCCCATTTCGCAGACCCATCCGTTACGCAGGCCGGGAGCGGCCAGCTCGTCCGGGTTGGACCGGAAGACCGGGTTGGCTGAATAGAGCGCGATATAGCCTTTGCCTTTGCGCCCGAAAATCCATTGCTTTTTGCGCTCAACCTGGTCAAAGGCTTTTTCCGGGAACCATGCGTGGGTGATGGGATAGCGGAACATCTCGCCCAGCGCGATTTTCCGGGGAGCGTTGTAGATCGCGACCATGACATTCTTATGCTGGCCGGCCCGGGGGTTGGAACCGTTCCCCTGCCACAAGCCCGGGCTGCCGCCCAGCGCAGCGCCGGGGAAAGTGGTGAAGACCTGGGCGTCTGTCCCCAGCCCGGCCTGCCAGACCGTGCACTGGGAGCATATGTTTCCCGGATGAAAGTCCAGGGCGGTGGATAGAATATATTCGGGCGTGCGATAGGTATAGGTATGCGCGTTATCCAGGAAGGCTCCGGAGGCCGCGTTATAACTGTTCCGGATGAAGCCTTCCAGTTTGCCGCGCTTGCTGAGCCACACCCCGGGCTTGGCCAGACCCATGAAAAACATGTTCCCATACAGGTTGTATGCCTCCCACATCCGCGCGGTCAGGTCTATGTTGTCCGGGTGCGAGTACAAGCCCATGCCCCAATAGAACATGCCCGTGCCCAGATCGTCTTTTGGCGGTCCCAGCCTGGGGGTGTCTTTCAAGTCAATGCCCAGGGCCTGATAGTTCTCAAAGGCGGACTCGGTGTCCCGGCCCAGGTTGTAGAGCGCAGGAGGGAGGCGGTAAGTGGAGGTTGCGAGCGCGACCGCGGCGCTCTGCGCGGCCGCCATGTCCGGGGAAAACTCACGCAGACCCCAGAGCAGATACATCACCTGTTTGGTGTCCTCGTGACGAGCGCTCCGGTTTGGGAGCGAGTATGAGCGGCCGTGGCTGGTGGTGAAGTTGCCCCGGAAAGAATTAAGGGCCATGTTGAGCGCGAGCTGGTCAACGGCCATGGCCGCCCGGGTCCGGATTTCCGGGTCAGGCGCGAAGTCAACCAGGTTGAGCAGGGCGAAGAGGTCCTCGCAATAATAGACATTGGACTGCCACTCCGAGAACCCGAATTTCTCGCGCCAGTCAAACCAGCGCTCCAAGAGCGCCCTGCCCTTTTCCATGTGCTCTCGTCCGGTCATGCCCGTGTTCTTGAAGACCCGGTCCGGAAACAGCGCCCCGGCCAGGTATTCCGAGGAATGGTAAATGACCTGATGGTTCTCGCTCCAGTAGCACATGCTGTCCTTGCCCGGCTCGTCGATCCAGTATTTGAAATTGAGCAGAGTGCCCCGCACCTTCTCAAGCATATCCGCGGGCATTTTGGGATGGCCCTGGTAAAGATAAACCAGCCTCAAGAAACCCGCGACCTTGAAATCAGAGCAGTCCATCCGGGAGTTGACATGGTCAAGGTCAGCCTGGATGTCGGGGAGCCGGACCTCCCGCGATCTCGCAAGCCTGGCAACCGCGCCGTAAGCTCCCGGGGCGTTTGCCGGGATGCCGGACAGGAACCGCTCAGCCCGGTCGGACATGGTCTCCGTGCGAACACCGGACTGTGCATGAGAGGGACTTGCGCCGAGAATGCAAAAAACACCAATAAGGAAATATTTGAAAAACTGCTTTTTCATGATATGTGCAAGACCAATTTGGACGCGAAATTTTTCAATCCGAAATTTCACCTGCCCATCCATCCGCCGTCAACCACCACAACAGCGCCGTTCATGTAGTCGGAGGCCGCGGAAGCCAAAAACACCGCCGGGCCGGCGAAGTCCCTGGGTTCTCCCCATCTCCCCGCGGGGATCCGCTCCATGATGGTCTTTGCCCGGACCGGGTCTTCCCGCAAGGCCCGGGTGTTTTCCGTGGCAATGTATCCCGGCGCGATCCCGTTGACATTCACGCCCTTTGAAGCCCATTCGTTTGCGAACGCCATCACCAGCCTGGCGACTCCGGCTTTGCTGGCGGCATATCCGGGCACCAGGATTCCTCCCTGGAAGGAAAGGAGCGAGCAGGTGAAAATTATTTTGCCGCGTCCGCGCCTGACCATTTCTTTGCCGAATTCCCGGGTGATGATGAACTGGGAGTTGAGGTTAATTTCAATCACCTTGTCCCAGTATTGGTCCGGGTGCTCCGCGGCGGGCTTGCGCAAAATGGTCCCCGCGTTGTTGACCAGGATGTCTATGACCGGGAAATCCTTTTTTACCTTCGCGATCGCGGCATAGAGCGATTTGCGCTTTGCGAAGTCAACATCGTAGCTCTTATAGCGCCTTTTCATAGCCCTGACCGCGCTGCCGGTCTCGTCTTTGCCTTGAACGGGAAGGCTCATGGCCGCGATGTCCGCGCCCGCCTCTGCCAGCGCGATTGCCATTGCCTGCCCGATCCCTGATGAAGCTCCGGTGACCAGCGCGGTTTTTCCTTTCAGCTTGAAACTGTCCAGGATCATGTTATTTATCTCCTCGACCTGCCCCAGATTCCTTTTTCCTCCCCCTTGACGGGGGAGGGTCAGGGAGGGGGTGATTGATTTTATTAATAATATTCACCCTCCCCTAAAGCCGCCTTAGTCCCGCCCAGCGGGACGGCGGCGGCTTGATCCCCTCCCGTCCAAGGGAGGGAAATTATTTTTTGGGCAACAGGCTCTCTTACCATATTGAAAACTTTGGTCATGACCGGTTTCAACTCATTTAAGGTTTTTTATTTCCACTCCGTCCATGTCATCAAACGCCTGGTTCTCCCCGCCCATGCCCCAGCAAAAGGAATATGCCCGGGTGCCAACCCCGGCATGGATGCTCCACATTGGGGAGATCACGGCCTCGCCGTTTTTCATGGCCAGGTGCCTGGTCTCGTCCGGAGCGCCCATCAGGTGGAATACCGAGGCCCCTTCCTCAATGTTGAAATACATATAGACCTCGGTGCGCCGCTCATGGGTGTGCGCGGGCATGGTGTTCCAGACGCTGCCTTTTTCCAGGACCGTGAAACCCATGACCAGTTGGCAGCTCTTGATGCCGCCGGGGTGGATGTATTTATAGATGGTCCTCAAATTGGCGTCTTTTTGAGAACCCAGCCGGAGCGGCTCTGCGTCCGCCTTTCTGGCCCGCGCGCACGGAAAAATTGCGTGGGCGGGATAGCTGAGGATGTAGAACCGTGCCGGGTCGCTGCCGGCCTTGCTTTCAAACACCACTTCTTTGGAACCGCGGCCGATGTACACGCAGTCGAGTTTCATCATCTTGTGGACCGCGCCGTCAACAATGACCCTGCCCGGGCCGCCGATGTTGAGCACGCCTGCCTCCCGTCTTTCGCAGAAATACGACGCGGCCAGCTCTTTTCCCGCTTCCAGCTTTAAGGGTTTTTCCGCGGGCACTGCGGAGCCGACAATCACCCGCTCAATCTCGCAGTATTCCAGAGTGATCTTGCCCGGCGCGAAAAGCCCGGAGATTAAAAATGACTCCCGCAATTCCGCCGTGGTCATGCTCTTATATCTGACTTTATCAGCGGCATATCTGATTTTCATTGTATCTCCTGAACTATTTGACCTTGACTTCAACCGGGTTCTTTACATCGTTCACGAAACTCTCCAAATATTTCTCCCATTGCTCCCGGCTGGTTATTTTCCCGGCTTTTTCCCAGGCAAACCCCGCGTAATAAGTGATTTTGCCCTGGTCCGTGGTCGGGATAATAAAAAGCGCGTGGCCCTCGTCCTGCTTTTTGGAGTCCAGCAGTTTATACTCCTTGACCGCGCCGGGAGCAACCGCCACCGCGGTGCCCACATAGTAGCCGTCGATTTTTTCCCAGCCGTAAAGATAACCCAGGTCCTTGTTGGAATAGGCCTGGGCCAGACCGCCGTGAGTGGTCACGCCCACGGCAATGTCCAGCTTCGCGGGTTTTCCGTCAATGAAAAAAGCGTCCGCGACTTTGAACATCTGCTTGCCGAGATCGATGGAGATTATTTTCTTCTCAGTCACCTTTTTGCCCGCAGCCTCCCAGGGG
>Ga0315287_10004484_pt1 | contig 13634 bp, 7 predicted proteins | sample YL17G11_0_MG_FD_205037 | JGI IMG/M metagenome (GOLD analysis project Ga0315287, IMG submission 205037) | Sediment microbial communities from Yellowstone Lake, YNP, Wyoming, USA - YL17G11_0 | ecosystem: Environmental > Aquatic > Freshwater > Lake > Sediment | place: USA: Wyoming | collected... | reverse complement strand
GCCCGGATTGGTCCCTGGCCCCCCCCCCCCCCCCCCCCCCCCACCCCAAAAAAAAACAAAAAACGCGACGGCAGCGAGACAGCATCTCACGCTTCCCTCTCTTTCCCTCTCTTTCCCTCTCGAAAATAACGAAATTCCAGCCCCGCTCGACCCGCAGGCCCCCGAGGTGGGGCCAGAGAACTGGCAGGCGCTCCTCGACGGCGCGTACGCCTTCCGCTACGCGAGAGCCGAAGCGGAAGCAGAGAGCAAGTCGGCGTCGACCTCGAAGGAGCAAACGAGGGAGCAAACGGGGCAGAGGGAAGAAGAGAAGCCGGCGAGGTTCATGCTCGTGCGGGCATCGACCGCGGGCGACGCCCTCGCCGTGGCCTGGTGCAAGGAGGGGTCCGGAGGGGACGCCTCCTCCTCCCCCGCCGTCCCCGTCGCGTCGATCGTGCTCCCTTTCGGGGACTGGCTGGCCTCCCCCTCCGGCGCTGCTGCTCCCCGCTCCTCGTCCTCTTCTTCCCCCACCTCCTCGTCCAGAGGGGACCCCACGGCGCGCTTCAGGGACCTCTCCAAGCTCGAGGCGCACCTGAAGGACGCGCTGGAGCGCGGCGTCGGGCTGGAAGGGGAGAAGAAGAAGAAGGAGAAGAAGGAGGAGGAGGAGGGCGAGGAGGGCGAGCAAGGGGCAGAGGGAGGGGCGGCCTCGGGTGGAGGAGGCCCGGCGGCGAGGCCGGAGCAGCAGGAGCAGCCCGACCACTACCCGCGCCCGCCCCCGCCGCACCCCGTCCCTTCGATAGGCGCGGACGACCTGTACCCTCCAGGGCTCGGGCCCGGGATGCCCGGGATCGCGCACCCCTTCCCCGGCGGCTTCCCCGGCGGCGGCGGCGGCTTTGGCGGCGGCGGCTCCCCCGGCGGCGGCGGCGGCTTCCCCGGAGGCGGCGGGTCGCAGGTCGGGCCGGACCACCCCCTCTTCGGCGGTCGCCACCCCGGGATCCGCCCCCCCGGGGGCTTCGGGGGCGGGCGCGGCGTCCCCCCGGTCCCCGGGCTGCCGCCGGGGGCGCGCTGGGACCCCATCGGGCCTCCGGGGACGCCCGGGTTCCTGCCCCCTCCGCCTCCGGACCAAGGCCGCGGCCGCGGCCGCGGGGGGGGGCCACCCTCCTTCCACCCGGACATCATGCCTCCGGGGCCCGGGGGGCCCTTTGGGGGCGGCAGCGGCGCTGGAGGCTTTGGCGGTGGTTTCGTCTGAGAGAGAGAGAGAGAAAAGGAGAGCGGGAAGGAAAGAGGACGTTGAGTGGCGCAGCTTTGGTGTTAAAAAAATGTAAGAATGAAAAACAAAGGGTTAAAGATGCTAAGGGTTAAGAGAGACAAAAAAAGAAATTTACAGAAGCAGAACAAAAGAGCCAGTTGCTCTCTATTCCCTCTTTTCTCCTTCCCCCCCCCCCCCGAGCACATCTACCGTCTTTTCTCCTACTTTGTCGCCGCAGAAGAAGAGCGAATCGCCTCGAGCGCCTGCGCCAACTCCACGGCGCTCATCACCGCGGTGCGACCAAACTCGACCCCCTCTCCTCCTTCTGCTCCTCCTCTTCCCTTCTTCTTCGTCCTTTTCAGCTCGACCTCCTCCTCGACGAGCATCGAAAGCTTCCTCGCCGTCTCCGGCGTTGCGCCACTGGTGCCACTGAACCCGCCGAGCGCCGCGCCGCCGGCCGCGACGACGCGGTGGCACGGCACGCCCGGCGCGAACGGGTTCCTCCGCAGCGCGCCCCCGACGGCCCGCGGGGAGCTCTTCAGGAGCTTCGCGACCTCCCCGTAGGTCGAGACGCGGCCCCTGGGGATGGCCGAGGTGGCCTCGTAGACTCGCCTCTCGAAGGCCGTCGGCGGGCGCGCGGGCTTTTTGTCCAGCGTCGAGGAGGAGGAGGCCGGGGTTGTCGAGGTCCACGTCATTGGCTAGGCGAGTTCGATCGATTTGAATGTCTCGAATGGAACAAATCTTCACTCTTCCTCCAGCTTCGCCTGCCTCTGCGCCTCCCTCTCCAGCTCCGCCGAGAGCTCTGAGACGCTCACGGATCGCGCAGAGTAGAAGTACGTGGCCCCCGCGAACGCGGCAAGTAAACCGGCGAGGGCCCACGAGGGGAGGAGCTTGGTCGTCGGCTCGAGGACGATGCGGGGGTTGGGCGGCTTTCCTGCTGCTGCCGAGGCTGCGAATTGGCGAGGAGGCTGCTGAGACGACTGTTGAGGCTGCTTTGAGGAGGGCGGTTGGGAGCTCATCGGGAGAGCAGCAGCAGCGAGAGAGGGCGTAAGCTTTCACCAAGTTGTAGAGAGCAAAAAAAAGAAAGAGAATGATTTTTCGATGGTCGAGGGTGACCTTGCTCAGAAAAAGAAAATAACGCAAGAAAGGATTGAGCCGTCGGTCGCTTGCAGGAGAGAGGCTCCTTCCCCGCAATCTCACTCATCACTGCTTCTTGTTCCTTATCTCCAGAGCCACTCTCAGCTCTCTCGCTCCCATAGAGAGCCCACGCACTTTCCAGAAAACAGCAAGGGAGGAGCAGGAACAAGCCAAAGGACGGTGATGGCGGCAGCGTCGTCGTCGCTCGCCGCGAAAAGCAGCTCGACCTCCTCCTCCGCCGCCGTCCTCTCCCAGCTCGCCCTCCCGCACGCCTCTGCCGCGGAGCGCTCCGACGAGCTCCGGTTCGAGGCGCCCGTCCTGCTCTCGGGCTTCAGGCTCGACGACGCCGCCGGGGCCACGCTCTCCGTGTTCGCGCGAGACCTCGAGACAGACGGTAGCGACGGGAGGCTCGCCGTCGCCGTCGCCAAGGTGGTCCTCCCGTCGTCTTCCTCTCTGGCCTCTTCCTCGCCGAGGACCTTTGCCGTGGAGCCCCCGCTGCTCACGGACAGGGTCGTGCTGAGGGGCTGCTACGGGGCGCTGCGCGGGGCGCTGCTCGGCGTCGACCTGGCGTCCGCTGCTGCTGTTTCTGTTTCTGCTGCTGCAGCGGCGGAGGCGAAGGAGGAGGAGGAGGTTGCTCCGAAGAAGAAGAAGAAGAAGGCGACGACGACGAAGGAAGGCGCCGCCTCCGCTGTCGACGGTCCCGGCGCTGCTGCTGCTGCTGCTGCTGCTGCTGCTGCGCTCGACTCTTGGCGCGAAGAGAGGTCCGCCGCGGTGTCACGATGGAAGAGCGCAGCAGCTGGCATCGACCAAGAGGAACAACGACCTTCTTCTCCCTCTTCTTCTTCTCTCCGCGAGCTCCTCCGCCGTTCGGACCTGACTCGGAGGGCAGTTCTGAAGGACCCCCGCCCGCGCTCCTTGCACCTCCTGGGCCCCGAGAAAGTCTCCGCTTCCTCCTGCATCTCCGGCGCCGCCGAGGCCTGGCGGGAGGAGCAGCGGAAGAGCGAGAGAGCCAACGGCGGGGGCCCTTCTTCCTCTGCCTCTCCTTCTCCTTCTTCGCTGCCTGCCCCTTCCGCCGCCCTGAGCCTTGCGCTGCGCTCGGCCGCCACCGGCGCCGCGTCTGACCTCGAAACTCTCGACGCTGGAGAAGAAGACAACTTGCGGAATACTGCGAAAGAAGGCGAAGGAGAAGAAGAAGCGGGAGAGGGAGAGGGAAACGAAATGGCCGTCGACAAAGCACCGACCTCGAAGAATGCCGCGGCCGCCGATGCCGCCGATGCCGCTCGCGCCGCCGTCGCTTGGTGCCTCGCCCCCTTCGAGATGGAATTAACTTCTTCGTCCTCAGAAGCTGGGACTACCGCCTCTGTCTCCTCGGCGACAGCGGGCGCGGCGCTCGCCGCGGCTCTGGCCGCCGGCGGCCCAGAGTTCACCCGCTCGCTCGCCGACGCCGGGTTTGTCGAGGCCGCCGGGAGGCTCCTCTCGCTCCTCGCCTCGTCGACTGCCCTGCCCGCCGTGCCCCGCCCCAGCAGGGAGTGCTTCGCCTCCCTGCTGGTCGCTCTGGGGCTGATGTCGCGCGCCGACCCGGCGGCGACGGGGGAGGCACTGTTGGGCTGGAGGCAGCAGCCGGCGGCGCCGCCCGCGAGCAAAGGAGAGGAAGCAAGGGCGGCGGCAGCGGCGACGGCGACGGCGACGGCGACGGCGACGGCGACGGCGACGGCGCCTTACGAGTCGCTCGTCGCGGCCCTCGCCCGCAGGCCGACCAACGTTGCCGGCTCGGCGTTCGCTGCGGGGAAAGCCGCGGCGCTGCGGGCCGCGGCGCATGCTGCCGCGGCCGATTTCGCGCTGGCCGCCAAGGCCGCGGCGGCCAAGGCGTCGCCGTCGAGCGACCCGTCGTCGCCTCCCTTCGACCTCCGCGCGGCAGCCTCGGCGCTCTCTTCCGTGACAAAGGCAGCGGAAGCCTTGTCCCGCGCGCTGGGGAGAACGGCGGGCATTCCCGCGCCAAGGGGCGTGCGAGAGGCCGAGCTCGCGTTTTCGCTCAGCGTCTCTTCTTATTCTTCTCCGCCATCGCCGCCGCCGCCGCCGCTCCTCCTCCTCCCTCTCGCCCGCTGCGTAGACGCTGCCACCGTCGTCTCCTCCCTCTCGGGCCGCGGAGTCTGGGCCTGCGCGGCGCTCGCCGCGGCCGTCCCGGCCGCGGTGGCGGCCGCGGCGGCCGCGGCCGCCGCGGCCGGGCGGGGAGGCGCCGCCCTGCCAGCGCGCTCGACCGAGGGGGCCCTCGCCGCCGCCCTCGCCCGCCCGCTCTTTGGCGCCCTCTCGAGGCTCCTGGCGGTAGCGAGCGCGAGCCCCCGGGGCGCCTCGGCGCTCGTCTCCGCCGACGCCGGTGGGACGGCCTCGGCGGAGGCGCTGCTGTCTCTTGCGGCGACGCTCGACGGAGAGGAGGGGGGCGGGCCTCCTTCCCCTTACTCCCGGACGGCCACGGCCCTCCGCGTCGCCCTCGCCGCGGCGGCTCACGCCGCCGACCTCGCTGCTGCTGCTGCCGCCGTTGCTGCTGCTGCTGCGGCGGCGGCCGGCAAAGGAGGCGCCGACCCCGAAGGAAAGGCCGAAGCGGCGGCGTGCTCGCTCGTGCTGCTGACGGAGACGGAGGCCGGGAGGCGCGCCGTCGCGGCCGCCCTGTGCTCCGACGCGGCCGCCCTCGCCGCCGTCGTCGGGCTCCTCGAGCAGCGAAGGGAACAGGGCGCTCTCCGTGTCTACTGCGCCGAGATCGTCCGCGTCGTCGCCGCGGAGGCCGCGCGGGAGGGAGGAGGGAGCTCTCTTTCCTCGCTTGCGCCGAGGTGGCTCCGGGCCTCGAGGGCGGCGGCCGCGGCCCTGCGCGACGGGGACGGGTCCCCCCCCGCCCCCGCGCCTCCTGCTGCTGCTGCTGCTGCTGATACCACCGCCGTCGCCGTCTTCTCTGAGGCCTCGGCCCTCGCCTCCGCTGCCTGCGAGGCCGCCGAGGCGCCGAGCCCGGCCGCTGCCCTGCTGCGGTGCCTCTCGTCGCTCGCCTCCTCCCTGCCGCCGCTCGTCGTCCCCGACGCCGCCTCCTCCTCGCCTCTGGCGGCGGCCTCGACGGCGGGGGCCGCCGCGGCCGGGGCGATCCTCTCTCCCGCGCCCTCCGCCGCCGCGGCGTTCGTGCGGGACCCATCGCGGGCCGCGGGGGCCTCGGCGCGCCTGGCCCTGGTCTCGGCCGCCCTGCGCGGCCGCGGGGCCGGGGGCGCAGCGCTGCTGCTCGCCTGCGACGGCGGCGCGCTCCTGCAGGCCGCCGCCGCGCTCGCCGGGGCCGAGCGCGCGGCGGCGGAGGCGCTCCCCCGGCCCTCCCTGCCCGGTGTCGCCGTCCTCGAGTCGGCCGTCCGCACCGCGGCCTCGGCCCTCGCGGCCTCGGACGCCGACGCGGCGGGCTGGGGCCCGACGGCCGGCGACGCGCTCGACGCCAGCGAGCTCCTCCGCTGCCGCGGCGCGGCGGCCCTGCTCGCGCGCGCCTCCTCCTCCGCCGTCGAGGCCGCGCTGTGGGCCGATTCCTCTTCCGGCAGGAGTGGGAGCAGAAGCGGGAGCGGGAGCGGGAGCAGGAGGGAGCGAGGGCAGAGAGCGGGGGAGGAGGAGGGGCGCCGCCCGCTCCGAGGGAGGACGCTGCTGGACGCGCTGCTGCGGCTGCACGCCGTGGCCTGCTCGTCGGCCGAGGTGCTGTCGGTCGGCGTCGCGGGCTCGTTTCGCGACGATGTCCCTACCCCCTCGCGGACGCCGGGCGGCGCCCTCCGCGGCGGCGCCGCGAGGGACGACCCGGTCACGAGGGACCTGCTCGCGGCGCGCGCGCACTGCGTCCGGGCGCTGAGCTCGTGGCTCGGCGGGCGGGCGCGCCGCGGCGGCGGTGGCGGCGGCGGCGGAGGGGGCGGGGGCGGGGGGGGGGCCGACCTCGTCGCCGCCGCGGTCGCCGCCGGGGGGGGGGGCGCGCCCGCCGCCTCGGACGACGGCGCCGCCGAAGAGGGCGCCGAGGAGGGCGACGAGGGGCCGCCGCTCCCTCCCCCGCTGTCCCCGGCCGAAGCGTACTCCGCCCTCGTGCTGCTGGGAGACCTGATGCCCGTGGAGTGGCCCCCGCCGGGGGCGGTCGCCGCCGCCGCCGCCGCCGCCGCCTCCCAGCCTCGGCGGCCCCGCCCCCACGCGCCCCCTCGGAGCGTCCGCCGCCGCGCCGCCCTGGCCCGCGCCTGCGAGCCCTCCGCCCAGGCGATCCACGCCCTGCTCTGCGCCGCCTCCGCCGCGGGCGCCCCGGCGGCGCGGGCGGCGCTCGTCCGGCTCTGCGCCCGCGCCTCCGGGCTCGGGGGCGGGATGGGCCTCTTCGTGTGCGCCCCGCTGGCCGACTCCCTCAAGGACGCCGCCGCCGCCGTCGCAGAGGCCTCCACCGCCGTCGCGCTGGTGGCTCCAGCGGGGAGCGGCATCGCCGGTGCTGCCGCTCCTCCTCAAAGCGACCCCCTTTCCGCGGCGCTGGGCGCCGCGAGGGCCGCGCTCGAGTGCCTCGTGCCCCTGGCCTACCGCCCCGCGACCAAGGCCGCGCTGCTCGACCTCGGGTGCGTCGGCGCGCTCTCCCGCCTGCTCGCCAGGCTGGTGCCGCTGACGACCGGCTCCTCTGGCCGGGGGGGGGACGCGTCCCTGGCGCTGTCGGCCTCGGCGGCGGCGACGATGGCGCTCGAGGCCTGCGCGGCGCTGTGCGACCCGGCCGTCTGTCTCGACCCCTCGGCGGCGGCGACGCCGGCGCTGCGCGCGGCGACGTGCGGCGACGGCGCGCCCAGGGCGCAGGGCGCGAGCCTCGCCGCCGTCGTTCTGGCCTCGCTCGCCAGCATGGGCGGCAACGCGCACGTGGCGAGGAGCCTCGTGGAGCGGTCGCTGCTGGCCGGGTCGGGCAGCTTTGGCGCGAGCCTGCTCGCGGCGGGCGCGGCGCGCTGGAGAGCGCAGGCGGAGGGCAAGCCCAAGGAGGAGTTTAGCTCGCTGGGCACCTCCGTCTTGCTCTTCTGGGCGGCTGAGAAGCTCAGGGAGTCTGTTGGTAACGGCGGAGGGAACGGGGCGGGAGCGGCAGCAGCAGGCGCGGGCGGCGTCGCCGAGGTCGTTGAGGCCGTCGCGTCCTCGCTCGAGCGCGCGGCCAGTGCCGCCGACGCAGAAGGAGCAGAAGCCGCTCCTCCTCCTCCTCCTGTCGCCCCCGAGCCCGCGCCGAGGCGCTTCGCCGCCGCCGTCTCGGCTTCTCGCAAGGCAGAAGAAGAAGCGGCAGCAGCGGCAGCGAGCGGCGGCCAGGCGGCGCAGAAGGACGACGAGGGCGAGGAGGAAGATATTTTGGACGGCGCGGATCTTGATGACGACGACGATGACGAAGGGGGAGACGACGACGAAAACGAAAGCGACCCTTTCTTCTTCTCTCCGTTCCTCGAGGGAGCAAGCGGAAGCAGCAGCGATCCGGTCTCCGCCGCGGCAGCCGCCGCCTTCGACGCCCCCTCCCGGATCTTCTGGCGGAACGTCGCCGCGCGAGCCGCCGACGGCGCGCCCCCGGTCGTCCCCCTCGAGCTCCCTTCGAGCCTCCTCTCGAGTCGCCGCCGCGGGCTCTCGTCGAATCCTGCCGCTGCGGCGTCTCCCTTGCTCGCCTGGGACCTACCCCCGGCGCAGAGGCTCGAGCCCGCGACCGCGGCGCTCGCCGACGGGCTCGCGTGCAGGAAGAGGGCGCGCGGCGCGTCGATGGCGGAGGTGCCGGCGTCGGTCGAGGTCGAGAGGCTGAGGGCGGAGAGGCTGAGGGCGAGGAGGGCTGCTGCAGCAGCCGCTGAGGCTGCCGAGGCTGCCGCTGCTGCTGCCCCGATAGCCGTGATCGAACCCGTTGGAGGAGGGGGATTCGAGGAGGAAGAGATGCCCCCCGGGGTGTGAAGGGAAAGAGGTGAGTTTTTGGCTGATGTAAAAAAAAAGAAAAGCGAGGGAATTTGAGGTCACTCATCGTGGTCTCAAAATTTGCAATGCCCCGCACCGTTGAGCTGCTGCTGCTGCTGCTGCTGCTGCTTGTCGTCGCGCTCTCGTGCTGCACGTCTCGTTCAAATTGGGCAGCAGAAGGCGCAGAGGGCGATGGCGGCGCTACCATCCGAGACGGCGACCCGGGCTCGCGGGCGCACTACAGGTCGAGCTCCTGGGCTGCGGCCCCGATGCCCCCGACGACGACGAGCAAAGAGGCGCGAGTCGACGCCGCCCTCGGCGGCCGCGACCACCTCTCTCCTGCCGAGTTCGCCTCCGCCGCGCCCTCGATCCTGCCGCCGGGCATGATCCCCCACAAGCCCCTGAAGGACGACGAAGTCTACCGCATCCTGAGGAACTTTGTCGCCGTGACCGAGAACGCTTCGCTGCCTCAGAAGCCGAGCCCCGCAGAGGTCTCCGCCGCCCTCGCGAGCGCCGCGGCGGGGAAATGGCTCTCCCGGCCGGTGCTCCTCTCCCTCGCCGGCAACACCTCGGGGCTCTTCATGGCCCTCGCGGACGCGTCCCAGGGAGGGGTCGTCAACAAGGAACACGAGTACAACGCCTGGTCCGCGCGCGACGACCCGTTTTTCGAAATCGAAAGCTGGAGCGGCGGCAACAGCAGCTCTCCACGCATCCCTGCCTCGATCGACAGGGCGTTCGATAGGGCGGACTGGACCGCCGACCAGCGCCGCGGGATCAACGCCTCGGCCGCGGATAGGCTGCGCTTCGGTGACAGGGCCAGCGAGCTGTTCTTGACGATGGACCAGGGAGCGGAAGGGGGAGGAGGGGGAGCAGGAGCAGCGGGCGACGGGAGGCTCAGCCTGGACGAGCTCTCCGAGAGGATGCCGGCCGACACTCCCGCGCTGCCGCCGGGCTCCTCCGCGAGGAAGCGGCACCCGGTCTACTTCTACACGCCGGAGAACGGAAGGAAGCTCGCCCGGGCCCTCCTGCGAGCCTTCGACGCAAATTCGGACAAGGCGATCTCGCCGGGCGACGAGGCGGCCGGCGTCGTCGAGGCCCTCGCTGCGCTCAGGGCCGCGGAGGGCCCGCGCTCCCGCCCAGGGAGGCGGCTTATCGCGGCCCTGGTTCTCGGGGACGCCTACGCCCCCCGGGCTGCAATCTCCGAGAGGGAGGTAATCGCTTACGAGGCCAGGGCGAGGGAGGGAGGCGAGATGGCCGTGTCCCCGCCGGGCGAGAGGGGCGACGCTGCCGCGGTCGCGCGGTGGTTTGAAAAGGCCAACGGCGGGAGGAAGAGCTCGAGCGTCGAGGAGTTTGTGGCCCTCGCTGGTTGACGAGTACCATGAGACAGGGGGGGTGGCTCGGGGTGCCGGTGCTGCCGGTGCTGTCTCTGGAGCTCTTTGTGCCCTGCGGGGGGGCTCGCTGTTCAAGTTGGAGGGAAACCGTGTGACAAAACGAAAGAGAGACTTTGAGACATGAGAGGGAGAGACTTTTGCCCCCCGCTTTTTTTCCTTCCGCGCTTTTTTTTTTCCCGTTCGGTTCCCTGCTTCCTCTTTTCCATCCCTTGTGTTGACACACAAAAAAGAAAACTACAGGACCCCGTCAATGACGTGGATCAGCGACTTGCACGCCTCGACGTTCGACTGTGCGTCGACGATCGTCGCGGGCTTCCCTCCGTTCCCGGCGCCGCCGCTCGAAAGCGTCGCGCCCTTGACGAGCACTGGCGCCCCCTTCTCGGCGCTCTCCACCTGCCCACCTGCTGCAGCCAGCAGCAGCTCGCGCGTCCAGAGGGCTCCCGTGCCGTTCATGGCCGGGATGATGTGCCTCCTCGCCGCGGCCGCGCCCAGGGGCGTCCCGCCGGCCTTGAAGCCCGCCGGGGCCAGGAGCGTCACCTCCGTCGCGGGGTTCTTCAGCGCCGCGCCGAGCTGCGGGTCCGCCGCGGCCAGGGCTTTGGCCAGCGGGGAGAGGCCCAGGGACTTGAGCGCGAGGTCCAGGGTCTGACAGCATTTGCACTGCCCGCAGGAGATCTGTTTCGGTCGTGTAGCTTTTCAAAACGAGCCGAGAGAAAGTGAGCGAGAGCCGTGTTCGAATTCTCTCTCTCTGTCTTTCTTTTCCCTTTCCTTTTTCCCTTTTCTTTTTCTCGCCCACACCTGGCAGTACGGCGCCCCCTTCATCTCGGCGATGGTACTCTGCATGTAACCTTCGTTGCAGCTGCCCTTGGCCTGGATCTCAGCGCACGTGGGGCCCAGCTCGAAGTCGATTCCGCCGGTCCTCGGTCTGACGTCGCTACAAGCGCACTGCCCCGAGGACGAAGAGGAAGAAGAAGCGCTCGCCACCGAGGCGCCCAGAAGGGCCAGCGAGAGGAGGAAGCACAGGGCGGCGATCGCTCGGCGCGTTTTAGAGGGGGAGAGCATGGCGTCGGTGGTGTTTTTTGTTTTTTCGTCTGTGCCTGGAGTTTTTTTACCTCCGGAAAGAAAAGAGTGAAGCGAGGCGAAATACATTTTTGGTTTTTATTTCGCGGTTGTTTTCTTATCTTTTTACAGACTTCTGCTTCTTATTCATCATCATCTTCAGCAGCAGCAGCAGCAGAAGAAGACGAAGACGAAGAATCCATATTACTTGTGCTGCAAGCTTTGCAGTAAAAATATAAGGGAAAGAAAAGTTGTTTTTGCTTCTCTCTCTCCCTCTCCCTCTCCCTCCCTCCCTCTCTCTCTCTCTATGGTACCTGATCGCCCTCACATAATTCTCCTCTCCCCTCTTCGCTCGCGCTTTCTCGTTCGTGGGCTCCCGCGTTACGTCTCTTTTTTAAGAATGACCCTCCGATAATGCTGAACTGCTATAGTACGAGCTTGTTCTGCTTTCGGTTTTTTTAAGTTTCGGGCTTTCGCTGCTGGTTTCTCGCCGAAACGGGGTGAGCTTGCCGCGCTGCTGCTTTTGCCTTTGCCTTTTCTTTTTCTTTCCTCTTTTGCTTCATTTTTTTCTTCGCTAGTCGCCGCCGCCGCCTCCGGCCAGCGCGTCGTCGACGTCGAGCTCGAGGTCCTCGTCCTCGCCCTCGCAATCTTTGTCCTCCTCAGCGGCGGCCTCGGCGAGCAGGGCGCGTATCTGCGCCAAGGTCTGCCTTCGGGGCTGCTGCGGCCGCGGCGGCTGATTCGGGGCCGTTGCTGCTGCTTCTGCTGCCGCTGCTGCCGCTGCTGCCGCCGCTGCTGCTGCTGCTGTTGTCGCTCCACCTCCTCCCAACCTTACCGCTTCACTCTCTTCCCTCTCCCTCTCGGCCCCCTGCTCGGCGAGCAGCTCGTCGTTGAGCGCCGCGACCCCCGCGGGAAGGTCCTCGAGGAACCAGGGGTGGCGCTGCACCTGCGCGAGCGTCAGCCGCGCCGCCGGGTCAGCGACGAGCATCCCCGAGAGGAGGTCCGCGCAGGGCCCCGACACCGCGAGGTCGCCCAGGGCGGCGTCGGCGGCCAGGATGCGCCGCAGCATGGCCCGCAGGCGCGCGTCGGCGGGCAGGCTCGCGTCCTCGGGCCTGCCGAACGGGTAGCGGGCGCAGAGCATCGCGTGGAGCATCACGCCGCAGCTCCACACGTCCGCGGCCTTGCCGTCGTAGGTCTCCCCCCCCGTCGCCGTCACGACCTCGGGCGCGAGGTAGGCGGGCGTGCCGACGCGGGACCCGGGCGCGGACTGCGCGGACTCGTGCTTCGAGTACCCGAAGTCGCAGAGCTTGACGAGCGGCCGCTCGGGCTCCGCCAGCAGCGCGTTCTCGAGCTTGACGTCGCGGCTGGCGACCCCGGCCCTGTGGCAGTAGTCGAGCGCGCAGACGATCTGCTGGAAGTACCAGCGCGCGTCGGCCTCGGGCAGGCCCTTGCCCGAGGCCGCGACGAGCGCGAAGAGGTCACCGCCGCTCGCGAGCTCCATTGCGATGCCGAGGTGAGCCTCGGTGAGGAAGACGGCGCGGAGCTGGACGACGTGCGGGTGCGACAGCAGAGCGTGGTTGAGTATCTCGCGCTCGGCGTACTTGGAAAAGGGCCTCGAGGAAGAGGGGGAGGAGGGGGAGGAATTTGGAGGGGGAGGTCGAGGAGCAGGGACCCCGGAAGCGGCGGCGGCGTCGGAGCTCGGGCTTTTGTGCTCCTCGACCCTCCTTCGCCTGCGCCTGCGCCTGCGCCTCTCTATCAGTTTGACTGCGACTTTTTCTCCCGTCTCGACCTCGCGGGCCTCGACGACGACGCCAAAGGCCCCGCGGGCGAGGACGCGGAGCTGTTGTTGGAGATCCGTGGTGGAGGTTTTGTGAGAGAGGAAAGAAAATCCAAAAGCGAGAACAGGAGGGGGGGGTTGAGTCGCTCGAGCTTTCAATTGAGATCAACGTCTTGGTTATCTTTGCAAAAAAGCAGCTGCTTTTGCCGCTCTCCCTCTTCAAACTCACCGGCTCGTACTCGGTGCAACCCTTGAACAGTGCGGCGAGGTCGATCTTAGCCCCCGGGTGCTGCGGGTGCAGCTGCGGCTCCTGCTTCTCTCCTTGCTGGTGACGATAATCCGCCGACGACGACGCCTGCATCGCTGCCGCAACTCGGTCGTCCATCCCCTCTCAAAGAAAAAGAGGGGCCCTACTACGACTAATAGCCCCGCGCGGAGCTTGCGAGGAGGGTGCTCTAATAGCTGAAAAGCGAAGAATCGGAAACGGGGGCTTGTGTGCCCCCCCTAAAGGAGAGGGACACGGAAGGGGAGAAAGGGAAAACGAGAGGGAAAAAAAGAGAGTGAAAAAAAGTGAGGCTCCTTTCCGCTTTTTTCTCGAACCAGCCATAACAAGAAATTCATAGCCGACAGTATTCTTTTTGGGGAAAATATTTTCAGTCTTTCTTTCTCTCCTCTTTCTCTCTCTTCTCTGTCCCACTGCGGAAAAAGAAACGAGCAGTAAGTCGAATTGAAGTAACCATCGTGTTTTCATATTTCGCTACAGAAGAAGAAGAAGAAGTGAAACTCGGAAAAAGGAGGAAAAAACTCGGAGGTAAAAAAAGGTTTTCGTTCGGAGGCGTCTCCAAGGGCCCGCGCCCTCTCTCTCTCCCCCCCCTCCCCTTCTCTCAGAACTCTTCATACCCGTCCCCAGCGCCCCCACCCCCGCCGCTCCCGCCGATCCCGCCGTCCCCGCCTAGACTGCCCCCCGCGCCGCCCCCCGAGCCGCCGCCCCCGTCGAGCCCCGCCTCCTGGTCCATCGTCGAGTCGATAAACTCGTCGTCGGCCCACCCCGCCGCGGCCTCGGGCGGCGCCTGCGCCTCGCGCATGACGGCTGCGATCTCCTCCGCGCTCTGCACCCCGGGCCCGG
>Ga0315287_10004483_pt1 | contig 13634 bp, 6 predicted proteins | sample YL17G11_0_MG_FD_205037 | JGI IMG/M metagenome (GOLD analysis project Ga0315287, IMG submission 205037) | Sediment microbial communities from Yellowstone Lake, YNP, Wyoming, USA - YL17G11_0 | ecosystem: Environmental > Aquatic > Freshwater > Lake > Sediment | place: USA: Wyoming | collected... | reverse complement strand
CCTCGGCCACGATCTGCTGGGAGAGCACGTCGAGCGGATGGCGCGGCGGCGAGACCGTCTCCAGCCGCCCGGCCCGCAGTCCCCGCACCAGCGCGGCGCACTCGCGCGCACGGACCCCGACGCTCCCGCTTTGCGCTGAGCCGGGGCATCCGCCTTCCGCCTTTGCGGCGGACGCGAGCCCGGCGCACGTTTTTCGTGCACCGCAGGCCCGGCGGCGGGTGGACGGCCGTATGCGAGTCCATAGGCGAAACGACGGTGACGCGGGTATCCTTGAGGCAATGATTGCCCCGTTCCGCGGCGAACCGCGATGACTTCCCTCCGTGCCCGCGCCTGGCGCATCGGCGCGCCAACCGTTCTCGTCCTGCTGGCCGCGGTCCTCGGCATCCGCGGCGCGACTGCGCAATCGGCGATCGAGCGCGGCGAATACCTGGCGCGCGCCGGCGACTGCGTGTCCTGCCACACCGCGAGCGGCGGCGCGCCGTTCGCCGGCGGCCTGCGGCTGAACACGCCGTTCGGGTACATGCTCTCGCCCAACATCACGCCCGACGCCGACACGGGCATCGGCCGCTGGTCGAGCGACGATTTCTACCGCGCGCTGCATGCCGGCGTGAACAAGCACGGCCAGGACATGTACCCGACGATGCCGTTCGACTTCTACACGCGGGTCACGCGCGCCGACGTCGACGCGCTCTACGCGTACCTGCGCACGGTCAAGCCCGTCCGCAACGCGGTCGTCGTGAACCACCTCGACTTTCCGTTCAGTCTCCGCTGGACGATGGGCGCGTGGCGCGAGCTGTACTTCAGCGAGGGCACCTGGCGTCCCGACCTGACGAAGTCAGCCGCATGGAACCGCGGCGCGTACCTGGTCGAGGGCCTCGGCCACTGCAGCGACTGCCATTCGCCGCGCAACCTCCTGGGCGGCATCGAGAAGTCGAAGGACTTCACCGGCGCCGTCATCGACGGCTGGTTCGCGCTCGACCTCACGTCGGACATCGCGACCGGCCTCGGCGCTTGGAGCGCGGCCGACATCGCGGCGTACCTCAAGACCGGCGTGGGGAAAGGCAAGACCACGACGCTCGGCCCGATGGCGGAAGTCATCCGCAACAGCACGAGCTTCCTGACCGACGACGACCGCCTCGCGATGGCCGACTACCTCAAGTCGATTCCGCCCGATTCGCGCCTGCGCACCGGGCGCGTCGCGCCGGATCCGACGACGGCGCGCGGCGCGCAGCTCTACACGGACAACTGCAGCGGCTGCCACCAGGCGCAGGGCCGCGGCATTCCGGGCGTGTTCCCGCCGCTCGCCGGCAATCCGGTCGTCGTGGCGGCCGACCCCAACAACATCGTGAAGGTGATCGATCGCGGCATTCCCGCGCGCGCCGGATATGTCGCGATGCCGGGTTTCGCGACGCAGCTCACCGAGCAGCAGGTCGCCGAGATCGCCAACTACCTGCGCACGAGCTGGGGCAACAATGCCGCCGCCAACGCGACTTCGAGCATGGTAGGCGCGCTGCGCGCGTCGCCCAACTGAGCAGATCGCGCGCGACCGCGCGAGTGCGAGACTCCCTGACGACTCCTTCCACGCTCCGGAACACCCCATGACCATTGCGACCGGCGACGCCACGCCCGCCACCCCTTCGCCCTCCGCGGCGCAGGACGTCCCGCCGCCCGCGGCAACGCCCGCGGTCGCGCCCGCCGCCTCCCCACCGGTCCCCGCGTCCGCACCGGCCGCCGCACCTGTTGCCGCGACGGCGGCGGCGGCGCCCGCCCCCGACGGCGAGGCTGCGATGAGCGACGCCGTCAAGGCATTCCGCAACGCCGTCCTCGACAAGCTGACGTACATGGTCGGCAAGGATCCCGGCCACGCGCAGGAGCACGACTGGTTCGTCGCGACGGCGCTCGCCGTGCGCGACCACGTCGTCAACCGGTGGATGGACGCGACGCGGCGCACCTACCGCGACGGCCGCAAGCGCGTCTACTACTTCTCGCTCGAGTTCCTGATCGGGCGCCTGCTGTTCGACTCGCTCTCCAACCTGGGCATCACCGACGTCGCGCGCGAGGCGCTGCGCGATCTCGGCGTCGACCTCGACCGGCTGCGCAAGATCGAGCCCGACGCCGCGCTGGGCAACGGCGGCCTGGGGCGGCTCGCCGCCTGCTACATGGAGAGCATGGCGTCGCTCGCGATCCCCGCGCACGGATACGGGATCCGCTACGACCACGGCATCTTCCGGCAGGCGTTGAAGGACGGGTGGCAGATGGAGCTGCCCGAGGACTGGCTGTCCGCCGGCAACCCGTGGGAGTTCGAGCGGCCCGAGGTCACGTACGCGGTCGGCTTCGGCGGCCGCGTGGAGACGAGCGAGGACGGCGAAGGAACGTCGCGCGCCGTCTGGGAGCCGGCCGAAAGCGTCAACGCGGTGGCGTTCGACACTCCGCTCACGGGATGGCGCGGAAAGCACGTCAACACGCTGCGACTGTGGTCGGCGCGCGCATCGGACCCGCTGTCGCTGGAGGACTTCAATCGCGGCGACCACGTCGGCGCGCTGGCCGATCGCGTGCGGCTGGAGTCGATCTCGCGCGTCCTCTATCCCAGCGACGACACCGACGCCGGCCACGAGCTGCGGCTCCGGCAGGAATACTTCTTCGCTTCGGCGTCGCTGCAGGACCTCCTGCGCCGGCACAAGGCGCAGCACGGCGAGCTGGCGTCGCTCGCCGACCACGTGTCGATCCAGCTGAACGACACGCATCCGGCGGTCGCGGTGCCGGAGCTCATGCGGCTGCTCATCGACGTGCACGACATGCCGTGGGAGCTCGCGTGGAACATCACGACGTCGGTGTTCAACTACACGAACCACACGCTGCTGCCGGAGGCGCTGGAAACGTGGCCGGTGTCGCTGATGGAGCGGCTGCTGCCGCGGCACATGCAGATCGTCTACCTCATCAACGGCCTGCACCTCGATGCGCAGCGCACGGCGGGCCACGACGACGCGTTCCTGTCGTCGATTTCGCTGATCGAGGAGGACCACAGCCGCCGCGTGCGGATGGGGCACCTCGCGTTCCTCGCGTCGCGCCGCGTGAACGGCGTGTCGGCGCTGCACACGGACCTCATGCGCAAGACCGTGTTCCGCGACCTCAACACGATCCTGCCGGGCCGCATCGTCAACAAGACCAACGGCATCACCTTTCGCCGCTGGCTGTTCCAGGCGAATCCGGGGCTGACCGAGCTGATCGTCGACGTCATCGGGCCCGGATTCCTCGACGACGCGGAGAAACTGGACGCGCTGGCGCCGTTCGCCGACGACGCCGCGTTCCGCGAGCGGTACTGGGCGGTGCGGCGTGCGAACAAGGTCGCACTGTCGCGGCTCGTGGCCGAGCGCCTGAGCGTGGGCGTGGATCCCGAGGCGCTCTTCGACGTGCACATCAAGCGCATCCACGAGTACAAGCGGCAGCTCCTCAACATCCTCGAGACGATCGCGTTCTACAACGCCGTGCGCGCGCAGCCGACGCACGCGTGGGTCCCGCGCGTGAAGATCTTCGCGGGCAAGGCGGCCGCGGGCTACCGGCAGGCGAAGCTCATCATCAAGCTCGCAAGCGACGTCGCGCGGATCGTCAACCGCGATCCCGTGCTGCGCGGGCGGCTGAAGGTCGTGTTCCTGCCCAACTACAACGTGAGCCTCGCGGAGTCCATCATTCCCGCGGCCGACCTGTCGGAGCAGATCTCGACGGCGGGCATGGAAGCGTCCGGCACCGGCAACATGAAGCTCGCGCTGAACGGCGCGATCACGCTCGGCACGCTCGACGGCGCCAACATCGAGATCCGCGAGCACGTGGGCGCCGACAACATGGTGATCTTCGGGCTCACCGCGGATGAGGTCGCGCAGCGCCGCGCCTCCGGCCTCGACGCCGGCGCGGTGATCGCCGCGTCGCCCACGCTCGGCGAGGTGCTCCGCGCGATCGAGACCGGCGTGTTCTCGCCGGAGGATCGCAGCCGCTACCAGGGCCTGGTCGAAAACCTGCGGCACCACGACTACTTCATGGTTACCGCCGACTTCGACGCCTACTGGGCCGCGCAGCGCGCGGTGAGCGTGATGTGGCAGGACCGGGCGGCGTGGTGCCGCAAGGCGATCCTCAACACCGCGCGGATGGGCTGGTTCTCCGCGGATCGCGCGGTGCTCGAGTATGCGCGCGAGATCTGGGGCGCCGAGCCGGGCGGGCATTGACCATGCGCGGCCCGCGCGCCGGCTTCGCGCACCGCCTCAACCGGGGGGGCGCACGGCTCTCCGCGCGCCGGGACCTGCGCTGACCATGGGCACCGCGGTGGAAGGCGCCCTCCCCTCCGGCACGATCGATGCGATCGTCGAAGGCCGCCACGGCGACCCGTTCTCCGTGCTCGGACTCCACGACGTCGCCGGCGCGACGATGCTGCGCGCGTACGTCCCGGGCGCCGACACGCTCGACGCCGTGGCCGCCGACGGCACGCTGCTCGCGCACCTGACGCGGCGGCACGCCGGCGGCTTCTTCGAAGGCGCGCTGCCGCGGCGCGCGCGCTACCGCCTGCACGCCGCCAACCGCGACGGCGCGTGGACGGTCGACGACGCGTATGCGTTCGGGCCCGTGCTGGGACCGCTCGACGACTGGCTCGTCGGCGAGGGAACGCACGCGATGCTCTACGACCGGCTCGGCGCGCATCCGCTCGAGCACGAAGGCGCCGCGGGCGTGCACTTTGCCGTGTGGGCGCCGAACGCGCGGCGCGTCTCGGTCGTCGGCGACTTCAACGGCTGGGACGGCCGCCGCCACACGATGCGCAAGCGCGTGGACACCGGCGTCTGGGAGATCTTCATCCCGGCGCTCGGCGAGGGGACGATCTACAAGTACGAGATCATCGGCGCGCGCGGCACGCTGCTGCCGCTCAAGTCGGACCCGGTCGGATTCCGCGCGGAGCTGCGGCCGTCGACCGCGTCGATCGTCTGCGGCACCGACGGCTTCGCGTGGTCCGACGGCGAATGGATGGCGCGCAGGCGCAAGGCGGAGCCGCGCCGCGCGCCGGTGTCCATCTACGAAGTGCATCTCGGCTCCTGGCGGCGCCACGACGACGGCGGCTGGCTCACCTACGACGAGCTCGCGGACACGCTGGTGCCCTACGCGGTCGGCATGGGCTTCACGCACCTCGAGCTCCTGCCGGTCAACGAGCATCCGCTGGACGCGTCGTGGGGCTACCAGCCGATCGGGCTCTTCGCGCCGACCAGCCGCTTCGGCGAGCCGGCCGGCTTCGCGCGCTTCGTCGACGCCTGCCATCGCGCCGGCCTGGGCGTGATCCTCGACTGGGTGCCCGCGCACTTCCCCGTGGACCCGCACGGCCTCGCGCAGTTCGACGGCACCGCGCTCTACGAGCACGCCGACCCGCGCCAGGGCTTCCATCCCGACTGGAGCACCGCGATCTTCGACTTCGGGCGGCGCGAGGTCGTCAACTACCTCGTCGCGAACGCGCTGTTCTGGCTCGACCGCTACCACATCGACGGCCTGCGGGTCGACGCGGTCGCGTCGATGCTCTACCTCGACTACTCGCGCAAGCCGGGCGAGTGGGTGCCGAACCGCTACGGCGGCAACGAGAATCTCGAGGCGATCGCGTTCCTGCGCAAGCTGAACGAGGCCGTGTACGGCCGCCACCCGGGCGCGCTGATGATCGCCGAGGAGTCGACGGCGTGGCCGGCCGTCTCGCGGCCGACGTATACGGGCGGCCTGGGCTTCGGCTTCAAGTGGAACCTGGGGTGGATGCACGACACGCTGAAGTACATGCAGCAGGAGCCCGTGCACCGGCGGTGGCACCACGACTGGATGACGTTCGGCCTCATGTACGCGTTCACGGAGAATTTCCTGCTCCCGCTGTCGCACGACGAGGTCGTGCACGGCAAGGGCTCGCTGCTCGCGCGGATGCCCGGCGACGCGTGGCGGCAGTTCGCGAGCCTGCGGGCGTACTACGCGTTCATGTGGGCGTACCCGGGCAAGAAGCTGCTGTTCATGGGACAGGAGTTCGCGCAGGGCCGCGAATGGAATTTCGAGGCGGCGCTCGAGTGGCCGCTGCTCGAACTCGACTTGCATCGCGGCACGCAGTCGCTCGTGCGCGACTGCAACCGCGCCTACCGCGCGATTCGGTCGCTGCACGAGCGCGACTGCGAGCCGGACGGGTTCCGCTGGATCGAGGTCAACGACCGGGACCGCTCGGTCTTCGCGTGGCTGCGCCAGGGCGGCGACGGCGCTCCGCCGCTGGTGGCGCTCGTGAACTTCACGCCCGTTCCGCGGGAAGGCTACCCGATCGGGCTGCCGCTGCCCGGGCGCTGGCGCGAGGTCCTCAACACCGACGCCGCCGTGTACGGCGGCACCGACTGCGGCAACGCCGGCGGCGTCGACGCGCAGCCCGGCGACAGCCACGGGTTCGCGAATCGCGCGAGCGTCGTGCTGCCGCCGCTCGGCGCGATCTGGCTCGTGCACGAAGGGATGTCGTGATGGCGCGCGTCCGCACGATGCGGGCGCGCGGTTCGGAGACCACGCAATGGACAAGGTGACGTACTCGACCCCGCTCGCGCGCTCGTCGATGGCGTACGTGCTGGCCGGCGGACGCGGTTCGCGGCTCATGGAACTGACCGAGCGTAGGGCCAAGCCCGCCGTGTACTTCGGCGGGAAGTCGCGCATCGTCGACTTCGCGCTGTCGAACGCGCTCAACTCCGGCATCCGGCGCATCGCGGTCGCCACGCAGTACAAGGCGCACAGCCTGATCCGCCACCTGCAGCGCGGCTGGAACTTCCTGCAGCCGGTGCGCAACGAGAGCTTCGACATCCTGCCCGCGAGCCAGCGCGTCGCGGAGGACCAGTGGTACGCGGGCACCGCCGACGCCGTGTTCCAGAACATCGACATCATCGACGGCTACGCCCCCGAGTACCTCGTCATTCTCGCCGGCGATCACATCTACAAGATGGACTACGAGCGCATGCTCGTGCAGCACGTGAACTCCGGCGCCGACGTCACCGTCGCGTGCATCGAAGTGTCCGCCGCCGAAGCCGCGGGATTCGGCGTCATGCACGTCGACGGGACGGACCGCATCGTGTCGTTCGTCGAGAAGCCGGAGCACCCGCCCGAGCTTCCGGATCGGCCCGGCTGGGCGCTCGCGAGCATGGGCATCTACGTGTTCCGCCGCGACCTTCTCAACGAGCAGCTGCGGCGCGACGCGGCGGATCCGCAATCGACCCGCGACTTCGGCCGCGACATCATTCCGTTCCTCGTCGCGCACGGCAAGGCGGTCGCCCACCGCTTCACCGATTCGTGCATTCGCTCGCGCGACGAGACGGAGGCCTACTGGCGCGACGTCGGCACGCTCGACGCGTACTGGGAGGCGAACATCGACCTGACCGACGTCGTGCCGGCGCTCGACCTGTACGACCGCAACTGGCCGATCTGGACCTACGCGGAGATCACGCCGCCGGCCAAGTTCGTGCACGACCTCGACGGGCGGCGCGGCATGGGGATCGCGTCGCTCGTGGCCGGCGGCTGCATCGTGTCCGGCTCGACGCTGCGCCGCTCGCTGCTCTTCACCGGCGTCCACCTGCATTCCTTCGGTTTGGTGGAGAACGCGGTCGTGCTGCCCAACGTCGACATCGGGCGCCGCGCGCGGCTCACCAACGTCGTCGTGGACGCGGAGGTCAGGATCCCGGCCGGCCTCGTCGTCGGCGAGGATCCAAAGTATGACGCCGCGCGCTTCCGCCGCACGGCGAACGGCGTGTGCCTCATCACGCAGCCGATGATCGACCGGCTCCCCGGCTGACGGCGATGCGCGTCCTGTCCGTCGCGTCCGAGGTCTATCCGCTCGTCAAGACCGGCGGGCTGGGAGACGTGGTGGCCGCACTGCCGCAGGCGCTCGCGCACGAAGGCGTCGCGATGCGCACGCTGGTGCCGGGTTACCCCGGTGTGATCGACGCGCTGCGCGGCGCGAAATCCGTCCACGACTACCCGAGCCTGCACGGGGAGCCGGCGCGCCTCCTCGCCGCGCGCGCGGCCGGCCTCGACCTTCTCGTGCTCGACGCGCCGCATCTCTACGCGCGGCCCGGCAATCCGTACTCCGGCCCCGACGGCAAGCCGTGGCCCGACAACGCGTTCCGGTTCGCCGCTCTTGCCGCGTGCGCGGCGTCCGTCGCGCGCGGCGTCGTCGCGGGATTCGCGCCCGACATCGTGCACGCGCACGACTGGCAGGCGGGACTCGTCCCCGCGCTGCTCCACTACGGCGGCATGCCGCGGCCGCGCACGGTGATGACCGTGCACAACCTCGCGTTCCAGGGGCAGTTCCCGCGCGACCTGCTCGCGCAGCTGGGCCTGCCGCCGCACGCATACGCCGTCGACGGCGTCGAGTACTACGGCACGATCGGCTTCCTGAAGGCGGGGCTCGCGCTCGCCGACCGCATCACGACGGTGTCGCCGGCGTACGCGGCGGAAATCCGCACGCCCGAAGGCGGCATGGGCCTCGACGGACTGCTTCGCCAGCGGGCGGACGTGCTGACCGGCATCCTGAACGGCATCGACGAAACCGTGTGGAATCCGGCGACCGACGTGCACCTGCCCGCGCGCTACGACCGGCGCCGTCTCGCGAGACGCGCCGCGAACAAGGCCGCGCTGCAGGCGCGCCTGGGTCTCGACGTCGAACCGGCGACGTTCCTGCTGGGCGTGGTCAGCCGCCTCACGCTGCAAAAGGGCATGGACCTCGTGACCGACGCGCTGCCCGCCATCGTCGGCATGGGCGCGCAGCTCGCCGTGCTGGGTACCGGCGAGAAGGCGCTCGAGGTCGGACTCGTGGCCGCCGCCGCGAAGCATCCCGGGCGCGCCGCCACCGTCATCGGCTACGAGGAAGCGCTCGCGCACCTGATTCAGGGATCCGTCGACGCGCTGCTCGTGCCGTCGCGCTTCGAGCCCTGCGGCCTCACCCAGCTGTGCGCGCTGCGGTACGGCGCGATTCCGATCGTCGCGCGGGTCGGCGGCCTCGCCGACACCGTCATCGACGCCAACGCGATGGCGCTCGCCGCCGGCGCCGGGACCGGCCTCCAGTTCGCGCCGGTGACGCGCGGCAGCCTCGAGTTCGCCATCGAACGCGCGCTGACGCTCGCGCGCGATCCGTCGCTGTGGCGCCGGCTGCAGTTGCGGGCGATGGCGGCCGACGTCGGCTGGACCCGCCCCGCGAAGCAATACGCCGCGCTCTACCGGGAACTCGCCGCGCAGGGCCCGGCCTGACCGATGCAGGGCGTCGGACCCGGGAGCCCCGAGCCGCTCGGCGTGACGCTCACGCGCGAGGGCGCGAACGTCGCGGTGGTGTCGGCGCACGCAACGGCCGTCGAGCTGTGCCTGTTCGACGCGGCCGGAACGAACGAGCGCGCGCGCATCGCGCTGCCCGCGCGCACCGGCGACGTCTTCCACGGCTTCGTGCCCGGGATCGCCGCGGGCGACCGGTACGGGCTGCGCGCGCACGGCGCGTACGACCCGCGCAACGGACACCGCTTCAATCCGGCGAAGCTCCTCGTCGATCCTTATGCGCGCGCGCTCGATCGCCCGTTCGCGCTGCACGCGGCGATGTTCGGCGCCGGCGCGGACGACGCCGTGCGCGACGGCACCGACAGCGCGCCGTTCGTCCCCAAGGCGATCGTCGTCGCGCCCGCGCGGCCGGCGCAGGCCACGCGCCCGCGCGTGCCCTGGCGCGACACCGTTCTATACGAACTGCACGTGCGCGGATTCACGCGCGCGCATCCCGGCGTGCCCGAAGCACTGCGCGGCACCTGCGCCGGCCTCGCGCACCCGGCGGCCATCGCGCACTTGACGAACCTCGGCGTCACCACGGTGGAACTGATGCCGATCGCGGCCGCGATCGACGAGCGCCACCTCGCGCGGCTCGGCCTTTCCAACTATTGGGGCTACAACCCCGTGGCGCTGTTCGTGCCCGATCCGCGGCTCGCGCCCGGCGGCATCGGCGAAGTGCGCGCATGCGTGGCGGCGCTGCAGGCGGCCGGCATCGAGGTGCTGCTCGACGTCGTGCTGAACCATACGGGCGAGGGCGACGCGCGCGGGCCCACGGTGTCGCTGCGCGGGCTCGACAACGCCACCTACTACCGCACGTTCGCCGGCGATCACGCCCGCTACGTCGACGACACCGGGTGCGGCAACACGCTGGCGCTCGACCGTCCGCCCGTGCTGCGGCTCGCGCTGGACGTGCTGCGCTACTACGCCGAAGCGGCGGGCGTCGACGGCTTCCGCTTCGACCTCGCCACGACGCTCGGTCGCCGCGACGCCGGATTCGATCCCGCGGCGCCGCTGCTGCAGGCGATCGCGCAGGATCCGGTGCTGCGCGACCTGAAGCTCGTCGCGGAACCGTGGGACGTGGGGCCCGGCGGACATCGCACCGGCGCGTTTCCGGCGCCGTGGGGCGAATGGAACGACCGCTACCGCGACACGGTGCGCCGCTTCTGGCGCGGCGATGCCGATCGCGCGGGCGACCTCGCGACGCGCTTCGCGGGATCGGCGGACATCTTCGCGGCCCGCGCGCGCGCGCCGTCGCGCTCGGTCAACTTCGTCACCGCGCACGACGGCTTCACGCTCGCCGACCTGGTCGCGTACGCGGCGAAGCACAACGAAGGCAACGGCGAGGACAACCGCGACGGCACCGACGCCAACTTCTCGTGGAACCACGGCGTCGAGGGGCCCGCGGACGACGCCGCCATTGCAGCGCGGCGCGGGCGCGACGTCCGCAACCTGCTGGCAACGCTGCTGACGTCGCGCGGCACGCCGATGCTCGCGATGGGCGACGAGCTCGGGCGCACGCAGCGCGGCAACAACAACGCGTACGCGCAGGACAACGCGCTGACGTGGATCGACTGGCCCCGCGCCGACGACGCGCTGGTCGCGTTCACCGCGGCGCTCGTCGCGCTGCGCAAGCGGCATCCGGCGCTCCGGCAGGATCGCTGGCTCACGGGTGAGCCCGTCGACGCGAGCGGCGTGCCCGACGTGGAATGGCGGCATCCCGAAGGCCGCGCGATGAACGGAGGCGACTGGTCGGACGCCGATCGCCACACGCTGGTCGCGGTCCTGTATGCGGGTGCCACCGATACCGCACCGGCGGATCGCGTCGCCGTCGCGCTCAACGCGAGCGAGCATCCGGTCACCGTCCGCCTGCCGGCCGCGCGCGAGGGCTTCGCCTGGCGCGTGCGCGTCGACACGGCGGCGCCATCGGGTCGGCGGGACCGCGCACCACTCGCGGCCGACGAGTCCGTCGTCGTCGACCCGCGCTCGACGCTCGTCGTCGTCGAGGAAGCGGAGCCCGCGGACGTGGTCCGGCGCCGCCGCGGCGCGCCCGCCGACGCGGAACTGCTCGCGTGCCTCGCGAATGCGGCGGGGATCGAGCCCGCGTGGTGGGACTTGGCTGGCGGGCGCCACGTCGTCGGCGCCGACACGCAGCGCGCGCTGCTCGCCGCGATGGGGCTTCCCGCCACGTCATCCGGCGCGGTCCGCGACCACCTCGCGGCGCTCGCGGACGCACGCGAGCGCCGCGCGCTGCCGGCGACGGTCGTGGCGCGCGCGGCCGCTCCTGCGCAGGTCGCGCTGGCGACGCTGACCCCGGCGCAGCGTCGCCGCCGCGCGCTTCGCGTTCGCTACGAGAATGGAACCGACACGCTGCTGCACTTCACGCTGGACGACCTCCCGGCGAACGTCGTCACCGCCGCCGACGGCCGCACTGTCGCGCAGCGGATGCTCACGCTGCCGCCGCTGCCGGCCGGCGTCCACACGCTGGAAACCGACGACGGCACCGGGATCGAATGCCGTGTTCTCGTCGCGCCGGACCGCTGCTTCCTGCCGCCGGACCTGCGCGACGGCGCGCGCCGGTTCGGGCTCGCGGCGCACCTGTATTCGCTGCGGCGGCGCGGCGACCAGGGCATCGGGGATTTCACTTCGCTCGCGCTGCTCGGCGAAGCCACCGCGCGCGCGGGCGGCAGCCTCGTCGGCATCAATCCGCTGCATGCGCTGTTCACGAACGACCGGGACCGCGCCAGTCCCTATCATCCGTCCGACCGGCGCTTCCTCGACCCGGTGTACATCGACGTCGAGCGCGTGCCCGATTTCGCCGATGCGCCCGCCGCGCGTTCGCTCTACGCGCGGCACGGCGCTCGCATCGCGGGCCTCGCGGCGCAGACGGACGTCGACCATGGCGCCGTCTGGCAGGTCAAGCGGGCGATCCTCGACGCATGCTTCGCGCACTTCGAGCGGCGCGCGCGCACCGATCCGTGCGTCGCCGAGTTCGAGCGTTTCGTCGCGGCCGGCGGCGAGGCGCTCCGACAGTTCGCGCTGTTCGAGTCGATCGCCGCCGCGCACACGCGCGTGCCCTGGGACCGCTGGCCCGAGTCGCTGCGTCGTCCGGACGCCATGGGCGTCGCGGATTTCGCGGCGCGCAACGCGCGGTCGATCCGGTGCGCGCAATATCTGCAATGGCTGGCGGATCGCCAGCTGGCCGAGGCCGCCGGCCGCGCGCGCGACTGCGGATTGGCGTTCGGGCTCTATCGGGACCTGGCGATCGGCGCGGCGCCCGATGGCTCCGAGCCGTGGGCAAATCCGGGAGCCTTCGCGCTGGGCGTGTCGATCGGCGCACCGCCCGATCCCTTCTCCCCTGCCGGCCAGGTCTGGGACCTGCCGCCGCCCAATCCGGACGCCATGCTCGCGTCCGCGTGCGCCGGCTTCCGCGATCTGGTCGCGGCGAACATGCGCCATGCGGGCGCGCTGCGGATCGATCACGTGATGGGGTTGTCGCGGCTCTTCTGGATTCCGGGCGGTGCCACCGCCGCCGCCGGCGCCTACGTCCGCTATCCGTTCGCCGCGCTGACGGCGGCACTCGCGCTCGAGAGCGCGCGCGCGCGCTGCCTCGTCGTCGGCGAAGACCTGGGCACGGTGCAGGAAGGACTGCGCGAGCGGCTCGCCGACGCGGCCGTGCTCTCCTATCGCGTGCTGTGGTTCGAGCGCGACGGCGACGACTTCATCGCGCCATCGCAATGGCCGGCGCAGGCGGCCGCGTGCGTGTCCACGCACGACCTGCCGACCATCGCGGGCTGGTGGACCGGCGCCGACATCGACGAGCGCGAGGCGCTGGGACTCGTCACGGTCGCGGACGCCGCGACCGAGCGTGCGGAACGGCAGGCCGCAAAGGATGCGCTGGCCGCCGCGCTGCAACGCGCAGGCATCGACCTCGACGCGACGGCGCCCTACGCCGCCGCCGTCGCCGGTGCGATCCATCGCTTCGTGGGCAGCTCGGCGTCCGCGCTGGCATTGCTCCAGGCCGACGACCTCGCGGGCGAAACCGTCGCCCTCAACCTGCCCGGGACGGATCGCGAGCGCGCGAACTGGCGCCGCAGGCTCGCGGTCGACGTCGATGCGTTATGGCAGACGGAGGTCGGGGTTCGGGCCGCCGCCGATTTCGCGCGGGCGCAGCGGGGACGCACGTAGCGCTCGCGCGGCGGGATCGGTCCGACGACGCGGGGATTCGCCACGCGGAAAGTGGCGCGCCCGACAGGATTCGAACCTGTGACCCTTGGCTTCGGAAACCAATACTCTATCCAACTGAGCTA